>PJUI01000031.1_pt1 | contig 318046 bp, 284 predicted proteins | sample 1512201 | NCBI WGS metagenome assembly PJUI01 (sample SAMN08177670, study PRJNA422409) | Feces metagenome, whole genome shotgun sequencing project. | isolation source: Chicken feces (2) enriched on wood chips | host: Gallus gallus | place: USA: Madison | collected 2015-01-15
GGGCATGGACATCGCCAGAAGGTACCTGGTCTCGGGCATGTACACCACACAGACCTCAAAGCTCAGCGGATACACCAACGGCAGCTTCGAACTCAACCTCAGGGTTAACCTATCAAAATAAAAGAAAGAAATCAGAATAACATACGTAAAGGCAGCCCAAGAGGCTGCCTTTCTGGTAGGAAACGGTACCGAGAGTGACCCAATAAGAACTATTTCTCCTGCATTATCCTAATAATAATCTGCAACAAACAGCTTAGAAAGGTGTCTTGTAATTAACCGTTATTACTAGCCACCATTTTTATGAGAAATACCATTGCCTTTAAGCTCATTTATTTTTCTGTTTTTATCTTAAGCCCATTTTGCCTAAAGGCACAAACTAAAGACCAAACCCAACAATTTGCTATCCTTTGTAAAACATGGGGGTTGTTAAAGTATTATCATCCAGGGGTGGCAACAGGTAAACAAGATTGGGATTCTGTATTGGTTACCGCTTTAGCTCGTTTATCGAAGTCAAGTAACCAGCAGCAACTCAATAAAGAAGTGCAGCAAATGATGGTTATTGCTGGCGAAAATACAGCAAAAGCCTATTCTCCATTGGCAAAAGAAAATATCAATGTGCGCAATCTTGACCATAGTTGGTTGAAGGATAATATGTTAACCTTAGCACATCAAAAGGCCTTGACTTTCATCACTGAACATCCATACAGTGGGTTAAACTATTATGCACAGCCCAATCCGCAAAATGATAGCACTGTGTATACGCCAAATGAAAAGCCCTATCCTGAAATGTTATTACCGAATGTCAATTATAGGTTGTTGAGCCTATTTAGGTTTTGGAATGTAATCAATTACTTTTATCCTTATAAATATACCATAGGTAAACCTTGGGGCAAGGTATTGGAAGAAATGATCCCAGAAATGATCAAAGCAAACGATACGCTTTCTTATCACAAATCGCTGGCCAAGATGGCTGCTTCCATCAACGATTCGCATGGTGGACTATGGCCACAGGTATTTGATACAATTACAGGTAAATATAGTCCTTCATTTGATTTTCGGATCATTGATAAGGTGGCTATTGTTACTAGAATAGACAGTGCAGATCGATTATCAAAGCTGAAAATGGGTAGTGTTATTGAAAAGATAGATGGGATTGAACTCTATCAAAAAATGCAAGCCTATTGGGATTATATTCCGGCATCAAACAATGGAGGTAAGACCAAAAGCCTACATTATATTCTATTAAACAGCAACAAGCAAACTGCGATGCTTTCTGGCTATCATCCAGATGGGGAAAGATTTGAACTTATCGTTGACCTGAAAAAACGCGACTTGTTAAAAGGTTATCATAATTTTTTTGGAATGGAAAGCCCGATCACCTATAAAATGCTAGCAGATAGTGTAGGTTATGTGTTCTTTAGCAATATCAATCGTAAAAATTTAGACAGCATTATGCTGCCTTTAATGCAGACCAAGGCCATTATTTTCGATATGAGGAACTATCCCGCAAATGGGAGTGGTACCTATCTTGTGCCTGAGTATCTACTCAAAGCACCTCAATACTATAGCCGCTTGACACGTCCTGATTTCAGTTTGCCAGGAACATTTATATATGAGGTGGCAAATAAAGAAACAGCTTATGCACAAGTAGGAAAGCATAACCCAAATCCTTATAAAGGTAAAATCATTTTATTGGTAGACAATAGAACACAGAGTGCTGCTGAATGGGCCTGCATGACCTTAAAAACAGCAGATAATGTTACCGTTATCGGTGATCAAACTGCTGGAGCAGATGGCAATGTAACCCGTACCATTTTACCTGGAGGTTATCGGATTAATTTTTCAGGACTGGGTATCTACTATCCAAATGGAACAGAAACACAGCGGATTGGAATTAAAGTAGATGTTCCTGTTACTTATACAGTTTTAGATATCGTTAACCAACAGGATCCCTTGTTAAAAAAGGCATTGGAATTTATTAAGTTAAAGAACTAAACAATTTTAAGGTATAGCGAATAGGGGTTGAAAAAATTTGTTGCACCATCTAAATTTATGTAATGATATAAGCTATATTTTTTATTAAATTTAACTTACTAAACTTAAAAACATGAAAATTGTAAAACTAATTCTTTGTGCCCTTTTTGGGCTAATGTTTATCAATGCGGGCCTTGATAAATTTTTGCACTATATGCCCATGCCCAAAGACCCTATGTCGGCAGAGATGATAAAGGCAGGCGAAGCATTCGGAACGATTAAATGGCTGATGCCTTTAGTAGGTTTCATCGAAATTTTGGGAGGACTGCTTTTCATTTTTCCTAAAACTAGGGCTTTGGGTGCTATTGTGATCTTGCCAGTAATGGTGGGTATTGTAATCCATAATGTGGTGTACATGCCATCAGGCTTATCGATTGCGGGTGTAATGTTATTGATCAACCTTTGGATGATTGGAGACAATTGGAAAAAGTACCAGGCAATGGTATCCTAACAAAAAAGCAGTCTGAAGAGGCTGCTTTTTTATTTGCATTTAAGTTAAACTTTGGCAAAACCTTAAGGTATTTCCATCTTGGTCAGTTACATAAAATTCGCGTGTGCCCCAAGTTTGGTCAGTTGGCCCTTGATGAACTGGAGAGTCTTTTTTATCGGTAATGTCCAAACCTCGTTGGATGTACTGTTGAAAAAGTGAATCTACTTGATCAACCCAAATATTGGCCACGGATCCGAAAAGATAATCTCCTTCTAAAACAGTCAATTGTAATTCGATGTTATCATTGATCAAATCAATTACCCAGTCATTCATTGTTGCTTCTTCTGGGTATTTCAACTTAAAATCGAGAATCACTGTATAAAAAGCAATCGCTTTCGGCATATCCAGACATTTAAAAACGGGTACAATTCTCATGTTTTAAAGTTATGGATTTAGCTGATGGAAAAGAAAGTTAATTTCTCTAGAGGATCAAACCATCTCATTGTTTGGTTAGGGAAGTGGCATGTCCACCATTTTCATATACTGTTAGTAACATTTTGCCTTGCTGTTCTTCAAATATAAAACTGATATTGTCTGGTTTTTCTACCATGGCAAAACTGTTGTTCCCGATAGGATAAAGGTTATACCTTTTTGATGTTCCGGCTTGCTTAAAATAGAGTTGCTCTTTTTCTAAACCAATACCAAGTCCGTTTTTTCCATTAGATAGGTAGTTGCCTACATATTTTTCCTGTTCGATATTATTTAAAGAGACAATATGCTTCATGATCGGCCAATTGTAGGTTTCGGCAATACTGCGTATCACTTCTATAGCCAACCATTCGCCAGCATTTGAGTTGGTCAAAACAATGGCACCCTGTCCAGTTTCGGTTAATCCGAACAATACACCGGTATACCCAGCAGTATTGCCCGAGTGCCAAAAACCCAATACTTTGCTGGCCCCTTTGAGGTGAAAGCCCAATCCCATGGCATTGAATTGAGGTTTAAGCATCAATTGTACCAATGTTGTACTTAAAAGGTTAGTGTTTTTACCTTGGTTGATTTTTTGGATCTCGATCACCAGCTTGGCCAGATCAGAAGGAGTTGTCCAAGGTCCTGCCGCTCCTTGTTCTGGATAAACATTGTGTTTGCGTTTAGGATCGATTTTTCCATTGTCTTCGTGTCCACGGGCAATGGTAAAGGTTAATGATGAATCAGGATAATTAGCATAGGTGGTACGCAACATGCCCAAAGGTTTGAAAATCATCTTGTCGGTATAATCGGCAAAAGAAATACCGCTCAGGTCTTCGATCAATTGTTGGATAATGAGATAACCTGCTCCAGAATAATGTTCTGCGCTTCCAGGTATTGCTGCTACAACAATTTTCTTTCTGTTGTTGGCAGGACTTTGTGCATTTAGAATCTGGACGAGTGAAGGGAGGGTAGTATTTGGATAATAACCCTCAAAACCATAACCGTCCATCAATCCCGCAGTATGCGAAAGCAGCATCCTTAAAGTTATCTTTTTTTGTGCCGTAAAGTTGTTCTCTGGGATTTTCCAACTCACCAACTTTTGGTTGACATCGTCATCCAAGCCAATTTTTTGATTTTGTACCAACTGCAGGGCGGCAATGGCAGTAATGACCTTGCCTATAGAGGCACACTGGAAGAGGGTAGTGGTATCTACCAGTTGGGTTGGGGCCGATGCATCGGTGATGCCATAACCTTTTGCCCAGGCCAGCTCACCTTTATCAATCACGGCAATGCTCAAGCCATTTACCTTTTTGGCCTGCATGCGTTTTAAAATAGGTTGGCCATTAATGCCATTCGATCCATTTTTAAGCAATTGGGGGTCTAAGTTGTTTTCTACATTTTGGATTTGTAGTGATTTTGGATTTTGGGCAGCGGCAGAAAAAATCAAAGCCAAGCAGGTCCCAATCGTTAAAAGCAATTTAGGGTACATCGTTTTTTTTCTGCAAAAATTCATATTTGTGGCTAGTTTGTTTAATCAATGATTGCTCAAATCTAGATATGAGTTAGATTTTACTTCATTTTTTGTAGGTATTGCGATGGGGTGATGCCCACCATCTGTTTAAATGTCCGTTGAAAAGTAGCTTGAGAGTTAAAACCACATTCGGCGGCGATGCCATTAAGGGTATAGTTTAAGTTTTTTCCCTCTTTTAGTTTTTGCTTCACGGCTTCGATCCTGTAATGGTTTACAAATTCGTTAAAACTTTTATGGTAATGTTGGTTCAGTACCGCCGAAATTGTTTTTTGGGCAAGTCCGGTATGGTCCATCACCATGGCCAGGTCAAGATTGGGCTTAAGGTAAAGTTGGTCGATTTCCATCGCTTTGGTCAATAGGTTGATGGTTGTATCTACAGTTGATGGCTCAAGTGTACGGGGGCTTTGCCTATTTCTATTGAACCTCAAAAGCTGATAACTGAGGATTCCTATGGCATAGATCAACATCGATAACGGAATATACACAGGGAACCAGCCCATCGAATTGATCAATTGATCGCTGAACTGCGGAATGCTGTAGGGAACAAGGAAAACAAACCATACCAATTGGAAGCATATAAAACAGAACAGCACTTTTTTGACATGGAGAAGTAATGGGTTTTTGGGTTCTTTCTTTTGGGCATTGGATAAGATCCGATAACAAAGCCATAGATAGGTGCTCAAGGATAACCAGCGTAAGATATCAACGTAGATGTTATAGTGGTCTATCAACCCAAACAACGCACCTTGTTGCTGAAAAAAGCCAAGGTAAAACCCAGTTGCCAAAGCATAAGGGAAAAGATCAAATAGGATAGGTAGAAAATGTATCCATTCTCTTTTGTTAAGATAGGTGCCATTAGCGCATGCCCGAATATACAACCATAACAAGGGACCGATAGGCATAAAAACCACCAAGGGGAATACATTGCCAATGCGCTGCCAAAATGGGGAAAGTTGTTGTGGTAGAAAGTAGGCATTTAAATTGGCCAGGGCAATCAAAAAGACAAGCCCACTTAAATATCTTAAGGCTTTGAACTGCTTTGCAGCATTTAGCAATAAGCAAACAATGATCAGGCCTTGGATGGCACCAATCAAAATCAATGATAACAGAAAAACAATCCCCGTGCTCATGTATCAAAAGTAAAGATTTAGGTGAAAAAAAATGCTTTTATTGTTCAACACTTAAGCATTGATGCCCATAGCATACAGGATGATATTTACCCCAAATTTGGTGTTGTCTTCGGCCAAAAAACGTTTGTTCTTGAAATCATAGTCCCACTCACAACCATAATCTTTATTGCTGTACAATACCCCAATCCTCCCGTTAATGGTAATAGCTTTTAGGTAATCGTGGATCAGGTCGTCGCCCCAACCATTCAGTTCGAAAGAAGTAGGAGGAGGTCCCTTTTCAAATTTAAAAAAGGAATTATAGATAGGATGGGTATTGGCAATTTTCTTCAATGCCTGTGCCCCAAACAGGTTGCCCATCTGCGTCTCGAAAGATTTGGCAAACAAGCCATCAATATCATGGTTGCAATCGTCTACAAATACAAATCCACCATTGTTTACATATTGTTTAAAGTTATGTGCTTCTTGCTGGGTAAACTGTACCAGTTTATGCCCACTTAAATAACAGAATGGATAGCTAAACAGGTCATTGCTGCTCAAGTCTACAATTTTTTCTACCGGATCCAGAGGGATGGTGGTATATTCCAATAAAGAGTTGAGCAGGTTGGAAGGCATACGTTGGTCGGTATCCCAATCTCCAGAATTATACTTTAACCTCGCAAAAGTAAACTTAGCGCTTTGCATTGTTCTAAATTAGCTCCATTTTTTAATAATCAAGATTTTTAGCCAAGATAACTTGTAAATTTTTTGATATTGTTTTGTTGGGAACAAAAAATTGGGGCAATATGTTCTATATTGAAGCACAATATCGTAACACCTAAAAAAATAAAGTTTTGGAGCGCCCAGAAAGTAACCTGAAAATATTGATCGAGAAGATCTCCCTGTTAAAAAACGAAATCCAGAAAGTAATTGTAGGTCAAGATGTCATTATTGAAGAGATGTTGATCGCTTTAATGGCTGGTGGCCATTGTTTATTGGAAGGTGTACCCGGTTTGGCAAAAACCTTAATGGTAAGGACCATGTCGCAGGCCCTAGACCTATCTTTTAGAAGGATACAGTTTACGCCCGACCTAATGCCAACAGATATTGTAGGAACAGAGATTTTAGAAGAAGACCACGCTACTGGTAAACGCTTTTTTAAGTTTAACAAAGGACCTTTATTTGCCAATATCATTTTGGCCGATGAGATCAACCGTACGCCGCCAAAAACACAATCGGCGCTTTTAGAGGCCATGCAAGAGTTTGAGGTTACCTACGGCGGGCAGACTTATCCATTAGACCGTCCGTTTTTTATCTTGGCCACACAAAATCCGATTGAGCAAGCTGGTACTTATCCTTTACCCGAAGCACAATTGGACCGTTTTTTATTGTACATCAAAATAGGTTATCCAACAGCAGCCGAAGAAACCAGGATATTGAGCAGTACCACAGGTACACAAAAAAATAAAGTCAATCCTATTATTGGAGCCGAAGAGATCAAACAATTACAGGCTTTGACCAGAGAGGTAAGCATCAGCGATGATCTGGTGGCTTATGTAAGCGAATTTATCCGTGCTACGCGTCCAGATACCACCACCGCAGCATTTGTGAAAGAGTGGGTACGTTGGGGAGCAGGTCCAAGGGCAGGGCAGGCTTTGATCTTAACGGCCAAGGCCAGAGCATTGTTCCATGGCAGATATGCCGTAGTAATGGAAGATTTACAAGTAATGGCATATCCGGTATTGCGCCACAGGGTTCTGATGAACTTTAAGGCAGAAGCCGAAAACATTTCGGCCGATCAGGTAACCACCGAACTGATTAAAACAATTGCTAGACCAAAAGTTAACATTTAATGAGCAGACTGCTTGATCCCAAAATATTGGTGGCCATCAAAGACCTCAATTTGGCTGCAAAGGCCACCATTGATGGTTTCATGAGCGGTATCAATAAAAGTACGGTAAAGGGACAAGGTTTAGAGTTTAGCCAATATAGAAGTTACCAGCCTGGAGACGACCTCCGTTCGTTAGACTGGAAGATGTTTGCCCGATCAGATCGTTATTATATCCGCGAATCGGAAATAGAAACCAATATCGCCGTCCGTTTTTTGGTAGATGCCAGTGCCTCTATGAACCATACCGATGGTGAAATGACCAAAATTGAATACGCGAGGTACCTCATTGCATCATTGGCATATCTGGCCAATCTACAGGGTGATGCCATTGGGCTGTATGTGTTTAAAAATGCAGGCATTTATACCATGGCTGCCAAGCAGGATTTCCAGCATTTGACCAGGTTGTTCTACCAATTAGAGCAGATCAAACCTGAAGGTACTTTTACCAAAGCCATCCATTACAAAGAGATTTTTGCAGGTACACAAAAAAGAGAGTTGCTTGTTTTTGTAACCGATTTTTATCAGACCCATAACGAAATCTTTAACCTGTTGGATACTTTAAATACCTTACGACATGAAATTGTGGTTTTTCATGTACTGGCCAGAAATGAGCAGGAGCTCGATTTTAAAGGGTATACAACTTTTGAAGATCTGGAAACTGGCGAAACCATACAGCTAGACCAGACCAAGGCAAGGGCAGCCTATCAAGAAAAGCTGGCGCTTTATCTAGAAGAAACCAGGATGCAATTGCTAGATCGGAAAATCTATTACCAGACCATCTCTACCGACCAATCGTTAGACCAGGCCCTGCGCGATTTTTTAAAACAACGTAACAAACTTAGAATTTAGGCTGTGCAGTTGTTATATTCCATAGGTTTGTTTGCACTTGCAGGATTGATTATTCCTGTAATTGTCCACCTGTGGAATGTAAAGAGAGGTAAAACCCTAAAAATTGGGAGCATTTCATTATTGGGCGAAAGTGCCAAGGCAAGTTCTAAAAGTTGGCACATTAAAGATTGGCCATTGTTTATTTTACGTTGCCTGTTGTTAATTTTGATTGCCATTTTATTGTCGCAGCCCTATTTTAAAAAGGTAGATGGATCAAAAAAACAGCAGGGATGGGTTTTGGTTGAAAAAGGTCAGCTCAAGCAGATTTACCATGGCCAAAAACAGACCATTGATTCGTTAATGAACTTAGGTTTTGAACTACATGGCTTTAACCTTGGTTTTCCATTAATTAGCCTTAAAGATACGGTAGCTTCGGTTGAAGAACAACAACTCAGTTATACTGCTCTGTTTAAACAACTGAATAGCCAATTGCCCACCCATTTTCCCGTTTATCTTTTTGCCGATCAACAACTGCGGCATTTCGATGGTGCTTTGCCTTCCATCGCTTTTGACCTGAAATGGAAAACACCTGTTTCGACAGATACCTTAAAACGTTGGACAAGTCAATTTGCTGGTAAAAATTATCAAGCAGAATCAAGCCCATCCCTAACAAGTTATACGGCCATAGCAGATGGAACAAATATACCACAGATTGAAGTATTGATCTATGATCCAAACGGCACGGATAGAAAATATGTAGAAGCCGCCATAAATGCCATTGCCGATTTTACCAAAAGAAAAATAGTGATCAAAACCTGGGATGGTAAAGCTGACCTTAAGGCAGATGTTGGTTTTTGGCTTTCAGACCAAACAATAGACCAAAAACACCTCACTAAATTGAAAAACGGTGCCAATCTATTTACTTATGCAAAAGGAAAAACCAGAGCTACAATCACCACACTCAACTTAAGCAATGCAGCATGGGGCAGTTATACTCATGTTGGGTTATATCAAAGTATAATTCCAATACAACCAAGTGGCGAAGAGGTTTGGAGCGATGGTTTTGGTCGCCCTATTTTAAGTAAAATACCAAACGAAAATCATCAGGAATATCGTTTCTATAGTAGATTTAATGCACAATGGACAGATTTGGTATGGAGTGAGCAATTTGTGAAAGCATTGATGCCGATGGTATATGCCCATCAAGAAGCAATAGATTTTGGTTTTGAAGACCATCCTTCAGACCAACGAGAATTGGCACAGGCGCAAAATCAATTGATACAGCTTCAATCATCAGCTGTAGTGGCAAAAAGCAGTACGACAACATCACTTGATCAGTTGTTTTGGATTTTGGCCTTTTTGGTTTTGATCCTAGAACGGATTTTATCATTCAGAAAACAAACAAGATTGGACCATGTTAAAAGCTGAAGGAGAAAAATGGATACAACAATTGCGGATAAAGTGGATTTCACTTTATTGGTTGCAGGCTGCGTTGTTAAATCTGGCCATCTCTATGTTGCTGACAGTTAGCGCAGTACATTTTCTTGCTTTTTCTACTTGGATCCTGCTGCCCCTTGTTTTATTGGTAGGTGCAGTGCAGTTATGGCTCAAACCGATTTGGAAGATCAGCACATTGGCCATTTCTCGTTACCTTGATGCCAAATATCCAGTGCTGGAAGAAAGTACGACCTTGTTTTTGAAGCCCCAAACAGAAATGAGCTTGCTAGAACATCTGCAGCTTGAAAAGATAGGTCAGCATTTGCCCATTAACAACAGTTTAAACCCAATTTTGAAAAAGGTTGGGCTTAGCCTAGTCCTGTTGTTAGGCAGTATTGGTTTTAGTTTTTTGATTCATCAGCTACCTTCTTCACTTCGTGGCGATTCTTTAAGTACAGGCAAGAGCAATACTGCAGTAGTCAAAGAACAACTCCCAGCACAGCTCGAATCTTTTAAAGTAACCATTACACCGCCTGCTTATACCAAAAACAACCAACGTACACAAAAGCAATTGCTATTGCGGGTAGAAGCCAATGCAAAGGTAGATTGGCGATTTAAAACAAATAGCAGCCTCAAAACCTTTAAAATAATTTTCAACGATAGAGAAATTGATCAGCTGAAACCCTTGGCTGCTGATTCTACCGAATGGGGTTTCTCCAAAACGATCAACCAAGCTGGGTTTTATCAACTGGTGTTAGATGGACAGAAATCTGATCTTTACCAAGTAGAGGTTATTCCAGATCTGCCTGTACAGATCAAGATCATCCAACCTAAACAACGTACCGTTATAGATATCGGGCAGCCCCAAAAAGTAAACCTAAATGTTAACCTCATTGATGATTATGGGATAAAAGACGCCTTTATTTCGTTAACCATGGCCAGTGGTAAAGGTGAGGGCGTAAGTTTTACAGAAAAGAAATTGCCGTTCAATGCCAGTTTTAACAATAAAAAAGAAATCAAACTCCATCAACTGTTGGAACTCAAAGCTTTGGGTATGAAACCTGGAGATGAACTTTACTTTTTTGTACAGGCCACAGACAACCATGGACAGGTGAGTAGATCTGATGTTTATTTTGTGTCTATCGTAGATCCAGCAGAGCTGATGAGCATGGCTGGAATGACGAATGGTGTGGATCTGGTGCCAGAATATTTTAGAAGTCAACGCCAGATCATTATCGATACCGAAAAATTGTTGAAAGAACAGGAAGGTCTATCGACAGAAGAATTTAAGAATAGAAGTAATGCATTGGGTATCGACCAAAAATTGTTGCGTTTAAGATATGGGAAATTTTTGGGTGAAGAGGCCGAGACTGAAATTGGTGGAGACCACGACCATGATGATGACCATGATAAAGGCGAACCTGAGGCAAAATTTGGAGATGTACAGGCCATCATGGACAGATATGCACACAAACATGACATTGCCGAAGATGCTACTTTCTTTGAACCAGAATTGAAGGCCCAATTAAAAACGGTATTGACCGAAATGTGGAAGTCGGAGCTGCAATTAAGGACCTACAAGCCACAAGCAGCCCTGCCATTTGAATATAAGGCATTGCGTTTGCTCAAAGACCTCCAACAAAAATCAAGGGCCTATGTGGCAAAAACAACTGTCAAAACAACGACTTTGAAACCCGAGAAGCGTTTTTCTGGCGAGTTGGATAAAATTTTGTCGCCGTTGCAAATAGCAGCTTTTGAAAAGAAAGACCAAACTACTGAACACTTGAAGATTTTACTTTCCTTATTGGAAAATAGAAAAACCGGAAAGTCTTTTGATGCAGCAGACCGTCAATTGTTGCATGAAGCAGAAGGCCAACTGATTGGTGCTGCAGCCGGGCAGCCGGGCATCTATCTTGTGGCTTTAAAAAGCTTGAGAAAGATCAGTACGACCGATATGGTCAACCTGAAAGACATTGAATTGGTACAACAAGCAGTTCAAAGAATAATTGGCCAAGAAACCGTAAAACCACAGACCCGAAATGTTGGACCAGCCAACAGTTTATCCAAAAACTATTTCAATTACCTTAAAAAGCACAACAGATAGCTATGGAATTTAAATATACTCTACTTCTGGTCTGCTTCATTTTTGTGCTATTTCTTATCTACAAAGAAGTGAAAAGGGTAAATAAGGCACGCTTGGTTTGGCGTATCATTGCAAGTGTCGTAATGGTGGGAGCCTTTGCTGCGCTTGTTCTTCCAGTTACCTATACGGTGAAAAAGATGGAGACCACCAATGCATTGAACTTGATCACAGTTGGGGCTACTAAAGAAAACATCTCAATTATCAAAGGCAAAAGCTATACTTTGGATTCTGCAGTGATGAATGCACACCCAAATAGCAACATCAATTACCTGCCCGATTTATCATATCATCTACAATTACATCCAGAAATCACCAATATCCATGTTTATGGCTATGGGTTAGAAAATGAGGAATTGAAAAAATTAGGTAACCATGTGCTTACTTTTGATTCAGTTGCAATACCATCTGGTGTAATTGCTGGCAATTGGCAACCCGAACTTAAAGCTACGGTACCTTTGATTGTTCAAGGCAATTACCATAATGAAAATGACCAACCTGTAAAACTGTTGCTTTTTGGTCTGGGGAAAAACTTGGATTCATTGACTATCAAAGCTAAAACCAGCGCCGATTTTTCTTTTAAAACCATCCCTAAACAAGTTGGAAAGGCAGTTTATTACTTAACTGCTTTACAGGGAAAAGATACATTGAGCAAAGAACCTGTTCCATTTATGGTAACAAAAAAAGAAGAGATGAACTTATTGGTTTTGGCCTCTTTTCCAGATTTTGAGTACAAATTCCTGAAAAAATGGTTGTACGAAAACCAATATTCAGTTGCCCTGAGAAGCAGGATCAGTAAGAATAAGTACAGCACAGATTTTCTGAACAGGAAAGAAATCAATTTAGAACGGATCGATCAAGCTACATTAAAAAATATAGATGTACTCATCGCTGATGAGGAAGAACTGAAAGCACTAACTGCTACAGAAAGCGCTGCAATTGATCAGCAGATCGGAACTGGGATGGGATTAATGATCAGGTTGATTGATCCGAAACAAACCAATCCATTCAAAAGCTTCGATCGATATGAAATTCCGGCTACACCAGAAAAACCAGTGCCTTTTAAATTAATTGGAGAAAACGCCAATTTAAATACATTACCTTTTGCACAGACTTTATTTTTAAAAACAGCTACAAATGACCAAACTTTAGTAGTAGATGCCAAAGGGAGGACAGTAGTAAGTACACAACTTAGGGGAATGGGTCAGATATTAGGTTCTACTGTTTCTGCTACCTATCAATGGCAACTTGCCGGAAAAAACACAGATTATACAACCTTTTGGACAACTTTATTAAACAAGGCCTCAAAACCTGTGGTAGTTGAACAAACGATCCAACTGGTACCCCGATTGACTACCGTTAATCAGAGAAATAGGCTGATCTTAAATACAACAACTGATAAAGCACCTTCAATTGAGCTTAAGAATCTGAGGTTGAGTCCCCGACAAAATATGGAGTTACCTTTTGAATGGGATGTTATCTTTTGGCCAAACCAAACAGGTTGGAACCAATTCAACATCAACCAAAAAACATCAACTTTTTATGTTTACCAAAAGTCTGATTGGCAAAATCTTCAAAATGCCGAAAAACTAAAAAATAACCTTCAATTTGTAGCGAAGCAACAGAAAAAAAAGACAGCGCTCATACAAAACAACAGTTTGGTGAAAAAAGAGATTTCCAAATGGTGGTTTTTAGCATTTTTTTTATCGGCAGCCTTCTTCTTATGGTACGAATTAAGGGTTTTGGAGAACAAATAACAATTGAAACTAAAATGTTATATTCTTTAAAGAGGTTTGCCTGCTAAAATTACTATCTTGAGCTAATCAACCACTAACTAAAACCGAACCGTTTTGAAAAGAAAAGACTTCCTCTACTTATCTGGAATGGGTGCCGGCGCATTGTTGCTTCCAGATTTTTCTGCGTTTGCAACTCCGATCGACCCCTTACAGGCACTAGACCGTGTAGACGTTAAAATCAAAAAAGAACTTGCCGATGTTGCCTTAAATGCGGCCAAATCAAAAGGTGCAAGTTATGCCGATGTACGCATTGGCCGTTATCTAAACCAATTTGTTTCTACCAGAGATAAACGTGTACAAGGCGTTGCCAATACCGAATCTTATGGCGTGGGCATCAGGGTGCTGGCCAACGGCTGTTGGGGTTTTGCAGCAACCAATAATGTAACCAAAGATGCCATTGCCAAAGCTGCAGAACAAGCAGTTGCAGTAGCCAAAGCAAATGCCAAGATACAAGGCGAAGCCGTACAGTTAGCGCCTCAAAAAGGCTATGGCGAGGTAAGTTGGAAAACACCAATAGAAATCAATGCTTTTGAAGTACCCGTAAAAGATAAGGTAGACTTATTGCTGAATGTAAATGACATTGCCATACAGAATGGAGCCAATTTTGTAAATGCGGCACTATTTGCAGTGAATGAACAGAAATATTTCGCCTCTACCGATGGTTCGTACATTGATCAAGACATCCACCGTATCTATCCAACATTTGGTGTAACTATTATTGATAGGGAATCAGGAAAGTTCAAGACACAATCTGCCCTAAGCTCGCCAATGGGTATGGGTTTTGAGTACATGAATGCTCGTCCTGAAGATAAAGTAAGTGGCGTAATTACCCGTTACAAAGGTAGATATGATATTTTAGGTGATGTGAAAGAGGCTACACGTGTAGCCAAAGAAAAAATTACCGCAAAATCTGTAGAGCCAGGTAAATACGATTTGGTTTTGGATCCTTCGCACTTGTGGTTAACCATCCACGAATCGGTAGGGCACCCAACCGAATTAGACCGTGTTTTAGGTTATGAAGCCAATTATGCAGGTACAAGTTTCTTGACTTTGGATAAATGGGAATCTAAAAAATTCAAGTTTGGAAGTGATAAAGTAAATATTGTTGCTGATAAAAAACAAGTAGGTTCATTAGGTGCTGTAGGTTATGATGACGAAGGAGTGGCCTGCAAGAAATGGGACTTGATCAAAAATGGCGTATTGGTAAATTACCAAGCTATCCGTGATCAGGCGCATATTATCGGTTTAAAAGAATCACAAGGTTGTTGTTATGCCCAAGGTTGGGACGATATCCAGTTCCAGCGTATGCCAAACGTATCGTTAGAAGCCGGTAAAGAAAAACTCAGCGTTGACGACATGATCAAAAACGTAGAAAAAGGTGTGTACATTATCGGTGATGGAAGTTATTCGATCGATCAACAACGTTACAATTTCCAATTTGGTGGACAGTTGTTCTACGAGATCAAAAATGGTAAGATCGTTGGCATGTTGAATGATGTATCTTATCAGTCTAATACACAAGAGTTCTGGAATTCTTGTTCAGCAGTTTGTGACGAAAGTGATTACCGCTTAGGGGGTTCATTCAATGATGGAAAAGGCCAACCGTCACAAAGTAGTGCCGTTTCTCATGGAAGCTCAACAGCACGTTTTAATGGAGTTAATGTTATCAATACAGCTAGAAAAATATAATTATGGCCATATTAAGTAAAGAAGAAGCCCAAGCAATATTAAAAAAAGTACTCAGCTTTTCGAAAGCAGATGCCTGCGAGATCAGTTTGAATGGATCTGATGGTGGTAACATCCGCTATGCCCGAAATGCAGTATCAACTGCTGGCCAGATCAGCGTAATGAGCCTATCGGTCAACTCTACCTTTGGTAAAAAGACAGGTTCGGCCTCAATCAATGAATTTGACGATGCTTCGCTACAAAAAGTAGTAAAAAGAGCAGAAGAATTGGCGATGTTGGCCCCAGAAAATCCGGAGTCGATGCCATTATTGGGTGGACAGACATTCGCAGAATCGACCACTTATAACGAAAAAACGGCTGCCATGACCCCAGATACGAGGGCCGAAATGGTGGGCAAAAGTTTAAGTGTAGCTAAAGCAGCCAATCTGGATGCAGCTGGTTTCTTAGAAAACTCGACCCGTTTCAATTCGGTAATGAATTCAAAAGGTTTATTTGCCTATAACAAATCTACAAACGTATCCTTTTCTGTAACGATCAGAAACAAAGAGGGAACAGGTTCTGGATATGTAGAGCAAGACTTTAACGACCTAGGCAAAATGGATGTGCTGGCACTCAGCAAAATTGCTGCAGGTAAGGCTACAGGTTCTGCAGGTGCAAAAGCGATCGAGCCTGGAAAATATACAGTTATTTTAGAACCATTAGCGGCAAGTGATATCTTAGGCAATATGTTTAGGGGTTTTGATGCCCGTAGTGCGGATGAAGGTAGAAGCTTTATGAGCAAAAAAGGTGGAGGAACCCGCTTGGGAGAACAGTTGTTTTCTGAAAACGTAAACATCTATTCGGATCCAATGAATCCTGATATGCCATCTTCAACATGGACAGGTGACGGCTTACCAGTGAAAAGAACGCAATGGGTAAAAGATGGTGTAGTCAAAAATCTATCTTATTCTAGATTTTGGGCCAATAAAAAAGGCGTTGAACCACTTCCGTTCAATAGAAGTATTGTATTGGAAGGCGGAACACAATCTTTACAAGATCTGATCAAAAGTACCGAAAAAGGAATTTTGGTTACCCGTTTCTGGTACATCAGGTCGGTAGATCCTCAAACCCTATTGTTAACAGGGTTGACACGTGATGGTACTTTCTATATCGAGAATGGTGAAATCAAGTTCCCGATCAAAAACTTTAGGTTTAACGAAAGTCCGGTAATTATGTTGAACAACGTAGAAGCACTAGGCAAACCTGTAAGAACGGGTAGTGGAATGATCCCTCCTATGAAAATAAGAGATTTCACTTTCACCTCATTATCAGATGCTATTTAAAAACAAACAGGCGATGAGATTTCATCGCCGTTTTTTTAACCTTTAAATTTAATTAGAATTGAGAAGAAGAGATTTCCTGTATATGACAGGTTTAGGTGTTGGTACGGCCATGCTCCCAAGTCTGAATACCTTTGGAAGAATAATTACAGTTGAAGAAGCATTGACACCTGTAGATGTAAAGCTGAAAAAACAGATGGCTGATGTTGCTTTAAATGCAGCCAAATCTAAAGGAGCAAGTTATGCAGACGTACGCATTGGTAGATACCTTAACCAAGTGGTGGCCACAAAAGAGACCCGTGTAGAGAATATTTCGAACAGCGAATCTTATGGTTTGGGTGTAAGGGTATTGGCTGGAGGCTCTTGGGGTTTTGCAGCTACCAATAAATTAGACAACGATAGCATAGCCAAAGCGGCAGAAATGGCAGTGGCCATTGCCAAAGGCAACTCCAAACTGATGAGCGAGCCTGTACAATTGGCTGCGCAAAAAGGTTATGGAGAAGTAAGCTGGAAAACTCCGGTAGAGGTCAATGCTTTTAGTGTACCTATTCCTGATAAGGTAGAATTGTTGTTGAGTGTAAACAACGAAGCGCTTAAAGGAGGTGCCAAATATGTGAACTCCAACTTGTTTATGATCAATGAGCAAAAGTATTTCGCTTCAACAGATGGTTCGTATATTGATCAGGATATCCACAGGATCTGGCCTAATTTTACGGTAACCAAGATTGATGAAACTAGTGGGAAGTTTGAAACTAGAAATGCGTTAAGTGCGCCTATGGGTATGGGTTTTGAATACCTTACGCCAAAAGATGATGAAAAAATAAAAGGTGGACCTGTTACCATGTACAAAAAACGCTACGACATGTTTGAAGATGTGAAGGAAGCTACCGTACATGTATCGGAGAAATTAAAGGCCAAACCAGTTCCGGCTGGTAAGTACGATTTGATCCTGGATCCTTCGCACTTGTTTTTAACCATCCACGAATCAGTTGGCCATCCTACAGAATTAGATCGTGTATTGGGCTATGAAGCCAATTATGCAGGTACAAGCTTCCTGACTTTGGACAAATGGGAAACCAAGAAATTCAATTTTGGCAGTAAACAGGTCAACATCATTGCCGATAAAACAGAAAAAGGCTCATTAGGTGCCGTAGGTTATGACGATGAAGGTGTGAAATGTGGCAAATGGGACATCATCAAAGATGGCATCTTGGTCAATTATCAGACGATCCGCGACCAGGCACATATCTTAGGTTTAAAAGAATCGCAAGGTTGTTGTTATGCAGACAGTTGGGACAGTATCCAATTCCAACGTATGCCTAATGTGTCGTTAGCGCCAGGTGAGGCTGCTTTATCAGCGGCAGACATGGTTAAAAATGTAGAAAAAGGTATTTATATGTTTGGTCGAAATTCGTATTCGATTGATCAACAGCGTTATAATTTCCAGTTCAGTGCCCAATTGGCCTACGAGGTTAAAGAAGGTAAGATTGTAGGTATGTTTAAAGATGCGGCCTATCAATCCAATACACAAGAATTTTGGAACTCATGTGCCCAACTTTGTGATAAAAATGATTACCGTTTAGGTGGAACCTTTTCTGATGGGAAGGGGCAGCCTAGCCAAGTGAGTGCTGTATCACATGGTAGCCCTACAACACGTTTCAATGGTGTTAAAGTAATCAATACCGGAAGCAAATTAGGTTAGTAGAGAATTGTCATGCTGAGTCTGTTGAAGCATTTTTGTATTGGTCTTCGACAGGCTCAGGCTGACAGTTTATTAACTTTAACACAGTTAGTTGGGATTACAAAACCCGATAACAAATTATGCAAATAAAAATATCAACTTCTTTATGAAGCCAATTTAGGTAGCGTAACAAAGATTACACTTCCTTTTCCTACTTCGCTCGTTACCAATATTTCGCCTTTCATTAACGTAGTAAATGCCTTGCAGAGCATTAAGCCTAAGCCTGTACCTTTTTCCTTGTTGGTGCCAAGCTGGGTAGGAGTATGCTGAGAAGTGTCGGTACTGTTAAGTTGTTCTACCAATTGTGCGGTAATACCAACACCATTGTCAGAAACAGAAAAGGTAGTTTGGTTTTCGGTTAAAGAGGTATTCAATTCAATTACACCATTGTTGGGTGTAAATTTAATGGCGTTGGCAACGATGTTCCTCATGATCAACTCGGTCATGTCGGCATCTGCATACACAGTTGCATCGGGGGCAATATGGTCGATTAGATTAATTCCTTTTTGAGCAGCCTGTCCACTTAAGGTTTGGATCACCTGATTAGATATATTTTTTAATGATTGACTATGGCTATTGGGTTTGTATCCTTGCAACTGGCTCCTGCTCCAATTCAACAGGTTTTCCATTAAAATAGAAGTATGATCTAATGTTTTATTGATTTCTTTAGCATAACGCTTAATTTTCTCAGAAGACAAGTCATGGTCTTCCAATAAATGGTTGAAAGAGATCAAGGTGTTTACCGGTGCGCGCATATCGTGGCTGATGATTGTAAAAATGCGGTCCTTTACTCCATTGATATTCTCTAGGTCCTTTTTTTGTTGGGTAATGAGCTCATTAAGTCTTCTGGTTTTTCTTTGGTTGTAAAAAATCAAGATGGATATCGATATGGCCATTAAGGCTACAACCGCAAGAAAGAACTGGAATTTTTTATTGGTTTCAATTTTTCCCTGCTGTAAAGAAATCTGTTGCTCACTGGCCTGTTTATCTAATTTCGCCTGTAAACGATCTTTTTGGATCACTGATTCTTGCAGTGCTTTTTCATTCTGCAATTCATTTTGACGTTTGGCGAAAGTCAGTTCCGCATTTTTTTTCTGTTCTAAAGTCAGCTCTAGCTGTTTCTTGTTGATCTCTAACAATTGATGCTGTTGTAGGTTCAGTACATTTTGCTTAGCAATCTGTTCGTCCTTTAGTTTGGTGTCATATTTGGTTTGTAGGTTTAAAATCTCCGCAACCTTATCCTTAGAAAAAACTTTAACATCTAAATCTCTGGCAGAATCGGCATATTTCAGTGCCTTTTCAAACTCCCCCTTTTTTTTGTAAACTTCGTAGAGATTGGTAAATAAACCTCTTTTCAATACCATTTCATTATTGCCGTTAGAAAATGCCAAAGCCTGTAAGATATAGGTCTCCGCATTTTCATAATCATTCATTTGAAAGGTAAGTTCTGCAAGGTTCTGGTAGATTGATTGTTTGAAATAACCCACGTTTCCTTTGTCTACTAATGTTTTGGCCTTTAAGAAAGAATCGTAGGCTTCCTTGTAACGTTTAGACCTACGCTGGCTGATCCCCAAATTGGTTAAGGTACTGATTTGGTTAAACTCTGTACCTTTTTTCTCGTTTAGGGCCAATGCTTGTTTATAATAACCAATGGCTATATCATATTTAGACTGACTATCGTTTAGGATACCCATGTAATTATAAGTGGTAGCCTCTTCTAGGGTCAGGTTCTCTTGCTTGGCAATGTTTAGGGCATTTTGAATATAGTTTTCTGCACTTTTATATTCGTTAAACTGTATTTGGATCCACGTTAGATCTAAATAGGCCCGCCACAAGTTTTTGGGTTCATTTATTTTTTGATAGATATTTAAGGCCTGGATATAATTTGGATAAGCTAATGTATATTCGCCAGTTAAGACATAAGAGTAACCGATCGCTAAATAAGCAATACCTAAACTGTGGTTGTTTTTTGAAGCAATCGCATCCTTGATCGCCAAGCTGGCAACTTCGCCACCCAGTGGATTTTTTTTTATAATCAACGAATTGGCATACTCAACCGTTTTTTTGATCCTTACCGTATCGTTTTTTATTTTTAAGATGGCTTGATAGGCACTGTTGTCAGTTAAGTTTTTTTGTGCATATAAACTGTTGACTCCCATTAAAAGCAGAAGGCAGAAGAAAAAACGAATGCACAATTGGTTCATTAAATGCGGATCAAGATGAGCGTTTTGTAAAAAAGAGGAGCAAAATAACCATTTATAGCTATTGTTTTAAGCAAAGTAGCTATTTTTTTGAAATTAATTTTTGATGTTTATACCCGTTATCAAATCGTTTCTTGATTTAGTCGATTTTCAATCGTTTCACTAACCATGGAAGGGTAAGGCCTTGTCCGATCAACGTAAACAACACTACGGCTACCGAGATGAAAATGATTTCATTCCTTTCTGGAAATGGACTTTTATCTTCTAAGGTTAAAGGTAGCCCAATAGCGATGGCCAAAGAAACAATGCCCCGCATTCCAGACCAGCTGATGATCAAACTGTTCTTGAAATCAAGCAGGGCATCTTCAGTGATGCGGTGTTTCCCTTTTTGAAAAGCCCTTTGTAAATTGATCTTTTGTAGAAAGACCCTGCCAATCCTCAATAGCAAAGCAATAATGGTAATGATCAGTGCATAACCAATGTAGGGAAGAATATCAGCTTGGTTGATGTGTTTATAGATATAAGGAAACTCTAATCCGATCAGGATAAAAATGAGACCGTTCAATAAAAAAATGATGATGTCCCAAATGTTCCTTGATTGTTCTTTTAGCTTGGTAGGAAACACCATTCTGCTGAACCTTGCAATACCCAAGCCCAAGATCACTACTGCGATCACCCCCGAAACATGTAGCTCTTCGGCAATTAGATAAGTTACAAAAGGCATCAATAACATCAAGCTGATGGTAACCAAACTGTTTTCGTGTATTCTTTTGACAATCATGGCCAGTATGCTGCTCATCACAAACCCCACAAGTGCACCTCCAACCATTAAAATGGCAAAAGTTAAACTGGCTTTCCAAAAAACAAATGCAGTTCCTGTAACTGCAGCCACGGCAAAACGATAGGCCACTAGGGCCGAAGCATCATTCACCAAACTCTCGCCCTCTAATATTGTATTGGTTTTATGCGATAGACCAAGCCCCTTGGTAATGCTCATGGCTGCTACGGCATCAGTGGCCGATAAAATGGCACCTAAAACAAAAGAAAGCGGCCAAGTCATGCCCGGAATCATGTAATGTGCCACTACTGCGATGCCTAATGTAGTGATAAACACCAAAGAGATGGCCAAGGTAGAAATGGTATTGATATTGGTTTTGAACTCTTTAAAGGAGATGTTAAATGCCGCATCGTAAAGTAGGGGTGGAAGAAAAATCAGGAAGATGATCTCTGGGTTGATATCGATTACAGGCAAAGAAGGGATGAAACCCACAGCAATACCAGCAACAATTAAGATGATCGGATAAGGGAGTTTGATTTTATCGGCAATTGCCGAAAGACCGATCATAATGGCCAAAATGAAAATAATGACAGCGTAATTATCCATGAGTTATGCTTTTGTAATCAACCAGGCCTATTCATTGTTGCAATTAGCCAGTCTGTAAAATTAATTTCTTTTTCAAGGAATCCAAACGGATGATGAGCCACAGTGCCTTAGCAAAAGCTGTTAACATTGAGTTAATATTAAAACCATTGATTTGTGTCTATTAGTTTCCATCTAAATAGCTGGTTGATACATGGTCAAACAAACTTATTTTTTACTGCTCGTCTTTAGTTTATTGGTATCGAAAATTACTGTGCAGGCCCAAACAGACCAGATGGCCGTTGTCCGTTCATTGATCCAGAAGCACCCTGATTCGGCATTGATCCTATTGAAGAAAATGCATGTGCTGGCTACAGAAAAGGATGATGCCACCACCGCAGGTCTATGTCTACAACAGATGGGGCAAATCTGTTACAACCAAGGGCATTATGCCAAGGCACTCGAGTTTTATCTCCATGCTGATAAAATATTCGCTATGCAGCAGAACAAAGACCTTGCAGCTGCAAACATGGGCGAAATGGGTGTTTTTTATTACTACAATAAACAATTGGACAAATCTAGAGTCCAATACAATAAGGCATTGGCCATTTACAAACAGACCCATAACAAAAAGGGACAAGCAGAGATATTTGGTAAAATTGGCCATTTATACGAAAAACAACAGCAATACGATAGCGCCTTTTATTACCAACATTTGGCCTTGGCCAATTATACAGCAGCAAATTATAAACAAGGCGCAGCCAAAATCTATGAGAATTTAGGTAGCATCTATGAAGACCTCGCCCAATATGATTCGGCCTATGTCAACTTTGACCGTTCCCTAAAACTTTACAACGAAGACCATAACCAGATCGCTTCTATTGAAGTGGTGAACAACCTAGGCGATGTATTGCGCAAAACAGGCAAGTATGAAGCCAGTATTGTACAGACCCGAAAGGCCTTTAACTTGGCCCAACAAACCGGCAATACCTATCAGTTGGCGGCCAGCAGCAGAGACATGGGCAAAGCCTACGAACTGATGAACAGAATGGACAGTGCCTATTATTATGCCGAACTGAGTCGCAAATATTCACTTGATGTGTATTCGAAAGATGGGGTTGAGCAAACGGCATTTTTACAGGTTTTGTACGATATAGATAAAAAGAGTAGTGAAATTACCCGATTGAACAACAGTCGGAAGATCAACAACATCATCGCCATTGCAGGCGTATCAGTGGTGATTCTCGTGATCATTTTGGGTATTGTGATCTTCAGTAGGCAAAGATTGAAGATCAAAGACCAAAAAGCCTTGGCCCGACAAAAAGAGGCACAGCACGAATTGGTACAACTCGAATTGAAGAATAGGGCGCTGGAAGATGAAAGGTTGAAACAGCAGCTGGAAACAAAAGACCGTGAACTGTCTACCCATACCTTAAACCTTATCCGGAACAACCAATTGTTAGAACATTTGAGAGGCACCCTGCAGGCCATGGTTAAAGAAGATAAGCGCGACCAGAAGAAACAGATGCAGCAGATCATCCTGCAGATCAACGAAAGTTTTAACCACGAACAACACTGGAAAGAATTTACCACTGCCTTTGAACAGGTGCACCAAAGCTTTTTCGACAGCATCAAAAAATACAGTAGCGAACTCACTTCGGCAGACATCAGGTTGATTGCTTTGCTAAGGATCAATCTTCCATCAACAGATATTGCCACTTTATTGGGTATTTCTACCGATAGCTTGAGGGTATCACGTTACCGTTTGCGCAAAAAGCTCAATATTGAGCAAGGAGAGAACCTTACCGCATTTATACAGGCTTTGTAAAAGCGTTACAAAGGCGTAAAATTTTCATCCGTTTTTACTGTTTTTAAGGGCTTAATATTAAGTTAATGTAACGGTAATAGAAAGATAACGGAGGTTGAGTGTTGTTGTAAATATTTGATTTATAGTTGTTTGTGTATTTGTGTTGCTTTTGTGTATACAGCATTTGTAACGCTGTTGCCTTTATGTAACTGTCCAGATTTTATTTGTAATTGAATGTAGCACACCTTTGCGACATCGAAACAAAAATTGAACGTTACCGCAAAAGCAATCTTAAAAATGAATAAACTTTTACAAACTCTCTTAGTGCTACTTTTTTCAGTTACAGTAGCCAATGCAAGTAAGCTAAAAGGTCATGTATATGATCGGCAATCTGGCGAAGCCTTAGTAGGTGCAACAGTTGTACTTGAAAAAACAGGCCAAGCTACCACTACAGGTTTAGATGGCTCATTCGAACTTAAAAATGTAGCCGAAGGGGCAGCCACACTTCGGATTACCTATGTTACTTACCAAACGGTTGTTCAACAGATCAATGTCTTAAAAGAAGACAATCCACATGTAAAGATCTACATGGAATCGGCCGGAAAAGACCTGAATGAAGTAGTGGTAAGGGCAACTGCCAGTGGTTCGAACGAGCGCGATGCCCGCCGTTTAGAGCAAAATGCAACACAAGTAATGAATATCGTATCAGGCAGGGCAATTGAAGTGTCGCCAGATCTAACTGTTGCCAATGTAATCCAAAGGGTTTCTGGTGTTTCGGTAGAGCGTAACAGCAATGGCGACGGACAGTATGCGATCCTAAGAGGGATGGATAAACGTTACAATTACACATTGGTTAACGGAGTGAAGATCCCTAGTCCAGATAATAAATACCGTTATGTACCACTAGATCTTTTTCCATCCGATTTGTTGGATCGACTGGAAGTATATAAAACCCTTACCCCAAACTTGGAAGGTGATGCAGTAGGTGGTGCAGTAAACATGGTGATGAAAAATGCACCAGACCATTTTCAGGTCAACGCCAATGTCTCTACTGGATATAGTCAATTGTTTTTTGGTCGCGATTTTGCCAGTTACAATGCTTCAAATATCAGTTATAAATCACCTTACGAAATCAATGGTCGCAATTACAATGCTACACAGGCCGATTTTACCAAAGGAACACTTGATTATACGTATAAAAAACCAGCACCAAATCTGGTAGGCAATTTGTCTGTCGGACAACGCTTTTTCAATAGCAAATTAGGAGTAATTGTGGCAGGTAGCTATCAAAATACCTATAGAGGAAGCAACAGTACTTTTTACAACTCGGCAGTGAATGGCACCGATGCCTATGCTGTGATCACCAGTAAAAGTTACCGCGAATATTCTGAACAACAAAAACGTTTGGGCTTACACGGTAAGGTCGATTACGTGTTTGATAATAACAATAGATTAAGTTTATACAATGTATATGTGGATCTAAAAAATCAACAATTGCGAGATGCAGTTGGTACCACCTACAATGGGGTTTATAATCCCGTAGCTGGTAATGCAGAGCTGACTTACACCACACGTAGCCGTTTAACCGAACAGCAGATCTATAACAGTACTTTACATGGCGACCATCAATTGTTTAATAACCGATTGAAGATCCAATGGTCGGCGGTATACTCATCTGCTAAAAATGATGTACCTGACAATACCACGATCAGTTTAAATGGTCTCCGTAAAAACTTCCAAGATACCCGTACCTCGTTGGTCAATACTGCTCCTGTAAACCACCGTTGGGAACGCAATACAGACGAAGATAAAGCGGGTTACCTAGACCTGACCTATACTGTTCCGGTGGGTAAAGTCAATGTTGATTTCACTGTGGGTGGATTGTACCGTGACAAAGAAAGAAGTAGTTTTTTCAATAATTACACCCTTGCGCCAAAAGCTGCAAACGCAGGATTTTTGTATGGTGTAGATTTCCAGAACTATACTGACTTGAATTTAGTGGTAAGTAATCCTACAGGCGCGGTGAGCAACCCTTTAACCTATGATGCTTCTGAAAAAACGACTGCGGGTTACGGTATGGTTAAATTTGCGATCAACAATTTACAGGTAACAGGTGGGGCTAGGGTAGAACATACCAATCAGGGCTACAATCTATTGTTTCCTGCCGGAGAGACCAATCCTAAAGGTAGCCAAGTCTATACTGACGTATTGCCAAGTTTGACCTTGAAATATAACTTAACTGCTAAAGCCCAATTACATGGTTCGTACTACAAGGCGCTTAACCGCCCTGGTTTTTACGAGATTGTACCTGGTAAAGTAGTAAACGAAGAATACCAAGAACGTGGTAATCCGAACTTAAAGAGAGCCATTGCCGATAATTTTGACTTGCGTTACGAGCTGTTTCCTGGAGCATCAGAACAATTATTGGTAGGTGCCTTCTACAAAAGGATCAAAAATCCGATAGAATATACTTTTCAGGCAGATGCCGTTCGTGGTCAGGATATCTATTACAGTGCAGGTAATTTTGGTACGGCAAATAACTTTGGTGCAGAGTTAGATTACATCAAGTTCTTTAATAAAATAGGAGTTAAAGCCAACTATACCTATACACACTCGCGTATCACTACACCAAAAACCTCAAGAAGGATCAATTCGATTACTGGAGATGTGGAAGCATTTTTGGTTGACCAATCGAGACCACTATATGGACAGTCAGAGCATATCGCCAACATGTCGTTGCTTTATAAAGATACTAAAAAAGGTTGGGACCTGCAATTGGCAGGTGCTTACACCGGTCCTAGGATCAATACGGTATCGCAGTTCCTGAACAACGACCTGTGGCAACAAGGCTTTATCCAAATGGATGCATCGGCCGAAAAAAGGTTCAAAAGTGGGCTGAGCGTATTTGCCAAGGCTGGTAATATCCTAAATACACCAACCAAATTATTTATCAAAGGTACAAACCCAGAGAATGCAAAGATCCAAGAAAACTTGGTGTCAAATGGCCGTACCCTGATCCGTAGCGATTATTACGAACAGACCTATTTATTGGGTGTAAGATATAAATTCAACTAATGCTAAACATTATTTCAAAATTTAAACAGATGAGATTCAAACAAATTTTAGTCGCATGTTCACTTTCGGTGCTATTTTTTAGTGCCTGCGAAAAGGCGAACATTGATGTAGATACTACACCGATCAATGGCTCGGCCATAGGCGAAGTATCAGGTGTATGGGCAAAAGGTAGTACCCAGATCATCAAAGGAGATATCGTAATCCCAGAAGGAAAATCGTTGACCATTGAAGAAGGAGTAACCGTATTGATGGATACCACAGCTAAACCAGAAATCATTGTTAAAGGTAACTTGTATGCCTTAGGTACGGCTGAAAATCCAATCAAGTTTACCGTAAACGATTTTTACAAAACTGAAGAAAAGAAATTTGGTAAACTTTGGGGTGGGATATTGGCTGGTCCAACCTGTGCCGAACTGGTATTAGACCATACCATCATAGAATATGGTGGTTCAACCACTTCCGATGCTTCCACTTCGGTAAAACAAGGATTATACAAAGCGGTAGCTGGCGAAAATTTGCCTGCGTTATGGTTTTCTAATGTAAATGGTAAATTGATTGTTCAAAACAGCATCATCCGTAACTTTCAGGAAGATTGTACCTATATTGAAGGAGGTAAGATCATCTTCGCCAATAACGTATTTTATACTACTGGGGTAACTGGTGGCGAGGCCATGAACTTTAAATCGGGTTGTTTGGCCGATGTAGCCTATAATTTGGTGTACAGTACCAACACCAATGCCTTAAAACTATCAAACAGTGGCGATAGAAATCCACAGGCCTATATCATTGTGTACAACAATACCATGGTCAATACAGGTTGGAGAAGACCAACAGCAAAAGGAGGTTCGGTATGGTTAGAAGCAACCGTACGTGCCGACCTTTACAATAACCTTTTTGCCAATACCCGTTTTGGGGTAAAAAGAGATACCAAAAAACCAGAAGATAGCCGTTCTAAATACAGCAATAACTGGTATTATGGTTTTGACCAAGCTACTGTTAACCAGTTTCAGCCCAATAGCGAAATTGTAGCTGGTGTAAACGATGTCATTGGTAAAACAGCAGGCGAAAATGACCCTAAGTTTGTGAACTATCCTTTAAATACTTCGGTAAACAATGCTTCATACAATACCACTTGGGATTTTCACCTGCAAGGCAATTCACCTGCCTTAACTAAAGGAATCACTACATTTACCCGTCACCACAAAGGCGGATTGACAACTGCTAACGGATTAACCTACGTATCACCAGAACCTGCTTTATTTGTAGGTGCTTATGGTACTAAACTATAATAAATTGATGAACAAAATTAGACTAACAAACCTTGCTGCCCTTGCGCTGTTTCTTTTGGCCAATGGATGCAAATCGGGTGCACCAGTGGATGCTGCTGCCGTTAAACCTTTAATTATTACCGAAGCTGTTGTACACGATACGGATGATCCTGCAATTTGGGTGAACAAAGCCGATCCAGCAAAAAGTTTGGTGATTGGTACCGATAAAGATGCAGATGGTGCTTTATATGTATTTGATCTGAACGGAAAAATTATAAAGGATAAAGTAGTAAAAGGGTTAAAACGACCAAACAACGTTGATTTGGCTTATGGTCTGATGTTAAATGGCAAGCCTACTGATATTGCCATTACTACCGAAAGGATGACCCATAAACTCCGTATTTTTTCTTTGCCAGACATGAAACCAGTAGACAATGGTGGCCTTGATATGTTTGTTGGAGAAACTGGCGAAGGTTACCGCGATTTAATGGGTATTGCAATTTATACCGCAAAAGATGGTAAGATGTATGCTGTAGTAGGCCGTAAAAACGGACCTAAAACCGGAGGTTACTTGTGGCAATATGTATTAGCAGACGATGGAAAAGGTAATGTAAAAGCAACCTTGGTGCGTAAATTTGGTGAGTACAGTGGCAAAAAAGAAATAGAAGCCATTGCAGTAGACAATGAATTGGGCTACATCTATTATTCGGATGAGCAAACTGGTGTACGTCAATATTATGCAGATCCTAGCAAAGGTAATCAGCAATTGGCCATATTTGGCACCAAAGGTTTCAATGCCGACCACGAAGGGATCTCTATCTATAAACTAACTGATACGACTGGATACATACAGGTTTCAGACCAAGGAGCCAACCGTTTCCAGATCTTTAGCCGAGAAGGTACAAAAGCAAATCCATTCGCGCATAAATTGTTAAAAGTGGTCAACGTAAGTGCCACACAAAGCGATGGATCCGATGTGGTCAATGTACCCTTGAACGATATCTTTAAACATGGCCTTTTTGTAGTGATGAGCGACAATAAAACCTTCCATTACTACCGTTGGGAAGACATTGCCGGAAAAGAACTGAAAACAAAATAAATTCCTTTTCAACATCAAGGGTGGGTATTGTACCTGCTCTTGATGTTATTTTAATCTTCCGTTTCGAAAAGATAACCACTATAGGCCAAACCTTTGGCCACACTCTTGAAATTGTCGCCAGAGTTGATCTTCAGGTGCGGAAATTTTGTCTTGAACAAGCCCTGTACCGCACTGACCATTGAAGTACCTCCCGTCAAAAATAGACTATCAATCTCTAAAGGATTGATGTTGTTGGTAGTCAAAAACTCATTCAGGTAGGCGTTGATCCTTGTGATGTCCTTTTCTATAATGCCATTGTAGGTGGCCAAGCTGATTTCCTCATCGATTGTTATGCCTAGATTGCGATAGGTAAAGTTAGCTGTTGTTTCACTGGATAAACCAATCTTTGTTTTTTCTATCGCTTGGAAGACAGAATAGCCCAAATTGTTTTCGATCAAGGTGATCAGGTTCTTGAACTGGGCATCCTTTCCAGAGTAGTAGTAATAATCCTCAATGTCTTTTTGGATGCGAAGTCCATTAAAGAAATTCATTTTGTCCCATGAGCAGATATTGGCAAACAACGATTTAGGAACGGTTAAAGGCTTGCCGGGTGTAGCTTCGTAAATTGTGTTTTTTCCAAAATAAGGTGTGCCCTTTTCCCACATAAAAGCCGAGTCGAAACTATCTCCACCAATATAGATACCACCTGTAGCCATCATATCGTTTTTCCTGTCCTTGCTACCTACTTTTGCAGGGTCAAGGATCAAGTAGGTGAAATCTGTAGTACCCCCACCTAAATCGGCAACCAATACTTTTTCTTTGTGTGTAATGGTTTTTTCGTAGGCAAAAGCTGCACCTATGGGTTCAAACTGAAAACGGACTTCACTAAAACCAGCATTTTCAGCGGCTTTACTTAATCGGTTTTGTGCCAAGGTGTCTTTCATGGTATTGTCGTCATCAAAAAAGACAGGTCTACCGATTACCGCTTTTTGGCAATCCTGACCAATAATTTTGTCGGCCCTTTCTTTTAGTTCTTTTAAGATCAAAGTGACTAAGTCAGACGCATTGTATCTTTTGTTTTGGATCCTGGTTTCGGTAAAACTACTTCTAGACAGGATCTGCTTGATCGATTTGATAAAACGACCTTTCATCCCATCACTTAGGTAAGATTTGATAGCATTTTCACCAATTACATATTTAGCTTCATTGATTGCCGTGGTAGATGGAAAATAGATCAACGAAGGAATAATGATGGTATTTAAGATTTCTTTTTTTTCTTCATCATAAATGGACAGGGCAGAATTCGTCGTTCCAAAATCTATTCCGTATAGAAACTTACTCATGGCAAAAGGGCTTAATAATTAAAAGGTGCTGTTGAATGGGGGCGGCGAAAGTATAAAAAAAAGTTAATATAAATGTACTTGAGGTCATATTTATTCGGTTTGGCTATCAAATGGCCATTAAAATTAACTCAGATGTTTGGTCATCAATTCACCAAAACTTATCCTATTTTAACCAAATTGAGAAGTAGGGCAAAAAATAGACATATTTGTCTAACCATATTAAAATTTTTATGAAAACATTGGTCAGATCTATTTTGCTGTTTAGCATTACTTGTTCTAGTTTAACTGCATTAGCGCAGACAAAACCGGTAGTACCTAAAGCTTTTACCAAAGCTGATACATTAAGGGGCACCCTAACACCAGAACGTACCTGGTGGGATGTACAGCGTTATGAAGTTGCATTTAAGCCAGATTTTAATGATAAGAGCATAACGGGATCAAACGAGATTGCGTACAAAGTGGTGAAACCAAATAATGGAAGTTTAAAAATGCAGATCGATCTGCAGGAGCCATTGGTTATTGATAGTGTTTTGTACAATGGCAAAAACAAACTCCGCTTTAACAAAAAAGAGAGCATTTGGTTGATCACCGTGCCTGCACAAAAAATGGCCAGTTTAAATAAGGTGCAGATATTTTATCATGGTAAAGTTCATCAGGCCAAAAGAGCGCCATGGGATGGAGGATTTATTTTTACCACAGACTCGCTCTCCAGACCATGGATGACAGTGGCCTGCCAAGGTTTGGGTGCATCGGTTTGGTACCCGAACAAAGACCATCAGAGTGATGAACCCAACAAAGGCGCTTCATTGACCATGACCGTGCCAGATAGTCTAGTGGCGGTTGGCAATGGTCGTTTGGTGTTTAAAAAAGACAATAAAGATGGAACAGCCACCTACAAATACAATGTGGTTAATCCCATCAGTAATTATTGTATCATCCCATACATTGGTAAATACGTAAACTTTAAAGAAAAATATGCTGGAGAAAAAGGCCCATTGGATGTAAATTATTGGGTGTTGGACTACAACCTGAACAAAGCAAAGACCTATATGCCTGATCAGGTGCATAAAATGTTCAAAGCTTTAGAATATTGGTTTGGGCCTTATCCTTTTTACGAAGACGGTTACCAGCTGATTGATGCCTCGCATACTGGGATGGAGCACCAATCTGCAGTATCGTATGGCAATAAATACAAATTTGGTTATGGCGGTAGAGATGCTTCTGGCTATGGTTGGGGCATGAAATGGGATTTTATCATCATCCACGAAAGTGGACACGAATGGTTTAGCAATAACATCACCACAAAGGATCTGGCCGATATGTGGGTGCATGAAGGTTTTACCAATTATAGCGAAACGCTGTTTGTAGATTACCATTATGGAACACAAGCAGGTAACGAATACAATTTTGGCATCCGTAAAGGAATAAGAAACGATAAACCAATCATCCCACCCTACAACGTTAATGCACAGGGCAGTGGCGATATGTATCCAAAAGGAGGGAACCTGCTCCATTCCATCCGTCATGGTTTAAACAACGATGTGCTTTTTAGAAATATCTTACGCGGTTTAAATGCCAAGTTCTATCACCAGACGGTTACTTCGGCCCAGGTCGAAAACTATATCTCAGCAACAGCTAAATTTGATTACAGTAAAGTATTTGACCAGTATCTCAGGACCACGCAGATACCAACATTCAATTATTATATCGAAAATGGAAAACTGTTTTATCAATATGTGAACTGTGTAAAAGGATTCAACTTGCCATTAGCGCTCAAAAATGGAAATCAATCTCTACGAATTGTACCAAATACCACCTTGCAAAGCTTGGTATTGAAACCAGAGCAGGCAAAACTTTTTGATAAAGATGGAATAGAAAAGATGTACTATATCAAAGTACAAAACAGTAAGGATTAAGAAAGTGTAAAGGCAATTTAACCGAAATTCCAGATAGGTTCTCGTAATAAATTATTGCAGCTTTCTATTGAACAAAAAGAACGCAATGGGAGTGAGGTTTAGGTTTACGATAACTTTGTGATATCCTATACTTTGGTAGTATTGGTCATTTATCTGTGTTTATGGCCCAAAAGAAAGGATTTGTTTTTGGTCAGCTCTATTTGGTTAATAAGTTGGTCATGTTGTTCATTTTTTAAAAATAATGTCATTTTACGATTAGAAAAAAAATTAAATTGTCTAGCGTATAAATGATGTTACCAACATGGGCATGAGGCTGTAATATTGTCTATATTTGTTTTGCTATCGATTGCATATCTAAATACGATTTAAGTAATTTTTGCGAATAGCTTTTCCATTATTTATATTTACATCGACCATAAACAGAAAAACAAGTGAAACTACCTTTTATTAAAAAATCCACTGATAAGAAAAAAATACTGATCGTTGAGGATGAGCCGATGAGCGTAATGGTTATGGAAAAAATTCTTAAACCATATGCCTTTGACCTGGTTATTGCGGTGAACGGTCTAGATGCAATTAAAAAATTCAAGAACGAAAGCATCGATTTGGTGATCATGGACCTTTATATGCCCGAAATGGATGGATTTGAAGCATCGAGAAGAATAAAGGCCATTTCAAAAGATACGCCCATCATTGTAATTTCTACAGCAGCGATTGGCGAAGAAGAATTGAGAAGAGATACCGGAATTGATTATCTCTTGTCTAAACCTTTAAACGTCAATAAGTTTAAGGATTTTATTCACATGTTATTGCTCGCCTAATTCTAACAGACTTATTTTAGCATTGCTTTTTAAATAATTGACTTTATTGATGGCTGATCTATTGATGGTAATACCATAAAGATTGGCCATTTTTTATGAAGTCTAAATTCCAAATTATAAACTGTTTTTTCCTAAAATTCAATCATTTTACAGTGTAAATTGGTTTTGCGGGAATTTTATTGCCCATAATGTGGAATGTTTTCGCTTATTATGTAGAAAATATTCTACTAAATTCTTAAAAGTGCTATTGTTGTAGCCTTGTACAGACCTGTAGAAAGCTCACCAATAGGTTGCGAGAGATATTTACAGCGATGCAAGAACCCATTCTTTTGGTGGCGCTAAAATTTGGCTTTTGATTTGTATGATTAGGTCGATTTTTAATGTCATTTTAAGCTACATCCCGATTGTTTATAACCAACAGATAAGATCCCAAGGCCTATTGTTATTGTTTATGGTCACTCAATACAATAATAGGCACCTACTGCGATCTACATAAGTAATGTGGATAGTTGTAATGGGGTATGATTAGAAATTAAGAAAACTAAAACGAATGGAGCGTAAAAACAGAATAATGGTTGTTGATGATAACTTGATCGATCAGATGATTACCGTACGCGTTTTGAAAACAAGTTATGCCGAAGAAGAAATTATCCTGATGGAAAGCGCGGCACAGGCATTAGCCTATCTCAATGAAAACATTAACAAACCCGAATTATTGCCAAATCTAATTTTATTGGATCTGGATATGCCCATTATGAATGGTATCGGGTTTTTAAACAAATTCAACCAATTTGCAGATGGCCTTAAGGACGCTTGTAGAATTGTAGTATTAACGGCATCTGATGTGTTGTCGGATATAGAACAGATGAGGTCACATCCCAATGTACTTACCTTAATTCCAAAACCTTTAAATAAATACTCATTAAACCCTGTTATATAATTCGTTTAAAATTACATTAGTTTTAAAAATCCCTTCAGTATTGGAGGGATTTTTTTGTGCATTATATTTTTTGTGAACGGCTTAACATGTATATTGGCCATATTATCTTTTAAAAAAATGAAAAAACTAGGCATCTTTATCTTGTTCATAAGTATTAATCTAATGGCCAAAGCACAATCAGCAGCAGAAAAAGAAGTGGCTGTTGCAGTAGAACAACTCAGGTTAGCCATGATCAGTGGCGAAAGGGCTGCATTAGATCACATAGCTGCAACTGATCTGAGTTATGGACATTCTAGTGGTAAACTAGAAGATAAGGTGGCCTTTGTAGAGTCTATAGCCAGTGGTAAATCAGATTTTGTAACCATCGATTTTAAAAACCAGACGATTAAAGTAACTGGGAAAACCGCATTGGTTCGCCATCAGTTGGACGCCAAAACAAATGATGGAGGAAAACCAGGAGAGGTACATCTAGGAATACTTTTAGTTTGGCAAAAACAGGGTAAAAACTGGAAACTATTGGGTAGGCAGGCCTATAAATTACCTTAGTTAAATTGCTTTCTAATAGGTGCGTGATGTTGAATTAGTTGAAACATTAAAAAGTTAAGGTTGATTAAGGCTGTTAACTTCATTTTTCTTTATTTTTTATGTTTTGAGCTAATCAAAAGTGTAGATGAACATTAAGAAGTTAAGGTTGATTAAGGCTGTTAACTTCATTTTTCTTCATTTCTTAATGTTTCAAATCTTTTCTCATGCAAATCTGCCAATGCGCTTCCTTTCAAACACGAAATGACAAAATCACAACACAATGACCAATGAACCATTTAAAAAACATGATTTAGAGTGTATTTTACATCAATCCATCGGTAATGTTAACTTAATGTTAAGCAAAAATAATATTTTGGTAATATTGGCTTAACATTGGGCTGCTACTTTTAACCCATGAATTATCCAGTTTTTATATTCCATGAATTAGTACTTAGATTTTCGGATATCAATCGCGAAATTGGAAAGTACATCTCCAGCACCATAGACAATGGTGAATGTTTGATCAATACCACCACGGGACATATTAAGGTTGGTTTATCTATGCTCGAAAAACAGTACAACAACCCCACGTTGATCTCTAAAGAAGAGTTACAACAGTTGGCAACTGGTTTTAAGAATAATTAGATTTTATTTTAAGGTTTTGATGCTCAGCTATTTCTAACGAATAGGTCGGTATCCAGTACCCTTTTTTCAAATTCCTCTACCGGATATTTGGCCTCTATCAATTGCAATAACATTTGGGTAGCCAATTGGCCAATTTCAAATGCAGGCTGACGTACCGAGGTTAAAGAAGGGTTAAAAAGATCTAATACATCAGAATTACTAAAGCCGGCAATGGCCATATCCTTTGGTACGGCAATTTTAAGGTTTTTAAAAACACTTAAACAACCCGTACTTAAACGATCGCCTGCTACAAAAATCGCATCAGGCTTTTCGGGTAGGGCCAACAACTCTTTAATGGCAGTTTCGGTTTCTTCGTATAACATCCCACCATGTGGGCAATGTTTGATATAATTAGGGTTAACGGTCAATCCATTTGCCCTTAGTGCAGCTTCATAACCAGATAAACGTTCTATGCTGATAGACAAAAAGCTAGAACTGGTTAGATGGGCAATTCGTTTGTAACCAGATTTGATCAAGTGTTCGGTTGCATCAAAAGCACCTTTCTCATTATTGGCAATTACTTTATGTGTATTGATTTCATCGGCTACGCGATCAAAAAATACAATGGGCAGACCTTTATCGTGCAGATAGGTGAGGTGCGAAATATCTTCGGTTTGAGAGGATAAAGAAACCAATAGGCCATCAACAGATCTTGAGGCCAAATGTTGTACGTTTACCACCTCACGCTCATACGATTCGTGGGTTTGCGAAATGATAACGTGATAACCTCTATCATATGCAATAGATTCGATGCCATTTATGGCTTGAGAGAAAAAGCTGTTGGCTACTTCGCTCACTACCACACCAATAGATTTACTTCTCCGTTCTTTTAAGCTTAAGGCAATTGGATTTGGCTGATACCCAATCTCTTTGGCATAGGCCAAAACAATCTTTTTGGTAGCCGCACTGATTTCGTGTGTATCTCTTAATGCTCTTGAAACAGTAGAGGTGGATAGGCCTAAGGCCTTAGCTATATCTTTTATGGTAACGGGCTCAAACATGGTTCAAAGCTATGGTTTGGATAGTTTTTGAATGGAAAAAAATCTTTTAATTATAACAATAATTTTTGATAGGCTTAAAGATAACTTTTTTAACGCTATTTCGGCAACGTTGTCGGGAACGATTGCACAAATTTATACCCTGATATGAATTATTTTATAAAAAAAACAATGTAGACTTGTTAATGGAAGACTTCAGACGTTGACCTAAAAAACCAAAATATAACCTTAATGTATGAAAAAATTTTTACTGTTCTTTTGTGTGCTTGCTATGGGCATAAATCTAGCCAAGGCACAAACCAGACAAGTAACGGGCACGGTAACCGAAAAAGCTAATGGCGAAGTACTACCTGGTGTAGCTGTAACGATCAAAGGCACCAAGATTGCTGTAAGTACAAATGAAAAAGGTGCTTATACCATTGCTGTCCCTACTACTGGTAACCACACTCTTGTTTTTAAGTTTATTGGCTTTATGGATAAGGAAATTGAAGTGGGTGATAAAAAGCAGATCAATGCGGCTTTAGACGAAAGTTCGACCAGCCTTAACGAAGTGGTGGTTAACATTGGTTATGGCACTGTGCGTAAAGAAGCATTAACAGGGTCTGTATCTTCAATTGGTGCAAAAGACCTGGCAGATTTTCCGGTAGGTACTGCTGCCGAAGCCTTGGCAGGAAAACTCGCAGGTGTTACTGCTACAACTACAGAGGGTAGCCCAGGTGCTGAAATCCAGATCAGAGTTAGGGGCGGAAGCTCATTAACAGGAGATAACTCGCCATTATATATCGTAGATGGAATACAGGTTGAAAATGCATTGTCAATTTTATCTCCTAACGAGATCCAATCCATCGATGTTTTAAAAGATGTGGCTTCTACTGCTATTTATGGTAGTCGTGGTGCAAACGGCGTAGTGATCATCACCACCAAAGGGGGTAAAGATGGTAAAACTGTCGTTTCCTTCGATACCTATGCAGGTGTTAGGCAAATTGTAAATAAACTTCCGGTAATGAACCCATACGAGTATGTAATGTACCAATATGAGCTTTATAACAACAATACATCTGATGAAGTAAAAAATACCTTCACAAAAAGATATGGTACTTTTGAAGATTTAGACATCTATAAAAACGTACCGAACATCGATTGGCAAGACCGCGTTTTTGGTCGCCAAGCCTTTTCAAATACCCAAGTATTAAGCTTATCGGGGGGTACTAAAACAACTACTTTTAATTTTACCCTAAACAATACCAACGAAGATGGAATTATGTTGGAGTCGGGTTTCCGCCGTACTTTTGCCTCTTTCCGTTTCGATCATAAAATTTCTGATAAGATCAGGGCTGGCGTTAACGTACGTTACAGCAGACAACGTATTGAAGGAGTGGGTACAACAAGTACAGGCTCTCAGGGTACCAACCGTTTAAGAAACTCGGTGCGTTACCAACCTTATTCGGGTGGGGGCGATTCTGGTGATTTGTTTGATGCAGATTACCTGACTACGCAACTTTCAAACCCCATCTCTTTGGCACACCAAGAGCTCAAATACGATTACCGTAACGATTTGATCAGCAGTGGTTATGCCAGCTACCAGATCTTAAAGAACTTAAGTTTCAGGTCTACTTTAGGTTTAAACTTTAGCGATAGAAAAACCAATGGTTTTAATGGTCCTTTAAGTGGTTTGGCAAGAAACAACGCAGGTTTGCCAGCCATTACGTTGGATAACTCTAGTGCTACCACCTTGATCAATACCAATACGCTTAACTATAAACCTAACTTGGGTAATCAACATAGTTTAGACCTATTGGTTGGTGAAGAGTTAAATAAATACGACATCAAATCGAACAGTAGTACCATTAAGTGGTTCCCGATGAACATTACGGCCGATGAAGCCTTTGCGAGTATCCAAAAAGCAGAGCCGCCTGTAGGATCAATACAAGATAAACCGACTTCATTGGTTGGTGGTTCTCGTCAATTGTCATTCTTTGCAAGGGCATCTTATTCATTTGCTGGAAAATACTTGGCTACCTTAAACTTCCGTAGAGATGGATCTTCATTCTTTGCCAAAGGGCAGAGATGGGGTAATTTCCCTTCTGCACAATTGGCATGGCGTGCTTCTGAAGAAGATTTCATGAAAAACCTAAACTGGAACTGGTTGAACAACTTTAAGGTACGTGCCAGTTACGGTATTGCGGGTAACAATAGAATTGGACAGGATCTGTTCAGGACCTTGTTCTCTGCAAACTCTACTGCAGGGGGGTATGCTGCATCTGATGGCTCGGTTACCACTGGTTTGATTGCAGGTAACGTATTGGCCAATCCGAACATTACATGGGAAAAAAATATCTCGGGCAACTTAGGATTTGATATCGACCTGTTCAAAAGCCGTGTATCTATTGCTTTAGACTTATATGATAACCGTACAAAAGATTTATTGCTAAATGCCAATATTCCTCCAATTAACGGTTACAACACTCAACAACAAAATGTGGGTAAAACACAGAATAGAGGAATTGAGGTGCAGTTGAATGGTGTTGCAGTTAGAACAAGAGACTTTACCTACAACGTGGGTTTGAACTTCTCGTTTAACAAGAACAAGATTTTAGAACTACAGAACAATGTACAATCTTATGTGGCACAATCGGGCTGGGTTAATAGTTTAGCTGATTTTAAAATAGAAGTTGGTAAACCTGTTGGTCAGTTCTATGGTTTCGTATCAGACGGAAGATATACTGTAGATGACTTTACCTCAGTACTCAATACTTCTACAGGTGTGTATACGTATACCCTTAAACCAGGTATTGCCAACAGTAGGGTATTGTTGGGCAACAGAGAGCCACAACCAGGCGACATGAAAGTTAAAAAACTATCTAACGCTACAAGCATGGTGATCAGTGATGATGATAAAACGGTTTTGGGTACTTCTCAACCTAAATTTACTGGTGGATTTAACAATCAGTTTGCCTATAAGAACTTTGACCTAAGTGTATTTATGAACTTCTCTGTAGGCAATAAAGTTTACAACGCCAACAAAATAGAGTTTACCTCACAATACAATGTAAAAGACAACAACCTTTTGGCAACGATGAACGACAGGTGGAAAAACTTCAACGAAAATGGCGTGAAGGTTACCGATCCAGCATTGTTAACGGCAATGAATGCCAATACCACCTTATGGACACCAACAACAGGTAACTATGCCTTAACTTCTTATGCCATTGAAGATGGTTCTTTCTTGCGCATCAGCAATGTAACCTTAGGCTATACCTTGCCACAAAGTTTGGTTAAAAAAACAGGCTTTATTTCTAAACTGAGAGTATATGGTACCGTAAACAACTTGTACACCTTTACCAAATACACAGGTTACGATCCAGAAGCAAATACACGTAGGTCTAACCCGCTTACTCCAGGTATCGATTATGCGGCATACCCACGTAGCAGATATGTATTAGCAGGTATCAACTTAATATTTTAATCCTTTTAGCCTTAAAAAAAATGAAAAATAAACTCATAAATTCTGCTTTTTTAGTGTTAGCTATTGGAGCGATGATCATTACGCCATCTTGTAAAAAGGTGTTGGATTTCGAGTCAGATTCTTCTTCAACAGAAGCAACTGTTTTTGAAAGTACTACTTATACCAACTCTGCCTTGATTGGTGTTTACAATAAACTAATTGGAGACAATGGTTATGGTAGCCGTTTGTCTACCTTGTTTGGCCTAACAGCCGAAGATTTTAAAACCTCGGGAAGTTATGCTTCTTCAGACAGACGTGGAATCAGCATGTATGGTGCAAGTTCGGACAATACCGACCTGATCAATCCATTTGCGCAACTATACCAAGGGATCGAGCGTGCAAATATTTGTATCAAATACATCCCAGAATCAAAACTGTATACCACTGGGTCGGCCGCAGATCAGGCTTTAATGAAACGCTATTATGGGGAGGCCTTGGCTTTGAGGGCACAATTTTATTTCGAGCTGATCCGCAACTGGGGTGATGTACCACAAAGATTTGTGCCTGCCGCTTTTGCCGAAACCCTTTTCCCTGCAAATGCAGATAGAGATAAAACCTACGACCAGATCATTGCAGACCTAAAAACAGCAGCAGACTTGGTGCCATGGAGAAGTGCAGCTGGCGATTATGGCAGTTTCCGTTTTACCAAGGGTGCGATCAAAGGCTTAAGAGCTCGGATTGCTTTGTTTAGAGGGGGCTATTCTTTAAGATCAAATACCCACCAAATGGAAAGAAGAGCAGACTATTTAACCTATTATAAAATAGCAATGGACGAGTGCAAAGAGATCATGGACAACCGTGCGCAGCATTCGCTAAATCCAGTATACGAAAATGTGTTCAAAACCTTGCACAGTCCACGTATGGACGATGCCCATGAACTGATGTTAGAAGTAGCTGCCTACGGAAGTAATGCATCTACAGATAGTAAATTGGGTTATTATAACGGAATTCGTTTTGCTGCAGCCTCTACTTATGGTACTGGTGGTGGTGGGATGAATGCCATTCCTACTTATTTTTATGAGTTTGATCCTATAAAAGATTGCCGCAGAGATGTAACCATTGGTGTATTTGAAATTACAGGGACTTCAAAAAAGATGATCAATACGTTGAACAACTTTACAGATGCAAAGTTCAGAAAATCATGGACTGCATTTGATGGCAAATCATCTTCACAGAACTTTGCCGTTAACTGGCCAATATTACGCTTTGCAGACATATTGTTAATGTACGCAGAAGCAGATAACGAAATCAACAATGGGCCATCGGCAACAGCAAAAAGTGCCTTACAAGAAATACAGAAACGTGCCTATGCAGGTTACGAAAATGATATTCCGGTTACACCTACAGACAAAGCAGGTTTCTTTAATGCAATTGTTAAAGAAAGATTATTGGAATTTGGTGGTGAAGCCATCAGAAAATTTGACCTGATCAGATGGAACTTGATCGACAGTAAATTTGCAGAAACCCGTACCAAACTTCGCCAGTTGATCAATGGTGAAGGTGCGTATGCCAATGTGCCTTTATATGTTTACGCCAAAGAATCTAATTATAACCTTACCCCAAGCGTAACAGAAGTAGCCAGTTTAGACCTGTATGGTGGCTTACCATCAACGGTATTGTTTGCTCCAGGCTTAGGCTCTTCAACAGCGCCAACAGGTTATACAGTTAAAAATTGGAGAAAAGCATTAACAGAAGAGAACATGTTGACCAGTATAGCAACCGGATTTGCATTCTACTTCGAAGCCAATAAAAAAGAGTTGTTGCCTTATCCAAAAACTGCATTGAACGAGAACCCAAATATGGTTCAGAATGCTGGTTATTAACTATCTAAAAAATATTAAGATGAAAAATATAATCCATCAAACAAGTACTAAAATATTCCTGCTATTGGCAGTAGTATTGCTGTTGGCCGCTTGTGAAAAAAATAAGGAAGAGACTTTACCGGCACCAAGAATCTTTAAAGCCAGTGACATCAGTATTGCAGCTGGTGCAAATTCGGCCAAGATCAAATGGGCAGTTCCACTCTTTGCTTCAGGTAAGGCCTTAAAATACACCGTAGATTTTTCGAAAGACCAAGCTTTTGGTACTATTGCTTTTTCAAAAGTTGTAGATACCGCAGGCATTACGGTAACCGATGATAACATTGAAGTAAGGACCCCATATTTTGTCCGTATCAAAGCCAATGCTTTCGAAGACCAACCAGAATCGAAATATGTGGTGAGCTCATCCTTTACCTTAACAGGTACACAACTGTTTTTAACTGTCCGTGATGCAGATATCAAAGAAAACAGCATTACGCTTCGTTTTACAGCAGAAGCAGGTTTGAGCAGTATCAAACTGACGCCAGAAACAGGTACAGCCATTACATCAACCTTAAGTGCTAGTGATCTAAGCGCAGGATTAAAAACAATTACAGGCTTAACAGGTGGTGTAAAATACACTGCAGAATTGTTGGCTGGTACCAAGAATAAAGGTAATGTTACCTTTACTACAAGTCCGGTAACTACTTATACAGTTAAGATTTCGCCTACAGATGATCTGGCTGCAACAATTGCGGGCGCGGCAAATGGTGCTGTGATCGGTTTAAATCCTGGAACGTATAATTTAACCGCCTTAAGCACTTTTATTACAGGAAAAACAATCACGATTAAATCTACCTCAGGCAATCCAGAAGATACCAAGGTGAACTATAAAGAAATAGATTTAGAAGGAACTGGTGCAGGCATCACTTTATCTGGAATTGAGTTAGATGGAACAGCAGGCGCGGCACTTTATTTCCTAAACCTGATCGGTTCTCAGGCGGCCAACGGATCGGCGGCTACATTTACCAATATCGTAGTAGACAACTGTATTGTACATGGGGCTACCACTGCCTTTTTACGTGCTGATAGGGGTACTGCTGCCAGAGATTTCAAAATTGGCAACATTACGGTAAACAACTCTATCGTATTCGACATGGGTGCAAATGGCGGGTCCAACTATTATACCTTCCACTTAAATAAATTGGAATTTAATACTTTAACGGTTTCTAAATCTACTTTTTATAATGCTGGCCCTGGTTTGGTTACTGCAAGTACTACCTACACGGGTGCAGTTGTACCTACGGTTAACATCAGCTACTCTACCTTTAATGGTTTTGGTGGCAATGCTAAATATGCCTTGTTAGATGCCAATGCCAATCCGGTTAATTTTAGCCTACAGAACAGTATTGTAGCAAACACGCCAAAATCTGGTACTGTACAAGCGGCGGCTTTGCGCTCAAGTGGTGCAGGTGTAACTACAACTTTTTCTTATAACAATACATTTGGTTTGTATAACGCCTTGACAGGGAATGTTGGTCTGACATTCCCGTCAACGGTAAGCCAAACAGCAAATCAAACCATAGATCTTGGCTGGACAGCGGCAACAAGTTCATTTACTTTGCCAGCAGGATCTAGCTTAAGGACTGCAAGTAGCACAAGCATTGCCTTGGGCGATCCAAGATGGGCCTATTAATAGAACGAAATAAAAAAGATGGGGCATAAGCCTCATCTTTTTTGCTTTAAAATGAAAACCATGCCATTAAAAACAATCAAATACTTATTTTTCCTTTGTTTTTTAACCCTGATGTCTTTTACCTTGATCAAAAAGGAAATGGTAACCCTATTTATTGTTGGCGATTCTACTGCGGCAGATAAACAGCCCAAAGCCTATCCAGAAACTGGATGGGGGATGGAAATTGGCGCTTTTTTTAATAAAGAGGTTAAAATTGACAATAGGGCATTGAATGGAAGAAGTACCAAATCTTTTCTCAATGAAAAAAGATGGGAAGCAGTTTTAAAAGAATTAAAAACAGGAGATTATGTGTTGATTGAGTTTGGGCATAACGATGAGAAAATCGATAAACCAGAAGTTGGAACCTCATTGGCCGAATACAAGACCAATCTGATCAAATACATTGCAGAAACCCAAGCTAAAAAAGCCAATCCAATTTTATTGACACCTATTGCACGTCGCAGTTTTAAAAATGGTGTTTTTAGCGATACCCATAAAGGTTACCCTGATGTGGTGAGGAAATTGGCGGATTCTTTGCATATTCCATTGATTGATATGCAACGTAAAACCGAAAAACTGATCATTGGACTGGGAGACGAACCCTCAAAAAAACTATTTCTATATGTTGATTCTGGTCACGTGAATTATCCAACAGGAAAAAAGGATGATACCCATTTAAATCCGGAAGGTGCAAAACAGGTAGCTGGCCTAGTAGCCGAGGGCCTTAAAGAGATAAAAAGTCCATTGGCCAAATACTTGATTGGTAAGTAAGATAATGACTTACTAGTACGGAAAAAATAAAGAAAACGAAATGAATATCATTTTTAAACCCCTGTTTTTAATTGCTGCCATAGCACTTTTCGCATTTCAGGTTCCTCAAAAACCGGTACAGCTTTTTTTAATAGGAGATTCGACTGTGGCAGATTATACCTTAGATTCTGGGTATCTGGAAAAGAAATTTCCGCTAAATGGTTGGGGGCAGGTTTTTCAGCCTTTCTTTAAAAGAGATAGTTTAAGTCTGGTTAAAAAATTGATCAAAGCAGATAGTGTTCTGGTAATTGATAAAGCCAGAGGAGGAAGAAGTACACGTACTTTTTTTGAAGAAGGCAGATGGGCAGAAGTGTACAAAGCTTTAAAAAAGAACGATATTGTAATGATGCAGTTTGGGCACAATGATGCAGCGGTTGATAAACCAGAACGTTATGTGAACATTACGGGTTATAAAGAATATCTGAGGTTATATGTTAACCAGACCAGAGAAAAGGGGGCTATACCCATTCTGATTACTCCAGTAAATAGAAATTATCCATGGAAAGAGGGCAAGCTGAGCAATGTGCATGGCGAATATCCAAATGCGGTAAAGGCAGTGGCCAAAGAACTGAACGTGCAATTGATTGATCTAACGCAACTCTCAATTGATGCGTTTACGGCAAAGGGTCAAGCTGAGGTTACTTCCAAATATTTTATGAATTTTGAAAAAGGACTTTATCCTGGCTATCCAGATGGACAAAAAGACAATACCCATTTTCAAAAAGAAGGTGCAATAGCTGTTGCACAATTGGTGTTTAATGCAATGAAAAAACTGTAGAGATGAAAAAGGGGTTATTCGTATTGTTTTATAGTTTGATTGTTTTATTGTTGAATGATGCTAGTGCAAATGCATCAAGTAGCTCACCTCAAAAATTTGCTTACGACTTTGTTGTTGCAGCCGATGGTTCAGGTAATTTTAAGACTGTTCAAGAGGCGATCAATGCCGTTCCAGATTTTAGGAAAACTACAACAACAATATTCATCAAAAATGGAATATATAAAGAGAAATTAAATCTTTCGGCTTCTAAGCAGATGGTAAAAATGATTGGAGAGAATGTAGAAAAGACCATTTTAACCTTTGATGATTGGGCGCAAAGAAAAAATGCATTTGGTGAAGAGAAAGGTACTTCTGGTTCTTCCAGCTTTTATATCTACGGCAGCAAGTTTTCGGCAGAAAATATAACCTTTCAAAATACGGCAGGTCCGGTAGGGCAGGCAGTGGCTTTGTTTGTAGCAGGCGATCAAGCCAAGTTTACCAATTGTAGGATGTTGGGCTTTCAGGATACCCTTTATACCTATGGTTATGCCAGTCGCCAATATTACTATAAATGTTATATCGAAGGTACCGTCGATTTTATTTTTGGTTCATCAACCGCAGTATTTGATGAGTGCGAGATCTTCTGTAAAAAAGCAGGATACATAACGGCTTCTTCCGCTCCTGATACTTCAAAATATGGTTATGTGTTTATCAATAGCAAGATTATTGGAGATGCTCCAGCAAACTCTTATTATTTAGGCCGACCATGGAGACCTTATGCCAAGACGGTATTTATCAATTGCGACTTGGGTAAAATGATCAGAGCAGAAGGATGGGACAATTGGGGCAAAACCAGTAATGAACAGACTGCTTTTTATGCAGAGTATAAAAATACCGGACCAGGCGCAGATCCAAAAGGACGTGTGGCTTGGTCGCATCAGTTAAATGAAACAACAATTCAGGAATACACTTTGGTTAAGATTTTAAATGGATGGAACCCGAAGGAGTAGCTGATTGTCCTTAGTCTACAGTCGCGAGTCTTTAGTCAATCATTAGATAAAATACCCATTTACCATTCCCAACTAACCCACATGAAAATATTTACCTTGATCCTATTTCTCGCCAGCATAACTTCAGTCAATGCGCAAACTTACCCCAAGTCTTTAACGGTAGCAAAAGATGGCAGTGGCGATTATCAAACCATTCAGGAAGCTGTAAATGCGGTGAGAGATCTATCTGAAGTACAAGTGCCGATTTATATCAAAAATGGAGTTTATAAAGAGAAATTGATTGTGCCAGCACAAAAATCTAAGATTTCGTTAATTGGCGAAGACAAAGACAAAACCATTATTACCTATGATGATTATTCAGGAAAAGGCGCCATAAATACGTATACATCGCATACGGTCTTGATACAGGGAAATGATTTCAAGGCAGAAAACCTCACTTTTGAAAATGCTGCGGGTCCGGTTGGGCAAGCGGTAGCTTTGCATGTGGAAGCAGATCGGGTAGTGATTAAAAATTGCAAAATCTTGGGCAATCAGGATACGCTTTTCCCATCTGCAGATACCAGCAGACAGTACTATGTAGATTGTTATATAGAAGGTACCACCGATTTCATTTTTGGTGCGGCAACCGTAGTTTTTGAACGTTGCCATATCCATAGCAAAAAGAATTCGTACATCACGGCAGCCTCAACAACCCAAGCCCAACCTTATGGTTTTGTATTCTTTAATTGCAAATTAACTGCTGATCCAGCATTTCAAAAAGTTTACTTGGGCCGACCATGGCGACCTTATGCCAAAACCGTATTCATCAATACCGAAATGGGCCCTCATATTTTACCAGCAGGATGGCATGTATGGAACGAGAATAAAAACCATGAAACTACTTTTTATGCAGAATATGGTTCTTCTGGCCTCGGCTTTGTAAAAGAAAGTAGAGTAGATTGGTCAAAACAGTTGACCAAAAAAGAAGCCAAAACCTATACCCTTAAAAATATTTTTGCAGGCAGGACTGCTTGGATGCCCAAATAAAGAATCCCACTGATCAGATGATGAAAATAACAACCATAGCCTTTCTTTTATTGTGTAGTTTAACTGTAGCAGCACAAAAACCTGATGTGTCTAAAGTTTGGGTAGCCGATCTGGGTAATGGAAAATATAAAAACCCAGTGTTGGATGCGGATTATTCTGATCCCGATGCCATAAGGGTAGGTGATGATTTTTATATGGTTTCTTCAAGTTTTGATGCAGTACCCGGATTGCCCATCCTACATTCAAAAGATCTGGTCAACTGGACCATTATTGGTCATGCCTTAAAAAGACAAATCCCGTTTGAGCATTTTTCCAAAACCCAACATGGCAATGGCGTTTGGGCACCAGCCATCCGTTTTTATAAAGGTGAGTTTTATATCTATTATCCGGATCCAGATTTTGGCATCTATTTAACAAAAGCCAAAAGTGCTACAGGACCTTGGTCTGAACCGGTTTTGGTAGAGGCTGGAAAAGGTCTGATCGATCCTTGCCCACTTTGGGATGAAGATGGAAAGGTTTATCTCGTACATGCCTATGCAGGGAGTAGGGCCGGAATTAAAAGTATCATTGTAGTGAAAAAGCTCAATGCAGCAGGCGATAAGGTGATGGATGAAGGTAAATTGGTTTACGATGGACATGAGCTAGACCCAACCATAGAAGGCCCCAAATTTTATAAACGCAATGGTTATTATTACATCTTTGCACCTGCAGGTGGTGTAGCCACTGGCTGGCAATTGGTATTGCGTTCCAAAAATGTATATGGCCCCTATGAGCGTAAAGTAGTAATGGATCAGGGCAAATCTCCCATCAATGGTCCACATCAAGGCGCTTGGGTGGATACACCAACAGGCGAAGATTGGTTCTTACATTTTCAGGATAAAGAAGCTTATGGAAGAGTAATGCATTTGCAACCGATGAAATGGATTAACAATTGGCCAGTGATTGGGGTAGATGCAGATGGCGATGGTATTGGAACGCCAGTTTTGACGTATCAAAAACCAAAAATAACAAAGCCAACAGCCATTGTTACCCCTGCTGAATCTGATGAGTTCAATAGTACAAATTTAGGCTTACAATGGCAATGGCAGGCCAATCCATCGGCTACATGGTCTTTTTTAAACCCTACAAATGGAAGTTTGCGTTTGTATTCAGTAAAAATGCCAGATAGTGCCAAAAACTATTGGGAAGTACCTAATCTATTGCTCCAGAAATTCCCAACAGAACAATTTACAGTAACCACTAAACTCACTTTTACACCAAATACCAAGCTAGAAAACGAGAAAGCAGGACTGATCATTGCAGGTTTGAGTTATGCCAATATTGCTGTAAAAAGTAAAAAAGATGGGCTCTATCTTGTGTATACTACTTGCAGTGCTGCAGATAAGGGTAAGGCCGAAAAAGAGGAGGTAGTGGTGAAGCTAAATACAAAAGATGTTCAGCTTAGGGTTACGGTAAACAAAGGCGCACAATGCCAATTTAGTTACAGCCTAGATGGGCTTACATTTATCAACGTGAAGGATGTTTTTCAGGCCGAACCAGGGAAGTGGATCGGGGCTAAAGTAGGTTTGTTCTGTGTAAGAACGCAGCAAACAAATGATGCTGGTTATGCTGATTTTGATTGGTTCCGTATCAATTGATCCAAACCTGAACCTAATTCTTACTCACAGCGAACAAACCAACAACGAATAACCAAAAAATGGTAACGATTGCATAGTTATTTTCTGGCTTTTAGTTCCATTCCTCTTTAAAACTATGTAGACTTGTTAAACGAATAATCGGTATTGCTAGTCAAATTAATTAGCAAAGCTGTTTTTTAACCAATATAAGCCGTACATATGAACATGAAAAAAATAGTTCCAACTATCTTCACGCTGCTCTTACTTACCAATCTTTTTTTAGCTAAAGCCCAAAAACAACCCTATTCGTTCAGTAACCTGCCAGTTGTTGCTAAAACATCATTTAAGGCAGATACTTTAAATATTATCAAGTTTGGTGCTAAAAACGATGGGGTTACCCTCAATACCAAAAGTATCAATGATGCCATTATTGCCTGTAATAAAAAAGGAGGTGGCGTAGTCTTGATTCCAAAAGGCTTATGGCTTACGGGTCCGATCGAATTAAAAAGCAATGTCAACCTGCACTTACAAAAAAATGCAATCCTTCAGTTTACCAAAGACTTCGACCAATATCCTTTAGTAGCCAGCAATTGGGAAGGTTTACCACAGATGCGTAACCAATCGCCAATATGGGCAACCAACCAACAAAATATAGCTGTTACAGGTTTTGGGATCATAGATGGTGCAGGTGATGCTTGGCGAATGGTTAAAAAAGACAAACTAACCGAAAGCCAGTGGAAAAAATTGGTCGCTTCTGGTGGCATGACCAGCGAAGATAAAAAAACATGGTATCCAACGGAGAAGACCTTCAATGCTTCGAAGATGAAAAACCCAGGCGAAATTACCAGTGATAAAACCCCTGAATTCTATAAGTCAATCAAAGATTTTCTCCGTCCAAATCTGTTGGTTTTTACCGCCTGTAAAAGGATTTTGCTAGAAGGAGTTACTTTCCAAAATTCTCCAGCCTGGAATATCCATCCACTGATGTGTGAAGATTTGACCGTTAGAAATGTATACGCCAAAAATCCTTGGTATGCCCAAAATGGTGATGGTATCGATATCGAATCGTGTAAAAATGTGTTGATTGAAGGCAGTACCTTTGATGTAGGCGATGATGGAATCTGTATCAAATCTGGCCGCGATGCAGCAGGCAGAAAACGTGGCATGCCAACAGAAAATGTAATTATCCGCAACAGCACGGTTTACCATGCCCATGGTGGATTTGTAATTGGGAGTGAAATGTCTGGTGGAGCAAAAAATATTTTTGTATACGATTGTTCGTTTATTGGTACAGACATCGGATTACGTTTTAAAACCACAAGAGGTAGAGGTGGAGTAGTGGAAAAGATCTTTGTAAAGAACATCAACATGAAAGATATTGTAGGCGAAGCTATCTTATTCGACATGTATTACGCTGCTGTTGATCCTGTACCTTTAACTGGCGAAAAGAGAGATGCACCTAAAATCCAATTGTTGCCTGTAACCGAAGAAACGCCTGTTTTTAGAGATTTCCATATCAGTAATGTAGTTTGTGACGGTGCTTCTAAAGCTGTATTTATCAGAGGACTTCCAGAGTTGAGCATCAGTAACATCACTTTGGCCGATTTAAGCATCAAAGCACATGAAGGTATAGATATCCAAGAAGCAAAAAATGTAAGTTTAACCAATGTAAATCTGATTGCAAAAGAGGTCAATCCCTTGATCAATATCCAAAATGGAAATGACATCAGTTTCAAGAACATCAATTATAACAATGCCCAATTATTGTTTAGGATCAGTGGAGATAGAAATAGCAACATCAAAACGGTTGGGCTCGATGCATCGAAGGCAAAAGTAAAAACAGAATTTTTAGCAGGCGCAGAAGAAAAATCATTACAGATCAACAAGTAATCATGAAAACATCTTTTTTGAAATATAGCATATTTGCTGTTTTTGCAGGTTTAACATTGCAGGTTAAAGCACAAAACAAGCCATTGTCGCAACAGATGGCCACAACAGTAATGGAAATCTGGAAAGATTCGTTAAATCTGGATCCAGCCAATCCCAAACCTGTAAAATGGGCTTATGACCAAGGTGTGATTTTAGAGGGTATCGATGGCATTTGGAAAAGAACTGCTGATAACGAATATTTCAAATACATGCAAAAGAGCATGGACTTTTTTGTAACCAAAGAAGGAACAATCAATCGCTATAAACAAGCGGATTATAACATCGACAATATCAAAAATGGCCGTATCTTATTGACTTTGTATAAAGTAACCGGTCAGCAAAAATATTTCAAGGCTGCTACTTTGTTGTGGGATCAATTGCAACAACAACCACGTACCAAAGAAGGTGGTTTTTGGCATAAAAAAATCTATCCCAACCAGATGTGGTTGGATGGATTGTACATGGGCCAACCTTTTTATGCAGAATATGCAGCCCTGGTTAAAAATGAAAAAGCTTTTGATGATATCGCCAACCAATTTGTTTGGATGGAGAAAAATGCCAGAGATGCAAAAACCGGATTGTTATACCATGGCTGGGATGAATCCAAAACCGAGCAATGGGCCAATAAAACCACAGGTAAATCGCCAAACTTTTGGGGTAGAGCCATGGGTTGGTATGGTATGGCATTAGTTGATGTGTTAGATAATTTTCCACAGCACCACCCTAAACGTGCAGCATTATTGGCCATCTTAAACCGCTTTGCAATTGCCGTACAAAAAGTACAAGACCCAAAATCTGGATTATGGTATGATATTTTAGATCAACCACAAGGCAAGGGCAATTACCATGAAGCTTCTGCATCGAGTATGTTTGTTTATACCTTTGCCAAAGCCGTTCGGATGGGTTATTTACAACCCAATTATTTAGCTGTGGCCCAAAAAGGTTACCATGGAATTAAAACAGAATTTATTGAGCCTGCAGGCGATGGTAAAGTGAACCTAAAAGGAACTGTGAGTGTTTCTGGTCTTGGTGGCAAGCCTTATCGCGATGGTAGTTATGCCTATTATTTAAGTGAAAAGGTAATTACCAATGATCCAAAAGGTGTTGGTGCATTTTTGTTGGCCGCGAACGAAATGGAGATAGCGGCCTTGCCCAAATCTAAATTTGGTGAAACCGTACTATTGGACTCATATTTTAACAACGAAACCAAAATAGACCAAAGCAATAACAATGTTTCGTGGCATTACAAATGGGAGGAACGAGCAAATGGTGGATTCTCTTTCTGGGGAGACCTGTTCAACAACAAAGGTTTTCAGACTAAAACCTTGTATCAAGCACCAACCTTGGCCAATCTAAAAAATGCAGCTGTTTATATCATTGTTGATCCCGATTTCGAAAAGGAAAACCCAAAACCAAATTTTATAGAACCTGCTCATATCAAGGCTATTACCGAATGGGTAAAAGCAGGAGGCATTTTGTTGTTGATGGGCAACGATGCGCCAAATGTAGAGTTGAAACACTTTAATGAATTGGCAGGTCAGTTTGGGGTGTTTTTTAATGGAGATAGCAAAGGAACTGTACCAGTAGCCACAAATTTTGAAACTGCAAAAGTGGTTGTTCCGACGGGAAATGAAATATTTAAAAACTCGACCAATCTTTTTATCAAAGAATACAGCAGTTTGAAATTATCAGGTGCAGCCAAATCAATTTTAAAAGATAAAGATGGAGACAATGTAATGTCGATCACTCCATATGGAAAAGGAATGGTGTATGTGATCGGTGACCCTTGGTTGTACAATGAATATGTTGATGGTAGAAAATTACCAGCTTCTTACGATAATTTTAAAGCAGCTAACGATTTAGTCGACTGGGTAAGCAAAAAGATCTTGGTTAAAAAAGTAAAGTAAATAAGTGAGTTGGGTAATAAGAAAAACAAAAAGTAGATGAAAAAGCAAGGTCAAATATTCTCAATGTTGGTGGTTCTGGGTTTTAGTTCATGTGCTACTGCCCAACAAACCAACCAAGCCACTGTGCAAACAGATCCAATTGCCGAAAGGATGTTGGTGTACCAATTGAGCAATGGAGCATGGCCAAAACAGCTAGAGGATAAAAGCGTAGTGAAATATGAGACACCCATAGATGATGCTTTGATGGCCAAGATCAAAGCCACAACTTACATGCACGCTACGATTGACAATAGGGCAACCAGCAAAGAGATAAACGCATTGGTTAAAGCTTATCAGACCACGCACAACAAAGCTTATTTACAGGCGGCAGAAAAAGGTTTAGACTACCTTTTAAAGGCCCAATACAAAAATGGTGGTTGGCCACAATATTATCCTGATAAAAGTAGCTATAGGGCAGAAATTACCTATAATGATGATGCAATAGTGAATGTATTGAACATCATGATGGATATCGCCACCAAAAGTAATGGCTTTGAAGGGGTAGATCAGTCCTACATTGCCAAAGCAGAAGATGCCGTAAAAAGAGGTTTGGATTGTATTTTGAAGACCCAGGTCATCCAAAATGGAAAAGGAAGCATTTGGGCCGCACAATACGATCAAAATACCTTACAGCCGGCTAAGGCAAGAGCATTTGAGCCTGCTTCTTTAAGTACTTCAGAATCTGTCAATATCGTAAGGTTTCTGATGCGCATTAAAAATCCAACTCCAGAACTTCAAACAGCCATTAACAACGCAATTGATTGGTTCAATGCTACTAAGATTACAGGTTATAAATTTGATAAATTTCCAGATGGAAAAGATAGAGGTTTAATTGCCGATCCTAATTCAGTAATATGGGCTAGGTTTTACGATCTGAAGACCAATCAACCTATCTTTGGCGACCGTGACAATGCCGTTTATAAAAATGTAGCCGATATCAGTTTCGAACGTAGAAACGGTTACGCCTGGTACGGTACATGGGCAAACAACTTGATCAATAAGGAATATCAAAAATGGCTAAAAAGCAATGGCTAGTTCAGCTTTTTATGGAAAATGGAAGATGGAAAAGGTAAAATGGCAATAGCTTGATGCCCAATGAACCAATGAACCAATGCCCAATGCCCAATGAACCAATGCCGACTGAACTATTGAACAAATAAACGAATGACTAATCATAAATCGATACCTCATCTTTTAGTCTACCTCCTTTTATTAGGTTTTGCCCTTCCAACTTATGCCCAAAAAGAAGCCAATATCCTCGATTGGAAAACAGATGTAAGTTTAAACACCTATTTAGTACAACAATTGCATTTGAAATATGATGCAAGAAGAGTTGAATTTGCCAAAGCATTAACTACAAAAACCAATACTTTAGCTTATATCCAAACTGTAAAACAAAAATTCAAGACCCTGTTAGGCACATTGCCTCAAAAAGCCAATTTAGCAGTCCAACAAACTGGAACCATCCAAAAATTAGGTTATCGGATCGAAAAGATTGTTTACCAAAGTTTCAAAAACCATCATGTTACAGCAAATCTGTATGTGCCAGATGGAAAAGGAAAATTTCCAGCTGTATTACTTTTTTGTGGTCATGAAGATTTGGCCAAAGCAACCGAGTCTTACCAACAAACTGCAATGCTGTTTGCCAAAAATGGTTTCGTTGTTTTTGTAATCGATCCCATTTCCCAAAGTGAAAGGGTGCAATTAACAGATGAGAGTGGAAAAGCACTAACACGAGGTGCTACTACAGAACATACCTTGTTAAATCTCTCCTCCAATCTTTTGGGTACATCCGTAGCAGCGTATGAATTATTTGATAATGCAAGAGGACTGGATTATCTGGTAACCAGACCTGAAGTAGATCCTTATAAAATTGGGTGTATCGGCAATAGTGGTGGTGCCATGCAGGCTATTTATTTTGCTGCTTTTGATGACAGGGTAAAAATCATTGCTCCTTGTAGTTATTTGGCCAGCAGAGAAAAAACATTGGCCACAACTGGGGCTGCAGATGGTTGTGCACAAATTCCAAACGAAGGGACAGCGCAGTTGGAAATGAGTGATTATCTAATTGCGGCAGCACCTAAACCGATGTTGGTATTGGCAGGGCGATATGATTTTATCGATTACAATGGAACACTCGAATCATTCGATGACCTAAAAAAGGTTTATAAAAGTTTAAAGACATCAGATCGGCTCTCGCTTTTTACGTATGATGATGGCCATGGAATTTCAAAACCAAAAAGAGAAGTTGCCGTACAGTGGTTCCGCAAATGGTTTTACCAAGATAATAGCCCAGTTAAAGAAGAGGAGATAACAGATTTGAGGGATAAAGATTTATTCGCAAGTGTTAAAGAAAAGGTCAACCTAAGCTATCCTAACGAAATCAATATCGTTCAAAAGAACCTACAACTGTTTAATGAAAAGGCGGCAGAACGACAAGTATTTGCACAATTAGACCCTACTCAACGGAAACAAAAGGTAGAAAACCTATTGGGCATCATTCCAAATCCAAGTCCGCTTGAAATTAAAAGCGTAGGCAAAATTAAATATGGACAGGTCAACCTCGGTTTTGATCGTCTTATTCTTCGTCAAAAAAACGAATTGCCTTTACCATTAGAGATTTCTTATCCTAAAAAAGGAGCACAAAAAATTGTAATCTGGATTGGTGACGACCAAAAGAAAATGGATAGCATCCGTTCACAATATCTAGGCACTGGCAGTGAAGATGGGCTCATTTTTGCCGATCTAAGAGGAACGGGAGAAACCACCGATAAACCAGAACTGAACGATCCAAAATATTTCAGCAAAGACTACCGGAATGCCATACTGGCTTTACACCTAGGCAAACCGCTGTTGGGGCAACGCACAAGCGATATTTTAAACCTGATCAAGTTTATAAAAAAGGAGGTAAATCTTAAAGATCTGCCTATAGAAATCAATTCAATCGGTTTGGTTGGTCTATCTGTTTTACATGCAGGTTTTTTAGATCCTAATATTGATAAAATCAATTTATATCAATGTATCTCTACCTACCAAGAGGTGTTAAATCAGCCATTGGCAAAAGATAGGTATGGAGCTGTGGTCAATAACATCCTGAGTTATTACGATATCCCTGATCTTGTCAATTGGATCGGTACAGAAAAAGTCCAATTTAAGCAATAAACCAACAAAACCTCCGCTCACGTTCTCGGGAACGATTGCGCAAATATTTGCATTCAAATCGGGTTTTTACTAGCAATTAATAGGTATAATTGCTTTAACCAAATGCTGGGAAAGGGCTTTGTGCTCTAGCGATCAGCGAATTTTAAAATTGAAAAGTTGATATAATAGAATGATTTTATCTCAAAAAAATCTACATCTTATTCCAAAAGAAAAGCTGGTTGTGCCAAGAGAAAGTAGCTTCGAACTTCCAGAAAAGGTACTCCAATTCGGAACCGGAGTTTTGTTGCGTGGCCTTCCAGATTTTTTCATAGATAAAGCAAACCGTCTTGGCCTATTTAATGGCAGGGTTGCAGTGGTAAAATCGACTAAAGGAGCTATTGCCGAATTTGAAGCCCAAGATTCTTTATATACACTTTGCGTACGAGGCCTTGAAAATGGTCAGCCCGTATCAGAAAATATCATTTCATCTTCCATTAGCAGGGTAATTTCCGCAGACCAAGATTGGGATGCCATCTTATCAATTGCTGCAAGTGAAAATCTTCAGCTCATCGTATCCAACACAACAGAAGTTGGTATCCAATTGGTCAATGAACGTATCGACCAAAACCCACCACTTTCTTTCCCCGCCAAGGTATTGGCCGTTTTGCACCACCGATTTAAAATGTTTAAAGGGGCGAAGGATAGTGGTTTGGTAATCATTGCAACAGAATTGATTCCTGACAATGGCAAAAAATTAGAATCTATCGTTATAGCGTTGGCCAAGTTTAACCAATTAGAAGCCGATTTTATATTGTGGTTGCAAGAAGAAAACAGATTTTGCAATTCGTTGGTGGATCGGATTGTACCAGGCAAACCAGATGCGGAAACCTTAGCTAATCTAGAAGAAGAGCTAGGTTATACCGACCATTTATTGGCCATGACAGAACCTTATCGCTTATGGGCCATCGAAGGGGATGAAAAAGTAGCGGCTGTACTTTCTTTTGCAAAGGCCGATGCCGGGGTAATCATTGCCAACGACATAGAAGTGTATAGAGAACTAAAAGTACGTTTGCTAAACGGTACGCATACGCTGAGTTCGGGCATCGCTTTTTTATCAGGTATTGATACAGTAAAAAATGCAATGACAGACGAGCTGATCAAAACTTATATAGAAGGTGTAATGGCCACAGAAATTGGTCCTGCCATACCTTATGCAGTTACAAAAGAACAGACTACGGCATTTGCAGCTACGGTAAAAGACCGTTTTGCAAATCCATCCATAGAACATTTGTGGATCAATATCACTTTTCAATATACCATGAAAATGAAGATCCGCATATTGCCATTGCTGTTAAACTATTATAGATTATTCAATACCGTTCCAGAGCAGATCAGTTTTGGTTTTGCGGCCTATCTAACCTTTATGCAGGTTAAGCGTAAAGAAGGAGAGAAGTTTTATGGTAATTATAATGATATCGATTATCTGATCACAGACGATAGCGCTGCTTATTTCAATGGCAAAACCGATGTAGTCAGCATATTGAGCGATGTGGCTTTCTGGGGAACAGACCTTAGTCTATTGGAGGGTTTTGTAGCCACGGTAGAAGAAAAATATAAGGCCATTGCCAAAGATGGAATGATGGAAGCTTTGGCAGAATTGACCACATCAAAAATAAACGTATTGTAAAGCATGAAGCAGAAAGTTTTAAAAGTCCACCCGAATGACAATGTATTGGTTGCCCTAGCTGATCTAAAAGCTGGAGAAACAGTGCAGTATCAAGGGAACGACTATGTGTTGGTGGATGACATTCAGGCAAAACATAAATTTTATACCACCGATATGAATGTGGGTGATGAAGTTTTGATGTATGGCACGTTAGTAGGCAAAGTACAGTATGCCTTAAAGGGCGGAACTTTAATGACTACGGATAACCTTAAACATGCCGCCGCCCCATACCAATATCGCCCTTATCATTACCAATGGCAAGCACCAGATGTATCTAAATATGCTGGTCGTACTTTTAACGGTTACCACCGTTCAGATGGCAAGGTAGGCACGGCCAACTATTGGCTTTTTATCCCAACCGTTTTCTGCGAAAATAGAAACCTTGATGTGATCCGTGAGGCATTACACAATGAATTGGGCTATGCTGTAACGGCAAAATATAAAGCCTATACGCACGAACTGGTAGAAGCTTTTAAGAACGGAGTTGACATTTCAACTTTAACTGCCCCTATGTCTTTTGAAGGCATAAGAAATGACCGTCCTTTTAAAAATATAGATGGAATCAAGTTTTTGAACCATCAAGGTGGATGCGGAGGCATTAGACAAGATGCGGCAGTGTTAAGCAAACTATTGGCTGCTTATGCTGATCATCCAAACGTAGCAGGCGTAACCATGTTGAGCTTAGGCTGTCAGAATTTGCAGGTGCAGGATTTTATGCACGACCTGAAGGAGCGAAACCCAAATTTTGATAAGCCACTTTACATTTTTGAGCAACAGCAATCGCAGAGCGAAGAGAACATGATTGCCGAAGCCATTAAAAAAACCTTCGAAGGCTTGGTAGAAGCCAATAAAATTGAACGTAAACCCGCACCATTAAGCCAAATGAATGTGGGCGTAAAATGTGGTGGTAGCGATGGTTTTAGTGGTATTTCTGCAAATCCAGCAGTAGGTTATTGTTCTGATCTGTTGGTGGCCTTAGGTGCAACCGTATTGTTGGCTGAGTTTCCAGAATTGTGCGGTGCAGAGCAGAACATGATCGATCGCACCAAAGATGAGGCTGCTGCAAAAAAGTTCATCAAACTAATGGGTGCCTACAGTCAGGCTGCAGAAAATGCAGGCTCTGGTTTTCACATGAACCCTTCGCCGGGAAACATCAAAGACGGTTTGATTACTGATGCCATCAAAAGCAATGGCGCGGCCAAAAAAGGAGGGACATCACCCATTGAAGATGTGTTGGATTATACAGAACCAGCCATCAAAAGTGGGCTCAACTTGGTGTGTACCCCAGGTAATGATGTAGAAGCCACTACAGGTAAGGCAGCGAGTGGTGCAACCCTGATTTTGTTTACAACAGGCCTAGGGACCCCTACAGGCAATCCAGTATGCCCTGTGATTAAAGTAGCCACCAACAATGTATTAACCAAACGGATGGGCGATATCATCGATATCAATACAGGACCAGTAATAGAAGGAGAAAAGACCATCGAAGAAATGGGGGAAGGCATCTTAGAATATTGCATCAAGGCTGCTAGCGGAGAAGTGATTCCCAAATCTGTGCTGCTGAACCAAGATGATTTTATTCCATGGAAAAGAGGAGTATCTTTATAAACAGGCCTTTGCAACTTGAATAACAAAATGTAAAGACTGAAATAAAAAATAAATAATACAAACCGATGAAAATAATACAAGCTGTACATTCAGAAGACTTTAAAACCTATCAGACCGATAAGATCAGAGAGCGATTTTTATTAGATGGTTTAAAAGAAAAAAATAAAGCCAATTTCGTTTATGCCCACTACGATAGAATGGTTACAGGGTTGATTACCCCAACAACTGAAGTGCTTACCTTAGGTACCTACGATATCTTACGTGCCGATTTCTTTTTAGAAAGAAGAGAAATGGGTGTAATCAATGTAGGTGGTGCTGGCACTATTGAAGCTGATGGCACTATTTATGAATTGGCAAAAATGGATTGCCTATATATGGGCAAAGGTGTAAAAGAAGTGAAGTTCAGTAGCAAAAATGCTGATGAACCTGCTATATTCTATGCTTTGTCTGCACCAGCGCACCATACTTACCCAACTGCCTATTTACAACATGCGGATGCTTTTTCTGCCCAATTGGGGAGTTTAGAAACGGCAAACGAACGTAAAATTGTAAGATACATCCACAAAGATGGAATCCAAAGTTGCCAATTGGTAATGGGATTGACCATCCTTTCTACAGGAAGTGTTTGGAACACCATTCCGCCACATACACACGATCGTAGAATGGAAGTCTATTTCTATTTTGATGTAGATGAAGAACACCGCGTTTTCCATTACATGGGCGAACCACAAGAAACTCGTCACATTATTGTAGCCAACCACGAAGCGGTTTTATCTCCAACATGGAGTATCCACGCAGGTAGTGGGACCAAAAATTACAGTTTTATTTGGGGCATGGCAGGCGAAAACTTAGACTATGCAGACATGGATACCTTTGGCGTAAAAGAACTTAAATAATGGAACAATCATTCTCTTTAAAAGATAAAGTAATCGTAGTAACTGGTGGCACAGGTATTTTGGGCAACTCGTTTGTAAATGCAATTGTAGAGGCAGGTGGCGCTGTGGGTATTTTGGGTAGAAATGCCGAAATCGCTAACGAAAGAGCTGATGCGATCAACAAAAATGGAGGTAGAGCAATTGCCTTAATTGCAGATGCCATGGATGAGGAACAATTGATTGCTGCCCGCACAAAAATATTGGCCGCATTTGGTAAAATTGATGGTTTAGTAAATGCAGCAGGCGGTAACATGCCCGATGGTGTACTGCAACCAGAAGAAAGCATTTTTGAAATGAAAATGGATGGGATGAAAAAAGTGCTCGACCTTAATTTATGGGGAACACTGATTCCAACCCAAATTTTTGGTGCTGCAATTGCCGAAACAGGGAAAGGCAGTATCGTTAATATTTCATCCATGAACTCGAAAAAAGCAGTGACCAAAGTATTGGGATACAATATGGGCAAAGCTGCGGTTGACTGCTATACACAATGGTTTGCAGTAGAGTTGGCTAACCGTTATGGAGATAAAATTAGGATGAATGCCTTGGCACCAGGTTTCTTTTTAACCGAACAGAACAGAAATCTATTGACTACACCAGATGGTGGTTTTACACCTCGTGGACAATCCGTAATCAAACAAACTCCTTTTAAACGTTTTGGTGATCCAGACGAATTGAAAGGCGCCTTGGTTTGGCTATTGAGCGATGCTTCACAATTTGTAACCGGAGCCATGATCTGTGTAGATGGTGGATTTTCGATTTTTAGTGGCGTTTAACATAGAGGGAATAAGAAATAGACAATTTGCCCAAGCATCCAATCTATTTTCTAATAAAAAACATAAAGTAAGAATACGTGAAAGAATTTTTAGACGAAAACTTTTTATTGCAGACCAAAACAGCACAAATGCTGTATCATGAATTTTCAGCACAGATGCCAATCATCGATTACCATAACCATTTGATGCCAGATCAGATTGCTGAAGATAAAAATTTCGAAAATATTACCCAGGTTTGGCTGTATGGTGACCACTATAAATGGAGAGCCATGCGTGCAAATGGGGTAGACGAATATTATATCACAGGTGGCGCATCTGATTTTGAAAAGTTTGAAAAATGGGCAGAAACAGTACCTTATACCTTAAGAAACCCACTTTACCATTGGACCCATCTAGAGTTGCAACGTTATTTTGGTATACATGAGGTTTTATCAGGTGCCAATGCCAAAAAAATCTACGACGAATGTAATGCCAAATTACAGACCAAGGAATATAGTGTACAAGGTTTATTGCGTAAAATGAACGTGAAAACATTATGCACTACCGATGATCCTCTAGATAATTTGGAATACCACCAACAGCTTAAAAACAGCGGAACGGATCTTAAGGTTTTGCCTGCATTTAGACCAGACAAAGCCATGAATTCGGATGATGTTGTTGGTTTAAACCAATATATCGATAAACTATCTAATTTAATGGGGATAGCCATCTCAACCTACGATGCTTATTTGAGCGCATTGAAATCGCGTCACGATTATTTTGCCAAAAATGGAGCATCAGTTTCCGATCATGGTTTAGAGCAGATCTATGCTGAAGATTATACAGAAGAAGAAGTAAGAAACATCTTCCTTAAAATCAGAGCAAAAGAGGCTATCACCTTAGTAGAGAACTTGAAGTTCAAATCAGCCATGCTTTTCAACTTTGCCCTTTGGGACCATCAAAAAGGCTGGGTACAACAATTTCACCTAGGTGCTTTACGCAATAACAATAATCGTTTATTATCTACTTTAGGCCCCGACACTGGTTTCGATTCAATTGGAGATTTTGTACAAGGAAAACAGTTGGCCAAGTTTTTAAATAGATTGGATTCTGGAAACACTTTGGCAAAAACGATTTTATATAACCTAAATCCTGCAGACAACGAATTAATGGCCACCATGATCGGTAACTACAATGATGGTACCATTGCCGGAAAAGTACAGTGGGGTTCTGCATGGTGGTTTCTAGATCAAAAAGACGGTATGATCAAACAGTTGAATACCTTGTCGAACATGGGCTTGTTGAGCCGTTTTGTAGGAATGTTGACTGACTCGAGAAGTTTTCTTTCTTTCCCACGTCACGAATATTTTAGGCGCATTTTATGTGATCTATTTGGAACTGACGTTGAAAATGGGGAAATTCCTTATGATAAAGAGTGGCTTGGAAAAGTAATCCAAGATATTTGCTACAACAACGCCAAAACCTATTTCAATTTTTAACATGGGCAAAGTCTTAAATTTTGGTGAGCTTTTATTGCGGATTTGTCCAGATGGCGATGGAGAATGGCTAAAGGAAAATAAATTGCCATTTTATGTAGGTGGTGCTGAATTAAATGTGGCAACTGCATTGGCATTATGGGATATTCCTTCGGCCTATTTTACTGCTTTGCCAGAGAATTTCATGGCTGAGCAGCTGATTGGTTACTTAAAGGGTTGTAAGATTGATACCTCTAGGATCCATCATGGTGGCGATCGTATCGGCTTATATTACCTGCCAAAAGGAAAAGACTTAAAAAACGCAGGCGTGATCTACGATCGTGCAAATTCGGCTTTTGCCAGTCTGCAAACTGGAAGTATTGATTGGGATAAAGTATTGGATGGAATTACTTGGTTTCATTTCAGTGCCATTTGTCCGGCATTGAACCAAGCTGCGGCAGATGTTTGTTTAGAAGCGGTTAAAGCAGCAAGTGCAAAGGGTATTACCATTTCTATCGATTTAAACTATAGGGCAAAATTGTGGCAATATGGTAAAGAACCCATAGAAATCATCCCACAATTGGTGCAGTACGCAGATTTAGTGATGGGAAATATCTGGGCCGCCGAAAAAATGTTGGGCATTGCTGTAGCAGAAAACATCACAACAGTTGATGACCAAGCTACTTATTTGGAGCAGGCCAAAAAAACTTCGCAAGCAATTGTCGAACAATACCCTAAATGCAAATGGGTTGCAAATACATTCCGTTTTGATCAACAACAAGGTATCAAATACTATACGACACTTTATACCGATCAGGAGTTATTGGTGTCAAAAGAATTTAACGCAGAAAAAATATTGGATAAAGTAGGCAGTGGTGATTGTTTTATGGCAGGGTTGATCTATGGTTTATATCAAAAAAATCAACCTTTAGACACTTTGAATTTTGCCACGGCAGCTGCATTTAACAAATTATTCATCCCAAGCGATTGTACAACGGCAACAGTTGCAGCAGTAAAACAAACCTTAGCAGAAAATGATTAAAAATAAAGAAACCGCCATGGAGGCCATCAAAACGCAAGGTCTTTTGCCTCTTTTTTATACCGATGATGCACAAGTAAGTTTGGATGTGATAAGAACATTGTACCGTGCTGGTGTTCGTGTTTTCGAATATACCAATAGGGGCAAAGCAGCATTGGATAACTTTAAGTTGATCAAGGCTGCACAAAAAACCGAGATGCAAGACCTGTTTTTAGGAATCGGTACCATCAAAAATACAACAGAAGCAAAAGCTTTTTTAGCTGCGGGTGCCGATTTCATCGTTTGTCCGGTAGTAGACCTTGAAGTTGGAAAGCTAACGCACGATGCCAGTTTACTATGGATTCCTGGCTGTATGACGCCAACAGAAATCAACCTGGCCCATCAAAACCAAGCAGGAATCATCAAGTTGTTTCCGGCAAATATCCTTGGACCAAGTTACTTATCCTCAATTAAAGAACTTTTCCAAGGCCAGCTGTTTGTGCCAACTGGTGGGGTAGAGATTGACGAAACCAATATCGATACTTGGTTCAAAGCAGGAGTTTGCGCTGTTGGCATGGGCAGTAAATTGATCAGTAAACAGATTTTAGACCATAAAGATTACGATACCTTGTTTTCACTGACCACGAAAACATTTGAAATTATCAACAAAGTAAAACCATAACCAATATACAAACCAACCAAAATATAAACTTAAAATGATGAACCAAGCCAAAATCGGCAATTACAGATGGACAATTTGTGCACTTCTGTTTTTTGCAACTACTGTAAACTACCTCGACAGACAGGTGTTGAGCTTACTGAAACCCACACTAGAAGAGCAGTTTGGTTGGTCAAATAGCGATTATGCAGATATTGCCGCTGTATTTCAATTTACTTATGCCATTGCCATGTTGTTTGCAGGTCGTTTTGTCGACAAGTTAGGTACAAAATGGGGTTATGGCCTTGCGATCATCATCTGGTCTATTGGTGCAATCATCCATGCTTATTCCATTACGATCGGTACAGGTATTGCTTCTATCTTAACTACTTTTGGCATTGCAGCTATTCCGGTTTCAATATTGGGCTTTATGTTTTCGAGAGCGGTTTTAGCCATTGGCGAATCAGGGAATTTTCCGGCAGCAATTAAAGCTACCGCAGAATATCATCCTAAAAAAGAACGCTCGTTTGCTACAGGAATCTTTAATTCTGGAGCTAATGTTGGGGCTATTTTGGCACCAATTACTGTGCCTTGGATTGCTACCCACTGGGGATGGGAAAAAGCATTTGAATTGGTTGGTGCAATTGGCTTTTTATGGTTGTTCTTTTGGTTGGTATTTTATGAATCCCCAGAAAAACAAAAGAGACTATCTGCAGGTGAATTGGCTTACATCAACAGTGATGAAGATGAAATTGCAGATAAAGCCAATGTAGACAAAGTATCATGGTTTAAGCTGTTGGGCTACAGACAAACGTGGGCTTTTACATTTGGTAAATTTATGACCGATGGCGTTTGGTGGTTTTTCTTGTTCTGGTTACCAGGTTATTTGAAAGACCAATACGCTATGACAGGTTCAGACATCATGCTTCCCTTATCTGTGTTGTATAGCATGACGATGATTGGTAGCATTGGTGGTGGTTGGTTACCTAAATATTTTGCAGATAAAGGTTATGCAGTTTACGATGGCAGAATGAAAGCGATGTTTTTAATTGCACTTTTCCCATTGATCGTTTTATTGGCGCAGCCTTTAGGTCATTATTCTTTCTGGATTCCAGTAATCTTGATTGGTGTTGGCGCTTCGGCCCACCAGGCTTGGTCCGCAAATATCTTTACTACGGTTTCAGATATGTTTCCTAAAAGGGCTATCGGTTCGGTGGTAGGTATTGGTGGTATGGCTGGCGGTATGGGTGGAGTTTTGGTTACAAAAGTTGGAGGCTGGATCTTCGATAGCTATGCACACCAAGGAATTGCAGAATCGTTTGCCAAGTTTAACGAATTGGGTAACAGTAGTTTTATCAATCAGATCAACTCAATGGACTTGGCCAGTAAATACGGCGATAAGGTAAACCTGAACGTAATGGCATTGAGTAAATTACCTGTAGAAGTGGCAGACAAATTGAAAGCCATAGATGCCAACCTGTTTACCCAGTTGTTAGAAATCCAAAAACCATTGGTACAATCGAATATGACCATTGCCTACACCATTATGTTCGCATTTTGTGCTGTTGCTTATTTAATAGCCTGGTCTGTTATGAAATTATTGGTTCCTAAATATAAAAAGATTACAGACCTATAATGATGAGCTTTCAAGAACAGTTAGATACGCTTTTTCCGAGGGAGGAGCAGATACCTACGACTTTCAGATTGACAGAAGAGGTTAATCAAAGAACATATTTATCCAACGGCGAAATGTTGCCATGGCATGGAGAGGTACATACGGTCTTGTCGCCAATCTGTATCCAAACTGCCGATGGACTAAAACGTAAGGTAATTGGTACTTATCCGCTTTGCGACAAAGAAGAAGCCAATGCCGCTTTAGATGCGGCGGTTAAAGCTTACGATAATGGAAGAGGCGAATGGCCCACCATGAGCGTGGCCCAAAGGATTGAAAGTGTAGAGAAGTTTACGCGAGAGATCATAGAGAAAAAGCAGGAAGTGGTGAAACTCATCATGTGGGAAATCGGTAAAACATTTGCCGATTCGACCAAAGAGTTCGACCGTACGATAGAATATATTCAAGCTACCATCGATGCATTGAAAGACCTGGACAGACAATCTTCTGGTTTTACCATTGAACAGGGCATTGTGGCGCAGATCCGTCGCTCGCCTTTGGGCGTAGTTTTGTGCATGGGGCCATTCAATTATCCGTTGAATGAAACTTTTACCACATTGATTCCCGCCTTGATCATGGGCAACACCATTTTATTTAAACCACCTAAACATGGTACTTTGTTGTTCTACCCTTTGTTGCAGGCCTTTAAAAACTGTTTCCCAAAAGGTGTGGTCAATACCATTTATGGTCGTGGCAATAAGATCATTCCAGGTTTGATGGAATCGGGCAAGATCAATGTGTTGACCTTGATCGGCTCGAGCAAAGTGGCCAACGAATTGAAAAAGATGCATCCTAAAGTAAATCGTTTAAGAGCAATTTTAGGTTTGGATGCAAAAAATGCCGCTATCATTACCGCACATGCAGATTTGAAACTGGCCGTACAGGAAACTGTTTTGGGTTCGCTTTCTTTTAACGGACAAAGATGCACGGCCTTAAAGATCATTTTTGTACACCGTACACTGGCCGATGAATTTTTAAAACAACTAGGCGAAGCAGTTTCAAAACTGAAATTTGGAATGCCTTGGGTTGATGGAGTTTCTTTAACTCCACTGCCAGAACCACATAAACCTGCTTATTTAAAAGAGTGTTTAGATGACGCTGTGGCAAAAGGTGCCAAGATCATCAACGAAAATGGTGGTGCCACCAACGAATCATTTGTATTTCCTGCAATTGTCTATCCGGTAAACTCAGCAATGAAATTATATACAGAAGAACAATTTGGCCCCGTAGTGCCTGTGGTGCCTTTTGATAAGCTGGAAGAAACGATTGAATATTTGATCGAATCGACACATGGCCAACAAGTAAGTATCTTTAGTAATGATGATCAGGAAGTAGCTGCTCTGATCGATCCTTTGGTCAATCAGGTAAGTCGTGTAAACATCAATTGTCAGTGTCAAAGAGGACCAGATGTGTTTCCATTTACCGGAAGAAAAGACAGTGCCGAAGGAACTTTATCTGTAGTTGATGCTTTGCGCTCATTTTCTATCCGATCTTTGGTGGCCACAAAACTAAATGAGAACAATAAACATTTGCTAAATGAGATCATCGATAGCAATAGTTCAAATTTTTTAAGTACCAAATATTTATTTTAAACCCTCAGAAGTGCATTTTAAGCCACATTTTGAATTTTGTTGTGTCACATTTACACTATATAAAAAAAAAGAGTGTTTAAACTTTCTTTTTTTTACAATTTTAGTTACATTTGAGCTTACCCTTTCGGGGGTATGTTTTTCATAGGTAGATGTAGGGTCAGAAACTTGTTTCTGGCCCTTTTTTGTTTTAAGCTTCGTATCTTTGTACCATATCATGGGAAACAAGAAAAAAATCATCGTTGCAATCACGGGCGCCAGTGGCGCAATCTATGCCAAACTCTTATTGGATAATTTGTTGAAACTCACCGACCAGATTGAAAAAGTTGGGGTAGTGATGTCTGATAATGCCAAAGAAGTATGGAGATATGAACTTGGTAACGAAGAATATGACAACTATCCATTTACTTTTTATCATAAAATGGATTTCAATGCACCCTTTGCCTCAGGTTCGGCCAAGTTTGATACCATGATCATCATCCCTTGTTCAATGGGAACTTTGGGACGCATTGCCCACGGCATATCCAACGACTTGATTTCGCGTGCAGCAGATGTTATTTTAAAAGAACGGAGAAAACTGATTGCCGTAGTAAGAGATACACCATTTAACTTGATCCACATCAATAACCTTAAAACAGTTGCCGAAGCTGGTGGGATCATTTGTCCAGCAAGTCCATCATTTTATAGTTTGCCCAAAACAATTGAAGAAGTAGCCCAAACGGTAGTGAACAGAGCAATTGACCTAGCAGGATTAGAGCAAGACAGCTATCGATGGAATGAAGAATAGTTCATTGGTTCATTAGTCATTTGTTCATTAGACTGGATAAGTTCGACTGCTAATTCATTTTCCAATGTTCCTAGGTATGTCACCCTGAGCTTGTCGAAGGGTAGTTTTCAGAAGTTTTAGAAATGATGTTTTTAGAAAGTGTCTTCGACAGGCCCAGACTGACAAGATTGTTAGTTCAATAATTCAATGGTTCATTGGTCATTCGTTCAATAGTTCATTAGACTGTACTAAATTATCAACCATTAACTTATCTTACCGTGTCTATTCGCTAATAACGAAAAACTAGCAATTAATTCTAATATTCTTGTAAGGTTTCCAGTTCCGCTCAAATCTACTGTCTTAATACTCGTAGCAAATTCTTATCTTTGCATCCTCAATGAAAAAAGTTGCATTTTATACACTTGGCTGTAAGCTGAACTTCTCAGAAACCTCAACCATTGGTCGTTTGTTTACCGATGCAGGTTATGCTGTGGTTGAATTTACAGATGTTGCAGATGTATATGTGATCAATACCTGTTCTGTAACAGACCACGCCGACAAAAAATGTCGAAAAGTAGTAAAAGAAGCATTGAAATATTCGCCTAATGCCTACATTACCATTGTAGGTTGTTATGCACAGTTGAAACCTACAGAAATTGCCGAAATAGAAGGTGTTGACATGGTTTTAGGCGCTGCCGAAAAATTTAGGATTGTCGAATTTATTTCTGATCTGACCAAAAATCCGAAGGCAGTTGTTCACCAACAAAACATTGAAAAAGTAAACCATAATTTTATTGCGGCCTATTCTATTGGCGATAGGACCCGTACTTTTTTGAAAGTTCAGGATGGTTGCGATTACCCATGTACCTATTGTACCATTCCTTTGGCACGTGGTGGAAGTAGGAGCGATACCATTGAAAATGTGGTCAATCGCGCTACGCAGATTGCTGCAAGTGGCGTAAAAGAAATCGTGTTAACAGGCGTAAACCTTGGTGATTTCGGTATCCGTGAAGGTAAAAGACAAGACAAGTTTTTTGATTTGGTTAAAGCATTGGATGAAGTGGAAGGCGTTGAAAGGATCCGGATTTCTTCTATTGAACCCAACTTGTTGAGCAACGAGATTATCGAGTTTGTAGCTACTTCTAAAAGATTCGTACCTCATTTTCATATTCCATTACAGTCTGGATCTAACAAGATTTTGGGATTGATGAAAAGACGTTACCAACGCGAGTTGTATACCGAACGTGTGGCAAAGATCAAGGCTGTAATGCCCAATTGCTGCATAGGCGTCGATGTAATTGTTGGTTTCCCAGGTGAAACACACGACGACTTCTTGGATACTTATCAATTCTTAAACGAATTGGATGTCTCTTATCTACATGTGTTTACCTATTCAGAACGTGAGCAGACCGAAGCCGCAGAAATGAAAGGCAAAGTTGCTGGAAGTACACGGTTTGACCGAAACAAAATGTTGCATATCCTTTCCGATAAAAAGAGAAGAGCCTTTTATCAATCGCAGATTGGAACTACTGCACAAGTACTGTTTGAAGACGACCAGAAAAATGGATTTATGCATGGTTTTACCAAAAACTATGTGAAAGTGAAGGCCAAATATGATCCAATCATGGTCAATGAGCTTAAAGAGGTGAAATTGGTTGAGCTTTTGGCAGATGGAGAAGTTGAAGTGGCCGAACTAGAGACCTTGGTACATAGCCATTGATCTTTAGGCTTGATTATTCATTACCATCAACTCCAAACTCTGAACTTTTGACTTAAGACTCTCAACTTTTTCCTTTCAGCTTTCTTTCCTATCTTCGCCTAAACTTTTTACTATGTTTCCTACCGTTTCCCATTTCTTAAACTATCTTTTCGGCATTGATGTGCCACTTCCATTTAACACCTTTGGTGTTTTTGTTGCCTTGGCCTTTGTGGCTGGTTATTGGGCTTTCTCTGAAGAACTAAAAAGAAAAGAAGCATTGGGGGTCTTGCATCCTACAAAAAGAAAAGTAACCATCGGCGAACCAGCACATATCGTTAGTTTGTTGACCAATGCATTTTTTGGGTTTATTGTAGGTTATAAATTGATTTATGCCTTGCTGAACTATAAACTGTTTGTAAATGATGCGCAAACGGTATTGTTGTCAACAAAGGGAAATATATTAGGAGGTATTGCCTTAGCTGCATTGTTTGCCTATTGGGAATACAGAGAAAAAGAAAAGGCTAAACTACCTAAGCCTAAAACAGTAGAAGTTACCATTCGTCCGCACGAATTGATGAGCAATTTGATTGTTTGGGCAGCAATTTGGGGCTTTTTAGGGGCTAAAATTTTTGACAATCTTGAACATTGGGATAGTTTTATCCAAGACCCGATCGGAGGACTACTTTCATTTAGCGGTCTGACTTTTTATGGAGGTTTGATCTGTGGTGGAGCTGCGGTTCTTTATATCGCCAAGAAAAATGGAATAAAGCCATTACACATGTTAGATGTAGGCGGACCGGGAATGATGTTGGCTTACAGTGTGGGCCGTATCGGCTGTCATTTGTCTGGAGATGGAGACTGGGGTATCGTAAACCTTAATCCAAAACCATTTAGTTGGTTGCCTGATTGGTTATGGGCTTATACCTATCCAAATAATGTGGCCAATGAAGGTGTTCGGATGGCCAATTGTGTAGGTAAATTTTGTAATGAACTACCACAACCGGTATATCCAACACCAATTTACGAAGTCATCGTTGCCTTTATCTTGTTCCTGATTTTATGGAAGATCCGTCGTCAGATCAATTTACCAGGTATGATGTTCGGTATCTATCTGATGATGAATGGTGTGGAGCGTTTCTTTATCGAATTGATACGTGTAAACTCAAAATATGTAGTAGCGGGCATTCCATTTACACAAGCAGAGCTGATTTCTACCATCCTATTCATTTGTGGACTATTGCTTGTTGTATTTTCGATCAAGAACAAAGAGAAGCATGCAAACTACTAGCCGATGAATTACGAATTATTATGCTCAAAAGTAATCGCGATTACTCGCTTAACGGGTAATTTTATCCGCAAGGAATCGATGTCTTTTGAGGCTAAATCGATAGAATATAAAGGTTTAAACGACCTGGTATCGTACGTAGATAAAAATGCGGAAAAACAATTGGTAAGAAACCTGACCAAATTGTTGCCAGAAGCTGGATTCATTACCGAAGAAGAAACGGTCAATGTAATCGGCAAAACTTTTACCTGGATCATTGACCCTTTGGATGGAACTACTAATTTTATCCATGGTATCCCAACTTATTCGATCAGTATTGCATTATATGAAGAGGGGCAACCTGTGATTGGTGTAGTGTACGAAATCAACAGAGGCGAAATGTTTTTTACCTATAAGGGAGGAGCGGCCTACTTGAATAACAAAGAGATTCGTGTTTCAAAAGCAACAGATCTTTCGCAATGTTTGCTGGCTACCGGATTTCCTTACTACCAATTCGATAAACAACCGCAGTACATTCAATTGTTTACAGAAATGATGCAGAAGTGTCATGGATTAAGGCGCATTGGCTCAGCGGCCGTAGATTTGGCTTATGTGGCCTGTGGCCGTTTCGATGCTTACTTCGAATACAACTTAAACGCTTACGATGTTGCTGCTGGGGCTTATCTGGTACAGCAGGCCGGTGGTACCATTTTGAATTTTGCTGGTGGTGAAGAATTTTTAGAAACTCGGGAGGTTTTAGCGACCAATAGTTTGGTTACCGACGAGATTTTAGCGACAATCAAAAAATATTTTTAATTGCCTTGGTTCGTGTAAACACGAACCAAGGACAAAAACCAATAAAAAAGTCATAACCAACGGTTATGACTTTTTTATTTCAATTGAACTAATGAACTAATGAACAATTGAACCACTCAACTAAAGTGCTTCAGAAACTACTTCTTTCACCTCTGGTACCATTCTTTGTAATAAATTCTGGATGCCTGATTTTAAGGTGATGGTAGATGAAGGACAACCACTGCAAGAACCTCTCAATTCTACCGTTACTACACCCTCATCAAATGATTTATAGCTGATTGCTCCACCATCTTGTTCTACTGCTGGACGCACGTAGTCATGTAGGATCTGCTGTATTTTAATTTCTAGGTCGCTACCTTCAAAATTTGGAGCTTCCTCAGCTGTATTTTCTTTTATCTTTAACTCTGATTCGACCGCACCCTTTACAAATTCTTTTAAGATGGCTTCGATATCAGCCCATTCTGCATCTTCAGTTTTGGTAACCGTAACAAAGTTACTGGCAAAAAAAACGCCATTTACAAAGTTGAATTTGAACAGTTCTTTAGCAAAAGGAGAGTGCTCGGCACTTTCTTTCGTTGCAAAATCCTCACTGCCATTGATCAAAAGTTTATTGACCATAAACTTCATGGTAGCAGGATTAGGGGTTAGTTCTGTATATACGTTAATCGTCATGTCTCTAATTTTATGCTACAAAAATAATTAATTCAATTGCCAAATGTAGCTAAGGGTTGTCTGTTTTAGGTCATTTATAAAATGATGCCCTTCAAACCCATCTTTTACAACTTAAAACTTACCACTTATTACGTATAACTTATTACTTAACAACTTAAAATATCCCTGTATAGTTAAATGGAGTGATCAGTTTCAACTCTGCTTTAATTTGCTCGTTCACATCCAATTCATCAATAAAAACAGCCATGGTCTGTGCCGTAATTTTTTGATTGGTACGTGTCAATGCTTTTAACGCCTCGTAAGGATTTGGATAAGCTTCACGTCGCAATACTGTTTGGATGGCTTCAGCAACCACAGCCCAGTTATTTTCAAGATCTGCTGCAATGGCTTCATTATTCAGGATGATCTTGTTCAGACCTTTTAAAGTAGAGCTTATTGCAATAATCGTATGCGCCATTGGAACGCCAACATTTCTTAATACAGTCGAATCTGTGAGGTCTCTTTGTAAACGAGAAATTGGCAATTTGGCAGCGAAGAATTCAAACAAGGCATTGGCAATTCCAGCATTTCCTTCCGCATTTTCAAAATCGATAGGGTTTACTTTATGTGGCATGGCCGAAGAACCAACTTCACCTTCTTTTATTTTTTGTTTGAAATAGTTTTTAGAAATATAGGCCCAAATGTCCCTATCTAAATCGATAATGATGTTATTGATCCGTTTTAAGGCATCACATTGTGCCGCAAACTGATCGTAATGTTCTATCTGGGTAGTGTATTGCGCACGACTTAAACCTAAAATGTTATTTACAAAGTTGTTCGAAAAATCTACCCAATTGGTTTGAGGATAGGCAATATGGTGTGCATTAAAGTTTCCTGTTGCCCCGCCAAATTTAGCACTATTGGGAATGTTTTTTAAGTTTTGCAATTGGACGTTTAAACGTTCGGCAAACACCATAAATTCTTTGCCCAATTTGGTTGGCGATGCCGGTTGGCCATGTGTATGTGCCAATAAAGGTACATTTTCCCATTCTTTGGCTAGTTCGGTTATTTTTGCAATCAGTTCTGTAATGGCAGGATAATAACATTCTTCGAGCGAAAGCTTAAAGGTATAAGGGATCGCTGTGTTGTTGATATCTTGAGAAGTTAAGCCAAAATGGATAAACTCTTTATAAGGCTGTAGGTTCAGTTCATCAAATTTTGTCTTGATGAAATATTCTACAGCTTTTACATCATGATTGGTAATGCTTTCGGTGTCTTTTACCTGTTGTGCATCAGTATCGTTAAAATTTTGGTGAATGGCCCTAAGCTGGCTGTATAGGTTTTTATCAAAAGACTCCAATCCTGGAATTTGTGCTTCACAAAGTGCGATGAAATATTCGATTTCTACAAAAACCCGATATTTGATCAAAGCAGATTCAGAAAAGTAGTCGGCAAGTTTTGCAGTTGTCTTTCTATAACGGCCATCTACTGGAGAGATAGCTTGGAGCGGGGATAAGTTCATTGGATTGAAATTGATACAGCCGCAAAGTTAACATTTATCAGGCATTTATGGTAGTTAAACCCTGATAAAAAGGGTATGAAACAAAAAAGTCCCAACAAATTGCTGAGACTTTTTTATAAGTTTTACTATTAACTAGTGTTTTGCTGCTGCTTTAGTTGAATCTGCTGCTGTTTTAGCTGAATCTACTGCTGCTTTAGCTGTATCAACTGCTGCTTTAGCTGAATCTACTGCCATGTTAGCTGAATCGATTGCTGCTGAATCTGCTGCGTCTGCTTTTTTCTCAGAGTTACAAGCTACAACTGATAAAGATAATGCTAAAGCTACAAAGCCTAATTTGAAGAAATTTTTCATTTTAATTTTCTGTTTAAATAATTAATTAATTTTACATGTTAATACTGCAAAGTTAAAAAGGTAACCCGCAAATGTGAAAAAAAGTTAAAATAATTTTCGTTTAGTGCTTTTGCTGTACTGAATCGGTCTTTTTAATGGTTTTATTTATTGCCGAAGTGTCTCTTTTTAAGGTATCTAAGGTCAAAGAGTCTACTTTATTCGAATCTATTACCACTGCTTTGGGGCTTCCACCAAAAAATTGACATGACGATAAAGTTAGCATAAATGTAAATGTCAAAAGGCTAAACCTGAATAAGTTTTTCATAAGTTCTGTGTTTTAAGATTTTAAATTGATGATTGTCGTTTTTTAACTTAATGCAGAAAAAATAAAAAGGTGACCTGAAATATATATTTAATTTTTAGAGGTTACCATTTACCGTTTTGAGGTATTAACGGGTGATATTTTTGTAGGGAAGAGGATTGAATTAACGGAACTATTTTTGTGGTATCGCAAAGGGAAACAATCATAGAAAACGTCATTTTAAAACAAAAAATATTTTTTTTGCCTATCATTGGGTTACCATTCACGTTTAAATGTATTAATTGGTGAGTATTAAGTTAAGCAGTTCAGTTCCAACAGATAGAGAAGTAGTATTAGGTATACTTAACAACTCAGAAGAAGCGCTAAATAAGTTGTATACGGGGTATTTTCCGATGGTTTTACAATTTATATTGAATAATAACGGTGATGAAGACGATGCAAAAGATGTGTATCAAGAAGCAATCATTGTATTATATAACAAAATAAAAAGCGGCAATTTTGAGCTCAGCAGTAAATTAAAAACCTATTTGTATTCGGTAAGCCGACGCATCTGGTTAAAAAAATTAGCACAGCAGAGTAAAAAAACTAATAACATCGCCGATTTTGAAGATGTTTTGGCCGTTGATGAAGATGTAGAGCAGCATGAACAAAAAGACATGCAGTTTGACAAGATGAAAGTGGCCTTAGAAAGTTTGGGCGAACCTTGCAAAACGATAATACAGGATTTTTATATCCATAACCTATCAATGCAGGACATCTGTGAAAAGTTTGGCTATACCAATACGGATAATGCCAAAACACAGAAATACAAATGTTTACAAAGATTAAAGAAGTTATTTTTTCAATCATAAAATGAGGAACGAGATACAATTAGAAGCGATTATTGAAGATTACTTAAATGGTAAGCTTAATCCTGCTGAGCAAGCGGCTTTTGAGCAATTGAGAAATAATGACCCAATTGTTGACCATAAAGTAGTTGCCCATAAGGTGTTTCTAGAATCGATGAAACAATATGCCGATGTTTTAGTGTTGAAACAACAAATGGATGCAGCACATGATGGAATTGATGTGGCCTCATTAAGCGTGCAGGTTAAACCACATTCATCAAGGATTGTTAGGTTTTGGCAAAACAGCCGATCAGCTATTGCTGTGGCAGCTTCATTTTTGATCTTGGTAAGTTTAGTGGTTTTAAACCAGAATAAACAAGAAGGTAGTTTCGAAGCCTTAAATAGAGATGTATCTCAGATCAAAAAATCGCAAAGTAGTTTGATCAGAGATATTAAGGCAAATTCGCAGAAAACAAATGTAACCCCAGCAAAATACGGGGGTTCTGGTTTTGCCATTTCAAGCAATGGTTATGTGTTAACCAATTTCCATGTCATTAAAGGGGCAGATTCTATATATATACAAAATAGCAAAGGTCTTTCTTTCAAGGTTAGGATGATCTATTCAGATGCTGTTAACGATATTGCCATCTTAAAGGTTGTTGATCTTGGCTTCCGTAACCTAGGTACCCTGCCTTACGGTATCAAAAGAACAAGCGCTGGAATTGGCGAGGCTGTATATACCTTAGGTTATCCAAAGGATGATGTAGTTTTAGGAGATGGTTATGTAAGTTCTAAAACAGGCATCAATGGCGATACTTTAGCTTATCAGGTTGCTATTCCTGTAAACCCTGGTAACAGTGGTGGCCCATTGTTAGATAACAATGGTAACATTGTAGGGGTGATCAACGGCAAAGAGAATAAAACGGATGGTGCTGCTTTTGCGGTAAAATCAAGATACATCATGGAGGCTTTAAATGCAATTCCTCAAGATTCGCTAAGTAAAAGAGTAGCCTATGGCAAAAGAAGCTCTTTACAAGGTTTAAAACGTAATAAACAGGTAGAGAAAATACAGGATTACGTTTTTATGGTTAAAGTATATAATTAACTCTAAATAATTATAAATTTGAAAGCCCTGAAACTTTAACTAAGTTTTGGGGTTTTTCATTTATAAATACTTTAATATGGAATTTGGTAGAGTTGCCGAAGAAGAAATCAAAAATATTGATTTTACCTTGCCTGCTGATGGCGAACAAACAACCTTAACTTTAAAAGGCCTCAAACCTGTAGCTCAACCAGCATATTATGTAGGTTGTGCCAAATGGGGCAGAAAAGAATGGAAAGACCTGATTTATCCAAAGAAGACCAAAGAAGCAGATTTTTTAGGTGAATATGTAAAGCACTTTAATTCGATCGAGTTGAATGCGGTATTTTACAGTATACCAAAAGAAGAGCAGATCTTAAAATGGAAAGAAATGGTGGCAACCAATACCAAGTCTGATTTTATTTTCTGTCCTAAATTTTCAAGGACCATTACCCATATCAAACGGTTAAAGGACACCGATTATTTGACAGACGAATACATCAAGGCCATTTCTGCTTTTGGTGAATATCTGGGCCCATGCTTTTTGCAAGTGAGTGATAACTTTGGACCAAATAACATAGCTATTTTGGAAAACTACCTCGAAAAACTGCCAAAAGATCTAAAGGTATTTGTAGAGGTACGCCATAAGGATTGGTTTATTGGCGAAAACAAAAAACAACTTTTTAGCTTATTGGCGAAATTGGGAAAAGGAGCTGCCATCACTGATGCCAGCGGTAGAAGGGATTGCGTACATATGGAATTGCCAACACCAGCAGCATTTGTAAGGTTTGTAGGGAATGGCGGTAAATATTTAGATTCTGATAAAGCTAGAGTTGACGAATGGGTGGTTCGGATCAAAGAATGGTTAGAGAGGGGGCTAGAACAAGTATATTTCTTTTTGCACCAACATGATGAAGCGGATACACCATTGATCGCTGATTATACCATCCAAGAATTCAACAAACATTTAGGTAGCGATTTGTCACGGATAAATTTTATTACACCAGATAAGGGATTATTCTAATCGAGTTTTTGTAACTTCAAACTATCTATAAATTTTATTATTTAAAACAATTGACCATGAGTTTAAGACTTGGAGATACCGCACCAAACTTTAAAGCTATAACTTCTATCGGAGAAATAGATTTTTACGATTATCTGGGCGACAGTTGGGGCGTATTATTTTCGCATCCTGCAGATTATACCCCTGTTTGCACCACAGAATTAGGACGTACAGCCTCTTTAAAACCTGAGTTTGACAAAAGAAATGTGAAGGTTTTGGCATTGAGTGTCGATTCTGCCGAATCACATCAGGGTTGGATCAGTGATATCAACGAAACACAACAGACCAATGTAGAATTTCCAATCATCGCAGATGAGGATAAAAAAATCGCTGATGCCTATGATATGATCCATCCAAATGCATCGGAAACAATGACCGTTCGTTCGTTGTTCGTGATCTCTCCCGACAAGAAGATCAAATTGATGATCACCTATCCAGCATCTACAGGAAGAAATTTTGTTGAGATCTTGAGAGTGATTGATTCGTTACAGTTAACAGCACAATATAGTGTAGCAACACCTGCTGATTGGAAAGATGGCGAAGATGTAATCGTCATGAATAGCATCAAAACAGAAGATATCCCTGAGCGTTTTCCAAAAGGACATACGGTAATCAAGCCTTATTTAAGAACCACACCTCAGCCCAATAAGTAATTTTAAATAATTATTTCATTTCAAATTTTTTGTAATTAACTTTAATTAAGTAACAGTTAAATAAATTATCAATACAATTACAGTTTTATGAATACCGGAAAAGTTAAATGGTTCAACACCCAAAAAGGTTATGGTTTTATTGTTTATGATGGCAATAAAGAAATTTTTGTTCACTTTAAAGATGTAGAAGGCGGAATTGAAGGGATTAAAGAGAATGATGAAGTAGAATTTGAAACCGCCGAGGGTAAAAAAGGCCTACAAGCAGTAAAAGTTAGAAAAGCTTAATTCGGTATACATCAAATTTCAAATAAAAAAGCCCTAGATTTTATATCTAGGGCTTTTTAGTTTAACCTAAGCTATTGGTAAACCGTGTTTCGTAAACTTTAAGTTGTTCTTTTAGTGTTTTACTTAAAGCCTGCTGATTGTTGATATCTGCTACTTGATCTAGGCTTTGCAGCACATAAAGTCCTCTTCTGATATCGTTGATAAAAGCACGTTGTTGTGTAGGCTCTAAGGACAGAATATAATCAAATTCTTGTGCAATATAAGTAGAGGTGGTCTTAACAATCTGGGTTGCCCTATTTTCATCTTTCAGATAAAAAAGGTTCTGCGCCAGAGAAATCTTACCTAGCGTATCAGAAATGGATGAGTTGGTAAGGGGCAATTTTTTTAAACTTTTATTGATTACTTCTTTAGCCTTGTCAAGCTGGTTGCTTTGGATCAGGTTTGAACTTAACGTATTGGCATAGTTCCATGTACCCTGTAAAACACGTCTGCTTTCTGGATCTAGGTATTTCGCACTTTTAAAACCATCCAATTCAAAATCTTGATAATGCTGATAGGCCAAAGCTGTATTGGTCTTATCTATTTTATCAACTTTAGGATCTGGTTTGAGGGGAAGTAAGCGGTAAGCAAAACCTTCTTGATATAGATATTTTTCTAGTCCGATGTAAGTATCTTCAGAAACACCTACTGAAAAATAGATGGGTCTCTTCCAATTATTGGTAGCGATGATATCAAGCATGGCCAACTCACTTTTAAATAGGTGTTTTTTCTTAAAGTCCCATTCCAGTTGCGTTGCTATTTTATCTTTGTTTACAATGTCAACTGTTTTGGTGGCAATGATCTGGTCTGCATTGATGCTTAGTTTTAGTTTTTGGGCAGGCATAAAGTTCTCGAAACTACCATCATTCATCTGTATCTTGTCTTCACGGTTATCTGAAGTAAGTACAGCAAGCAGATCGCCAAGCTCTACACTGTCCTTGATCCCATAATCGTAATAAGGCAGATAATCTCTGGTTCCATCTTTGTATTGGCTATGTTTCATGCTAATAGGTAGCGGAGCTGAAAGGTTTTGCTGTCTTTTCATCTGGTCGATATAAGCGCTGGAAGAAAGGAACTGCAAACATACTACCCTTACATCGGTACGGATCCCTTCAACTTCTTGGGCATACCATAATGGGTAGGTATCATTATCTGCATTGGTAAACAAGATCGCATTAGGCTCACAGCTGTTGAGGTAGTTTTTGGCCATATCTAAGGCAGTCGTCTTTCCGCTTCTGTTATGGTCGTCCCAACCTTGTACAGCCATCAATACAGGGGCAATCAATAAGCAGGTAGCCGAGGCAACCACTAGGCTCATTTTATTTGAAGAGATACGAGCCATAAGATCTTTCACCGCCAATACCCCAATTCCAATCACAATGGCAAAGGCATAAAAAGAACCTACATAGGCATAATCGCGCTCTCTAACCTGCAAGGGATCTTGGTTGATATATAAAATAATCGCTATACCAGTGCAAAAGAAAAGTGTAGCTACCACCAATGCGTCTTTTCTGTTTTTTCTAAAGAGGTAACCAATACCTAAAAGACCTAAGATAAAAGGAAGACCATAAAACAGATTATTGCCTGCATTTTTGGTAATGCTTTCTGGTAATTTGCTTTGGTTACCTAAATGCAGGGCATCGATAGGCTTGATACCACTTACCCAGTTTCCTTGATGGATGGCACCTTGTCCCTGTTCGTCATTTTGTCGGCCGATAAAATTCCAAGAAAAGTACCTCCAATACATAAAACCCATTTGGTAGCTGTTAAAAAATCCAACGTTTTGCCAAAAAGTAGGGGTTTGTTCGTCACCTAATCCCATCCAGCTTTTATAAAAATCTATATGTGGTTGTTTGTCGCTATAGGTTCTAGGGAAAAATGTATTGTTATCATATATTGCTTTATAGGTCTTTCCATTGATTTCATATTTATTGCCCTCTTTGCGATAAGTTAAACCCGTTTCCTTGCTATCTACTACTTTCGAATCGAAAAACTGACCATATAACAATGGTTTTTCCTCATATTGCTCCCTACTTAAGTAACCGTATAAAGACATTGGGGTATCTGGACTAGAAAGATTGATGTTGGGTTTGGCATTAGATCGGATAATGATCATAAAATAAGAACTAAAGCCAAACAGTACCAAAGCGAAACACAATAGACCCAAGTTTAGACGATATAATTTCTTTTTGATACTGTAATAGATGGCATAGCCCAAGCCTGCAAATAGCACCAAAAGGAATAGGAGGGCGCCAGTGCCAAAGTCCATTCCGAAAGAGTTGACAAACAACAGGTCTGTTTTTGCGGCAAATAACACGACATATTGGATTACCCCAAATTGTACGATACCTAATAAGAAACAACCTATTAAAAAGGCTTTTGTTGTACCCCAAAATGTGGGCTGATTCGTTTTTCTGAAATAGTAGACCAAGCTAATGGCCGGAATGACCAATAAGCTTAAAAGGTGCATGCCAATGGAAAGTCCGATGACCAAAGCGATAAACAATAGCCACCTGTCGTTCATCTGTTCTTCCCATTTTAGAATGGCCCAGAATACAATGGCGGTACATAAAGTAGAAATGGCATAAACTTCGGCCTCAACCGCAGAAAACCAAAAAGTATCGGAGAAGGTGTAAGCAAGCGCACCAACAGTACCAGCGGCAATGATGCTCCAGCTATTTAAGGCAGATAGGTTTTCTGTAGTTCTTTTTACAATTTTAAGCGCAATGGCATTGATGCTCCAAAATAAGAATAGCACCGTAGCCGCACTAGAAATTACAGAAACAAAATTTACCCAATAGGCAATCTTAGCGGTATTGTTTCCCGCCAGGAGCGAAAATAATTTACCGATTATCAAGAACAATGGCGCACCAGGTTGGTGACCAACTTCTAGCTTGAAAGCAGCAGCTATAAATTCTCCACAATCCCAGAAACTGAGTGTGGGTTCCATGCACAACCAATACACAATGGTGGCAAAGAAAAAGATTACAAAACCAGAAATGGTGTTGATGCGGTTGAATTTCTTCATGAGATGAGTTTTAGGGTCTACTCAAAAATACCTCATCGCTTACTGCTATGCTGTTAAAAGATGTTAAAGAATGTTAAAAAAGAAAAGCCAAAGAAATGAAAATCAATAATATTGGATGATCTGGGCTTTGATTGCCAAATAGCCGTTAATGGTTTGAGTAAAGAGGATAAAATGGTCTTTACTTGGGCCGATTTTGTATTTTTTGACCAAGTTTTCAGCTTTTTCTGGAAAATTTCGAACAATTACATTTCCTTTTAGGTCCTTTTCCTTTTTTAGTTCGTTTAAGCTGATCAAAGATTCGATTTTAAAGATCCTGCCCAAAAAATCTGGTTTAATCTCAGTTGAGCAATATAGTTGACTTTGTTGGTGTAGTTTTTCTAATCCAAAGCGTGCAGCGATGAGGTTAAAAGCGCCACTTTTTAAAAGCGCAACATCAGGCTCATATAAATATCCTGTAGGTTCGTTTGTGCTGAGCTCGATCTTTGTTTTGAGTTCGCTGATCGGGAAGGAAAAGGTCTTGATATCCTCATTAATGGTAGCACAAATGATTTGGGTTTCGCCATCGTAATCTTTATCAATTACCCAAAGCAGTTCTTTGCACTCATTCTTCACACTTACAATATGGATTTCGCTTACATTTTTGAGTTCACTTAAACCCGCACTGATATCTAAAAGCGGCGCAGTTTTGATGATGATCCGCTGTGCCTTGGCTAAAAATAGATCCAAATGTTCGGTAACATCTGGTGTGCAATCTTTTAACCGGAAAACCTTATTGCTATTGCTCCTCCTGGCGGGGTCTATGTAGATGGTATCAAACTTTAAACTAGTGCTTTTAAGGAAGGCGATGCCATCTTCTGCTAGGCAATGTATATTGTTGGTATTGAATACACGTACATTATGTGCCGAAATTGAAGACAATTCAGGATTGATTTCACAACTGTATACTTCGTCGACCTTTTTAGAGAAAAAATAACTGTCGACGCCAAAACCTGCGGTCAGGTCTATCAATGTATTGCCAATGGCTAAACCTGCCTTATAAGCTGCTGTAGGTTCAGAAGAACATTGCTCTATCGATAAAAGTGCAGGGTAATAGATCCCTTCTTGATTGAACCAAGTTGGTAGTTTATGGATGGATTTTTTCTTGGCGGCAATCTGCCCTGCCAGTTCAGCTGCACTTATACCTTCGAAGATTGATTTAGCCAAAGCGATTTTGTTTACATCAACATTCAAGTTTGTGTTGATATATTCTTGTATCGGTCTAGTTAAAAGTACTTCATTCATCCAAATTCACTTAGTTGACTGTCTGGGTCTTATCTTTCATTACAATTTGGCAAGTATGTCTACTTTTTACTTCCAACAATACATCTTTGTTTACAATCACGCGGTCAATGGTTTGTTGGTTGTAATAACGGATAGTAACCAATTCCAATCCCTTATTGTATTTCACTTTAAAGGTTTCAGAGAGGTCTTCTATCAACTGTTTGATCTTCGTTTCATCGTTGTCTACACTTACCGAGAAGCTGATGGCAGAGTTCAACATGGTATTTACCTTTACTTTGTTTTTGTGAAGGATGTTGAAGATATGGCTCAAGTTTTCTTCTATGATAAAAGAGAAATCTTTAGGAAAGATTGAAATCAATACCTGATCTACCTTAAAGATAAAGGAAGGTACGGGTAGGGGTGTTGCAATTCCGGTAATGGCAGTTCCTTCTACATCGGGTTGAAGAAAAGAACGCACATAAAGTGGAATGTTTTTATTTTGGATAGGTTTGATCGTCTTAGGATGGATTACCGTTGCTCCATAATAGGTCAGCTCAATGGCATCGTGATAAGACAGTTCAGCAATTTTTTCGGTTTCGTCAAACCATTTAGGATCAGCATTGAGTACACCTGGTACATCTTTCCAGATGGTCATTGAAGCAGCATTTAAACAAGCACAGAAAATGGCCGCAGAATAATCGGAACCTTCTCTGCCCAATGTGCTGGTAAAGTTTTCGCTAGTGCCCCCAATAAAGCCTTGGGTAACCACAATTCCTTTGTCTAGATAAGTAGGAAGATGTTTTTGGATCTCTTGTTCTGTTTTGTCCCAAATTACGTTGGCTTCACGGTAATTGTTATCAGTTTTGATGTAGCTTCTGGCATCGGCCCAGATGGTAAAACTGCCAACCAGATTTAGATAAGCCGCTACAATTTTTGTAGAGACCAATTCGCCAATCGATACGATCTGATCATATAGGTAATCTGCACTATCGCTGGCCTCTTCTTCCAAAATCCATTCAATTTCTACAAATGTATTGGCTACATCATCATAAATGGGATTTTTATGGTCTTCGAACAAAGCGGTGATGATTTCGAAATGGTAAGCTTTTACCTCTTCAAACAACTGATGTGCCCTTGCATCTCCATTGACGTGTGCCCATGTTAATTCCTCTAATTTATTGGTCATTTTCCCCATGGCAGAAATCACGATCAATAAATTGTTGGCAGGGTATTTTTGAACAATCTTCGCTAAATTTTTAACACCTTCTGCATCCTTAACCGATGCACCTCCGAACTTAAATACTTGCATTAATTTGATGATGTTAAAATGGTATTTGGTTTAGCGATCTCTTTTAAAGCCGAAAAAGGAATAACCAATTCGGTTGTGCCGAAGGCATAGGCCTTAATTTCGTAAGGATTGTAAAGAAACACGAGCCCTTTATCGCTTACATAAAAACTCTGTGCCAAGGCAAATATGCCTTTGTCGAAAAAGTATTTATCTGCCAATGGCTCTGTTGCAGTTAATTTTTCATTCTTCCTGAAAATGCCTTCTGCAATGCTCAATAACTTAGGTTTTTGATTGGCTTCAATCAATGAATCTAAAGTAATGGCTTGATTTGTTTTTGGATTGTAATTGAGATAAGAAATAGTGGTAATGCCATGTGCACCACCTGCATAATCAGAGTGCATGTATTGCATGGCAATGTAATCGCGGGTCTGTCTCAACACCTTAATGTCGATCTGTAAAAACCACCATTGGTGGGTATCCTTATTTTCGGTATAAAAACTATCGTAACCTTTAATAAAGCTATTTACAATTTCTTGGTAAGAACTAACCGATGGGTCTTCTTTTGAAAAATAATCAAGCACCTGTCTGTTCACGTAAGTGTTCAGCGATTGGTTTTTAAAGATTGGATATTTGATGCTGGCTTTTGCCGTATCACTGTTTTTATTGTCCTTGATGATGTTTTTACTGTAAACCTTTACAGAATCGTAGGTATAGGTCAACGTATCAACTTTCGTATCGGTTGAAGCATTGGTGTCTTTTTTTTCATTGCGACAAGCAATCAACATGCTGGCGGCAACAATAAACAAGGTCAGTTTCTTTATCATAAGTTTTTTGTTTGTGCTTTAGAAAATGAAGCATTTAACCAGCCACTTTCTATGTAAGCGTTGTATTTGTTATAGAAATTGATGGCAGGTTCATTCCAATCTAATACTTGCCAGGTCATTCCATTATAATTATTGTCTCTGGCTTCTTCAATTACTTTTTCAAATAAGATCTTGCCCACGCCTTTGCCTCTGTAGGCTTCGGTTACAATAAAATCTTCAAGGTATAAACGACAACCTTTCCAGGTTGAGTATCTGGTATAAAATAAGGCAAAACCGATGATTACCTCATTTTCTTCGGCCACAAAAGCTTTCCATACCGGTTTTTCTCCAAAACCTGCATCCACAAATTCGGCCAAAGTAACAGTAACTTCTTCGGGTGCTTTTTCGTATAAGGCCAACTCATTGATCAGCTCTAATAAACGCACGCAATCTTTTTCAACTGCAACTCTTAAATTAATGTCCATTTTTTATGCTTTCCAGTGTTTAATTACCCTTTTGCCAAATATATTACTTCCAATCCTAACCATGGTACTTCCTTGTTCAATGGCAATCTGGTAATCCGAAGACATGCCCATAGAAATTTCTTTAAAGCTATCTTCTTTTCTAAAGAAACTAAGTTTAATACCATCAAAAAGTACTTTCAGCTCTTGAAATTCTGCTTTTGTTTGTCCCTCAAGTGCCGTATTGGTGGCAATGCCCATCAGACCTACTATCCTTACATTTTTCAATGCTTCGAACTCTTCTGAACGTAGAAGTTCTATGGCCTCGTCAAAACCTAAGCCAAACTTGGTTTCTTCATCGGCAATATAGATCTGTAACAAACAGTCGATGATCCTATTGTTCTTGGCCGCTTGTTTATCAATTTCTTTTAAAAGTTTTAAGCTATCTACAGATTCGATCAGTTTGATAAAAGGAGCAATATATTTTACTTTATTGCTTTGCAGGTGTCCTATTAAATGCCATTCGATGTCTTGTGGAAGTTGTGCTTGTTTTTCAACCATTTCCTGCACCAGATTTTCACCGAAAACCCTTTGTCCAGCCTCATAAGCTTCTAGTACGGCCTCTGCCGGATGGTTTTTGGAAACGGCCACCAATTTAACACCAGCCGTATCTAATTCATTTTTATATTTCAATAAGTTATCTGCAATGCTCATTTATCAGTATTTTTGGTAAAATTAACAACCTTAGCTCAATTTGACTAAGAAATAAGAAAGGTTTTATAAATAATGAAAAGATTTTTTGCCATCATGATATCTTGTATAGTGCTATATGGTTGCAGACCAGGTATTCCGAAAGAGATCATACAGCCAGATCAGATGAGTAAGGTATTGTTTGATATACACGTAGTTGATGGCTACATTACAACAATTTCGAACAGAGATTCGGCAAAAATAGTTGCCTCATCTTTTTATAAAGGTATCTATAAAAAATTCAGTATCGATTCTGCATTGTATGCCAAGAGTATGGATTATTATTATAACCATCCAGACGTTATGGAAAAGATCTATACAGAAGTAGAAAAAACCTTTGTAAAGGTGAGAGCAAAAAATGACAAAGAGGCAGAATCAGATTCTGCAAGAGAACAAGCAACAAAATTAGCCCGCGACAATCCAAGTATGGTCTTGAGGTTTTTAAGCGCCGAATACTTGCAGCCTAAACGAACAGAGCCACCTATGGATTCCAATCCATTTAGGATGGCTTTAACGAATTAATACACAAATAGTATATGTTATATCCAGAAAATTGCCAAGAGCGGTTGGGTTTTAATGAGGTGAGGCAAATGGTACATCAACATTGTTTAAGTACAATGGGCCAAGCATTGGTCAATAAGATGCAGGTGATGACCAAATATGACCAGATCAATAAATTTCTGCGCCAAACCCACGAGTTTAAAAGTATTTTAGAAAATCAGGAGCCATTACAGATCAGTACTTTTTTCGACATCAAAGTATTAGCAGATAAGATCAGGGTGGAAGGAACCTATCTGATGGAGGAAGAAATCTTCCAGATCTATGCTTCCCTGCAGACTGTATTTTCGGTGATCAGGTTTTTTGACGAAAGAAAAGAGATCTATCCGAACCTTGAGGCATTGTTTGAACATTTGCCCATAGAAAGAAACATCCTTAAAAAAATAGAAGCAGTTTTAGATGCCAAAGGGAAACTGAAACCAAACGCTTCGCCAGAACTACAAGAAATTACAGCCGCCATTGCCAAAGGCGAACAGGAAGTTCGCAAAAGAATGGACTCCATCTATAAAATGGCCGTTGGTAAAAATTGGGTGGCCGATGGTAGCTTAACCATTCGTGATGGAAGGATGTGTATCCCGATATTGGCAGAGAACAAAAGAAAACTGAAAGGCTTTATCCATGATGAATCGGCCAGCGGACAAACCGTTTACCTAGAACCGGAAGAAGTTTTTACCCTGAACAATAAACTTCGGGACCTTGAATTTGATAAACGTAGGGAGATCATTAAGATCTTGATTGCCTTGACCAGCGAATTGAGACCTTACACCCCTTTATTGTTATCCTATCATGGGTTTCTGACCAAATTGGATTTTGTAAGGGCAAAAGCATTATTTGCGATTGATATCCAAGCGAATATGCCCGTGCTGTTAAAAGAACCTAAAACAAGGTTGACCAATGCACGCCATCCATTGTTGTTGCTTTCTTTCGCCTTAGAAAAGAAAACAGTAGTACCTTTAAATATCCATATCAATGAAAATTTAAGGATTGTTTTGGTTTCGGGACCAAATGCTGGAGGGAAATCTGTTTGTATGAAAACGGTGGGTCTGCTACAGATGATGTTGCAAACAGGTTTGCTGGTGCCGGTTGATGAAAGCAGTGAGATGGGTATTTTCGATCAGATCTTTGCAGATATTGGCGATGATCAATCGATAGAATCCGATTTGAGTACCTACAGTGCCCATTTGACCAAGATGCGTTATTTTGTGGAGCATGCCTCACCAAAAACATTGGTTTTGATAGATGAGTTTGGTACAGGAACCGATCCGCAGTTTGGTGGGCCAATGGCCGAAGCGGTATTGGAAGTATTGAACAATAAAAAAGTTCGTGGAGTAATTACCACCCACTATTCCAACCTAAAATTATTTGCTGGAAATACAGATGGTCTTGAAAATGCATCCATGTTATTTGACAATGCCAAAATGAAGCCTTTGTATATTTTGGATATCGGCAAACCCGGAAGTTCTTACGCCTTTGAGATTGCCCAAAATATAGGTCTACAAAAAGAAGTACTGCAGTTGGCCAAAGAAAAAACAGGTACCAATCAGAATAGCATAGACAGTTTATTGGTTGATTTGGAGAAAGAGAAAAGACAGATCCACGAAACCAAGATCAATCTGGCCAACCAACAGAACAAGGTTAAAAACCTGGTTGCCGAGAATGAAAAACTGAAACTGTTTTTAGAAGAAAACAAAAAAGTACTGATCAAGGAAGCTAAACTAGAGGCACAGAATATTGTACGTGATGCCAATAAGTTGGTTGAAAATACAATTGCCCAGATCAAAGAAAAACAGGCAGATAAGGTGGTAACCAAAGAATTGAGGCAGAATTTGCAAAAAAGCTTGGCTAAGAACGAAGTGAAAGAAGAGCGCAAGCCTGTGGTGAAGATAGACAATTCGACGATAGAAGTTGGCGATTGGGTGCAATTGGTAAATTCAGAAACAAGTGGTCAGGTATTAGAGATCAACAGAGACAACTTGGTATTGGCCTTGGGCGATCTGCGTTCGGTGGTAAAGAAAAATAGGGTGCAGAAGATCAGTAACCGACAAGCTAAAAAGGTGGTGCAAAGCAACTCTTTTTCTGGCAGGATCTCTGAAGCCATTACCAATTTTAAACCAGAATTGGATCTACGTGGCATGCGTGGAGAGAACGCCTTACAGGAGGTAGAAAATTACCTAGACAAAGCGATTATGTTAGGTTTTCCTTCGGTTAAACTGATCCATGGCAAAGGTGATGGCATTTTAAGGAAACTGATCAGAGATTACCTGAAAAAATTTAAGGAAGTAACCAAGGTTGAAGATGAGCATGCAGATAGAGGAGGAGATGGCATCACCTATGTGTACCTGAACTAAAGTTTAAAACTAAAATACCCTAACGTTGTTTTTATTGAAACGTTAGGGTATGAAAACAATCTTATTTTTCCTTTTAATCGCAGTTTCATGCTTCAGCTGTAAAAAGAGTAGTTCCGAAAATGAAGAAACTGGGAATCTACCAGATGTTGAGCTCAAAACAAATGTACTTGTGGCTAACCTAAGTAACCCTTGGGAAATAGTTTATGGTCCAGATAACTTTATTTGGTTTACTGAAAAAAGCGGAAAAATTAGTCGCTTAAACCCACAAACGGGTACAGTAAGTCCATTATTGACCATTAGCGAAGTTCGTGTAAATGGAGAAGGTGGTTTATTGGGAATGGTACTGCATCCAGATTTTGCAGTCCATCCTTATGTATATGTTGTTTACGATTATGGCACAACTTATAAAGCAAAGGTTGTACGTTTTACCTATGCATCTGGTACTTTGGGTAATCCTCAAGTGCTCTTGGATCAAATTCCAGCAGCTTCTATCCATAATGGTTCGCGGTTGTTGATCAATGGTGATAAATTGTTTATTAGCACCGGTGATGCATCTGATACCTCAACTCCGCAAAACAACAGCTCTATTTCTGGTAAAATATTAAGGATCAACCTAGATGGTACAATCCCTGCTGATAATCCAATTCCCAATAGCCCTGTTTGGACCTCAGGACATCGCAATCCACAAGGTTTGGTACTGGTAGGTAATAAACTATTTTCTTCAGAGCACGGCCCGGATTCTGATGACGAGATCAACATCATTCAAAAAGGAAGAAATTATGGCTGGCCAAATGTAAAAGGCTTTTGCAATGAAACCAACGAACAAGCTTTTTGTACCCAAAATAATATCGTAGAACCCCTAATCAATTGGACACCTACAATTGCGCCAAGTGGTCTAACTTATTACAATTCAAATTATATTCCACAGTTTAAAAACTCATTGTTACTGGCTGTTTTAAAGGGATCAAAGCTAATGCAGTTAAAATTAGATGATACACAATCGAAGATTATGGGTACAAAAGATTTCTATGTGAATGGCTTTGGCAGGTTGAGAGCTGTTTGTCAATCGCCAGAAGGAAAGATCTATATCTGTACCAGCAATGGTAGTAACGATAAAATCATTGAAATCACAAAATAAGCTTTTGAGTTTTTATTTTAACAAATCCCTATAAAAGTAGTCTTTAAACATTTTTAAAGGCTATTTCTGCGCTGGCTTAGTGTAAGATCTACATCATCATTGTTCAAAAATCGATTTGGAAGCGGTGCAATAACTTTATAATTTAGCCCTAAAACAGAGTATATGATCAATAAAGTTGTAGCCGGTGCAGACGAGGCTATTAAAGATATCAACGATGGACAGACCTTGATGCTGGGTGGTTTTGGCTTATGTGGCATTCCAGAAAATTGTATTGCAGCCCTGGTTAAAAAGGGGGTAAAGGATTTAACTTGTATTGCGAACAATGCAGGGGTAGACGATTTTGGAATTGGCCTGATGCTACAAACACGTCAGGTAAAAAAGATGATCTCTTCTTACGTAGGAGAAAATGCGGAGTTTGAGCGTCAGTTATTAAGTGGCGAATTGGAAGTAGAACTGATCCCTCAAGGAACTTTGGCTACCCGTTGTTTGGCCGCTGGTTACGGTATGCCAGCTATTTTTACACCAGCAGGCGTAGGTACCGAAGTAGCAGAAGGAAAAGAAGTCCGCAATTTTAACGGAAAAGACTACTTGATGGAATATGCCTTTGATGCGGATTTTGCTTTGGTAAAAGCTTGGAAAGGCGATACAGCGGGCAACTTGATCTTCCGTTCTACCAGTAGAAATTTTAATCCGGTAATGGCAATGGCAGGTAAAACTACGATAGCCGAGGTAGAAGAATTGGTAGAAGCTGGAGCATTAGACCCAGATCAGATCCATACCCCAGGGGTGTATGTGCATCGCATATTTCAGGGAAAAGCTTACGAGAAAAGAATTGAACAAAGAACGGTAAGAAGCAAAGCTTAATGAAAACAACAATTGCAATAGAAGAAGTTGCCATGTTTTTACTGGCACTTTTTGGTTTTTGTTACCTGCCATTTTCATGGTGGGTCTTTCCTGCGCTATTGCTCGCCCCTGATCTAAGTATGGTGGGTTACCTCATCAATCCTAAAGTTGGAGCTATCTTATACAATATCGTACATCACAAGGCCCTTGCTATTGTAATTTTCATTTTGGGATTTTATTTATCCTCATCAACACTTCAACTTACTGGTATCATCCTATTTGCACATTCCAGCATGGATAGGGCACTAGGTTATGGTCTAAAATATTTTAATGCCTTTAACCATACACATTTGGGCATTATTGGAAAAAATAAATAACATGGCATTATCAAAAGAAGGGATCGCCAAACGGATCTCAAAAGAAATAAAAGATGGTTACTACGTAAATCTTGGAATAGGTATTCCAACATTGGTAGCCAATTACATTCCCGAAGGGATAAATGTAGTTTTACAATCAGAAAATGGTTTATTGGGTATGGGGCCTTTCCCTTTTGAAGGGGAGGAAGATCCTGATCTGATCAACGCAGGCAAACAGACCATTACTACTTTACCCGGTTCTTCTATATTCGACTCGGCAATGAGTTTTGGAATGATCAGGGCACAGAAAATAGACCTGACCATTTTAGGGGCGATGGAAGTTTCTGAAAACGGTGACATCGCCAACTGGAAAATCCCAGGTAAAATGGTTAAAGGAATGGGAGGAGCCATGGATTTGGTAGCTTCAGCCAAAAACATCATTGTAGCTATGCAACATGTAAACAAGGCTGGCGAAAGTAAATTGTTGCCTTCTTGTACGTTGCCATTAACAGGTGTAAACTGTATCAAAAAGATCGTGACTGAGTTGGCAGTATTGGATGTGTTGCCAGAAGGAGGTTTTAAATTGATTGAGAGAGCACCTGATGTAAGTGTAGACTTTATCAGAAATGCAACATTAGGCAAACTCTTTGCCGATGACGATGTGCCTGAAATGGTGATCGATTAAAAAATAGCATTGAATGAAAAAGGTCGGAAAATGTTTTCCGACCTTTTTTATATGCAATGCAAAGACTCCATACTATTTGCAGAATTTGGCTTTTAATTCTTCGGTAATTTCCTCTGTAATCCTGATGATATCATCAGGAGTATCGTTATTGTTCACCACGATCTTATCGCAACTTTCTCTATAAGGTAATAAGAACTCTTTATAGGCTGGTACTACATGGTTGGTCCATTTGTATAAAACATCGTCTTCGGGATAACCACGCTCCATTCCATCACGTTTGATCCGACGTTGCAGCGCTACATCTTCATCTGCTTCAATAAAAAGACGAAGATTTAACAATTCTGCAATTTCCTTAAAGTGTAAGATAAAAAGTCCTTCCACAATAATAATTGGTGCAGGATTGATCTCTAAAATCTTTACAACTGCTAAAGGATTATTGAAATTGTATTCTTTTTTATAGACTACATCACCCTTGATGAGCTTTTTGATATCAATCAAAAACTGTTCGTCATCTATGGTTGATGGAAGGTCGAAATTATATAATTTGTTTTCTTCCTGTGTCATTTCCCCAGCGGGGATATAATAGTCATCTTGAGATAAAAGAGTTACCTCATCGTTTTTAAAATGGTGTAAAAAACTATTCAAAAAAAAAGTTTTGCCAGAACCACTTCCACCAGCAATACCAATAATTAATGGACTTTTATTGTTCATTCTCTAGAGCGCCGTAACTTATATTACAAAAAAATCGTTTATCTAAAGCACCAACAGCATCTGCTACTGCTTTTGTAATTACAATGATAACATCTTTTGTGGTTTCATTCTCTGTAAATTTACCAACAACCTTTGCAAAAGTTGATCTATTGGTCATAGGGTTGGTAATTTTGATAATGGTTCCAACTGGAACAGTACGGTGTAAGACCAGCATTTTTGTTGGATCCAAGTCTTGATCAGCAATCCAAACTGCAGTTCCTTTTTCTTCGATCTGGCTTAAACCATATCTGCTTGCAGGAAGTTTTAAGGCAGGGTTTTTCATTGTAGAGGTGCCCTCTTCAGTGTCTTCTTCTTCTGTTGCAGCTGTAGTACTTGGTTTGGCATTTTTGATGATTAATTTCTGCCCAACTGTTAGGTCGTTACTGGTTAGGTTATTTGCGGTCTTGATCTGATAGGTGGTCGAATTGTATTTTTTGGCAATAGAATAGATAGTTTCGCTCGCTACTACGATGTGTTCAATGCTGCCCTCATTATTTGTAGGTTCAGGAGTAGTAACACTGGCTGCTGGTTTTTCTGCAGCTACTTTTTTGCTGATTTTTGGAGCAGGTTGTTCTATCGGTTTTTCTGCTGGTACCTCAGCCGCTTCTCCATTTGCAGAAGGAATCTTTAAAACCTGACCAATCTGTAGATTATTGGAAGAAAGTCCATTTAACCGTTTGATTTCGTCTATTGTGGTATTGTACTTTTGGGCCAAAAGGTTAAGGTTCTCTTTGGCTTTGATGGTATGCTCAATGGTACTTGTATTGTCGCTTGTAGAGGCTGTAGTTGCTTTATATACGGCACTTGGTGCAGTCTCCGTTGGTGTTTCGGCCACTTGTCCTGAAGAAGGGATTTTTAAAACTTGACCAATCCGCAAATTGATAGATGATAGATTGTTCGCTTTCTTGATGTCGTTTACGGTAGTACCATACTTTTCTGCCAACATGTTCAGGTTATCTTTGGCAATAACGGTATGCTCAACGATATTACCTGCAATTGCTTTACTTGGTGTAGCAGCAGCAGTAGTAAAAGGAATATTGGTCGGTATTTTTAAGGTTACACCAATCTGTAAAAACTTGCTGTCGTTAAATTCCATCACGTCTTTATAGTTAACGTTGTACTTTTTAGCGATGGAGTAATAGGTTTCCTTAGCTTCAACCTGATAAATGATAACCTTTTTTCCCTTGTTGTTTTCTACACCTATAGAATCTATAGTGTTGTTGGCATAGGTTGAGATACTGATGAACAAGCTTGCCAGAAGGATGATATATATTTTATGCATTAAATTCTTGAGATATTTGGAAACACAATTATACGAATAATATATTTTACGGAAAATATGTATGTAAAACGATATTATGACATATGTATTGTTCTAAAGTTCTATTTTAGAAAAACCATTTGGAACATCGTTTGTTCTTTACATAGAATTTAAAAAACCATCAAAATTAATTATCATGGACGCAAAAGAAATCAGTCTAAGTGAAAAAAAAGTAAAGCCAATTGTTGACATGTTGAATGACTACCTGGCAAATTATCATATCCACTATCAAAAATTAAGAGGTTGCCATTGGAACATTAAAGGGCAGAACTTTTTTACCTTGCACATCAAGTTTGAAGAATTATATACCAATGCCCAACTGACCATTGATGAAATTGCAGAGCGTGTGTTGACATTGGGTAAACCACCACATAGCCGATTTGCAGATTACATCAAAGAATCTAAAATCAAAGAAATTGATACGATTGGAATGAGTGATCTGACCATGGTTGACGCAGTTTTAGATGATATGGCAAAGTTGATTGAAATGGAGCGTGAACTATTGGACGCTACTGATGAAGCTGGTGATGATGGCTCTAACGATATGGTTAATCGCTTTATGCAGTTCAAAGAAAAAACCACCTGGATGTTGCGCTCATTCGCAGGTAAAAAATAGAATATTTGTTTAACGGAAGATCCTCACTCAAAAGGTGGGGATTTTTTTGTTTCATGAGTTCATGTTGGTTGAGATTTGTAATCCAGACCAGCCTATTATAAATGTCAGTCTGAGTTTATCGAAGACCCGTATAAAAAATGCTTCGACAGGCTCAGCATTACAATTCTCCAAATGATCGGAATTACAAACTGAGACCAACCTATTGTAAATGTCAGTCTGAGTTTATCGAAGACCCGTATAAAAAATGCTTCGACAGGCTCAGCATTACAATTCTATAAATGATTGTAATTTTTCCATAAACAGCCCTGACTGAAAACTTCTAACCAAGAACTGTTAACTCTATTTCTTACTTTTGTGCCAATGGGATATAAAAACTTGGCAGCATGTGTGGCCGACCTTGAAAAACATGGTCATTTGGTTCGTATTAAAGAAGAAGTAGATCCATATCTAGAAATGGCAGCTATCCATTTGCGTGTCTATGAAAACCAAGGCCCGGCATTGTTGTTCGAAAATGTTAAAGGAAGCAAGTTTCAAGCAGTATCGAACCTCTTCGGAACATTAGAAAGATCTAAATTTATGTTCCGTGATAGTTTGGCCAAGGTAGAACAATTAGTCGCATTGCGTTCAGACCCAATTAAAGCCCTAAAAAATCCAATTAAATATGCGGGTACAGCTTTAACCGCGCTATCAGCTTTGCCTTTAAAGCAATCGTTGTTCAAAAGCACATTCGAAAAAACAACAATCAGTAGTTTGCCTCAAATTGTTAATTGGCCAATGGATGGAGGTCCGTTTATTACCATGCCACAGGTTTTTACTGAAGATATTGATCGTCCGGGAGTGATGAATGGTAATTTGGGCATGTACCGGATACAGTTGGCTGGTAATGAATATGTCAACGATAAAGAAATTGGCCTTCATTACCAGATCCACAGGGGGATAGGCGTACACCAAACCAAAGCCAATGCTAAGGGCCAGCCTTTAAAAGTAAGTATTTTTGTTGGTGGACCACCATCTCATCCTTTAGCTGCAGTAATGCCCCTGCCAGAGGGACTGTCTGAGCTTACCTTTGCCGGTGCTCTGGGTGATCGAAGGTTCCGATATTTTTATGACGAAGAAGGATTTACGATTTCAGCAGATGCTGATTTTGTAATCACTGGAACCGTTTATCCGCAAGACAATAAACCAGAAGGTCCGTTTGGGGATCACTTAGGCTATTACAGTTTAACCCATCCCTTTCCTTTAATGAAAGTACACAATGTATATCATAAAAAAGATGCCATTTGGTCGTTTACGGTAGTGGGTCGCCCACCGCAGGAAGATACCAGCTTTGGAGCACTTATTCACGAGATCACTGGTGCTGCAATCCCTCAAGAAATTTCAGGTTTAAAAGAGGTAAATGCAGTTGACGCAGCAGGTGTGCATCCTTTATTGTTTGCCATTGGAAGTGAAAGATATACTCCTTATTTAAAAGAGCGTAAACCGCAAGAAATTTTAACAATCGCCAACCACATTTTGGGTAAAAACCAGTTGAGTTTGGCCAAATACCTATTTATTGCGGCAAGAGAGGATGATGAAAACTTAAGCACGAATAACATAGCTCCATTTTTTCAGCACATATTGGAAAGGATAGACCTGAGCAGCGACCTACATTTTTATACCAATACCACTATTGATACCTTAGATTATTCGGGCGATGGTTTAAATACAGGTTCGAAAGTGGTTTTTGCAGCAGCTGGTGAAAAAAGAAGAACATTGATGCAGAATCTGCCTGATGGTTTCAAACTTTCAACTGAGTTTAGCCAAATAAAAATTGCTATTCCTGGTGTGTTGGCCATTCAAGCTAATCCTTATATAGATGCCATAAAAGCGGCACAAGAAATAGAAAACTTAAAGCACCAATTGAAAGATTGGGATCTAGCTACCCTGCCTTTGATCGTGGTTTGCGATGATGCTGTATTTACAGCCGCAAATATCAACAACTTGGTTTGGGTAACTTTTACCAGAAGTAATCCAGCAGCAGACATCAATGGGGTGGGAGATTTTACGGTAAACAAACATTGGGGCTGTAAAGGACCTTTGATCATCGATGCACGTAAAAAACCACATCATGCACCTGAATTGATCAAAGACGAAATAGTAGAACGCAAGATTGATCGTTTTTGGGAAAAGGGTGGGGCATTACACGGAATTTAGTAACAAAAAAGGCCAGATATCTATCTGGCCTTTTTTGTTTGATTATTTTTCTTAAAATCTTATTCCAAAAGTTAAGAATACATTGTTTTTGGTAAGTTTAGTATCAGCAATAGGCTCTGATTTATCTGCCAAAGTATAAGGGGTAGAAGTGTTGTTTACTTCAACTCTTTGGTAAGCCAAATCTAAATAGTAGTTGCTTACGCGATAGCCAATACCTCCACTATACATTTTTGTATCCAAAAGATCTGCATCACCAGTTTTATAAGGGCTGCCATTTACTCCATAACCTGCTCTTAAGCTCACCGTATTGATTTTATACTCGGCACCAACCCTATAGTTGACCGCACTTTTATAATTATCCTTAACGTTTCTATTGTTGTTATTGATGGTAGTCATATCATTCACACCGTTAAAACCTTCATTAGCTGAGAACCTGATGCTGCTATAATCCACAAAATCTACATCAGCAGAAATCAATGCTTGTCCGGCAATGATATAACTTGCGCCCAATGAACCTTTTAGTGGGGTACGTAAATTATAGGTAAAATCATAAGTTTTGCTATCAGATCTGCCTCTAGCCGTGCCTCTATTATCTAAACCCTCTGTATAAGTGTCGTCAATTACAAACCAAGTTGGTGTTTGTAAAGTCAAGCCCAATCTAAAATTACCCACCGGTCTAAAGATTACACCTAATCTTCCATTTACTCCAGATCCCTTAGTCTGTTGATTTTGAGTGAAAGCCAACTTATAATTGGTATTGTTGCCTGTTAGGTTGCCATTTGCATCAAATTCCCTAGCTTTTCCACTTTCTTCATAAATAGCATCACTATTGTATCTGATGTCGACCAAATTGATGCTGGCTCCAATATATACCTGGTTTGAAATATTTGCTGCGCCAGAAAAATTGAATTCTGATGTAGAGCCAGTTCTAACCTCGTTTTTACGTTGGATATTACCTTGACTTGCTTGCGCAAAAGTTTCAGGGAAATATGTTCCCGTAGCTCCATCATAACTGATCAGGTAATTATCGTAAGCCATGCGTTCTAGGCTGCCTTCTACCAAGGTATTTGGAACCTGGTTACCGGCAATCTGAGCAAAGTAATCCGCTATCGATGTTGAATTGTTGAGGCCACCATAAGTTATTTCTGAACTAAAATCGTTGTTTCTGTTATAACCTAATCCAAATACAGTGCTAATTAAACCTCTTTTAACATCCTGACCTTTTTGTTTGTAAGTAGGGGCATAAAAAACAATGCCAAGCTGATTAAGATTCAGTTGATTTTTGGTTGAATTTGTGTTTTGTCCAAGGTAAAGCGAATTAGCTCCTGTTTGGTTAAATTCAGGAGTTAAACTAAATTCAGATTTAGTAAACAGACCCAAACCGGCAGGGTTACCGCCTAACGAACTCATGTCACCACCAACGCCTATTTGGGCATTGCCAAGTCCTTTAAATCGCGCTGAACTTCCGTAATTTGTCTGAGAAAACCTCAAGGCATCGCTCGCATATTGAGCGTAAGTATTACTGGTGGTAGCTACCATAGCTACCACTAATATGGTTAAAATTCTTTTCATGTGTTTTTGCTAATTTAGATTATCTACCGCCTCTTGTTGGTCTACCGCCGCCACCGCCGCCGCTTTCACCTCTGCTACCGCCACCGCTACTTGATGGAGGTGGAGTGTTTTGCACTGGAGGAGGAGTGTAGACTGGTCTAGAAGGTGGAGGAGAATCATTGCCACGACTTGGTCTAGATTGGGTTTCTGTACCACGACTTGGTCTAGCATCGCTGGTTGGTCTGGTTGTATTGCCTGTTCCGTTGGTTGGGTTATACATTTCTGCCCTGCTTCTGGTACCTGTATTCGCACTGCCATTGGCACCATTGTTAGCTCTTGAAGGTGTACCACCAATATAAGATCCGTTAGCTCTACCAACCCCGTTTTCGCTGCCTCTAACTGGTCTAGGGTTGTTGTTGCGATTTCTAACTACATAACCGCCGCCATAATATCCACCACCATAATATCCACCACCGTAGTAGCCGCCACCATAGTAAGGATAGTTGTAAGAATATGGTCCCCAGAAATTGCTATAGTAAGGTGCACCATAAAAACCCCAGTTAAAATACGGGTTAGACCAATTGTTGTAATAACTGCCAAAATAACCGCCCAAGCCTATGCCAAAGCCAAAACTATAAGGACTGTAAAAGTTGTTGTAACCATAGTAGTCGTAATAATTATTGAAATACGATCTCCATGGACTTGCATAATAAAATCTGTCTATACGAGAAGAGTAATCCATATCGTAATAAGGATCGCTTTTGCCATAATAGCTGTCGCCAACAGAATCCGTTTGTGCATATTGCTGTTGTGGTGCCTGCGCTATATATTCCTTAGCTTGGGCAGTAGAGTTATACACATCGTCCTGAATAGCGTTGTTCTGCGCCATCCTAGGGGCGGAGCAAGAGGCAACAAACAAAGCTGTTACCGCTAGCAAACTGGTGAATAATTGATTAGGTTTCATGATATGTGTGTTTTGTTTGTGTGCGCAATTAAATTGTAGCTATAAATTTATAGCTTTGTAAACGATATTACAACAAATTTAACACAAAAAACGTTCCAAACAGTTATGAGCAAAGGTATTACAAGCAAAAATGAGGATTATTCGCAGTGGTATAACGATATTGTTATAAAAGCCGACCTTGCAGAGCATTCGTCTGTGAAGGGCTGTATGGTAATTAAGCCATATGGTTACTCCATTTGGGAGAAAATCCAAGCGGTTTTAGACCAAAAATTTAAAGATACAGGTCACAGCAATGCTTATTTTCCTTTGTTCATCCCCAAGTCATATTTTTCTAAAGAAGCGGCACACGTAGAAGGTTTTGCGACAGAATGTGCTGTGGTTACCCATTATCGTCTAAAAAATGACGGGAATGGCAACATTGTGGTAGACGAAACAGCCAAATTAGAAGAAGAATTGATCGTTCGTCCTACTTCAGAAACCATCATTTGGAATACCTATAGGGGTTGGATAGAATCTTATCGTGATCTGCCTTTATTGATCAACCAATGGGCAAACGTAGTGCGTTGGGAAATGAGAACGAGGTTGTTTTTACGTACCACAGAGTTTTTATGGCAGGAGGGGCATACAGCCCATGCTACTTCTCAAGAAGCAATCGAAGAGACCGAAAGAATGTTAGACGTTTATGCAGATTTTGCCGAAAATTGGATGGCAGTTCCAGTGGTTAAAGGAAAGAAAACACCTACAGAACGTTTTGCTGGTGCTTTAGATACCTATTGTATTGAAGCATTGATGCAGGATGGTAAAGCCTTACAAGCGGGTACTTCGCACTTTTTGGGACAGAATTTTGCCAAGGCTTTTGATGTGAAATTTACCAGTAAAGAAGGTAAACAAGAACATGTTTGGGCAACTTCTTGGGGGGTATCAACCCGTTTAATGGGTGCCTTGATCATGTCGCATAGCGATGATGCCGGTTTGGTTTTACCTCCAAAATTAGCGCCAATCCAAGTAGTGATTGTACCGATTTATAAAGGTGAGGAAGACTTGGCTAAAATCTCAACTTTTGTAGCAGAATTGACACCGAAATTGAAAGGCTTAGGCATTTCAGTAAAATATGATGATAGAGACAGTCAACGTCCTGGATTTAAGTTTGCTGAGTATGAACTTAAAGGAGTGCCAATCCGTTTAGCCATTGGTGGCAGGGATATGGAAAATGGAACTGTTGAGTTGGCAAGGAGAGACACCAAAGAGAAATCTACCGTACCACAAGAAGGTCTGGATATCTACATTGCAAACTTGTTGAACGAAATCCAAGAGAACATTTACAACAAGGCTTATCAATTTAGAGAAGAGCACATTACCGAGGCTAATTCTTACGAAGAATTTAAAGCATTGTTAGATGGTAAAACAGGCTTTATTTCTGCCCATTGGGATGGAACCGCTGAAACGGAAAAACTGATCAAAGAGGAGACTAAGGCAACCATCAGATGTATTCCTTTAAACAATAAACAAGAAGATGGTGTTTGTATGGTTACAGGTAAACCATCTACACAAAGGGTGCTTTTTGCCAGAGCTTACTAAGATCTGTGTATAGAGATGTGAGATTTGAGACTTTACACAGGCTCATAGCAAGTTCTCAAATCTCATATCCCAAGTCTCATATCAAAAAAATATGCAAGAAGATAACTATAAAGAAATACTGAGCAAATTAGAAAGTAAGGCCTCTTTAAAACAGGCAATTTACCGCAGTACGGCCGAAGTTTTTGGTTTAACCAAAACCATTCTTTCTAAAATAGCGGGAAAACTGCATGCAGATTATACGCAAAAAGACCCTTCGGTAGAAGTCAACTATCAAGAGAACAATCAATTTGAAGCACAATTGAAATTCTCTGGCGATATGCTGATGATTTCCATGCATAGTAATATCTTTAATTTTGATGAAGGGCATTCTATCTTTCAGACTAGTTATGTAAAAGCTGATTCTACCTTGAGCTATTGTGGCGTGATTTATGTACATAACTTTTTGGCAGATTCTATAAAGTACAATCGTTTGGCCGACGAGGGTTCGTTGATTGCCCGCATTTTAGTGAACAAAGAAAACCACTTTATGGTTGAAGGTGATGGCGCATTGGGGTTTTTGTATGAAGATTTTGGCGCAAATATCATCAACGAAGAAAACCTGACCAATATTTTAAAGAAGTCGATTCTTTTGTGCTTGGATACCGATTTGGTATTGCCACCATTTGCGCAGATTAAAGACGTAACCTTACACCAAAAACAATCCATAGTAGCGGCAAGTGGGTACCCAACAGGTAAACGTTTGGGCTATCAATTTAAAGCAGAATTAGAAAATAAATGAAGTTGAAAGTTTAACATTTAGCTTCACATAGTTACATCTCAATACCCATATCATATGAAATTTGCAACAAAAGCGATTCATGCTGGTCAAGAGCCAGATCCAACAACTGGTGCCGTAATGACACCGATCTATCAAACCTCAACTTACTGGCAAAAATCGCCAGGAGAACATAAAGGTTATGAATATTCAAGAGGCACAAACCCTACACGTAAGGCCTTGGAAGATTGTTTGGCAGCTTTAGAGAATTGTAAGTATGGTCTTGCTTTTAGTAGCGGAATGGGGGCAACTGATGCAGTTTTGAGGTTGTTGAAGCCTGGCGATGAAGTGATCACCGGAAATGACCTTTACGGTGGTTCTTACCGTATCTTTACAAAAGTATATGAAAAGTATGGGATCAAATTCCACTTTTTGGATTTGTCGAACCCAGAAAATATCATTCCCTACATCAATGAAAATACCAAATTGGTTTGGATAGAAACACCGACCAACCCAACCATGCGTATCATCGATATTGAAGGGGTGGCCAAAATCACCAAAGAAAAGAAGATCCTTTTAACTGTCGACAATACATTTGCTTCTCCATATCTGCAAAACCCGATTGATCTAGGCGCAGACATCGTAATGCATTCGGTAACCAAATACATAGGAGGTCACTCTGATGTAGTAATGGGTGCTTTGTTAACCAACAGTGAAGCTTTATACAAAGACCTGTTCTTTGTATATAATGCTTGTGGGGCTACACCTGGTCCGCAAGATTCGTTCCTGGTGTTAAGAGGGATCAAGACCTTGCACTTGAGAATGAAAGCACATTGCGAAAACGGTGAGAAAGTGGCTCATTATTTAAAGAAACATCCAAAAATTGATAAGATCTATTGGCCAGGATTTGAAGACCATCCTAACCATGATATTGCCAAAAAACAGATGCGTGGCTTTGGAGGCATGGTTTCCATTACCTTAAAAGATGCGGATCTACAAGAAACTTTTAGGGTTGCCTCTCGATTTAAGGTTTTCGCTTTGGCCGAATCATTAGGAGGAGTGGAGTCTTTGGTTAACCATCCAACTACAATGACACATGGTTCAATCCCGAAAGCTGAGCGAGAAAAAGTTGGTGTAATCGATAACCTATTGCGTTTAAGTGTAGGTGTTGAAGATATCGACGATTTATTGGCCGATCTGGAACAAGCGCTAGCAGATTAATCGTGTAACTGTTTAAATCGGTTAATTGATCGGTTGTTTAGATTTCACCACATCAATGTCGTGTTGAGCCTGTCGAAACATTAACTTAACAAAGTCTTCGACAAGCTCAGACTGACAAATAAATAAAAATTTAAACAGCTTGAGCGTATGGTAAACGATTAACCAATTTGTACAATTAACCAATAAAATATGCATTTTACAGATTTAAAGGATTTTTTGGACGCTAAAGTAGCGCAATATAACCAACCCGGTTTTATAACCAATGATCCCATCTGTATCCCGCACCAATATACATTGAAACAAGACATTGAAATTGCTGCATTTTTTGCAGCAATTTTAGCTTGGGGGCAACGTAAAACCATTATCAATAAATGTAATGAGTTGTTTTTAAGGATGGATAACCAACCTTATCAGTTTATGCTTAACCATAGTGATAATGACCTGAAGGGCTTGCTAGGTTTTAAACACCGTACCTTTAACGATACCGATCTATTGTATTTTGTCTCTTTTTTCAATTACCATTATTCGACGTCAAATAGTTTAGAAACGGCTTTTTTACCTCCACAAACTTTCAATTCGGCTTACTTGCCTGAGTTTGATGAACCCGATATAGAACTTTCTTCTTCTGCTTGTATGTTGGGCGAGGTTAAGGTGGAGGGTTTTACGGCAGAAAAAGCCTTGAACCATTTTAGGGCTTATTTTTTTGGACTTCCGGATTTTCCCAGACGAACCATTAAACATATTTCTTCCCCTTTACAAAAATCGACTTGTAAACGACTGAATATGTTTTTGAGATGGATGGTAAGGAAAGATGATTGCGGAGTAGATTTTGGAGTTTGGAACACCATCCCGATGTCGGCATTGGTTTGCCCTTGCGACGTACACGTGGATCGTGTGGCCAGAAAATTAAAACTGATCAATCGTAAACAAACAGATTGGCTAACCGCGGTAGAGCTCACCGATAAATTGAAAGCTTTTGATCCTAACGACCCTGTAAAGTACGATTTTGCGCTGTTTGGTTTGGGGATTGAGGAGAAGTTTTAAAGGTTGGAATAGGAAACAGATAGGGTAGCTCATAAACAATTGAATTGGCTATAAAATTTCTGAAAAACGAGGTTAGCAATGCTTGGGTTCGTGTGGACACCAACCAAGGAGGTTTTTATCCTTTATCTTTGTTCCTTTATCTTTCTTCTATTATCTTTAAAATATGATTCACCTTAAAGCTGAAATAGAAAGATTTGAAACCAACGGCGAAAAAACAGGCTGGTCTTATGTTTTTATTCCGAATGCCATTGCCGATCAGATCAAACCCGGCGAGAGAAGAAGTATACGGGTTAAGGGAACCATAGATCAGGTAGAAATCAGTGGTATAGGTTTAATGCCAATGGGGCAGGGGGATTTTATCATGGCACTCAATAAAGAACTGCGCAAAAAACTCAGGAAAGAGGCGGGCGCAAAGGTTGAGTTGAACCTGAGCTTTGATGCCGATTTTAAGATCGAAATGCCTGATGATCTAGAAATCTGCCTGGCAGACGAAGAGGTATTGCTGAAACAATTCCTGTCGATGCCAAAATCACACCAAAACTATTTCATCAATTGGCTAAACACCGCTAAAACAGAAGTAACGCGAACCAAAAGACTGGTGATGATCGTGAATGCCATGGCTAAAAAATATGACTTCGGGCAAATGGTTAGAGCAGCTAGGGCTTAGTCTTTAATCGGGAATATGTAGTCTTGAGTCGATAGCCTTTAGTCTTGAGTTAGGGGTTTGGAGTAGATAGTCTTGAGTCTCTTGAGGAGGCAAAATTGATAAGAGTTGACTCTGTACTTACGACTGTCGACTCGGGACTAAAGACTAACGACTATAAGTACGGAACCAACTATTGATCTTCATTTGGATCACCCCTAAAAATGCTTCCCTAAAAATACGGGTACTCATTTTAGAAGTTCCTTCTGTGCGGTCTGTAAAAATGATAGGCACTTCAACTACGTTAAAACCATATTTAATGGCCGTAAATTTCATTTCGATCTGAAAGGCATAACCTACAAATTTGATCTTGTGCATCGGAATGGTTTCCAGCACCAGTCTGCGGTAACATTTAAAACCTGCAGTTGCATCTTGGATGTCGATCCTGGTGATCAGGCGCACATACATAGAGGCGAAATAAGACATCAATACCCTGCCCATAGGCCAATTTACTACATTCACCCCTTTAACATACCTAGAGCCAATGGCCACATCTGCTCCATTTACACAGGCATCGCGTAATTTCAGCAGGTCTTCTGGGTTATGTGAAAAATCGGCATCCATTTCAAAGATGTATTCATAGTTTCTGGATAGGGCCCATTTAAAACCATGGATATAGGCTGTTCCGAGGCCCAGCTTGCCCTTGCGTTCTTCTAAGTGTAATTGTTTAGGGAATTCTAATTGCAGTGCTTTAACGATGTCCGCTGTGCCGTCAGGAGAACCATCATCTATGATCAGTAGGTCGAAAGTATAATTTAAAGAGAAAACTTTACGTATGATCTTCTCAATGTTCTCTTTCTCGTTATAAGTAGGGATAATGACTAAGCTATCTGACACAGGTTTGTTTATGTTAATGGACCATCACCATGGCTTGTGTCCATTGGATACGGATAAACAAAATTAGGTATTAAAAACCAAAAGCCCGAAATTTCTTTGCGGGCTTTTGGTTAAATGATGTTAAATTTTTATTAATGAACTCCGTTCATCCATTTACGTAATAATGGGTTGAGTAAGAATAAAAGTAATCCTGCTACAACTGGAATAATGGTGAATATTAAAAAGAAAGTAGAGATAGAATATTCAGTACTTATTTTGTCGATTAAACCACCAGTTTTTCCAGCCAACCAATTTCCAATAGCTGTACACGTAAACCAAACGCCAAACATTAGTCCAACCAATTTAGCTGGTGCCAATTTACTCACGTATGATAAACCTACAGGAGAAACACAAAGTTCGCCAACAGTATGGAAGAAATAAGCGAAAATTAACCAAAACATACTCACTTGTGCCACTGATGCACCTGCAGCAATATCACGTCCGCCATATGCCAGGCCTGCAAAACCTAAACCGACAAAAATCAATCCTAAGCCAAATTTAACTGGTCCACTTGGGTTAAATTTAGTTTCCCACAGTTTAGAGAAAAACGGAGCCAAAGAAACGATGAAGAAGGAGTTTAAAATACCAAACCAAGAGGCAGGAACTTCAGTACTAACTGCAGTGAATTCTTTTTGCACTTTCCAAATGGCCAAACCCCAAATAATAATAAAGCTTAAAGTTGTAAAAATAATGGTTGCAGGATATTTTTTGAAGATTTTTTGGGCTAGTCCAAAAAGTACTACAGAAACTGCCAAGAGCGGGAAAATAGTTAAAGCTGCATCTGCCCATCTAAAAATGGTACCAGTGCTACCTTCTAAATTTCTTAACGTATAATCTTTCGCAAAGATGGTCATAGATCCACCAGCTTGTTCAAAAACCATCCAAAAGAAAATGGTAAAGATTGATAATACAAAAATCACCAATAAACGTTCGTTAACCACCTTTTTAGGCAATTCCTCTACTTTGTTTTCAACTTTTTTAGTTACGGTGTTTAGTGCCGATCCAATTACACCAAATATTTTTTGTCCAAAATAGAACTGTAACATGCCAAAGAACATAAAGATACCAGCCAGACCAAAGCCCCAATGCCAGCCAATTTTTTCTCCAACATAACCACACATCAAAATACCCAAAAATGCACCAGAGTTGATACCCATATAGAAGATTGTATAAGCGGCATCTTTTTTATCACTAATAGCTGGGTATAATTGTCCAACCATTGAAGAGATATTTGGTTTGAATAAACCATTTCCAGCCATCATCAAAACAAGGCCTAGATAAAAGAAATTTGCATTTAGTCCTTCCATTGCCATCGCTGCATGGCCAAGTGTCATGATTAATGCGCCCAAAATAACCGCTTTTCGGTATCCAGTTAACTTATCAGCAATTAAACCACCGATAATTGGCGTTAGATAAACTAAACCAGTATACCATGCATATAAGCTTAAAGCTTCTGGTCTTGTCCATGCCCAACCACCTTTACTAGCTTCACTCACTAAAAAGAGCACCAATAAGGCCCTCATTCCATAATAGCTAAACCTTTCCCACATTTCTGTGAAGAACAATACAAATAGCCCTACAGGATGATTGATAAGTTTGTCGGTTGCTACACCACTATTTTCTAGGTGTAGATCTAAGACCTGGTCTTGGCCTAGGTTAGAAGAAGTTTCTATTGCCATATTTTTAGTTTCGAGTTTTGTGTGTTTAGTTTAAATTGCAAATTAAGTAAGTTTATTTATATTCTTTGTAACTATTTTATCCCCTTCTCTCTCATAATGCCATTTAGCCATTTTAAGAGTACGAAACCGATAACGGCCGAGCACATCAACAAAGTGAAGTTTACCCAGAAGAAGTTCGATTTATCACTATAAGTGTCCCACAAGGTAGATAGTACACCTGAAAGTTTATTGCCGATCGAGGTGGCCAAAAACCAGCCACCCATCATCAATGAAGTGATCCTGGTAGGACTTAGTTTAGAAACCAATGAAAGACCCATCGGGCTTAAGAACAATTCCCCAATTGTAATGATCCCATAACTTGCCATTAACCATAATACCGAAACCTTTTCAGAGCCATTGCTGCCAGCATAAACAGCGGCTACCATTACCAGCACAGACACTGCAGATATCAATAGACCGAAAATGATCTTTGTAGCAGTGCTCGGTTCTTTTTCTCGGCGTCTTAGCCAGCTAAAAAAGGCGACTACTAAAGGTGTAAGTAAAATTACCCAGGCTGGGTTGATGGACTGGCTCAAGTTGGTTGCCCAAAGTTCTACTTTTCCACCTTCTTGAGGCAGTTTTGCAGCAGGAACATTTTTGAAATAGGTAGGATAGTTGAACTCTTTTAACACAACTCCATCTTGTTTCTGCAGACGGAATGCATTGTCGTACAATGCGATGCTGTCTTTTTGATAGGTTACATTTTGCGATAGACTTAGGCCAGAGAAAGTGTTTTTTGCTACCGGATTGGTCAATTCTCTATCTGTATAACGATCGGCCCAAGTGGTTAGGGCAGTTCCGTTTTGTTTAAATACTGCCCAAAATAAAATTACAACCGCAAAAATGGTGAGTAGGGCAGCAATAGGTCGTTTTTCTTCTTTATTGGCCTTGAAGAACAAGGTACTGTAGAAATAGATGACTGGTAAACAGGCAAAAATAAAGGCATCGGTAGAGGTAGAACCTACCAATGGATGTCCCAATAATTTGCTTGGCAACACCCAACCAATTATCCCAGCAATTACAGAGGGCAAAAGGATCAATAAGATGATTTTCAAAAATGGCATATCATCTTTGGTTACTCCTTTTTTTACATCAAAGGCCCGGTAATATTTCAGGCCACTGATAAATACCACCACACCGATAAACATACCGATACCTGCAGCAAAAAAGGCATATTCCCAACCTAACATGATATACAGCGCAGCACCAAAGAAGTTACAGATAAAGGCACCTACGTTGATCCCCATATAGAAGATGTTGTAACCATCGTCCTTTTTCTCCTCATGTTCTGGTGTAGAGTAGATGTTGCCCAGTAGGGTAGAGATATTGGGTTTAAAAAATCCATTACCTAAAATAACTAAGGTCATGGCCACATATAACATGGTTAAACTATGTATACCCATTAGGCAGTAACCAACGCCCATCATGATCCCACCAATAATAATTGATTTGGCATAACCTAAATAACGGTCGGCAATTAAGCCACCCAAAAAAGGGGTCAAGAACACCAAAGCGATAAATGTACCGTATAGATCGGCCGATTCTGCTTCCGTCATTGCAAATCCAGACTTTACATCTTTAAGGTAAAGGGTAAAGATTCCGATCATCAGGTAGTAACCGAAACGTTCCCACATTTCTGATAAAAAAAGAAATTTTAATCCTTTAGGATGCTTAGTAGAGATTGATTTTGACATATTTTTTGGCTTCAAACAATTTGCAATATAAAGACACCAATGGAGAGTACCAAATAATGTCCATATCTGAATATTTAGTGATTTTGATTTGTGATAACAGTAGATGCTTTAACGGGCCTTCCATACATTTCGTCGTTAACAGAAGCATCGTTTTTTAATTGTACGTTTTCTGAGAGCGACAATTTACCATAAACAAGTTTATACCCATCAAAACTGAGGTCTGAGGCATAAAATTCAAAGTTGCCTACCATTTTTGGGTCATAAGGTACAAGATGGTCAAAAACAATCATGTTTACCTTTTTGTCGAAAGTTAAGGTCATGGCATTCAGTTTATTGTACTCGAATACCACTCGGTTTTTTAAAGGTATGTTTTTGGCCGTCTCGAAGATGTTCTTTCCAAAAACAGGTTCTCCCTTTTCAAAAGATAATACCTCTATTACTTTTTTGGTGGTTTTGTGGTTGTTGCCCTTCCAGCCCAAAAGGATAAAGTAGGGTTGTTTACCATTTACAATTACGGGAAGGACTTCGTAATAACGTGCGCCAAGCCAATTTTTGGCATCTGTTACAGCATTTACATCTGTAAGGTTAGAAGTATTGTCTGTTAAGGGAAATAATTTTAAGCTGCCATTTGGCGTAGCCATTTGGATCGTACCATAATAACGGTAGCTACCTTCGTCGGTTGGGATAAACCAGGTAATGATCCGGAAAGAGTTGTCTGGTGATTTTAAGACCGAAATCCGTTTTAAAGAATCGAAGCCATAATTAAATGAGCCATTGACCTTTAATGCAGTAACCAGTTTTTTAACAAACTGGGCATTTTTCTCAAACCGCGAAAGATTGTCTTTGGCATTAAAGGTTTCTTCACTTAGCAAAAGCAGCGAATCCTGATAAGCGGTTAGCTGTGGGTTGTTGTTGAGTGTAGTCGTCTGTTGTGCATTTAGCTTTGTACATGCACAACAGATGATCAACAAAAGTAATAGCTTGCTATTGAAGGTTTTAATCATCAAAGATTTTATTTTGCTTAACGTAAATTCTCGATAACTATTGCACTTGCACCACCACCGCCATTACAGATACCGGCAACGCCAATTTTAGCATTGTTTTGTACCAAAACAGAAAGTAGGGTGACTACAATCCTAGCTCCAGAAGCACCAAGTGGGTGTCCGATGGCTACAGCGCCACCATTTACGTTAACTTGACTCTCTTTTAAGTTCAACTCTTGGTTGTTGGCTAAAGAAACTACAGCGAATGCCTCGTTGATCTCGAAGAAATCCACATCTGCAGTAGTAAGGCCAGCTCTGTCCAATGCCAAAGGAATGGCTTTAGAAGGAGCAGTAGTAAACCATTCTGGTGCTTGTTGTGCATCAGCATAAGCTAAAACCTTAGCTAATGGTTTAATGCCCAATTCTTTTGCTTTATCTGCACTCATCAAAACCAGTGCAGCAGCACCATCGTTTAGGGTAGAGGCATTGGCAGCCGTAACGGTACCATCTTTTTTAAATACGGGTCTTAAACCAGGGATCTTGTCAAATTTTACCGCAGCAGGTTCTTCATCAGTGCTAAACAAAGTAATTTCTCCCTTGCGGTCTTTGATTTCTACAGCTACAATCTCTTCATTGAATTTACCCGCAGCTTGTGCTGCTTGCGCTCTTTTATAAGATTCGATGGCAAAATTATCTTGCGCTTCTCTGCTGATGTTGCAGGTTTCGGCACAAAGTTCTGCCGCAGATCCCATGTGGTAATCATTGTATACATCCCACAAACCATCTTTGATCAGGCCATCGGTAATCTGTCCATGACCTAAACGGTAGCCATTGCGGGCTTTATCTAAATAGTAAGGCACATTGCTCATGCTTTCCATACCACCAGCTACTACAATCTCGTTCTGGCCTAAGGCAATGCTCTGTGCAGCCAACATAATAGCTTTGGTGCCAGATGCACATACTTTATTAACCGTTGTGGCAGGTAGATCTGGTAAACCGGCAAACTTAGCGGCCTGTGTGGCAGGGGCTTGTCCCAAATTGGCAGACAATACATTGCCCATGTAAACTTCCTGAATATGCTCTGGAGCTAAACCAGCTTTTGCTACTGCCGCTTTAATGGCAAAACCACCCAATTGGGTAGCAGAAAATCCTGATAATGAACCGCCAAAACTACCAACTGGTGTTCTAACGGCAGCTACAATTACTACGTCTCTCATATGATATTTTTAAATATTTGGTGGGCGCAATTTAGGCAATTGACCACATATTACCGCAAAAATGTTTGATTTTTGGCTAATTATCTAGGGCTAGATTTGGTAAATGTGATGGTTTTATGATTTTTAAAACCTTTTTTGAAGCAAAGCAAGGATAATATGGCGAATAGGAAGTTAGCCCAAATTTTCTTTTTTGTTTTTGCCCTTTTTCTTCGATTTAATGGCTTCATTGAGCAGGTATTCGATCTGCCCATTGGTGCTTCGAAACTCACTTGCTGCCCATTGCTCTATTTCTTTCAATAAAGCTGGGTTTATCCTTAACACAAACGCTTTTTTATCTTTCTCTGACATCGGTTTCTATAGCTGTTATGTTGTATTGTCTTTTTAAGTTGATGAGGAAAAGTGCCAACTCATCTGGTTTTTCGGTACTAAAAAGTACTTTTTTAGGGTCTAATTCCAACTGCAGGCCTAATGTTTTGTCGTTAAAGATATAGGCTTTGTCATTAAATTTAAACCAGAGGCCGGTACGTAAGCCCCAGCCACCATATTCGCTTAAGGCATCGTATTTTCTGATGTAGGCCTTTTTAACTGCAGTCCACGAGATATGTTTTTTCCTTACAAATGGCCAATAATGATAGCTGATGCCATATTGGTCGATCTTTAAGGTCAATCTGTTTTTGGTAACGATATAAATAATGATATAAGGTAGTGCGATGGACAGGATGGGTAGGAAATAAATATTTTTTAGCTCTTTCCAACCCATTTTGTGTTTGCCCAAAAATAAGACACTACAAACAATGATGGTTTCTATACCCAAGAGGATATATAACCACCATAATTTTAACTGTTGTGTTTCTTCAAACTCCATTAGTTGTATAAAGTACCAGTATTAACTACAGGTTGCACATTTCTATCGCCACAAAGTACCACTAATAAATTGCTTACCATGGCCGCTTTGCGTTCTTCGTCCAATTCAACTATGCCTTTTTCAGATAACCTGTCTAACGCCATTTCTACCATGCCTACTGCGCCTTCAACAATTAATTTTCTAGCCGAGATTACTGCTGTAGCCTGTTGACGTTGCAACATAGCACTCGCAATTTCTTGCGCATAGGCCAAGTGCGAGATCCTTGCTTCGATCACTTCGATCCCTGCTCTAGACAAACGCTCGTTCAATTCTTCCTCTAAAAGCACACTTACTTTTTCAGCACCATCTTTCAAGGTAATTTCAGCACTTTCATCTTCCATGTTATCATAGGCAAAACTGTTGGCCAAATGCCTAACAGCAGCCTCGCTCTGTATATTTACGTATTGGAGGTAATTCTCTACCGCAAAAGTAGCCTTGGCAGTTTCGTTTACCTGCCAAACAATTACAGCTGCAATTTCAATAGGGTTACCCATTTTGTCGTTTACTTTTAATTGTTGTCCGTTTAGGTTGCGTGCACGTAACGACAATTTCTTTTTAGTAGTTAAGGGATTTACCCAGAAAAAACCATCAGATTTTACGGTGCCTACATATTTGCCGAACAAGGTCAATATCTTGGATTCGTTTGGATTTACAATGATCAATCCTGGAGCAACCAGAACAAGGTTGACGGTTAAGGTAAGGCCGCCCAAAACAAAGCTCTCAAAGGCAAAGCATGCAATTGCGGCGCCCAAAAGCCCTAAAAATAAGGTTAATGCTAAATACCCAGATGGTGGGTTGATAATTTTTTCCTGATACATAATTGATATTGATTTGATATCACAAATTGAAATATAAATTCTGAGATAAGCAAATAAAATCGTCGAAATATTTATGTTTTAGGCTATTGAAGAAATTAATCTTAATTTTGGGTTAATCAATTTGTACAGCTTTGGCCAAAATCAGAAAAAATCCTAAAGTCCTTTACCGCAAATATTCATCTAACATCAAATATGTGATGATGGTGGTTTGTGTATTCGTCATTACCCTTTATCTGCCCAAACAGCCACGTTTCAGGTACGAATTTGAAAAAGGAAAGATTTGGCTGAACAAAGATTTGATCTCGCCATTTAGTTTTGCCATCCTTAAAACAAACCCACAGCTCAATACTGATAAAAGTGAGGCCCTCAATAATGTATTGCCCATCTACAGGTACAATGAAGATGTGTTTAAAGGACAAAGTGAGGCATTTTTGAATGAGTTTGATGTGAAGTGGAAATCAGCTGCCTTGGTAGAAAACGATAAAGAGCAGACCAGGCAAGCTGCATTGAGAATGTTGGAACTGGTTTATAAGAAGGGGATCATTGGCCTTACTGCCAAACATCAAAAAGACGATAAACATTATGATTTTTCTTTGGTAGACAACAACGTATCTACAAAGACCAATTCGCAGGATGTTTTTACCACAGAGAGTGCCTTAGACTATTTTAAGAACAACTTTAGGTCTACCAACCTGAAAATAAGAGATGTGGTGGTTAATCTGGTAGAAAGCCACTTGAAACCCAATCTTGTTTTCGACGAACGGTTAACCGCAATGGTACAGAACAGTACGGTCAACAGTCTTTCTACCACCAAAGGGATGGTGCAAAAGGGCGAATTAATCGTAGCCAAAGGAAGTTATGTAGATGATGAGGTTTACCAGAAACTACTTTCTTTTAAGGAAACTTATGAGGCACAGACCAAAACCATAGGCGACAACAGGCTTGTTTATTTAGGCCAAGTGCTTTTAGTAGGCTTTATCATCACCTTGTTAATGGTTTTTCTTTTCCTATTTAGGAAGGATATTTTTGCTGACAACAGACAGCTTTCCCTGCTTTTGTTGGTGATCACTTCGATGTTGTTGGCTTTAACTTGGGCCATCAAACTTAACCTGCCCAGTTTATACTATATTCCGTTCTGTATCGTACCGATCATTATTAGGATTTTGTTCGATACCCGTTTGGCGCTGAACCTGCATTTGCTCGTTATTTTGGTGGCTGGCTTTTTTGTGCCCAACAGTTTCGAATTTGTATTTTATCAGGTCACCGCTGGCATGGTGGCCATCTATAGCATCAAAAACCTGATCAAAAGAGAGCAATTGCTCATTTCTGCCTCATTTATCTTGGCTTCTTATTTTGTGGCCTTTGTCGGTATCGCCTTGTTAAGAGAAGGATCATTTAAACAAATAGAATGGGCCAACTTCTTGCCTTTTGTATTTAGCGTACTACTTTCGCTATTGGCCTATCCATTGATCTATGCCTTTGAAAGGGTTTTTGGCATTACATCCGATGTAGCGCTGATCGAGCTGACCAATACCAACAACAAGCTACTTAGAGAATTGGCCTTTAAAGCTCCAGGAACTTTCCAGCATTCCTTGCAGGTGGCCAACTTGGCCGAAGCAGCCATCTTTAAAATAGGAGGTAATTCTTTATTGGTAAGAGCAGGGGCATTGTACCACGATATCGGTAAGATGGAGAACCCGCAGTATTTCATCGAGAACCAAAATACGGCAGTTAGTCCGCACGATAAGCTACCTTATGAACAAAGTGCCCAGATCATCATTAAACACGTACACAAGGGCATAGAGATTACCCGTAAGCATAAGTTGCCAGAAAATGTAATTGATTTCATCAGAACGCACCATGGCAATACAAGGGTCGATTACTTTTATCAGTCGTTCTTAAAAAACTCTCCAGAAAAATTCGTCGACGAGAATATTTTCCGTTATCCAGGGCCTATTCCTTTTTCTAAAGAAACAGGTGTGTTGATGTTGGCCGATTCGGTAGAAGCGGCGTCGAGAAGTCTTAAAAATCCGGATGCCCAGAACATAAATGATCTGGTTGAAAGGATAATTAACTACAAATTGGAACAAAACCAATTAGATAATTGCGATTTGACGTTAAAAGATTTAGAAACTATAAAGCTGATATTCAAGACAATGCTCATGAGCATCTATCATGTTCGAATAGATTATTTACAAACTACGTAATTTTTTTTTGCAAACATCAATGAATTGCTATATTTGCAACCTCAAAACGGATGTTTTGCGAAGAAAAGGAGAGGTGCCTGAGTGGCCGAAAGGAACAGTTTGCTAAACTGTCGTACTGGTAACGGTACCGCGGGTTCGAATCCCGCCCTCTCCGCTCAAATTAAAAGTCGAAGTAATAGGTTTTAATAGATAAAAGCCGTAACTTTGCAATCCCTTCGCAAAAGGGAAATAAAAGATACCAGTTCGGGGTGTAGCGTAGCCCGGTATCGCGCCTGCTTTGGGAGCAGGAGGTCGTAGGTTCGAATCCTGCCACCCCGACTTAAAATGTAAAAAGAGGCTTAGGCCTCTTTTTTGTTTGACCACTTTTCGTAAATGCAATACGATTTCAATAAAAAAATCCGTAAGAAATTAATTTTCAGCATAGTATCATTTTTATAAATGATGGGCATCATTATTTAAGTAGTGAATAACCAATAGATTTATCCTATTAAATCGAGAGTTATGATCCCTAAAACAATGAAAGCCGCCGTGCTCCATGAGTTTGGCCAACCTTTAAGCATAGAACAAGTAGCGGTAAAAGAACCAAAAGAAAATCAGGTGCTGATAAAAGTAATTACCAGTGGCGTTTGTCATACTGATCTACATGCCTGTATGGGCGACTGGCCAATAAAACCTAAACTTCCTTTGATACCAGGCCATGAGGCTATAGGATATGTAGTTGCACTTGGAAAAGGAGTTAAAAATGTTAAAGAAGGAGATATTGTTGGCGCACCATGGTTATTTAGTGCCTGTGGTTGTTGCGAATTTTGTATTACAGGATGGGAAACCCTTTGCGAAACCCAGCAGAATGGTGGTTATAGTGTTGATGGTGGTTATGCAGAATACGTGGTAGCCGATGCCCGTTACATGGCTCGTTTCCCATCTGGGATAAATTTTGTTGAAATGGCACCAATTACCTGTGCAGGGGTAACAGTGTATAAAGGTTTAAAGGAAACAGATACCAAGCCAGGAGAATGGGTAGCCATTTCTGGTATAGGCGGACTAGGGCATCTGGCGGTCCAATACGCAAAAGCCATGGGCCTACATGTAGCGGCCATTGATGTTTCTGATGATAAATTAGCCTTAGCCAAAGCACTTGGTGCTGATTTAACCGTTAATGCTTTAACTACAGCCCCAGGAGAATTTCTTAAAAAACAAACTGGCGGAATGCATGGTGTTTTGGTTACAGCGGTTTCTCCAATCGCATTTAGCCAATCGTTAGCTGCTTTGAGAAGAAAAGGTACCATCTCTTTAAATGGATTACCTCCTGGAAGTTTCGACCTGCCAATTTTTGATACTGTACTCAATAGATATACCATTAGAGGTTCAATAGTAGGTACGAGAAAAGACATGCAAGAAGCCATTGGTTTTGCCGTAGAAGGAAAAGTGAAAGCAACGGTAAGCGTGGCTAAGCTCGAAGACATTAACCTGGTATTTGATCAGCTTAAAAAAGGAGAAATTGAAGGAAGGGTTGTACTTGAAATTGCCAATCCATAAGATGATGAAAAAGATATTAGTCCCTACAGATTTTTCGGCACCTGCAGAAAATGCGGCGCATTATGCCATTGCATTAGCAAAAGTGCTCAAAGCCGAAGTGATACTCTGCAATGCTTTTAAAGTTCCAGCAGATGCACCTATGGCTGGGCAGGTAGCTTGGCCTTTGTTAGATTATACCGATATGCAATCCTTTTCTACTAGCGAGTTGGATAAGCAGATCGAAAAACTTACTGACCCTTTATGCGAAAATAAGGCAGATGTGTATTGTCCGGCGTTGAGTTACCAGAGTGCATTAGGAACTGTATGTGATGTAGTTGATGTTTTGGTAAAGGAAAAACAAATAGATCTAGTGGTCATGGGCATGGCTGGTGCAGGCGGACTGGTTCAATTTATTTTGGGTAGCAATAGCCGGGCAATGATCGAACGGTTGTGCTATCCTGTACTTTTTGTACCTTATGAAGCATCTTTTAAAAAAATCAGGAAGATAGTTTTTGCAACAGACCTTAGCTCGGATGATCTAAAGCCCCTTAAGTATTTGATCAATATTGCAGCCAGTTGCGATGCAACAATTGTTGTAATGCATATTACTGATTTCGAAACCCAAAAAAATGAAGAAGACCAACAGGTACTCGAAAGTTTTTTTGATAAGGTAAGTGCAAAAATCAACTATCCAAAAGTGAGGTACGAATATGTTTGGAATACCAATCTGGACAATGGCCTGGCTTGGGTAGCCCAACAAAAAGATGTTGACATGATGGGCATAGTGCATCACCAGCACTTGCTGATTGATAGGATCTTTAATGGTAGCCATACGCAAAAACTTGCTCGACGTACACAAATACCTTTACTTGTATTTCCTCCTAATGAGCGTTTGGTTTTTTAAAGCCCATCTTTATCACTATGATCTTTAACCATGCGAAAGAGGTTAGCATAGTAGCGTTTGATGTTCAATCTAAAGATATCATAGCCTAGAGCAAACAGTAGCAATAAGATTGGGACAAGGAAGGCGATGAAATTGATGAGGCCAAAAAGATATGCGCCAACAAGTGCACCCATAATAAAACAGAAGATAATGGCCAATCTCAGTTTTATCCGCGAAAAAAGCGTTTGATCTTGGGCAAGGGAACTAAACTTCAGCTGTGCCAGGTCGATACCAAGGTCCGTGAATGTTCCGGTAAGGTGGGTGGTTCTTACTACTGAACCAGAAATAACAGACACCAGTGCATTCTGAAGCCCCATGGCAAAAAGCAGACTGCCGGCAAATGCCCTATCAGCATATAAAAAATGTCCATTAAAACCCCTCATAGCGCAGGTTAATAATATAACAATCTCTATAAGGATAGGGATGACATAAGAAAATCTTTGATCTTTACCTGTTCTGTTAATGATCAGACTGGAACTGAATGCGCCTGCTAGAAACAGTAACATCCAAATGGCGATTACCCCTGCATCACTCCAATCTCTCAAGGCGATACGTTCTGCCAATAACGCAGCATGCCCAGTAACATTTGTTGTTAGGGCCGAAAAGCCCAAAAAGCCTGCTGCATTAACAAACCCAGCAGTTAAACATAGCAATATAGCCAACCTTAGGTTGTGGGTGGTAGTCCGTCTCTCTCCAAAATGTCTCAACATGCTTTTTGATGGTTTTTACTTTTATTGGTTGCCAATGTAAACAAGTTATCTGACTGTGCACAAATACCGCTATTGGCCTTTGCTTTTAACGGGTCAACTTGTTCCATCAAAAACTGCCTGTTTCTTTGTTATTCTCCTAAAATTCGGAAACGACGGAAACGTTGTCTACGTTTTTCCATGTGTTTCTTTAAGGCTATGCGCTCGATGTGTGCCAATGTTTCGTCAATAGAATCGGTAAAAAGAACCAGATTAAGGTCTTCTGGGGCTATTGTTCCAGCCTTGATCATTGAGTTGAATAGGGGTTGCAGAGGTTCCCAAAACGCTTTGCCAAAAAGTACAATTGGAAAATCGAGTATTTTTTTGGTTTGGATCAATGTTAAGGCTTCAAAAAACTCGTCCAAAGTACCAATGCCTCCAGGCATAATGATAAAGGCATCAGAATATTTAAACATCAATACCTTGCGCACAAAAAAATAGTTGCAGCTAAACCATTTATCTAGATAGGGGTTGGGTTGTTGTTCTTTGGGCAATAAGATATTACAGCCTACAGATACACCATTGTTTTCTTTTGCGCCGCGGTTGGCTGCTTCCATAAGGCCGGGTCCTCCACCCGTAATGGTGGTAAAGCCCAATTTGGCCAGTCCGCCTCCAATTTTTCTAGCGCTTTCGTAATAGGGCGAATCTTCCTTTATTCTTGCTGATCCAAAAACGGCCACACAAGGATCTAAAAAATGGAGCACCCTAAAACCAGAGATGAATTCGAACATCACCTTTAATGAAAAGACAAATTCTCTAAATCTGGATCTTGGCCCTTCTAAAAAAACTTGCTCATTGTCTTTATCTGTAAGCTTTAAAGTTGTTGCTGTTAACAGGTCATTAGACATAGTCGACGTAGTTGTATCCATTGGGGCTTGGTTAAGTATTGATGATGATGCGCTGATTATTTGTTAAAGAGAAATTACCATCCGATCGGTTGTTTATCTTCGGGCAGTACCAACAATGGGAGTGTAGTTAGTCTGACCATTTTTTGAGTATGGCTACCTATTAAAAGCCTTGATAAGAAACCAGTATGGCGGTGGATCATGGCCAGTACATCTATCTGCCCATGTTCGATGATCCATTTAAGACCTTTGTCTATGTCGGTTTCGATGAGGTGCCTGTAATAGATCTTGGCATAATTGATATTGCAGGTAACCCTATTTAAAAATTGATTGGCCTTGGTGCTTGGGTCGTAAAGATCAGACGGTTCTTCATGCACATGGGTAAGCAGTATTTCTGGATTAAAAAGACAGAAAAGCCTAGCTACAGCTTGGATAGAATTAAGGTCGCTTTCGCTCAGATCTGTAGCAAAGGCAATTTTATCAATGGCTGTATAAGCAGCTTCTTTTGGGATTAGCAGCAGTGGAACATTGGTTTTTTCTACTACAGCTCTGCTATTGCTGCCTAATAACAAACGCTCCATATTGCCAGCTCCAGATGTTCCCATTACAATAAGGTCTATCTGTTGTGTTTCCACAATTTGATCTACCATTTCTTTTACCGAACTTAAGTTGTAGCTATGGGTAATGGTAGGCAGATAAGGTTTGTTTAATTCTTCGTCCTTGCTTATCTTTTCTACATAAGCACTTAGTGCACGCTCGGCATCTTCCTCTAAATGGCTATAATCTTGCACTGGCCAAACTACGGCTCCAGCCATTGGGATCAATTCTGGAATTAACAGACTGTGACATAAATGGACAGAGGCTTTAATTGTTTTGGCAATTTGGATGGCATAGCGTACAGCATTATCGGCACATGGCGAATAATCTATAGGGACAAGTATTGTTTTCATTGTTATTTATTTTAGTTTTTGGTCAATTGTTCAGGCTTACCGTATATTTTTATCATGAGGTCGTTATCTAATTGATAGAGGTCGTTATGGAATTGCAGCATACCCTCTCTTACCGTACAGGTTAAATAGGTAATGATAATAGGAATAGGGTTTTTGAGTGGAAAATTCTTCTTTACATAACCTTTCATTGCAGTTTGTAGGTTAGCTGTTTTTAATGGCTGCCCATCGGCCTTTAGTAATAATTCGGCCAATAGCGCTGCCTTTTCTACCCTGATGCAGCCATGGCTATAGGCCCTGTTTGTATTTTTAAAGAGCTGCTGTTCCGGACTATCATGTAGATAAATGTCAAAAGCATTTGGAAAACGAAATACCACTTTGCCCAAGGCATTGTCGCAACCAGCAGTTTGTTTGGCGTGGTAATGCTCTGGATGTAGTTTTATGCTGTTCAAACTGCTCTTACCAATGGTTACCAAATTTTCTTGGCGATCATAAACGGCTATATGGTTTTGGTCAAAATAAGTGCTGTCTTTTAGGGCTTTTGGAATAAGTTCTTTCACAAAGATGCTTTTAGGTACTTTCCAATCTGGTGCAGTTTCTAAATAGTTGATCTGGCTTTGTAGCGTTGGGCTAGGTGTTTTTTCTTTTCCTACTACTACCTTAAACCCATACGTGGTGTCTGCTTGTTGATAGGTTAAGGTAAACGACGGAATATTGATATGTACAAACGAGCCACTGGTCCAATTTATCCATCTTAACCTTTCCATATTCAAGGCAATAGACCTAACTTCCCGCTCGGGTGTTTCATACGAATCGCAGGTATATTGCCCAGCGATCAACCTCATGTAACTTTGCAATTGTTGGTATTGTTCAAATTTGGGCTGTACGGTTAAGATGGTATCCATCAGGTTTGAACTGTTGATGGCATTTCGAAGGAAATCGTCGGCTTTCAATTGACCAGCAATTCCCTGATCAATAGTTAAACTGCTGAGATATGGATTATAAGCACCAAAATGGAGGTGGTTGATCATGCTGATCATGGCATCGGTAAGCATCAATTCAAATTCTACCTTTTGTTGGGCCGACAAACGTTTTTCGGTGCTTAGTACCGCATACAGTTGTGCATAATCGAGCAGCTGTGGATGGTAAGTTGTAGGTTGCAAACCATATTGCCTAACGCAATCTAGCAGTAACATGGCCGAAACTGTTGGTGCTATATCTTGCGCTGGCCTTAACCAACTGGCTTCAAAAGTATTCGATAGATAAAAACGCTTCACCGTATTTGGAAAGTTCAATTGTTTGAGCACTGTAGGGCTATTGAGCTGTTTGCTCAATTCGATTTGTATAGAATCTGGTGTTGATGATTGAAAATGCGGTAAAGACTTTGCATCTACAGCAAGATGGAAAGTAAGCTGAAGTAACAAGATAATGATACCAGTGATCAGAATCACTTTGGTCTGGTCTTTCGTTGTGGTAGACAAAGCCCTGTTATTTGTTTTCATGTTTTGAAATTTATGGTGTAAAGTTCTATAAACCTGTGTTTTGAAAGCCTGATGGTTGTCACTTCTTTAAGTGATTGTCAACTCAGCAAAAAATCCAATTGTACTTGGTAAAGGGCTTAGTTTCGAAGTTTGAAGTAGAAAAAGTGACCAAAGTCATTTTATTTGGATCGTCTGGCCGCTCAAGCTCACAGTTATTGCCTTGGTCAATGTCAAATATTTGATAGACAGTTTTTTAATGAGCGATTGCATGAGTGGTTTTCCATTGAAAACATTTCAGCTTCTAAGTTAAATTAGCACTATATTTGGATGGAAGGCTTGGCAATGGAACGAAAAGAATATGTTTCGCAATTATCCAGGACGCATGCGTGGTATCATTACTAGATCTTAACCAATAGACGTATGAAAAAAGCATTGATCATTGAGGATAATGACGATATCAGGGAAGGGGCTGCCGAAATATTAACACTTGCTGGTTATGAAACTTTTACCGCAAAAAATGGTAGGATAGGTGTTGACTTAGCCATTAGACATCTTCCAGATGTCATCTTATGTGACATTATGATGCCGGAACTGGATGGGTATGGGGTATTGTACTTATTGCAGAAAAATCTACAGACCGTTGATATTCCCTTCATCTTTATGACCGCTAAGTCCGAACGTGCAGATCTGCGCAAAGGCATGGAGATGGGGGCTGATGATTACCTTATCAAACCTTTTGATGATGTGGAACTTTTTAGAGCAATCGAAAGCAGACTCAAAAAAAGAAATAAACCAATTGGATTTAAATTTCAGGGTGCTGATAAAAATTCCCTGTTCGAGTCATTAATAGCAAAGGGAAAGACCAGGTCATTTGTCGGCAAACAGGTCATCTACATAGAAAATGACGAGCCCGCTCATTTGTATTTTGTCAAAAAAGGACAAGTTAAAAGCTATAAACGCGCCCAAGATGGAAGAGAACTTTCTTCTACCTTATATGGTAAAGGTGATTTTTTTGGCTATGAAAGTTTATGCAGGTCATCAACTTATACCGAAAATGCGGCAACATTAAGCGATTCTGAACTTACTTTGATTGCTAAGGCAGATTTTATGGAATACCTGTTCAGCCATCAAGAAATTTCCAATGCTTTTATCAACATGCTGTCTGGTAATGTACAGGAAAAGGAAGAGCAGATGCTCAGGCTGGCCTATTTTTCTGTCAGAAAACGTGTGGCAGATACTCTTGTACAGGTAGCGGTTAAGTTTGGAGAGCCCAATTCAGATCAATGTACCTTAAGAATATCTAGAGATGAGCTTGCCGCATTGGTTGGAACCTCCAGTGAAACGGTTAGTCGTATGCTGGCCGATTTTAAGGATGAAAAACTCATTGAGAAAAATGGAACCGCAATAGAGATCCTTTCCATTGAAAGCTTGCGGAAGGTGAAACAGTAAACCCCTACAGTTTTTTATGGATTACCTACCGCTTATTTAGCCCAAATGGAATAGTAAGCGTGCAAAAAGTATTGCAAGATAGCGCTATACACTGCAATCGGCATGTCTGATGAACATCAGTTTTGAACCTGTTGCCCATCAGTTAGCAAACAACACTTCTCCGGTACTTTTGATTTATCGATCCACTTAGATAAATCATCATGAAAAAAGTACAACGAGGCCCAAGCATTTGGCCCATCATCAAAACCACGATCCTGCTTATCATTTTGTCTCCCTTGGGGATAATGGCACAGGCGCTCTATAAATTAACCCCTGCAAAAAATGTTCTGGTTACTGTAAACGGTACTTCTAATGTGCACGACTGGACAATGACCAGTACTGGCATTGAGAGCCAGGGTGTTTTTAAGCTCAATTCAAAAAATGAACTTACTGGTTTATCAGCCTTCAGTTTTACGGTTCTGGCAAAGAGTTTAAAAAGTGGAAAATCTTCTATGGACAATAGGACCTATAAAAGTATACTGGCCGATGAGTTTCCAAAGATTGTTTTTGTCTTGAAATCGGCTGTTGTCAATCCGCTTTCGGCCAATAGGTTTCAGATCTTGGCTACTGGAAATCTTTCTATTGCAGGCGCTACACAGCCCGTTACATTAACTGTAACAGCCCTTGTAAATGCTGATCAGTCCATTACCTGTACAGGTACAGAAAAATTGAAACTTACGGATTATAAGATAGATCCGCCAAGTTTTATGCTCGGCGCAATGAAGGTAGGGAATGAGCTAGGCATCAAGTTCGATCTCAATTACAATAAGCCTTAAACCACAACATAACGCTCTTTATCAGTTTTTCAAATCCTTAACTATTAAATAGTCTCATCATGAAACATAAATTTACACCCCTACACTTTACAGCAATTGCTGTATTGCTGATCACCTTGTTCTGTTTAAATGCAAATGCACAGGTTTCCAATCTTCGTCCTTACGATAAATCTGGTATCAATGTATTCGAAGCCCAAAAAGACAGCAGTGCTGTTTTCAATAAGCTAAAAGTCCAGTTCGGCGCTGGTTTTACCCAGTCTTTTCAAGGCTTAAAGCATGAAAATGCAGCTGGTGGCTTATATAAGATGACACCAGGTTTCAATACTGCCAATGCCAACCTGTTTATGGATGTGCAATTGGCCGATGGTATCAGGTTAAATCTTACCAGCTACCTGTCTTCTCGTCACCATAACGAAACTTGGGTAAAAGGTGGTTATATCCAATTTGATAAACTTCCGTTTAAAGGCACCTTGTGGAAAGATATCATGTCGGTTACTACGATCAAGATTGGCCACATGGAAATCAACTATGGCGACCAACACTTTCGCAGGTCTGATGGTGGACAGACCATCTATAACCCATTTATCGAAAACTACATCATGGATGGTTTCACTACCGAAATTGGTGGAGAGATCTTAGTAAGAAAAAATGCCTTGTTTGGTATGGTTGGCGTATCTAATGGAATGATCAAAGGAAACATTGACAGTTTGATCGCCACCCCACAAGATGCGAATGTCCATAAATCGCCAGCGATCTATCTAAAGGGTGGGTTCGATAAACAACTGAACCAAGACCTCAGACTGCGTTTTGCGGCTTCATTTTATAGCAACAACAGCTCTGGTGGACAAACGTTATATGGTGGCGATAGAACAGGTTCCAATTATTTTATGGTGATGGAAAAAGTTGGTGCCACCAGTACAACCAATGCTTTCTCAGGAAGATTCAATCCAGGTTTTACCAAAAAAGTTAATGCCTTGCAGCTAAACGCCTTTGTAAAACTAAAAGGATTGGAGCTGTTTGCAACTTATGAAAATGCCAAAGGCAGGTCAAAAACAGAAAGCAATGTGAGAGGGGCAGAGCAGATGGCCATTGATGGTGTGTATCGATTTGGCGAAACAGAAGACTTCTTTATCGGTGCAAAATACAATGTGGTTACTGCTGCATTGGCCGATGTGGCTGCTGTTGGTACAACACCCGCAATTATTTATACTGGAGATGTAAAGGTTGACCGTATTGCTTTTGCTGCTGGTTGGTTCATGACCAAAAACATTTTGTTGAAAGGCGAATATGTAACCCAAAAATATAAAGATTTTCCTAGCACTGATTACCGAAATGCCGGAAAATTTAAAGGTTATGTGATCCAGGCCGTAGTTGGGTTTTAAGGTTTATATGAACAGGCAGGAGCAAGGTGTTCCTGCCATTACCTAAAAATAAAGAGATGAAACGGTTGATGATCTTGCTTTTGTTGCTGCTGTTGGCAGATTTCGGTAAGGCCGATTTTCCTGCACCTATGCTTCGCTCATCTAAATGGGTGGTTAGCCAAAACAGTAGCTTGGTGGTAAAGGGCAATACAAATGTAAACAGGTTTTCTTGCGCCATTGATCAATATCCAAAAACCGATACGGTAATGGTTACGGCAGACCAAAACAACAATATGCTGCTTTCTGGTGTGCTCAATATCGAAGTCAAATATTTTGATTGCCAAAACCTGATGATGACCAGACAGCTTAGAAAAACACTAAAGGAAGATCAGTTCCCTGCTTTTCAGGTCAGGTTTTTATCCTTAAAAGAAACGCCATTGCTCAAACAAAAGAAAGATTTTGTTAAAGGTTTTGTAGCCCTTACCATAACAGGGGTAACCAAACAATTTGAGATCTGTTATCAATTGAGCAGAGATAAAAATACCATGGTGCTTGTTGGCAACCAGACCATTAATTTTTCTGACTTTAAGCTCGAGCCACCAAAAAGGATGGGCAAGCTGATCTTGGCAAAAGACCAGCTCAGTGTAGCCTTTGTTCTAAAAATGGAATCAGTCATTTAACCCTTGTTTATCCATCTGATTTTTTAACGATTTAACTTATCAAAATGAATACCAATCCAGATTTGCAGCTGTCCTCAGAACTTCAGGAGCTGTACCTTGAAAACAAAGAATGGATCACTCAACTACAATTTCTAAAGGATGAGTATCGATTTTTTATCAAGCTGTTCGATTCAGAGCAGGTAGCCGAAAGAAAACACAGTGTAGAACAAGTGGTGATGATCGGCGACAGCCTGCTGTTACTTCGCCAAAAGATAGCAGCCTTAGAAAAACTAACGGTAACACACCAGCAGTTGATAACCAGCATTTTAAAAGATGAGAAACAACAGGTTGGTTTAGCACTCATCGAACAAAATACAGCCATTGGCAAGGAGATCAAATTGCTGCTCAATACCAGTCAATTGATCAAAAAGGACCTTTTTGCGTTGGTAGAAGGAGGGAATATATGAACAATGTAACTTATGTTGCTGAAGACCAGGCTTTACAGGCTGTAAAATCTGGTGACCGTGTATTTATACATGGCGGAGCCGCAACGCCCACTTGTTTGGTTACGGCACTTCAAAAACGATATCGTCAGCTTAAAAATGTTGAACTGGTGAGCATTACCACCTTGGGTGCGGTTGATTTTAACAAACCCGAGTTTAAGGGGTCGTTCTTTTTAAATTCACTTTTTGTTTCGGCAGCTACGAGGAATATGGCCAACAGTGAAGATGGAGATTATGTGCCGATTTTTTTGAGCCAGATCCCTCAACTCTTCCGTAGAAATATTTTGCCAATTGATGTGGCCTTAATTCAAGTATCGCCACCAGACCTGCATGGCTATTGCTCATTGGGTACTTCTGTAGATATTGCAAGATCGGCTGTAGAAATGGCCAAACATGTAATAGCCCAAGTTAACCCTTTAATGCCGCGCACACATGGCGATGGTTTTGTACATGTAAGCAAAATCAATTCGATGGTATGGTACAACACTGCCCTTCCCGAAGTAGACTACCACAGCCAATTGACCGAGGTTATAGAGAAGATCGGCTTCAATGTAGCCTCGCTCGTTGAAGATGGTGCAACACTGCAGATGGGTATTGGAGGTATTCCTGATCAGGTACTTAAAAACCTAACTACCCATAAAGATCTTGGCATACACACCGAAATGTTTGCCGATGGGGTCATCCCCCTAATTGAAAGTGGGGTGATCAACAATACCAAAAAGAAACTGAATGTTGGCAAGTCAGTTACCTCATTTATTACAGGAACACGTAAGTTGTACAACTTTGTAGATGATAACCCATCTATCCGTGTAATGGATATCGGCTATGTAAACGATACCAGTATCATTAGGCAAAATCCAAAGGTTACCGCCATTAACAGCGCCATAGAAATAGACCTTACCGGACAGGTCTGCTCAGATTCTATCGGTACTTTTCAGTATTCAGGTATTGGTGGTCAGATGGATTTTATTCACGGTGCATCGCTCTCAGATGGGGGTAAACCGATCATTGCAATGCCTTCTCAAACCAATAAAGGCATCAGCAGGATTGTTCCGTTTTTAAAAGAAGGTGCGGGTGTAGTAACCACAAGAGGGCATGTGCATTGGGTAGTTACCGAATACGGTATGGTAAACCTGTTTGGCATGAACCTGAAACAAAGAGCTAAGGCACTGATAGGTATTGCCCATCCTGATCATCGCGAAATGTTAGAAATGGCTTACCGAAATAGGTTTATGTTAAAGTAAAAAGGTTGGGGGCTGGTGTAAAGGGTAACGTAGCAGGTGATTTCTGCTGTTATAAAAATAATTGTGGCAGATTTTTAATTTTAATAACCCTCATTTTTAGCAGATTAATAAAAATATTTCCCCAACCATTTCATATCCTTGTTTTTTATGCTACATTTGCAGCCGTTAACAAAATTAACAAAAGGTGATACCAATTTTCGGGGTGTAGCGTAGCCCGGTATCGCGCCTGCTTTGGGAGCAGGAGGTCGTAGGTTCGAATCCTGCCACCCCGACAAACAAAAGCCCCGATTTATCGGGGCTTTTTTATTTGCAGGAAATGCCAAGCTTGCTTGAAGCACGAACTGGGAATAAAACAGTGAGTTTCGATGCAGGAGAAGCGGGGTTTATTTCTGGTGCTTCCAGAACCGCCCCTTTCCCTCGGCAATCCATTCCATAGCCTCATCTATTCGTTTTTGTCTGGTCTGATCGGTCTTGGCATCACTGATCCATATGATGTATTCCTTACGGAAAGAATTTGATTTGCTTTCAAAGACTGCTTTCGCTTTTGGATTGCCTTCCAATGCATTCTGGAGATAATCAGGTGTTTCTAATATTTTGGGCTTTTCTGTTAGGGGTTTTTCCCTCTGGACCTTTATGCCCTTTTCGTTGAGCTGTACCGCTTCTTTGATCATGGCGATAAATTCCTGATCAGGAAGCAGTTCGCTTGACTGCGTTATTTTACCCAATAACCGTTTGGTAGGCTTGAGGTCTTTTGCTGCTTTCAACCGGGGGTCGCTCATCAGCTCGCCCTTTATAAAGGTAAAAGCGCAGTGGGCCTTATGTGATGCCATTACGCACATATGATCACCTTTATAATCGAAGTGAGGGATGCCCCATTTAATGGCCTCTTCCACATTTGGACAATTTTCGTGGACTAGCCTGCGCCAGTGCTCAAGAATTGGTTTGGCAAAATCTTCTGCCTTTTCAATATAGGCATCTATAGCCGGGTCGTAGTTCGAATTTTCCATTTCTGAATTTAAATTGATACCGCAAATAAAGCCAGAATTTAAGAAAATAAGTCGGTTAAAATCTTGGATTTTCGGGTCAATTTAATTACCTGTGCTTTCTACGGAATTCGGAAGGGGAGAGTCCGGTATGTTTTTTAAAGAATTTTCCAAAATTGTTAGGGTCGGAAAACTCCAGCTGATAGGCGATCCCGGAAATCTCCATATCGGTGTACCGGATTAACGATTTGGCTTCAGTGGCCACACGTTCAGTAATAAAACTCAGCGCATTGCGTCCCGAAGCTTGTTTAACGCACTGGGAAAGGTAATTGGCCGTAACAGAAAGCAGGTCGGCGTATTCCTTTACACTGCGCTTCTGGATATAATGACTTTCAATCAGCTGGATAAAGTCCCGCATCAGCACCTGCTGCCTGCCAGTGGGTAGCGCTTTTTGGTTTGTTTCCTGTGCAAACTCTTCCAGGTGACACAATAGTCCCAAAAGTTTCAGTCTTGCTTCCAGGTGAGCGTCTTTGCTGGACTGTTCGTAAGCCGAAAAAACGGTTTCAAAATGTGGAGCCAGCCGGTTAAAGGTATCGTGGTTAAACCTGAACAGATTGGTGCGGAGCTGATCAAAAAGGGTAAATTGTTGATGGAAGCCCGGCCTGAAAAAGGAGAAGGCCTCGGGCTTAAAATAAATGATATAACCCTCTAATGCATTATTATGTGCAAAGCTATACACCAGATTAGGTGAGTGGAACACTAAGTAAGAATCCGGATCTTCCACGAGTTCCTGACCATAACTGATATTGACCTTTCCTGAATTGAACAGCAATGCAAAAAAATAAAAAGCACGCTTGAACGGTGGCCGGTACACCGACACCTTCGGCCCATCCAACGGCTTTAACCTCAGACAATAAAAATCGGGGTTCTCTGTTCTACCTGGCCAAGGGATAGAGGCCAGAAAATCATTGATCTCTGTGTAAAAAGGAAGAGTTGATTGCATTTTCTCCATAGTCCATACAAAACGTTGGACGAAAATAACTTTTTTAAACGTTATTCCATCCAGCATGCATCTTGTCTTAAACAATTGGAATAATGACTTCTTTATCGGTCTGTTCAAAAACGATCTAGAAATTCTACATAGAAGTAGGCTTTAAAAGATGAGAAGACAAGTTTGAAAATAAACAACTAAATTGTAATCTATAAATTAACCTAATTAAATATCAATGTTATGGGACTTAAACCAGGACCAAAAAGAATCGCTAAGTCGACTGGTAAACCAGACCAGCGTCAGCGAGACAATAAAGAAACACCAGGCAATACGCCTTTACTAAAACCGCCTGTACCTAAGAAAAAGTAATAATCACTAATTAAAACTTAATGTCCAATTGATTTCGTTCTAGAAGTGCCAAAGCTGCCAATAACCTCAAATCATGCAGAAAAAGGTTCGAAATTTGTACAGGGAAGTCGACAAACAAAAGCCCCGATTTATCGGGGCTTTTTTATTTTCAGGAAATGCTAAGCTTGCTTGAAGCAAGAACTAGAAATAAAAAAGTGAGCTTCTACATAGGAGAAGCGGTATAGATTAAGAGCTTAAATGGATAAATCAATTTGATTGACCCCATAAGATCTCTTATATATCTATTATTTATTATCATATTTCGTATATTTATTACCTTATCTTTCCGAACGTAGAAAATATTTATGAATTGCTTAATAGTTGATGACCAAAGTGTATTTAGGGTAATTCTAAAAAAAATGATAAGTCTGGATCCATCCTTGGTTTTGATAAAGGAATGTTCTAGTGCTAATGAAGCATACAAGGAAATCAGCGAAAATAACATCGACCTTCTTTTCCTAGATGTTGAAATGCCTGGGCTAAGCGGTATCGAGCTGGTCAAACTATTGGAAGGCAGGAGACCCTTGATTATATTCATTACCTCTAAACTTGAATATGCAATAGATGCCTTTGATCTGAACATTGTAGATTTTCTCATCAAGCCAATTGAGACGGCCCGATTTTTAAAGGCAGTTGGAAGGGCCAAAGAACAACATAAATTAAAACTGCAAAATCTTACAGATCAATCAAATAATTTTGTTTTTATACGCGATTCGAACATTGTCAGGAAAATAGACATCAAGGATATCCTATATCTGGAAGCACGTAACAACTATATACATATCTATACCAATACCATTTCCTATTCCCTCCTTTCATCCCTGAAATCTATCGAGGAAAAACTGCCGAGTGAACTCTTTGTGCGTGTACACCGGTCATTTATCATCAATTTGAGCAAGATAGAATCCATAGAAGGAACAACCCTTTTCATTAATAAGACAGTTGTTCCGATCTCCGATAGCTATAGGGCGGTATTGAACAAAAGCATGAAGTTTTTGTAACCGTTTTTAGGATCAACAAAAATCAATTTGTCGAGTTGCTATGCCCATAAAGGATAAATAGCCGGCAAATTATGGCGTCTCAAGATGAAATTTTATCCGGCTTAGGCTCTTCCATGTTTAAACACTAGGACTTCCAAAAAGGTTTCACCAGCCATCAATGCCACTTTACATGGTACTTATGCCTTTCTGTCCATGCTATCTATTGCCCAGGTAATTTAGCAGCTAGTTTTGCTTACATAAACAGGTGTTTATTAAAATGAAACGGTATGGAAATGACAACTAAAAGTATTTTAAGGGTGACTATCTGGGCCGTTTTGGTCCTAGTGACAGCAATGGAGGGCAATGCACAGACTGTTACCGGTTGTGTCATCTTTGATGGCGGTGGGGTAGCACGTATGAGCGCACCTATATATGTAAGACAAACAGGAGAATTAGGCTGGAACTGTGTTGATCCCAATAATGGCCCAGTTCGAGCTTACGATACCCCAGGATCTAAGGCATTAAGCACTTATTGTATCACAATCCCAAACGTAGTTCCAGAAAGTACTAGAAACTGCACAGTTGGAAACCAATGTGGGAATATCAGAACTGTAGACCTATCTGGTATCAACTGTAACTTAGATGGTAGTGTACCATATATTGTTGTCGCCTTGTCGATGTTAGGGGTGTTTTTTATCAGAAGAAGACCAAAATAACAGAGATCTAACAGTTCCAAATTCTTCTAGCATGGACAAACCTCATTCGAAGACTACAATCTTGAGTTCTCTAAAGTCTTCTAGAGTTCACAAGCAGTAAAGCCCATTTTGGCCGCTGTTTGTGCCTTTCTGCCCGCATTATCTTTTGCCTAGGTCATTTAGCAGATACTTTTGGTTACTTGAACGGCTGTTTTTTGAAATGGAATATGGGAACTAAAAGTATTATAGAAGCAGTGATATGGACCATTTTGGTCCTAATGACATCAATGGTGGGTCATGCACAAACTGTTACAGGCTGTGTCATCTATGAAGGCAATGGGACACCGCGCATGTCTGCACCAATATATGTAACTGCAACAGGAAGTACTACGGGGTGTAATGGTTATACGGTTAGGATTTATCAGAATGCAGGATCTGCACCGCTAAGTACTTACTGTATCAATATCCCAAATATTTCTCCAGCCCTCCGTCGGGATTGTGTAGTTGGAACCGAATGTGGAAATATCAGAACTGTAGACCTGTCGGGTATCGATTGCGACCTGGATAATAGTGTGCTATATATTGTTGTTGCATCGTTGATGGTAGGGATGTTTTTTATCAGAAGACGTCCAAAATAAAAAAAATAAAGTATTAAGATCAATCATACCTATGATATATCCTGCTAGAGTGGCCGTTGATAGGGTACGGCTGCTCTAGCTTAAGGATAAATTAAATCCTATGGACTATTTATCAATAAAAAATAAGACCATGTCAAAAAAATCAATCACCACTTTTCTTTTGTCCATAGCTGTAGGCGCAACTTTTGCCCAGACCAAAGCATACCAATTTGAAACACAGATAGTAAATATTGAAGGCAAAAAGGCACTTTATACCATTTGGGATGGCACATCAAAAACACGCAATGGAAATCTCGATGTTGAGAACGGTCAGATCAGCCATAGGGATACGCTCTCTGGCCCCCTTGTCATCAGGCTCAGTGTTTCGAATAAAAGTGTTTTCAAAATGCTCAGAAGCGGAGGTTTCTATCCTGTCAAATGTACTTCGATCTGGTTTATCGCAGAACCTGGTTCAAATACCAGGTTAACCGGAAAGCTTACGGATTTTGCAGAGGTATATCCATCGGGCAGTAAAGAGAACGATGTGATGGCAAAAATAACAAAGGCTTATTTCCCTTTGATAAACAATGCCGTCAATCTTCAATTAAAACTGGATAACGACAGCACGATCAGTGCTACTGAGAAAAAGAGGATAACAGCCGGGGTAGAGGTAATGGACCAAAAAGCGTTAAAAGTGCTAAAAGAAAGCATAAACAGTAATGCCTCATCAATTGCAGCACTTTGGTTTGCCAACGACCTGATGCTACGGGACCAGCTGTCTATACAAGAGGCAGCAGCATTTCTAAAGAAAGTGGATAGGACATACTTCCCAACCAATTATTATCAGACACTAATGCAGCGTATAAGCAGTGGTAACTATCCTGTTGGTGCAAAACTATTTGAAATTAAGGCACCACTTGCAGATGGCGGGCAGTTTTCAGCTCGAAATTTAAAAGGCAAATACTATCTCATCGATTTTTGGGGCACCTGGTGCGTTCCCTGTATGAAAGGGATGCCCTTCCTTAAGACCCTAAAAGAAAAATATGCAGACAAACTAGAAATAGTAGGGATCAACCAGGGGGATAAAACAGAGCCATGGAAAGCTGCAATAAAGAAAGAGGGGCTTAACTGGCTACAGATCCAAAACGGAACCGGGGATCAGGATTATGTAAGTCGTTTAAATATTATGGGCTTTCCAACAAAAATCCTTGTTGGACCAGATGGTGTAATCTTATTTCGATCTGTTGGAGAGGACGAGAAGTTTAACCAAGAGATAGAAAAATTGCTTTTGCAAGCCAAATAAATATTTAACGCTTTACATAAAAATGCCGGCAACCTTTATATTACCCATTTGATATGGACCTAGTGCAGTAATAAGAATAATAAATCAGCTTAAATGAATATTTTGATCATCGATCGTTTTGATGTGTACAGATTTGGCCTTAAGTCTCTTTTTCAGGATAAGTGGAACAGCTCAGTGACTTATGAAGCAGGCAATTTTGAAGAAATGCTGGAGCTGGTATATGGCACAGACTTCGAACTGATTATACTTGATATAGAAATTGCACCTTACCCGTTCATTAAAGAGTTTATCGCACAGGCTACTAATTATACAAAGGTTATAGTCCTATTAGAATCAAAAGAGGCGGATCATAAAATAAAAGATCTTTCGATGGCCGATGGAGTGATTTACAAATCCGGTTCTAAAGAAGATGTTTTGAATACCATAGAATTCTTACTGGCCACATAAAAGGCTTAAGAGGTACTTCAAAAATGAAAATACAACGCCAGGATAAGATTTCAATGGCCACTAGTAGCAATTGTAAAACTAAAAAAGTAAATGAGCTATCTGGACTATAAATGCAAAAAAAATGTGATACGGACTTCCATTATCAGGTGCCAATGGGGTTTATACTTAAAAACCTGTTTGGTTTTTTGCCTATAAGGATCTATTGGTGCCCAAAATGTACTGCTAATAAAAGAAAAAAAGTAAACGTTTTCTAGCGCTCATCTAAGTCAAGTCTTATACTCATAAGTGTAACATCTGTCAATTTGATCCTCACTAAATTCCATTATTGGACAACATAGATGTTGTATAGTAAGAGCTATGGTTCCAGTCATATCCAATTATTGGTAAAAAAAACTCCTATACCCCATATACTTTGATATAGAGTAAAACAGAAGGCATCTAAAGTAGCATGCTTTTCAATGTCATATAAAAAATAATACCATGAATATTCTGGTCTCCATAGATCTAAAATTATATACCTTAATTTGTGATCGCTGGCCACATGCAGTAGTACAAGAAGTCGACAGCCTAAATAAGGTCATCGATTATATTTCGAAAGTAGATTACAATTTGCTAGCGCTGAACATTAATATATTGGAAAACGAAGAACTCGAAAAATTACTTGGCCTGCGTAAAGGTTATGATAGAATGGTTATCTTCTTTAACAGCAGAATCAATAACGAGTTGATAAGGCAATTGATGCTAAACGGTGTTCATACTTTTCTATCCCAATCAGCTACAGAAACCGAAATCATCAATATGCTAAATTATCTTATAAACAAAGAAGATAATAATGCTTGATAATATTTTGTTGCTTAAATTGAGATGATACAAGATTGAAAATAGATCCTATCGGTTATTGAAAAAACGTTATCCATCCAATTTTACGATTATTCTCCTAATCATTTATGCTCAAGTGGGGTATAGGAAATATACTTGCACAATACTTGGCGTATTTAAAGAAACTTAGGTTCAAAAATGACAGTGGAAAAAACAGTAGCATTTGAATATTCTCCCATTAAAACAAATGCAAGATCAAGATTTGTTATTTTTCTAGGATTAATCCTGAATGGTTTTTGATCGTAAACAGTTCAGCAATAGATAAGGGTCAATTACCTTCATTATTAGATAATTAATTATTTTTTTAATATAAAAATCTGATAAATTTAACCTAAATACATTTTAACAAATATAACATGCCCATTATTTTGTTGTCTTCTAATCCAAAGCCGATCTTTTTCATTTCCAGAAGTTTTCATTGCCTATTAAAGGTAATAATGGGTTTGCTCATTGCCTATACCATTGCCTGTAAACCGTCCAAGTCTGACAAGACGAAGGATAATCCAGAACAGGCCAGTCAGATCATTGACAAAGTGGGGACTTTGTTTGGACCGGAAGAAATTAGGTCGTCAATAAATTACGTCGATTCTGCATATCGAATTCATCAGTTAAACGGTATAGGCGATCAATGGAAGAAGTACGAATATTGTCAGTCGATGTACGACTTTGTAGGCGACTACAAAAAGGCCAAACTCTACATCGACAGCATGCATTTTATTTTAAAAGGCAACGAGCAGGCCTATCCGTCCGAATATGCCAATACACTACTCACACAAGGTTATTATCTCCATAATACGCAGCACAAATACAAAGATGCACTCAAAAGCTTTTATAGCGCTCGAAACTATGCCCTTAAGAATCTGGACAGCTGTGAACTTGATCGCTTTACCTATGCCTTGGCCCAAATCAAGAAAAGCCAGTCGCAGCCAAAAGAAGCGATTACCTATTTCAAAATAGCGTTAAAGGAAAATAGGGATTGCAAACGCAAAAAATCATATGAAGACCAGTTGAATATGCCGCTGAACATGTTGCAGGAAATTGGCATTTGCTATTCTCAGTTAGGTGAATTGGATAGTACTGTATCTTACTATGGCCAGGCCTTAAGCCTAGTTGCACAACTAGAATCAAAATACCCCGAGAAGAATATAGGAATAGACAAAGCTGGATTATACAGCCTCATCGGAACAGCCTATCTGCAACAGAAAAATTATGTACAGGCCAAGTATTATTTAATCGAAACCATCCGGTTATATGAAAAGCAGAAGGGCATGCGTGCGCTGGTTTACCTTGACCCGAAGATTAAGCTCTCAATGCTTTACTTAAAAACCGCTAAGCCAACTGAAGCCAAAAGGCTGATCGATCAAGTTGAGATCGATATTCGGTCTACTTGGACGAAAACATTTAATCCATCTAAAGAAGACTATTACAAGTTAAAATCAGAATATTACCAACAGACAAACAAGATGGATTCTGCATTTACGTATCTTCAAAAGCTCAAGTTGCTTGATGACTCTGTTGCAAAGACCAACAGAAGCTTAAATGCCACAGACATGGAAGCTGTCTTTAAAGATGTAGAGCAGGACTATCAATTAACGCTTCTGGAAAAGAACAACGAAGTTAAGAGTGCCTATCTGGTGATGGCCGGGGTCCTAGTATTATCTGTATTTGTTGTTGTGTTTGGGCTGCTGAGGAATAGGAAAAAACTTAAGTCTCTAAATTCCAGAATCGTTGCACAAAATGTCGATCTTCAACATACTATGGGTTCACTTATGCAGAGCCAGGATGATAATATGCGTTTGATGAAGACTGTCGCACATGATTTGAGGAATCCAATAGCAGCAACAATCAGTCTGACATCGCTATTGCTCGAAGATAATGTTATTGATAGCGAAAACAAAGAAATGTTGCTGTTGATGAAAGAAACGAATCTTCATTCGCTTGAAATGACCGATAACCTGCTGAGCCTGAATATCGACTATGGGGATTTAGTGATGGAGCCTGTAAAAATCCGTCAGTTGCTCGATTACTGTGTAAGAATGTTGAAGTTTAAAGCGGATGAAAAAAATATACAGTTATTGCTGGATATGGAAGAGGTGACGATTATAGGAAATAGGGAGAAGTTATGGAGGCTATTCGGAAATTTAATTACTAATGCAATTAAATTTAGTTCCGAAGGATCTGTTATTAATATTTATTCCATCAAACAACCAGAGACCATAAAAATCAGTATTGAAGATCATGGTATAGGAATACCCGTAGAGCTACAGGACAAAGTGTTTGATGTATTTACGGCAAGGCGTGAGGGTACTTCGGGAGAACCTTCCTTTGGTTTGGGGCTCGCGATTTCGCAACAGATTGTTATGGCACACAACGGAGAGATTTGGTTTGAAAGTGAAGAGGGTAAAGGAACAATATTCTATGTAGAGTTACCATACTCATAGAAAAGTAAATGTTGTCCAGTTTGGTTTCGTTGACCTTACCCTTAAGAAATCATAAATAGACTTGTAGGTCTTAATTATAACATCTTTCTCTAGGAACTTGTGCTGATATGCCATTCCTTAGTTTGGCGCCAAATAGCTGGTTTCTATTGATTTAAAATTGTTAATCATATAAACTTGATGTGATCGCAGGGGATCCAGATCAGTTCAGTTCGTTTTGTATGGACGGTAAATCAAGGTTTAAATGGTGGCTTTTTTGTCACGTAAATTTTCTCGAATATTTCTTTTTTAGTGTCTTCGTCTGTGGAGAACAATAACCTGATTTGATAATCTGGGTTTTTGATATCTAGATAATCGGAAATTTTAATCTCATTATAATTCTCAATATTATCCTTCCCGATCAGCTTAATGACCTCACTTTTTGTTGAAAAGGGCTTGATCCCGTTTTGGAACGTAAGATTTATAAGATTGAAATCATCAAGAGCATAGCCCTCCAGAATGTTGGCTTTTTGATTTTCGTCTCCTCCTTTGCCCCAAGTGAAATATAGAAAGATATTGTTAGTATAGTTTTTATAGATTATTTGAGGATGAGCATCATCCAATACTGATGTTCGTTCGAAATGTTTATTCAGGCTTGAGCCAACAAAACTGCTTTCATCGGATTTGCCAAGCATAAATGCACCAAGGTTCCAATTGTTGTCGATTACTATAGTGGGTTTGTTTTTAACATCTTTCGCATCTGTAGTGTTTTTTGTTAATTCTTTACTGTAAAGCTCACGATCGCAACCTCCAAAATCTATAAAACCATTCATTGAGTCCCAGTAACAGGTTTTTGATAGATTCGTATTATTTAAAATAATGATACGGCCATAATCAGGTGCAAAGAATATATATTTATGCTCCTTTTTTAAATTCCAGTACAGCCCATTATCGGTGTTGGGGTTTTTAGTCCCTTTGCCATATCTGCTTTCAATTTTTTTCAGCAGTGTTTGCTGAAAAGCCTTGTCATCTGTTAAAATCCGGAAGCCATATATCTTATCGTCAGCTTTATATGTAGTTAGAATGGAATCTAGCTTTTCTTTGTTTTTGAAGGGTTCAACATTCAGCTGTCCACCTCCTTGTTTGGTCAGGCTATCAGTTTTAAGCGTTTCGGCATTGATCTGAAAGATAACTTTCTGTCCTTTTAAGTCTATGCCATCAAAACTATATTTCGAAGCATCTTTCAATTCAATCAATAAGCAATAGGGGTATTCTACCGTTTGTACGCCAATTGTCTTTTTGTCTTTAAAATCTATGATGTCTGTAATGGACTCGTCAAGTTTCAATTGAGCAAGATCGGTTTGATCTTTACCTTTGCATGAAAATAAACATAATGTAAATAAAAGGAGAAGATACCTTGAGGTCATAATATATACAATTCGTGAAATGTTCTAATAAATAGGAAACTATGTTTTGCCTGAAATGTGTAGAACAGTCATCAGATTCTGTTCTACAATACCAATGTTGCAACAATTATCAGGTCAATATTGTTCTACGGGCCGTAAAATAATTGATCAACTGGTCAATTGAAAACTTCAATTCCAAAAGGGATGCTGTTGATGGGCTTTTGTCCCAAGCCACTAATGAGTAGAGGGCGCTCCATTTTTGAGGATCAATGGGCTGTGTTTTTTTAGGGCGTCATTAAGGTGATACCTGCTAAATCCGCTTTCCCAATTTTCAAGAACTCATAGGTAATCCGGTCTGCCTGACAGTCAACAAACCTGATCCTTTTAAACCTACTGATCTTGTTGTTTTTAAAGAAAATATTGATCAGCGTCGAATTTTCGAATTTTACCCAGTTAAATCCACAGTTTTCAAAATAACAGTCTTCCAATGTGCCGTTGAAGATGACATTGTCCAACGCCATCCCGATAAAAGAGGTATGTTTCCAAACTGCATTTGCAATGGTATTGTGCTCGAAGCCCCCAGATTTAAATATGGCCCCTGTAAAATCGGCACCAGTGAAATCGCAATCTTTAATATAACTTCCGGAGAATTGGGCTGCTTTCATGGAACAATCCCTATAAATATTTTTAACAAAATGTGAGTTCTGGATCTTACTATTGCTCATGTTGGAACCAGAGAAGTCACAACTATCAACATTATTGCTCCTTAGCATAAGTCCTGACAAATCCGAGCCAATAAACTTGCAGCGTTGCATGTTGGAAGAACTGAATTTCTCATTTAAGTTTTTTAAACCTGAAAAGTCTGCATCTACCCAGTTTCCGAATGACATGTCCCAGCCGAGTTTGCGATCTTGCTTTTCGGATGATAACTGCGTTGGATTTGATGCATCCAGTTCGTCGTTTGGTGCTAATGGTTTGACCTCTTTTGTTGCTGATGGGAAACTATCAGAAAAATAATTCAGATCAACACCCAAAATTTCCGCAAGGCGATTAAAGGTGATGATGTCTGGCATTGATTCTCCGCGTTCCCATTTTCCGACAGCCTGAGGACTGATGAATAGCAATTCTGCCAACTGGGCTTGAGATAAGTTGATTTTTTTTCTTGCTTCGGCAATTTTCGTTCCTACTACTTTGGTATGTAACATGGGCGTATCTATTTATTTTTGATACAGCAAAGGTATTGGTCTGCACTATGCAAATCGAAAAAACACGAATACTTTTGGTTGTATTGACGCTACTTCTGGTTGTTATTGACCACTACATGTTGTTCATTGCACTTGATCTGGTGGCCTTTAATTATTGATCAAGTCGTCGTTTTCCACTCCTTTTTTCTTCGATTGTTGTTCCTTCAACTGACCAAAATTATAGGTAAGACCCACATAAATGGCACGGAATGGGGTTAAGGAAACGGTATTGGTGGTGAAGTTGACATCGTTGGTAAACGACTTGTTTGTACGCCATTTGTTAAAGAAATTGTTCACGTTCATGGTAGCGCTCAATTTCTGGTTAAAGAGTTTATACCCAAAATTGACCTGGTAATAATGGATGGCCCTTAAACTGTTTACTAGGGTAAGGCTAGGTCTGTTGATGCCACCACTGCCACTGACGGAGAATGTTCTGTATACCGGAACGTTAAAATAAACACCCACTGTGCCACTAAATCCTTCCTCGTGCTGGCTGGTTACCAAAGTATTTTCTACCTTATTGTAGCGTACAGTAGCATTAACGCCGCCATTGAACTTTTTGCGATTGGTAGAAAAGCTTAGCAAGGCCGCCACCTCACGGTTGCGACCCACATTGCCATATTGTGTAGTGCTGATTCCTGTAGCCTGATCAAATGTAGCGTACTGCGCAATCATATCGCCCGAATAAGAAGCATTGAAGGCCAGCGAGAAAAAATTAGGCCCTTGCAGCAAGCGGTTTTGAAAGGAGAGGGTATGTATGGTTTGTGGACCAAGCTCGGGATTACCGAAAGAAATATTTAAAGGATCGTTATTATTGATGAAAGGATTAAGCGTATTGATGTAAGGTCTTTGCAGGCGCTTGGTATAACCCAAGGTTATCGTATAGTTTTTGCCCAGTTGTGTGTTTACCAAAAAATCGGGAACCAAAGAGGTGTAGTTTTGGTTTACCTGCGTGGCCGAACTATAAAAATCGCCTTTTATTACAGTATGTTCTGCACGTAAGCCTGTTCTGAAATTGATTTTTTGAATACTGAAGGTCAATGAACCATAACCACCATATACTTGCTGTTGGTAGGCAAAATTATCCGAATTGGAATAGTCGGGTAGGTAAGGTTGTTCTTCTGCATTTTTGCTTAGGCTCAAATAATCAGAATTGGCATGCCTTAAGATTACTTTGGCACCAGTTTCTAATTTTAGGTTCGAACCAAAGGGTTGTGTAAAATCGGTCTGTAAGGTATATTCCTTATTGTTCGAATAACTTTCATTTTGCCTAAACAGATCGCTGGTGCTCATGGCCATTAAACTGTTGTTCAGTCCATCGTTTTTACTGAACTGCGCATTGAAACGAAAACTCAGTTCTTTTTCTCTGCTACTCTTAAATTTTTTGATGAAATCGCTTCCAATACCATAATTAGGGAAGCTGTTGCGGATGTTTTGGCTAAAGAGGCCATATTGCGATGGCGAGGAAGCAAAATCGGTACGGATCTGTTGTTCCAATTTACTTTTGTTGCTGCCACCACCTACGTTGCCATAAACGATCAGGGCTTGCAGGCTATCGATCTCATAACTCATCTCAAAGTTGCCACTGTTAGAGAAACGGTCGACGTTTTGTTGGCCGATCAGGTTGCGTTGCTGAAAAAGTGCGGTCTGTAAAGGTTGTGTTGTGGTATGGATATTGGCCTTGTTGTTATAGGTACCACTTAACGAATACAGACCTGTAAGGGTAAATTTGCCAGCCCGTAGGTTAAGGTTTGTACCAGCCTGGTAATTGAGGTTCGAATAATAAGCATACACAAAGCCATTGTAACCTACTACTGCTTTTTTGGTAATGATATTGATCAGTCCGCCGATCCCTTCTGCATCGTATTTGGCAGGGGGTAGGGTGATTACCTCGATCTTGGCCACTGCAGCACCCGGAAAGCCACGAAGAGCCTCGGTGGTATTCTGTGCCAGCATGGCTGTTTCGCGCCCATTCAGCAATACTTTGTAATTACGTTGGCCATTCAGTTGTATGTTTCCCTCGCCATCCATACTTAACATGGGCACCCGTTTCATCACCTCGCTCAAGGCTTCGCTTTGGGCCATTGGATCCTGTTCTACATCATAAACCAATCTGTCCCGCTGTTGCGATATCAGTGATTTTTTGCCCACAATGTTCAATTGTTGCAAGAGGTGTACTTGTGCTTGCAACAAAAATGTTTTAACCTGTGTAGGCTGTTGGTCTATCCTGATCTTTTGCACCAGTTTGTGGTAACCAATCAGCTGGATGCTTATGTCGTACGTTCCGGTATCCAGATCAAGGGCAAATAGACCAGCGGTATCTGCTAAAGTTTGGGTAATTGCCTTTTTTGAGGGATACACTTTTGTAAAGGATATGGCTGCATAGGCAAGCTTTTGTTGATTGGTACTGTCTTTAACTAATCCCTTAAATTTGATTTTTTCTTGTGCATTAGCAGAGGATGCAAGGAGTAGAACAGTGATTATGCATACGAATAGTTTCGTAGATTTATTCGTGTAAAATTCATGGAGTTTGAGTAGAAATCTAGTTTTCATGATAGTTTTTTAGGTTGCTTTTTTAAGAGACAAGCTAAGTTTGCTTAATGTTGCATCTAAAGATTCTTTTTTTTAAAAGGAAAGCTGTAGCAATCAGCTCCTGTTGCTTGATCAGGGTTATTGCGTCCAAGCAGTGGTACAACAAGCCATTAATGATTGAGAAACGGACATCATGATAAAGGAATTGATCCTATCCAACAGCTACATCTTTAGATAAGAAGAACCAGGTGCCCGCATAGTTCTGTAATAAAATATTTGTTGACGCGATACATAATAAATACATTGTGGAAATTTATCTTTTTTATCATCAGTTTTATACTAAACCTAAAACTAACTTATGCAAAACCCAAGTATCGTCGATGCATTGCAAAAAAGTCAAGTTAGAAATGTACCTGCAAACAAAAAATTACCTACTACAGGATGTTAATTATGAATAATCTAATCAAAATGATGTTGTTTATTGTTCTAACGGGTATATTTAGTGCCAAATCCTCATCAGCACAGTCTGGAGGTTTAAAAACCCTATATTTTTTGGCAGATACCATAAACGTGGCAAAGGAAAACAGAATATTGAGGATTGTACCTGAAGGTCAGAAATTTGCTTCTTATGAATTTTTCTGCAAGTGCATGCCCTTGTACAAAGAATATGTAAACTTTTACTATAAAAAAGAGCCAGAAAAGAAAGATTTCTTTGATAAAAAACCAGCGCTAAAATATATTTCATGGCAAGAGTTATCTGATCTGTTTGCCAAGCATGCAAATCGTTTTGATGGTCTTTATGAACTGTATATTGTAGAAGTGCTTCCAAATGGTAAGTTTATGAAGAACAAGGTCACACTTGGTTTACAACATATTAAGAATATCATTATAGATGAACGCGTAATTAAAGATAAAAACTAAAGTAGAGTCATTTATAGGAAAGCTAACAAGAAACAAATCAAAAAACGGTCTGCAAATAGTTGCAGGCCGTTTGTATGGAGCATCAATTAAGATTCTTTTAAAGTCTTCAACTAAGAATTAACCAGTATATTAGCAATAAGAGTTATTATAAACATCACAAAAGCATAAGCAGGAAGTGCTGAAGTTATAAATCCAAAAATAAATTCACCTTCACAGAATTGAATATTTGTGTAGGGCTCTTTAAAAACATAGGGATCAAATAAAAAACAAATGGAATAACTGCAACAAAATAAATGCTCATGAAAAGTTCTATCTCCACAAACACAGCTACTAAAACAATATAAACTATCCCTATCAACAACCATTTCTTGCAGGCTTGTATATTATCTATTTTGGTTAGTGCAACTAATCCAAAAAAGCTTTATAACGTAAAAAGTGAGAAAGCATAAAAGATTTCATCTATTCCTTTTCCATCATTGCTAAAATAATATTTATAAGTAAACCAAACACTCATTATAAGGGATATGCCATTAAGAATTAGCAAAGGCTGTTTAAATTGTGCCAGCTGTAAGTTCATAGCTGGTTTCATGATGGTGTAGTAAGTCTATCGACCAATAACGCAATTAGCCAAAAGAAAATAAATGGTATCAATAATAAAAAAACAAGGCCTGAAACAATAGAAAAGCAACCTACAAAAACAATAGGTGCTACAATCAACAATTTATTGAAATTGCGATTCTTGGTTAGTAATGGTAATAAAAGTACTACCAAGTGCGATATAACAACCAAAATTGTAACAAGTGCAAATGCATATTGACCATTAGGAACCAATGGTTCGAACAGTTCTAATTCAAATTCATACAGGAAAACCCAACCTTTAATTGATGCTCCTGTAAATAGACTGCTAATGATCATTAATAACAGTACAAAAATCAATGTGGCGTTTATTTTCATGGTGTTTCTATATCGCACCAAGATAGAAACATCAAAACCACAAAATTTTTGACATTTGTCAAAAAAGTCAAACCTGTTTGCGAATTCTGCTCAATGTTTCTTGTGATATTCCCAGATAAGATGAAATATGACCTAAAGATACTCTATTGATCAGGTGAGGATTTTGTGTAATCAACTTTAGGTAACGTTGTTTAGCTGTTAGCATCCTAAGTTCATTGGTTTGTATTTCGTTACGGATATAATAATACTCCGTCAATTTTCGGCCAATAAAGTTCAGCTCCATGTATTTTTCGTATAACATGTTTAACTTTTCTCTATTAAGTGCAATGAATGTACAATCTTCTAAGGTCTCTAAATATTCAAATCCTGGCTGTCCTGTAAAAAAGCTGAACACAGAAATGAGCAGTTCATTTTCGAATAGAAACCAAGAAGTAGTTTCAACACCTTCTTTATTCAGATAATACACTCTGGCTGCACCAGAATTGATAAAATAAATGGTGTTATTTGTTTCTTCTGCTCTCAGGAGAAGAGTCTTTTTCTTTACATGAATAATTTCGCTTTGCTGGATGATCGCTTTTTCTAATTCATCGCTAAGTGGAAAAATTGCATTAAAAACATGCAATAATTGTTGATAATCAGATGCTAAGTTCTCATTGGGCATATCCAAATATGCTTAAATAACTTTAAAAATTAAAGATTTTTATACATGGATTTAAGATGTATGTTTTCACAACAAAGTCTAGGTAATGTTATTGACAGTAACATTTTTAGTCTAAAAAAAAGAGATAATGTTTACCATCAATATGGTCCACAGTGTACATACTCCGACGAGAAGCGCATTAAAAAACTGCCTGCAAATACTTGTAGGCCGTTTGTATGAAGTATCAATTTATTTCCACTTCAATATATTAAACTTATGCCCATCAGGGTCGCTAAAAGCACAGCCATACATGCCCTGAAAAGCTTCAGGTGGGCTAAACACCTTACCACCCGCATCCTTTACCTTAGCTGCCCATTTGTTCACCTCTGCCTCAGTTTCGGCCGAGATAGAGAAAATCACTTCATTGCCTTGGCTCAGGTCTGACAATTCACCCTTCATACCTTGTTTTAAACGCGCTTCCTCAAAAAAGTGGATTACAAAACCGTCGTCGCCAAATAAAAAGCTGGCCAACTCGGTGCTTTCTTTTCCCGCATTTTTTTTAAAACCCAGTTGGGTGTAAAACGCTCTGGTTCTTTCTACATCTTTAACTCCTAAATTGGCCCATATCTGTATTTTCATGATCAATAGGTTTAAATATTAATTTGAAATGGCATCATAACTTAACAATACCGTACCACTTTTAAATGATCGCATATTAGTTAGCTTGAGCTGTAATTGATTCTGTATATCTTTAAAAATAGGCGTGCCCTTACCAATGGCCACAGGATCGATCATGATCTGGTAATGGTCGATCAAACCAGCCTCGGCCAGTTGTTTGGTCAGGTTGCCACTGCCCAAAATGGTGATGTTTTTGGTCGCTGTTTGTTTCAGCGCGGCCAATTGTGTCCATACATCACCGCTCATGATGCGGGTATTTTGCCAGTCGGCTGTTTGCAAGGTGTTAGAGCACACGATCTTTTCGGCGGTATTCATACCCTTGGTTACCTCGGGCATGGTATCGATCGCTAGTTGCGTTGGCCACCACGAGGCCATCATTTGGTAGGTGATCCGACCAAAGAGCAAGATGTTGTCCTGTCCTAGGCTTTTGGCGCTGAAATCGCCTTCTTCTTGCCCATGCTGGTGCCAGTCTATGCCATTGTTGAGGTCTTTGTAATACCCATCTAGGCTAATGAAATTGAATACACTTAATTTGCTCTGGTGTTTGCTATTTGTTCATTACAAAGCTCTAAAGATTAGCTATAGGTTGTAGGTTACATATACGACAATTTGTAGGGGCAAAGGTGACAAATGGAACAGCCATTTGATACACATAAAACCAATAGCCTATGGCAAATGTTTGGGTGTTGAGGGTTGATTTTGAGATAAGAAGGTATTTTTGCTTAATAGCTAATGTTTTGCTTTGATCAATGGTTCGGTCGCTTCGCGGACAAACTTTTATTCAGGGAGATGTATGTTGTTTTCATTGGTCTTCATGCTTTCGCAAGCTCAGGTTTCCTTCAGCTGAAAAAAGTATGCAAAACCGTAGCGATAGCGAAGCTCATTTATACCTTTAAAATTATAAGAACTTATAAATAAAAATTCACTTGAAAAATTAAATTTAACAAATTGATTTTTAGTTAATTGGGTGTGCTTATAGCAAGTTGTAATTTAACTATAAGCTAATGATTTGGTGCTTATTCTTACTATAAAGCAAATGTTTTGTTTGCCATGCTGGCAAGTCTGAGCGGGGCATATCAAGTTTGGTACGCAATACTTTAACCAAATTTATTAATTTAGCCTTGTGGCTTGGAGATATCCTGTAGAGCACTGTTGATAAAGAAACGATAAACCTTATAAAAATGACGAGACTTACTGCCATGTGTTGTTTACTGCTGTTGGCGATCAGCAACATTAAATGTACCACTCAAACCGCATCGGCCAACCCAGTTGTAGCCCATAAATCGGGTATTGTTACCGGTGCCGACCAAACTGAAAAATATTTACCTTACCTCAAAGGCAAAAGGATTGGTTTAGTGGCCAACCAGAGTTCGATCATCGGCAAAAAAAGCAGTGTAGACAGTTTGGTAAGCCTTGGGGTTAAAATTGTAAAAGTATTTGGACCTGAGCATGGTTTTAGAGGCAATGCCAGTAATGGTGCTGTGGTGGGCAACGAGATAGATGCCAAAACTGGTATTCCGATCATCTCGCTATACGGTAAAAACGAAAAACCGACCAAAGAACAATTGGCGGATGTAGATCTTATGGTATTTGATATACAAGATGTAGGCTGTCGCTATTATACCAATATCAATACGCTGCAATATGTAATGGAAGCTTGTGCAGAAAACAACAAAGAGCTGCTTATTCTCGACAGACCTAACCCTAACGGTTATGTAGTGGATGGACCGGTAATGACCGATGATCGATTTAAATCGGGCATTGGGATCCATTATACACCCATGACCCATGGCATGACCATTGGCGAATTTGCACAGTACCTTAATGGCGAAGGTTATCTTAAAAAACAATGCAAAATAAAAATCATCAAAGTGGCCAATTACGACCACGACATGTCTTATGTATTGCCGGTCAATCCATCGCCCAATTTGAATACCCAACAGGCTGTATTGCTTTTCCCGAGCTTATGTATGTTTGAAGGTACAGAGATCAACGAGGGCCGCGGAACCTATATGCCATTTACCATATTGGGTGCGCCTGCATTGAAAGGTAAATATGCATTTTCGTACAAACCAGTAGGTATTCCGGGCATGAGCGAGAAACCACGCCACAAAGATTCTGTTTGCTATGGGTTGGATCTTCGCAATTATGATGTGGCCAAGTTGCGCAAAAGTCGCCAGCTTGACCTCAAATTGGTGATTGAATTGTACAATGCTTATCCGGACAAAGCTCGTTTCTTTACGCCTGGTAGAGCAAACCAAGATATATCGGCCTTTGACCTGCGCATCGGTACGGATCAATTGAGAAAACAGATCATCGCCGGCGTATCGGAAGCAGATATCAGAAAAAGCTGGGAACCTGGCTTGCAGAAGTTTAAGGCCATACGGGCAAAGTATCTGCTCTATCCATAACTGATAAAAAAAGCGATGACAATTGTTTATATCATCTTACTGCTATTGGCACCCAGACCACTCTATCTATATGGGAGAGGGGCTTACTTGGCACTGCAAGCGCATGATCATTCAAGATTAAAGGCCAATCTGCTTTTTTTAGGAATCACTGTAGCTGTTATTGTTGGGATGATTGTGGTGATGGAAACGATGTGAAAATCTTCAATAGCTTTGATGGTCATTTTAAAAGCCGATTGTAAATGATACAATCGGCTTTGTTTAACATAAGAAATTAAACTTTAGAGACTATTTGACCTTACTGTCTTTTTGAAAACGCTTAATCAAAGCTAGATAAATATCGTGTCTCTTTGTTTTTGTTTCTCGGATCAAGGAAGAATCCTCCCTATATGGGATTATTTCTTCCTTTCCATTTTTTTGCTTTACTTTCCTTGGTAGAAAAATGAATCTAGTAAGCATAAGCTTACTTTTATTTTTTTTGTCTAGAAAAGGAGAATATGAAAAATCAATGTCCTTAAACTTTGCATCATAATAACGAGAGATTGTGTCTGCATAGCTTTCATCAAGAGGCTTTCTGTCAACATAATGCTCAATTTCAATACTATTCGTTTTTTTGTTTCTTATCGTTTGATAAGGAGAACCAAGTTCGAGATTCAAAGATCTGAGGTTTAAAGAATCTACATTGAATTTTCTGAGTAACGAGTCGCGGTCTATAGCTGTATGCGCTTCACTATCTACTGATTCGTACATAAAGACCTTGTTACCTCCTGTTTTTGCTACATAGTAGTTGAATAAGGTGTCTTTAGATACTTTGCTCATAAAGGTAAGGTTTCCGTTGATCATTGTCGATGATGTATCTGAAACCAACTTCATAATAGGGTACTCATAAACTTCAAAATCTTCATAATACGCAATGTTGAAACCACTGGAGTCATTTTCCAAAACATTAGAGGAATCTCCGATAATTTCAGTTTCCAAGATGTTGAAAACCCTTAATTTGCTTTCTTGATCTGTTTTTCGAATAGTAAAAAATATAATTAGCAAAACTGCTAAAATACTAGTTATTATGATCTTCATTTTACTTAGTTAAAAATTTTATGTGTTTCCCAGCCACCTTCTTTTGTATATTCTCTATATCTTACTTTCGGTACACCAGCTTTCATTTTAGTTCTAATATCTTTAAATTTAAGTTTACCTTTAGCCCAGTTCCATGAGCTTTGATCTGTCCAAGAAACTACTTCTGCTGAAACAGTACGTCCTTTTGAATCTGTTGAACTACCTGTTGATTCTATTCCTTCGTTATCAAGATGGTCAACAACCCAAAATACTATTGCTTTTTTTATGCAGTAAATCTTTTGTTTCGCCGTAAATTCAATCCCTCCAGATGCTGAGTATACACCCCAATAGAAAGCCTTGCTTATTTCTGTAATATTCTCAGAATCTAATGCTGCAGTATCTAATGGAGTAAAACTACTTACGTCCGTCACATCGCCCCAATCAATGTCATCATCTTCCTCTTCCTCAGGGTCTGTTGGAGTTGTACCACCTCCACCATCTCCACCATCGATCAAACCCTGACATATTGTGTACATATAGTGTTCGTAATATTGTATTACATTACCTTCTTCATCATAATAAGTTTCTGTCAAATACCATTCTGTGCAATCCATATTTCCTCCTTCAACCACCATCACCTTACCTTTACCGGTATTATTAAGAAGGGTATTCTTATGGCTATTGTTCGGTTTTGTTGCATCGTTGTACCAATCCTTTATTTTGCTGCTTACAATGTTTTCAACAAAATAGTTTTTTTTCTCATTGAATGAAATCACAGGTTTGTAGGTTCCTCCAATTTTAGAGATCATCAACAAATAACTGCCCTTTGTCTTCGTACCATTACTTAATCCAATTTCAACAGGTACACCGATAATTTCACTACCATCTGCTTGTTTATACAACTTGGCATCGGCCCAAGATACTTGTTGGGTAACATTTTCTACTTTTTTACCAGCTTTAAGTTCTATTTTTGCAGTTGTTTTTTGGTACCAGTCTTTTGCATTTGCTATGCGCTGTGCTTCAGTTTGGTTTTCATCATTGATGCCGTCTTTTTTACAGGAAACAATAATTACGAGCAATAATAGCGTTATTGCTGCTAAGTTTTTTAATGGGGATTTAAATAGTTTTATCATGTCTTAATTTTTTAGTTGAAACTAAGATAGAACTGTAAGTTGTACCTAAAGATTTTTTTCGTCAATAGGTGTATTCGACACGCGAACAACCGTTTTGTCATCATTTAGCTTTGAACTTTATTCATTAGCGCATGTCTATATACCTCCCCAAATGGAATTTGCATGCCGTTTCTAAGTGTTATTTCATTGGCGTCTATTATTTTTATGTAATTGATATTCACAATATAGGCTCTATGCACTCTAATAAATTTGCTTGTAGGAATTTTCTCCTGTATTTTTTTAATACTCATATTGGTCACAACTCTTTCTGTTGGCAAATGAAAGCATACAGAATGGTCCATTGCCTCTATATGGGTTACTTCTGTTAGATCTATTTGAACAATTTTACCCTTTACCCCAGGATTTACAAATATCTGCATACAATCTGGTTCTGGCTTGTTGTTCTTTTTGATAGCTCTTATTCCTCTTACTTTGTTGACAGATTTTAAAAACATTTCAAAAGAAAACGGTTTCAAAAGAAAATCTACAGCATTTTTTTCAAATGCTTGTAGCGCATACTTTGAATGGGCAGTGGTAAAAACTACCGAAATGCTAGGGTCAAGCAAATCATTAACGTCTATCCCTGAGAGCTCGGGCATTTCAATATCTAAGAAAACAATATCTGGTCTTTGGCCTTGTTCGATTTCTGCTATCGCTATTAGCGGATTTGTATGGCTTCCGATCAATTCAAGATGAGGGGTTTTTTCTATATAATCTGTAATAGTCTTAACCGAACGACTTTCGTCGTCAATTGCGTAGCAAGTTAGCGTCATGTATCAATAAAAAGGTTACCGTCTGTGTTTCCTAAAATATGGCGAATTTAGATGTAATACAAGTTATTTTTATAAAATATGATGGATAAACCATAACCCATTGACCTACCGACCATAGCTATGGCTGGATGTTTGACCTTTATATGAAGGTTATGGAATGTTGCTTTTGCCATTGACCAATTGGCAGAGAAACTAAAACAAGCGGGTATCAATAACAGGTCTATTTACAACCAAGCCGATTGTAGGTGATACAATCGGCTTGGTGAGGAGTAAAATGAAATGGGTATTAGCGTTTAACCAAGGCATTAGGCTTGTAGGCACTATACCATTTGCCTAGAGTAGTGAGGTTACCGGCAGTGAAATTAAATCAAAGCCATAGGTAGAGTGCGTTGGCTTGATTGATAAATGATTATTTTTAGGCCAAAATATTGCAAATTATCCTTCGTTTTGCAGGGACTTACCTAGCTTGGAAGTAGCTTGATCAATCTTTAGTTTAGCCTGTGAGATTTTTATCTGCTTATTATATTTTTCCAATTTTTCATCTAAGATCATTTCAATGCCAATTTTAACGGTATCAAAATAAGCTAAGCATTCCTTTTCTTCAAGCTCATGAATACCTTTACTAAGAATTCCATATAGGGCTTTCTTTTCCACTAGAAATTCAGGTAGATATTCTTTCAGTGCTTCAATCTTTTCATTCATTCGAATTTTATCGAAACTATTTATCGCATTTTTTTTATCGACTTCATAATCTTTATGTGCATTATAAATAAGTTCTTCAAAAATTCGGCGCAAATAAACGAACGAGCCAATACCAATACCATTCGCAGCTAATCCAATGGCTTTCTTAAATTCTTTAACTTTTGCTTTACTCAATACCTTAGAATATTGTTCGACATCATTTAAGTTGAAATCTGCTACAGATGGTGACTGTCCCACCTTTGTCAATGTCTGTTTTTGGCTATCCCACTCTAAGAAAAAGAAACAGGTTTCGTCAGTTCTCTTACAAATTAACCTCACTTCAAAAATCTGTCCATAAGAAGTTAGCTTGTTAGACCCTTCAATCATGAAAGTCGTTTCATGTTTTCTATAAGGATTAAACCCTGTAAATGAATTATCATAACCACCGTTGACATAATATGAAGCTGTATCAACTTTGTCAAACACTATAGGTGTATATAATGGTGTGTCTAGATAGAACTTGGCTACTGATATCTCTTCCATTGATATTTTAATATGTACTCAAATATAGCATTTTGAAGTTTGAGTGGGCGGAGAAAAGAGTGAGATTTAAGACAAATAGCAAAAGGGGCACATGGCCCCTTCTTTATGTCGATCTTTTGCTTTCGATTTTTTAATTATCGGAAATACTAAGACTTAGTACGTTTCCTCAACAATTGGTAAACGGCACAGAAGGCCATCACCACAGAAGTTATAATCATTGTTATAGCTTCTGCATCTTTAAGCATATTTGACATATACAAAGATAAATAAAGAATTTGTATGCCGCAAAATCATAAATCGAACCAAAAATATCCATTACAACATATATAAATAAAGTAAACGCTGCCGATGAACAATTATGCGTAAACCAAAAGAAGCGTATTTCTCTAGTGCATAAAGCCGATTGTAGTGATACAATCGGCTTTATGCTAAGAGTGGTAAAAATGAAATTGCTCTTATCGTTTTACAAGCGTATTCGGCTTGTAGGCACTATACCATTTGCCTAGGGTAGTGAGGTTGCCAAACTGATCCACCAAAGCCGATGGCCATAATCTGGCGCTGGTAGGCGAGCCAGAAAACCAAGAGTAACGCTCTACAAAAGGCAAGGCTTCCAACTTAGGTAGTAAACGCTGCATAAAGGCCAGTACCATTTCTGGGGTATAAGGATTGTCTGTCATTACCTTGGCCCCATCAGAAACGGTAGCAAACTCTGTGATCCAGATTGGTTTATGGTACTTGTCGTATAGATCCTGCAATACTTTAACAAAGGCCACATCATCCGTACCTACGTACATGTGTACCGGAATAAAATCAACACGTTTACCTTGGGCAATGGCCTGGTCCAGAAAATCGTAGCTCCATTGTCTGGCAGGCCAAGAGGTTACGGGGCTTCCCAAAGGCAGACCAACGGTTTCCAATTGTGGCCAAAGTGCCAATGCTTCGGCAACAGTCATATTGGCCTGATCGGCAAGGTCTGGCTCGTTAAAAGTTAATATGTATTTGGCTTTTCCCTGTTCCTTTAGCTGTTTGGCCTGAAGTAGGTTAGGGTCCGTTACCGTGGTCTTACCCCAAAACATGGGGGCAAACTCACAGTTTTGAGGTGCCAGCTCTACCGGAACGTTTAAGCCCCAGGTATAGAACCAATGGCTCTGCAGGTTAATGGTATTGCCCCACCAAGTACCGTTGGTGGTATTGGTGCTAAAAGCTGCGCCTTTTTTACCTGTGGCCACAAAAGTGCTTATCTTGGCTTTTGTAGGTACATATTCATTGCTTTTGGCACAGCTTAAGGTCAGCATGATACCACTTAAAAATAATAATTTCGAAAATTTCATATCTATGGAATATAGCTTGGTTTAACGTTTGTATCCTTTAACAATCAGCGAATACACATCCCGCCAGTTGGCAGAGGCTCTCGAAGCAGGGATGGTTTCGTAGTGGGTAACCGTCATTTCGTTTTCATTGATGGCAGTGATCTCGTATTCAATCACGTTGCTACAACCTCTGTAGAAGAAAAAGAAAGCCCCATCATTCAACTTCAGGTAATGTTTGCCATTTCTGATCTCCATTGACCAACTCTGTACCGGACTTTTAGGCGTATAGTTGATCGTAAGGTCGCCACCATCGGCTTTTGCGTTGGTAGCTACACCCCATACGGCATTCAGTTCTTTTAATCGGAATTGCGTAACCCCATCAATGGTGCCCCCATGTACATAAGAAGTGTTGTTGTTGATATAGGTACATTCTCTTCCATTCAGTTTAAAGTTCAGCTCATCGTCATACACACCTTTGTTGGTTCTGGCCAACTTGTTCCATGGTGTATTGGAGCTGCTGTTGATCAACCTCACATGGCCATCAACCAACGAATCCAATACCCAGGTTTTTCCATTGGCGGCGGCAGCACCACCCGTTAACAGGTTGTATACAGGATCCAGACTTACATTGTCTTGGTCTAAAGAGAGTGTGGTGGTCTTTTGAACAGCCGTAACCCCATTAAATACGGTCAATGCAATGGTATAATCTCCTTTAAAGGGATATTTGGCAATGACCGTGTCGCCAACGGCTTTTTCACTGTTGCCTAAGTCCCATTTGGCGGTGGCGGTCTGTCCTTTTTTGCCATTGATGAAACGATACACGTTCTGTACGTCTGTTTTCTGTACAATGATTTGTACATCGTCTACTGCAAATGGTTCAGTTAACGATGGCGTGTCTTTGCTGCAAGAACCTAGCAATACGGCCATCAGCGCGAAATATAATGTATTTTTCATTTTCTTTGATTTAATTGAAAGCTTAATAACCTTTGTTTTGTACCAATGTACGGTTAGACACAATGATCTCTTGGTCTGGTATAGGCAATAGTCCATTGGCACCTACATTAAACTTACTGATGAAGGGTTCGCCACGGTTAATATCTATTTTAGATTGTGCATAGGCATTGCCACGACGCATCAAGTCCCAATAACGTACACCTTCTAATGCCAATTCCAAGTCGCGTTCTTCGTAAATAACATCTAAGCTTACCACTGGCGGAACATAATCTGACGGTCTTGGTCTTTTGGCCACCTTTTCAAAATACTGCTGTGCCTTACCTGCACTTCCGCCATGCAACAATTGCAGTTCGGCAGCCATCAATAGGATATCTGAAAAGCGGATGGCAATAAAGTGGTTAGGATAGTTCAGTGCCACATTTCCTTTAGCAGAGTTGTTTACTTTTAAAGCTGCCCATTTGTTAGGGAAGATCTTCGAATCTTGATAACCTGGGGTATAAGAAACAGATTGCGACTGCGGTAGGATAAAGGTGGTGGCCCTACGGGCATCATTGGCCTGAAACTGATTGTAAAACTCCACATCAACAGGGGCAAATGACCAACCTGCCGCATAGATAGAGGCCGCAGAAGGATCTCTCATCGACCATAACATGGTAGACAGGTTGCCATTGGCTTCTTCCCTGTAGCTAAAGTTACCACTATAGGCCAAGCTTGAATATTGGATCTCGAATACAGATTCCTTATTGTTGAAATTGTAGGGTGGTGTATTCACAAAGGCATCGGCAAAGTTAGGCAACAAGTCGTGTCCACTGCTGTTGATTAAAGTCTCAGAGATCTCTAATATTTTAGTGGCAGATACCCCAGGTAGCTCAGGTTTGTTGTAATAACCTGTGTAGTATAACCAAGCACGCATCATCAAACCTCTGGCCGCATCGGAAGTTGCTCGTCCCAGCTCGGTTGCAGGCATGTTTTTGTATGATGGCAATACCGCAATGGCATCGTTAAGATCTTGTGCGATCTGTTTGTACACCTCTTCTGGACTGCTTTGTTTCTGGTTGTACTCTGATGAGGATATGGTCTTGGTCAATAAAGGCACATTGCCGAAAAGTCTTACCAGATCAAAGTAATAGTAGGCCCTTAAAAACTTGGTTTCGGCAATATACCTTGTCCTCAACTCTGGCGAATCGAAGGTTGCAGCAGGAATCTTTTCCAACAAGAGGTTACAGCGGTAAATGCCAGTGTAGTATTTGTACCAAAATGCCTTTGGTGCAAGGTCGTCTACACGGATCTGTCCTCTGTCCATGCGCAAGGTTCCCGGGATGTCGGTGGCATTGGCGCCTCCGGTAAAACAGTTGTCGCCCAATACTTCGCTGATCAGCTGAAAGGGGATGTTCTGGTTTTGAGGTGCATCCCAGAGCAGTACGTTATACGCAGCAGTTAAGCCTTGGAAACAATCCTTTTGATCTTTGTAAAAATTGGTCTCCACATCGCTGGTAATTGGATACAGGTCAATTTTTTTGGTGCAGGATACCGACATCAAGATCAGTACGCCTGCAATTAAACTCATTTTAGTATATATCGTTTTCATGTGTTCTTAAAATTAAAATCCAACAGTTGCACCAAAAATGAATGTTCTTGGTTGTGGGTAGTTGCCACGGTCTATACCTAAGCCCAATGCACTACCAGAAACTTCGGGGTCGAAACCAGTATACTTGGTCAATACAAACAGGTTGGTGCCTGTAGCATATAACCTTAGTGTTTTGACTTTGATTTTTTCTAAGTTTCTGAGTGTATAACCCAAAGAAATGTTTTTGAGACGCAGGTAACTGCCATCTTCCAAGAAGAAGTCTGATGGTTTAGAGAAGTTGCCATTCAGATCGCCTGTAGAAACCCTTGGGAAAGTATTGGAAGTACCCTCGCCATGCCACCTGTTCATTACCGAAGTAGGGTAGTTGGCTGTTGGTAGGTCCCATCGGTGCAGGCTGTTGAATATCTTGTTGCCTGCCAATCCACTGAAAAAGATGTTGAAATCGAAGTTTTTCCAGTTCATGCTCAGGTTAAAGCCATAATTGTATTTAGGGTGTGGACTACCCACGTTAGAACGGTCTAAGTTGTCGATCTTGCCATCGCCGTTCAAGTCTTCGTACCTGAAATCGCCTGGTACGGCATTCGGTTGGATCAGCGTTCCGTCTTTGCCTTTGTAATTGTTTACCTCACTTTGGGTCTGGAAAATGCCCGCTGTTTTGTACAACCAAAAGTAACCGATAGGTTGGCCTGCTTCCATGCGGGTTACATCTGTCATCTGGTTGCTGGCCGAGCTTCCGGTAATAAAGCCATTGGCATTACCCACATAGGTTACCTCGTTTTTGTTGTAGGCACCGTTAACGTTCAGGTTCACATCCAATTCGCCAAACTTTTTATGGTAACCCAACGAGAGTTCTATACCCTTATTGGTTACATTGCCTGCGTTGCCCACTGGTGCGCCATTACCTACATATAGTGGGATCGGGATGGTTACCAATAGGTCTTTTGTTTTTTTGTTATAGAGTTCTAAGGTTGCACTGAAATTGTTCAGAAACTCCATATCTATACCAATATTAGATTGCTCTGAGGTTTCCCATTTCAGGTCTGGATTGGCCACAGCATTAGGCGATGCGCCCACATATTGGGTGTTTGGACCAAAATAGTAGTTTCTGGCGTAGGTATTGATGGTCGATACAAAGCGGTAATCGCCAATGTTATCGTTACCTGTTCTACCCCAACTGGCTCTTAGTTTTAAGAAATTGATCCAGTTTACATTTTGTAAGAAGTCTTCTTTTTTAGCGTTCCATCCGGCAGAAAACGAAGGGAAGTAGCCAAACTTGTTTTTAGGACCAAAACGGAACGAACCATCGGCCCTGAAAATGGCACTGGCCATGTATTTGCCATCGTAATCGTAATTCGCTCTGGCAAAGTAAGAAAGAAAAGCACTGTGGAAAGCTCCACCAGAAGCTGCTGCACTCAAATTGTCTTTGGCCAGGTCGAGGTAGGCAAAATCAGGATTATCGTACAACAATCCATTTTTTGAACCAAATAGGTTAGTGCCTTTACCTGTATTGAGGGTATTACCAATCAATGCAGAGAAAGTGTGCTTTTGCAGGGTTTTGGTATAGGTTAATGTATTCTCGAAGTTGAGGTACTTGCTCTCTGCCGATGATTTACTTGCACCAGAGGCCAAGGTAAAATTGGTGGCATTGAGGTAATAGATAGGGGTATATCCATCGCCTACATCATACTGTAGTGTATAACCCAATGTACTGCGTAGTTTTAGGCCTTTGATGATGTTAAGTTCGCCAAAGGCGTTCACGTTAAAGCGCGAATAACCCGAACTCCCATTGCTGTAATAGGTACGTGCAACTGGGTTAACCACTTCTTGCGATACATACCTAGAGATGGCAAAGGTACCATCATCATTCATTACCCTGGTAACTGGATCCATGTTGATGGCACTTAATATAGGGCCTGCATTGCCACTATTGGTCGTGATGGACGCTCTTTTTACATTGGTAAAGTTGAGGTTAACACCAGTGGTTAAAAGACCATCCAAGTGTTTTTGTTCGGTATTTACACGGCCGGTATATCTTTCGAAGTTCGATTTGCCTTTGGCCAATGTACCATCTTGGGTAAAGTAAGAGAAAGAGGTATTGTAGGTAGATTTATCTGATCCGCCAGAAAAGGAAACCTGATGGCTCTGTACGGGTGCGTTTTGATAAGAAACTTCTCGCTGCCAATCGGTTCCTTTGCCCATTTTAAGGATCTCATCCTCAGAAAAGGGCAGGGGCAGGTTAGAGTTGAAATAAGCTTCGTTCTGGATCCTTGCATATTGGGTAGCATCTAATACATCTATGTATTTGCGTACATTCTGCATCCCGTAATAATATTCGTAGTCTATTCTTGGTTTGCCTGCCACGCCTTTTTTGGTGGTGATGATGATGACACCATTGGCTCCACGTGCACCGTAGATCGCTGCCGATGCGGCATCTTTAAGCACGTCCATGGTTTCTACATCTCTAGGGTTGAGCGATTCGATGTCACCTACGGGATAACCATCTACAATAAAAAGTGGGTCATTAGAACCATTGGTGCCTACGCCCCTGATCCTAATGCTTACCCCAGAACCTGGTTGCCCACTGTTCATCATTACGGTAACACCAGCTACTTTGCCTTGTAAAGCTTGGTCGGCCCTCATCAGTCCAGGAACTTCGAGGTCTTTTTTGTTCAGTGATGAAATGGCTCCTGTAACCAGGCTTTTCTTTTGTGTACCATAACCTACGACTACCACACTGTTCAATATGGATACGGTAGGGCTAAGCAGTACTTCCATGTCGCCACTTTTAGGGATCGCCACTTCTAGTTCGGTAAAACCTATGCTCTTGAACAAGAGGGTGGTGGCATTGTTGCCCACAGCCAGCTGAAATTTGCCATCCTTATCGGTTGATACGGCAACAGTGGGGCTTCCTTTTACCTGAACGGTTACACCAGGAATAGGAAGGTTGTCTTCCATGCCCTTTACCAGCCCTTTTATGGTTTGGTTTTGCTGCGCAGCAAGCTGTTCAGAAAAGCAACACAAACACAGGGCCACCAAAAGTAGGGCACTTAAGTTTTTAAGTTTTTTCTTCATCATACGGTTTATATAATTGGTTAATAAATGGTTTGGCGACTGATGGGGCAGTCATTTGGTTTGTTTATTTTGATTTAAATCCTAAGGCTTTGATGTAGCCCTCGTTTTGTTGGTTGTTTTCGAATTTGATCAGTTCGAGGTAATCGTTTAGTGCTTTTTTGATTTTCGGTCGGTCTATTTTTAGTTCGCGCATGTGCTTGTAGCTGTTTCTTGGACTTTCGGCATAGTCGATCACGAGGTTATAGTTTTCGGGCATTTTAACCGAGGTGATGTTTTTTGGGCTGTCCATTTTTTTGTAGGGCCAAAAATGCCAACCAATCTGATGCTCGTCTAAAAGGCTGCGGAACTTGAAGATCCATTCGTCTGTATTTTCGCCTGTTTCTCCGGCATAGATCGGGGCATTGTATTTGTCCCTAAAATCTAAAAAGCGTTGGATACTGCCTTTTACAGGCTGGTCTTTGTACAAGTGGAAGGTATAGACCACATTAGGATCTATCGGGGTGTTGAATACGCTAAAATTGGTATTCCATTGGGCACCACCCAGAAAAAGGATGTGGTTTTGATCTACCGACCTTATCTCTTTGGTCAGCTCTTTATAAAAAGGAACTAAGAAGTGGTTGAGCGAATCTTTGTTGAAATAGTGCGCAATGGGTTCGTTTAAAAGGTCGTAACCTAAAATAATAGGCTCATTGCTGTATTTACGGGCAATGCTTTTCCAAATGTCTTTGGTCAGTTTACGGGCATCTTCGCTTTCAAAAAGGAAAGGATAGCCATAGCTGTCGTCAATGTTGTCGCCTGTTTGTCCGGCAGGGGCGCAGTGCATATCCAAAATGACATAGAGGTCTTCTTTTTTGCACCAATTGATCACTTTGTCTAACAATTCGAAACCTCGAGAAGCATCATTTTGCCCCAAGTAGTCCTCGTTGGTAAAAAGACGATAGTTGAAAGGTACCCTTACCGAATTGACACCAATGCTTTTGAGGTATTTGATATCGGCATAGGTGATGTAATTGTCCAGAAACTTGTTCCAGAAAAGTTTGGCTTCTGATGGGCCAATCAGTTGGGCAAAGGTTTCGTGGATCATCTTTGGCGAGTTGGTGTTCTGAAACTTGAACATATAACCCTCTGGTACCAGCCAATTGCCCAAATTGGTACCTTTGATCAAAAAGGGTTTGCCGTCTGTGCCAATAATGTCACGTCCCTTTACCTTCATAAATTTAGATTGTTGGGCCATGAGCTGCCCTGCCACACACCAAAGGCATGCGATAATTAAGCCTAATTTCTTCATTCTTACTTAAATTTTTGTTGCATTTGTTGGTAATAGTCCTTTAGTATAAAAAAGGCTTTTTTCTTGTTGCCGTTGTGGTCGATCAACCCCTTGTTGTTCCAGCCATCCTGATAGGTGGGGTTGTTTCGTCGTGATGATCTAAAGTCGGCCAATATCCAGGGAGAGATCCCCGAGTAATTTGCAGGCATGCGCTTGAGCATGTCTACTTGTTCTTTGTAATACCACTCCTGAAATTCTTCAGACCATAGGGTATGGTCGTCGGCATGGAAACCACCCACAGCTTCTGCACCTGTTTCGCTGATAAAAAGTGGTTTGTTGTATTTGGTAGACCAATTGGCTGTTCGGCAGCTTTCTGGTGTGCCACCATACCAGCCCAGATATTGGTTAAAGGCCACAATGTCTACAAACTCGCCCAATGGATCATCAATAGAGCGCATGTTTTCTTTAGAATGGTAATTGACCTCTAAAGCAGCAGATACTAATCTGGATGGGTCTTTTTTACGGGCATAATTTAACAGCGAATGCATAAAATTGGTGCGCACGGTACTTACTGGGGTTTCATTACCTACCGACCAAACGATCACACTGGCCCGGTTATGGTCGCGGGTAATCATTTCGTCCAACTGTTGTTCTGCCTTTTGCAGTACTTCCTTGCTGCTGAAATCGATGGTCCAATACACGGGTATTTCCGACCAAACCACTAATCCGAGCGAGTCGGCAAGTCTGGTCATGCGTTCGTCGTGTGGGTAATGGGCCAAACGTACCATGTTACAGCCCAGTTCTTTGGCCCAGCCCAATAACTGTCTGGCATCTGCGTCACTATAGGCACGTCTACCTTCTTGTGGTATTTCGGCATGGATACTGATCCCTCTTAAAAAGAGTTGTTTGCCATTTAAAAGGAGTTTTGGTCCTTGGGTTTCTATGTTTCTAAAACCTATACGCTCACTTAGGGTCTCTGTTGCGGTCTTTAAGGTAACGGTATAAAGCTTGGGGTTTTCTGTAGACCATGGTGTAAACGTAGGCAGGGTAAAGTTGATCTCGGCCCTGTTGGCCACCACAGGGAATGTTTGCTTTACGTTGAGTTCAGGGATTTCTACGGTTACCGTTTTTTGCAGGGATGGGCCTTTCAGGTTTACAAAACCTTGTACCTCTTTGGCCGATTTGGGTTTCAGTTGCACCACATAATCGCTTATGTAGTTTGTGGTAAGCTCGATCAGTTTTACATCTCGGTTAATGCCTCCATAATTCCACCAATCAGTGTTAAGGGTGGGCACTTCATTGGCAAAACGTTTGTTGTCTACCTTTACCACCAAGAAATTGTCTTTGGCTTTCAATACCGAATCGGGGATTTCGAAGTTAAAAGGGGTGAAACCTCCTTTGTGGCTACCCAGTTTCTTGCCGTTAAGGTATACATGGCTGCTGTAGTTTACTGCGCCAAAATAGAGGTAGAGTTTGTTGGCCGCTTTGTCTTTTATATAGTCGAAAGACTTTTTATACCACACCGTACCTTCGTAATAAAGGAATTTTGGATCCTGCGAGTTCCAGTCGCCCGGCACATTCAGGGTATTGCGATCGCTATAACCATGTTCCTTTCGGTCCATCTTATCGGTTGGTTTGTCTGTGTTCCAATAAGCCTCTTTGTCATTTTCGGCCCGTTCTTTATAACGGTAATCGTAAAAGCCGGTTTCATAGCTATCGATGATGTATTGCCATTTGCCATTGAGGCTGGTTACCCGGCGTGCATCTACATTGGTAATCAAATCGGTCTGTGCATGGGCCTGTTGCAGTAAACAGCTGCACCATAAAACAGCAACAAAAAGTCTGCGGAATAAAAAGTACATAAAGGTTGGGTTGATCTATTTGGTTTTAACTAAGGCAAATCTATACGATAGAAATCCATTGTGCAAATAAAAAATAACATAAAATACTGATATACATGTAGTTATGATGATTTTAATACGCTTTAGTCTCGACAAAAAAAGAAGCTTTATGCCTGTAAATGTGGCACAAAGCTTCTTTTGCCTAGTCTAGTGAATTTTTTTTAATACACTTTAAAAAGATGTTGTTTTTTGTGCTTTTTTCTCTATTACGAGCTTGCTCCAGCCCATTTCGCCAGCACTTTTCAGTTCTTTTCGCTTTTCTTTGATGATCTTTTTGATCTTATCGCTAAAAGTCCAGCAGGTACCTTGGCGTAGCGAGAGCATTTCGGAGAGTTTATAAGAAGAGATTTCACCTTTGGTAGAATAGACCAAGAACACCATATAAAAGGCTTTGTTGATGGGTATTTTGGTATTTTGGAAGATGGTGTTCATGATCACCGATTCTTGATAGTTACAGGTAGAGCAGCGTCTGCTATAGGCCACACGCCCTTTGTAATAATGGGTGCCTCCACATTTATCGCATTGATAGCCCTCATTCCATTTCAGTTCGGATAAGAATTTAAAGCAGGCAATGTCATCTGGATAAGTTTTGCTAAATTCTTCAAAGTTGACGTTTTTAGAGAGTACGCGGGCCTGTGTAACCACTTCGATATTGGTCTGCAGGGTCTGGTTGTCTTCGGCCAATAGGGCATTCATCCGCTTGATCTCTTCGGCCTGTGCGTTGAGCAGTTCGTTCTGTTGCAACAGCTCTTCGTTCTGTTTCTCAATGATGTCTGATTTATGCAGTACTTCTTTGGTCCTTTCAAAAACCTTTTGTTCCAGTTCCTTATTGATGTTGTCCTTTAGCTCTTGACTGATCTTCATCTGTTGGATCATCTGCTGCTGGGCATTGTCTTTCTTTTTCTTCATTACCCTTACCTTATCGCCGATAGCGAACGATAAGAAGAGCATCTCGATGATGAAACAGAAACTAAGGATATAGAAATTTGCAGGGCCAAAGGGTAGGTTTACAGACAATACGGTTTGCAGTACCCTTACCGTTACACCCAACAAGAGAAAAGAATAACCGGCTACAAAAAAACGGGCATAAGGGTAACCTTTTCTCCAGATGTGCCAACCTGCATAATAACACACCATTAAAGGCAGGATCTCGATGTATTTATAGTTGAAGCAATCTTCATCGATCAACAAACAATATAGAAAAAACAGGGCCCTTAAGGTGATCACACCGAGCATGACCTTATTGAGCGTAGGTACCCTCGATTTTACCTGTAGAAACTCTCTGGTAAACAACAGCGATGCACTGGTGGCAAAGAAAAGGGCCACGCCAAAGGCGATCTCGTTCCATTCGGGCCAGTTGGGCCATAAGTATTGATAGGCAATGCCGTTAGAGCTCATCTCGAACATGGCAATGCTCATGTTGTAAAGGATATAATAGAGGTATTGCACCTGCCTAACGGCAAAGAACATCATCAGGTTGTAAAAGCTAAAGATCAGGATCATCCCATAAAAGATCCCGAACAACAGGTATTCCTTTAAACCATATTCTATGAACGAGTTCATGGGTTTTAAGGCCATCATTACATTGGCAGGTTGTTTAGATTTGATGGAGAAATAATAGACATGATCCCCAATAAAATTCCTGTTGAGTTTGATCGTGAAGTTTTTGTGCTTATAGAGCCTATCCTTAAAAAGATAACGAGAACCACCTAGAATCTGTTTGTACTGCTGGTTGCCGATCGGTTCGTAAAAGGCAATGCTATCTATGGTCTGGTCGTAAAACTCAATTACCCTTGCTTCGTCGTCTAGATGTGCATTGCTTACCCTGATCCGGAACCAATACGTGCTCTTTTGGTTATCGTTTTTAGGCACAAATACCTTGCTGGGCTTGAAACGTCTGTTGAAAGCGGGCGAGGTGACATCAGCAATGCTGAATTGCCCCAAAGGGTCTTCCAAACATTCGATTTCATTATAGCTGAGGATGTATTTGCTGGTATGCTTATCAATACTGACCGCTTTTTGTGCTTTGAGGTTAATGCTACATACAAAACACAAAAAAGCAAATGCATACAGTTTTAAAGGCACATCAGGCTTGATGTAAATTCTCATGGCGTTTTGTAGTAAGCTGGTTATACGGTTAAGGTATATCCATAGGGAGATGAAACAGTCAAAACGACTAATTGCTGTAAATATAATTTTTTATGATGTATTTGTACCTATGAATTGAATTTCTGTTGAGGGTCTAAAACAAAGGTTGACCAAAGGTAAGCAGGTTGCTATCTGGATCAAGCACCGAAAATTCTCTTTGCATCCAAGGTTTGTGCTCCAGTGCGGTACTGTTTACGTCTTTATCTCTAACCAGGTCGTAAAATGCTTCAATGTCGTCTGTTCGGATATAAACCTGACCATAGTTTTCTTTTGGGTCGAGCGTAGCAAACTCAAAAAAGTGGATCTGGATGTTGTCTTTTTCTACCATCAGGTAGCCATCGTAATCGGCACTGCCAAATTCCTGAAAGCCCAGTTTGTTCAAATAAAAATCTCTGGTAATGGCTTTGTTGCGCATGGGTAATTTCGGGTTGATTGCTGTAAGCATAATGATCTAGGTTTTTAAAGAGTGGTTTGATAATCAAACGTAAATAAATAACTTGTTATTTGCAAGTTGTTTTTGCATTTTTGTAAGGTGAAAGAAATTAAAAAGAGGTCTGGTTGTCCGGTCAGTTCGGCGCTTGATGTAATTGGCGACAAGTGGTCGTTGCTGATCATCCGCGACATTATGATGCATGGCAAGAACACTTATAATGAGTTTTTGAAGTCGAAAGAGAAGATTGCTACCAATGTATTGGCCGATCGTTTGGTGATGCTCGAATCGGCAGGGATATTGGTCAAAGAAGAGCATCCAGAAAGTAAGGCCAAAATCTTCTATCGTTTAAGCCATAAGGGGATTGACCTGTTGCCCGTGTTGGTTGAGCTGATCCTTTGGGCTGATGCTTACCTGCCAGTTGATCCAGAAGCACTTGCCTATGGCGAAGTATTGAAAAAAGACAAAACAGCCATCATTAAGCAACTAACGGCCAGCATGAAAAAGAAATAGCCACAGGTCATATTTACTTAAATGATTTTTCAATTACATCGTTTTAGCTCAGGCTGGCTATATTGCCTAAAACTTAATGGCATTTATATACATATCAATTGATGGAAAACGATAAAAAATTAAGGGTTTGTGTAGCCGGTGCTACGGGCTGGGCCGCATCAGAACTTTGCAGAGGGATTGTAGTCACCTCAGATCTGGAATTGGTTTGTGCAGTAGCACGCAAAAGTGCAGGACAAAACCTGAACGAAGTATTGGCATTAGGCTACCACAATCCTATACCCATTTTTGCCACTTTAGAAGAAACCTTAAACATCCATTACGATGTATTATTGGATTATACTTCTCCAACCATAGCCGAACATCATATAGTTACCGCCATTAACAATGGGATAGATGTGGTGGTAGGTACCTCGGGCCTAACGGATAGCCAATACGAGCATATCGCCACCATTGCCAGCCAAAAGAACCAAGCTGTGCTTGCGGTAGGCAATTTTGCCATTAGTGTGGTACTGCTGAACAAGTTTGCCGAAATGGCGGCTAAACACATGCCATCATGGGAGATCATCGATTACGCCAGCAATACCAAGGTCGATTCGCCAAGTGGCAGTGCTTTAGAATTGGCCAATCGGTTGGGTAAGATCAATTCATCGCTCATTACAGTTCCCATTGCCGATACCAAAGGAATCAAAGAAACAAGAGGAGCCAATATCAATGGCATGCAGGTACATGCGGTAAGGTTACCCGGTTTTGTGATCTCGTTAGAAGCCATATTTGGGATGGAAAGCGAAAAACTGACCATTAAGCACGAAGCTGGGGCAAGCGCAAAGCCTTATGTACAAGGCGCATTGCTGGCCATCAGAAAAGTAGGCTCGTTTAAGGGACTGAAAAGAGGCTTGGACCAAGTGATGGATTTTAACAGCTAAAACAAGTCCAGCTTTGTGGAAATCGGTTTTTTGTTGATAAGAAAATTTGCCCTTCAACATAAATAATGCAACCTTCGTGTATCAAATAAACAAACGATGGAAGATTTAAACGCATTAAGCCAAGTAGCAGAATTTCATAAAACCTTTAAACATCCGATTTTGGCACAGGCCACTATTCCGAGCAAAGAAAGATGCCAATTGAGGATCGATCTGTTAGCCGAAGAACTAAAGGAATTACAGGAAGCGGTAAACGATGGCAACATGGTTGAGATTGCTGATGCGCTTTGCGACCTTCAATATGTACTTGCTGGTGCTGTTTTGGAATTTGGTTTGGGCGGTCAGTTCAAATCTTTATTTGATGAGGTACACCGCTCTAACATGAGCAAGGCCTGTACTTCTGTTGAAGAAGCCAACGATACCATTGCACATTATAAAAACAATAGCAATGTAGATGCCTATTATAAAGAAGTAGATTCTTTGTTCTTGGTATACCGCGAAGGCGACCACAAAACCTTAAAATCAATTAACTATTCTCCGGCAGACTTGAAAGGCCTGTTGGTTAATCCTTAAGTATTATATATATGTTAATCATTAGTAACTACGAGGAGTTTGAAGCTTATTTGGGTAAAGAGTTAGGCACATCTGGATGGCATGCCATAGACCAGGCACAGATCAGCAAATTTGCCGATGCCACTTTAGACCACCAATGGATACATATTGATCAAGAACGTGCAGCAACCGAAAGCCCGTTTAAGGCTACGATTGCCCATGGTTACTTAACCCTATCTTTGATCCCTTATTTGTGGAAACAGATTGCCGAGATCCGTAACCTTAAAATGGAGATCAATTATGGCATAGAGAGCTTTAAATTTGGACAAGCTGTAGTGGTAAATAGCGAAGTAAGGTTAAAAACCAAACTCAAATCTATTGTCAATTTGAGAGGCACCACCAAAGTAGTTATCGAAGTGGTTTTGGAGATCAAAGACCAACCTAAACCAGCTTATACAGGTGATGTGATGTTCCTGTATCATTTTATAGCCTAAACAATTGCTTACTGGGTAACCTGCTCGTTTTTGGTATGGCTAAAGGTATTACCAGAAACCTGATTGTTAAATGGGGCTACATCTTGCATGGTGCGTGATGGGTATCGGGTTACATCAAACTTGCCTGTCCAATCTGCGTTTTTGCTGTCGCCGATCAAAATGCCAATATCGGCATTGGCAATCTGGTTGCCTTTGATGGTACAATTGCTGGCTGCAATGTAAAAGCCAACCTCATCTTTACCTTTTCCCATTCCATACATTAAACGGATGGCTGTTTTGATGTGGTCTATTTTATTGTTGATGATGGTATGCCCTGTGCCATTGATCCGGATACCACCTGTGCCACCCTCAAAAACATTACCCTCGATCAGGCAATCGTGGCCACCACGCATTACCAATTCGCCATCATTGTCTTTAAAGTAGTTGTTCAGGTAACGGTTGCCACTGCTCTTGTTGCTGATCACTTCGTTTTCGCCATTGCAGTTGATGAATTTGTTGTTGCTTACCGTCGATTTGGCTTCAATTACACCTAATAATACAGGGTCTTGGCCAATCTGCACACATTCGCCACCATTTCCATTTTTCCAGCTTACCTTGTTTTTATCGCTAAACACATTGGCGGTGATCAATGTATATAAAGGACAATCTTCTTTGCTGATCTTCACTTGTACATCCTGGTTGTCGATATTGCTATTAAATGTACAATGGTCTATCTGATTGTTAGATCCCTTACCAGAAATGATCACCAAGGGCATAAACTGCGCATTTACTTTATTTTTGATAAAAGTACTGGCAGTTAAGCGACAGTTTTTGGTATTTTTAAATTCGATCAATACGCCTGTTTTTCCGTTGGCCTTGGTCAGGTTGCAGTTGTTAAAGCTTATGCCACTCAACACCACGAAATCGCCAGTAACCTTAAATAGGGTTTGGTCTACATCACCAGAAAAAACAACCTTTCCGGCAGTTTCTGCCTTGATTACAATAGGTTTGGCCTCTGTACCCTTGTTGGCAATGGTGATGCCCCAATTGGTATAGGTGCCATTGGCAATGATCACCTCATCGCCAGCCACCAATTTGTCTAATATCGCTTTAAGTTGCATTTCGGAATTGATCCGATAGGTATGTGCATTGGCAGTTACGGAAAGTAAGATCAGGAAGAGGGAATATAAAACTGTTTTTTTCATTACCAAATGGTTTATTTTCTAAATTTAAGCTAATGCCGCTTATAAAATGACAATGAAATCTTAAATATTTGTAATATCTTTAAATTTTGAAATTCAAAGTCAATTCTGCAGTATTTCATAACCAACTGTATGATCAAGAATTTAGATGTAGTGACTAATCCTAGTATATTTATTGGTTAATGATGTTAAAAAGGTTAGCAAAATCTTTACTCTTCCTGCTTTTTGTATTTGCCAGTAGCCTATCGTATGCGCAAAAGATTGTGCCTATAGATGGTAAACTGCCAGAACACATCTTTAAATCGGAAGAAGTAGTTTGGTTAGAAGATCCTAATGGCAACTTGACCTTTGATCAGATCAGCAGCGCGGCGTATCAGGACAAGTTTATCACCAACATCAATTATTACCCCAAAAACTACAACCGTTCTTCAGCCTATTGGTACAGGGTAAAGGTAAATTTCCCTAAAGATCTAGACCACGCGGCTGTGATCGAATTTTTTGACCAGATCACCGATGAGATTGAAGCTTACCTGCCAGATGAGAAAGGGAATTACATCCATAGCAAGGCAGGGGCAGACCTCAATTTCAAAGACCGTCTGTTTCAACATAAAAACTTCGAGTTTTTGGTTAACAGTACCCAAAAGGGAGAACATACCTATTATTTCAAGGTAAAATCAAAAGACCAGGTCAATGTGATCATTGTGTTCAGAACGGTAGAGCGGTTTATCCAATATGGTTTAACCGAATATTTTACCTTCGGCTTTTTCTATGGCATGATCGTGATCTTCAGTTTCCACAACCTGTTGATGTTCATTGCGGTAAAACGTAGGCAATACCTTTATTATATCCTTTACATTTTAAGTGTGGGGATCTACGAAATGTCTACAGATGGTATTGCTTTTCAATATCTATGGCCAAACCATCCGGTATGGAACGAGTATGCTTATGGTGTTGCCCTTTACTTTCTGAGTACCTTTGGGCTTATTTTTACCAAAGAGCTACTGCACGTAAAAATAAAGGCGCCAAAGATCAACCAATTGATCAATGTGGTATTGGTATTGCGTTTGGTGTTCTTTTTGGCCTGTTTGTTCTACAACAACGATTGGTTCAAATACAAGTTTTTGGAGTTTATTCCTTTGTCGATCTGCTTTTTTACAGGGATCTATATCTGGTGGCGCAAGGAATACAGACCTGCCCGCTTTTTTGTATTAGGCTATTTTTTCCTTTTCAGTGGGTTCATCATCAAGGTGATCCATATTTTAGGCTGGGCCAGACATATTCCAGGAGCTTTAGGTTATTACAGTTTAACCTTTGGCTTCTTGTTAGAAATGGTGTTTTTATCCTTCGCCATCGGGGATCAGGTAAGGATCTTGAAACGGAAAAAAGAAAATGCACGTAAACAGATCATCAAACAGATGCAGGTCAATGCCGATCTGAAAGACAGTATCAATAGAGATCTAGAGATCAAGGTGCAGGAGCGGACCCAAGAGGTACAACAGCAATCGAGAGAGCTGCAACAAAAGAACATCACCATTGAGCAGCAGAATGAAGAACTGTTGTCTAAAAACACCTTGTTAGAACATCAGGCCGAAGAGATCTCGCGGATGAACATCTTACTTGAAAAAGACAACATCACCCTAAAAACGAACATAGAAAAGGTAACCGATGCCAGGGTAAATGCCACCGAGCTAGACTTTGACGAGTTCAGTCAAAAATACCCAGACCGAGATTCTTGCTATAAGTTTTTGGCAGATATGAAATGGGAGCATGGTTATGCCTGTATCAAATGTAGCAATACCACCTATTGTAATGGTAAGGTTCCTTTTAACCGCCGATGCACCAAATGCGCCTATGAAGAGTCGGTGCTGCACCATACCATTTTCGAAAACAACCGTATTCCGATCAATAAAGCCTTTTATCTGGTGTATCTCATGTACAATCATAAAGGCGCCATATCATCGCACAAGCTATCAGAAAAGCTCGGCATTAGACAAAGTACCTGTTGGACCTACGCTTCCAAAGTTAAAAAAGTGATGGAAGAACGTAAAAAAGACCTCAAAGGTGTAGGTAAATCTGGCTGGAGCAAGCTGGTTTTGGATAAATAATGTCCAAAAATCCTCGTTTTATAAGCTATAAGCAATGCTTTTTAACTTTTTTTTAATTTTTTTTCGATGTGGTTAAAGCGTATCGTACAATTTCAAATTGTGTCGCTAACTGTACAGTAAATCAACTGATTACCGATTGCATAGCTTGCGAATTAAGCGTATCAAAATTTTTGTAACTAACTAAATATCAGTTATTTATGATATTTTTTCATTTGCAAATATAAATCGCATTCGTCTATATTTACCTCACCAAATATTTTGGATCATTAACAAACCAACTTAAACTGTATGAGGAAAATTCTATTTAAAAGAATTTTGCGGAAGTTACCCACACTAATACTGTGTTGTTTTTTTCTGCAAATCAATGCTTCAGCTATTTCTGCTAAAAGCACAAGCAAACCCAACTATCTATCCAATTCAACAAATCCTGACTTGAACAAAGCAGATAGGTTATTGGTGAAATCGTTTGTAGATATTTCGGGGGTAGTAACCGACGCCAAAGGCCTTGCTTTACCTGGAGTAGGTGTAAAGGTTAAAGGCACCCAAAAAGTAGCAGTTACTGACGAGGATGGTAAATTTGCACTCAAAGGTGTAGACAAAGATGCTGTACTTGTATTTACAAGCATCGGTTTTAAACCAAAAGAGGTTACCGTTGGTGAACAGACTTCTATAAGAGTAAGTTTAGAAGAAGATGCCCAAGGCTTAAACGAAGTAGTAGTTGTAGGTTATGGTACACAGAAGAAGGTAAACCTTACCGGAGCTGTAGCCGCAATTAGTGGAGCTGAATTAATGAACAGACCAGTACCCAACGTAACTTCTGCCTTGCAGGGTAGAGTATCGGGTGTGGTAATCACCAGAAATAATGGTCAACCAGGACAAGAAAACTACGGTTTAAGGATCCGTGGTACCAATTCAATTAACGGTTCTGCAGCTTTAGTGTTGGTAGATGGAATTGAGATGGACCTGAACTTGATCAACCCAGATGATGTAGATAACATCTCTTTCCTAAAAGACGCTGCAGCATCGGCTATTTATGGTGCTAGGGCTGCTGGTGGGGTAGTATTGGTAACTACAAAGAAAAGTACAAGTGGAAAAACAAGGGTTAACTTCAACTCTTATTACAGTATCAACGTAACGGCCAGACAGCCAAAACGTTTGAACTCATGGGATGAGCAGACCTTGATTGATGAGGCTCGTTTCAATGCCACTGGTGCTAGAGAATTTACACCAGAGCAGATTGAATGGTTAAAAAATCCAAACTTTAACTATCGTCCTAACCTTACCTCAAATCGTTGGGAATATTTTGACAATACAGACTGGATCAAAGCCGGTATGAGTACCGTTAACCACGCCCAAAACCATTCGGTTTCTGTTGGTGGAGGTTCTAAAGAGCTGAATTACCTGCTTTCTGGAAGTTTCCAGACTAGAGATGGGGTTTTACGTTATGGACCAGATGACAACTCTAGATATAACTTTAAACTGAACCTAAATACAGAACTGAACAAATACGTAAGTGTTGGTTTAGTAGCTGGTTATATTGGTCAGGTAACCAATTCAAATTCATTCTCTACAGGTAATATTGTAAGTGCACTTTACCGTGTACGTACCAGACAATCGTTATACACGCCACCAGAAGATACTACAGGGCAGCCTTACAATGGCGACTTGCAGATCAATGCGGTAGACATTGAAAAGAATGCAGGTTTTACCAGAGCGATCTACGAGAGTTTTACTGGTAAAGTAGACTTGACGGTTAAAGATTTTATCAAAGGTTTAAGGATCAATGCGGTAGCTTGGAGAAACCAAGATAACTATAACTACGAGCAAGATAGAAGAAGCTTAAACTGGTATGGCCGTAGCAATACAGAAGCACCACGTTTCAGCGCCAACGTACCAAACGGGATCAATTTAACGAAAAACCGTGGTTACCATGACAATCTACAAACTACTGTTACCTACGATTTTAAATTAGGCAACAAGCACAACTTTACCGTATTGGGTGGGGCTGCTTATGACCAATACAGAAAAGACGAAGTTAGTGCAGGTGCAACCAATTTGTACAGTAACGATTCATTCAGCTTAAACTTCTCTGATCTTTTAAACAGAACAAATGGTGACAACGTTGAAGCGTATGCTTTCGGTTCGCTATTTGGTAGGTTCAACTATAACTACGACGAAAAATACCTATTTGAAAGTACTGTGCGTTACGATGGTAGCTCTCGTTTGTCGCCAAGCGCACGTTGGAACTTGTTCCCTTCATTTTCTGCAGGATGGAGAATAAGCGAAGAAAACTTCTTTAAAAGCAATGTGCCTGTGGTATCTAACTTGAAACTAAGAGCATCATGGGGTCAGGTAGGTAATGCCGTAGGTACTGATATTGGTAATTACGATTACATCGCTACGCTATCAAGCGGAAGTAATTTGGTATTGAATGGTTTAAAAACCAATTATTTCTATCAAGGTGTATTGCCTTCAGTAGATAAAACTTGGGAAACCGTACAATCTTCTAACATTGGTATCGATTTAGGGATGTTCAAAGAGCGCTTGACTTCTACAGTTGAGTTTTATGACAACCGTAACAAGAACATGTTGATCTTATTGAACAAGCCAAATATCATAGGTATCGATGTTTCAAAAACCAATTCTGGCGAATTGAAAAGCTGGGGCTGGGAGGCTGAACTGAAATGGAGAGATAGAATTGGAAATTTTGGTTATAACGTAGGTGTTAACTTTTCAGACAACCAGAACAAGTTGATCAAAATGGCGGGTAAAAACCTGATCGGTACAGGTGGCGTAGTTCAAGCAATAGAGGGCTATCCTTTAAATAGTGTTTGGGGCTACAGAACAGCTGGTATCTTCCAATCGGCAGATGAAGCCAATGCTTACAAAGCAAAAGTGAGCTATCCGTTTTTTGCCAATCCAACTGCTGGTGATATCAAATATCTAGATCTAAATGGAGATGGCGTGATCAATGCCGGCGGTGGTACACCAGAAAACCCTGGAGACCTTGTATACTTGGGTAATACCAGTGCAAGATATTCGTATGGTTTTGATGTTGGCGCAAGTTGGAAAGGTTTTGATTTCTCTGTGGCTTTCCAAGGTACATTGAAACGTTCTTTCTTGATCGCTACAGAAACTTTGGCACCACTTAACGGAACAGCAAATATGCCATGGACCATCCACATGGACCGTTGGACACCAGAAAATCCGAATGCATTTTTCCCTCGCATGTACCAAACCAGTGACCACAACTATAAACCTTCAGACAGATGGACCCAAAACGGAAGTTATATCCGTTTAAAAAACCTACAAGTTGGTTATAAAGTTCCTTTCAATAAAAAGTACATCCAAAACGTAAGGATCTACTTCTCAGGACAGGATCTTTGGGAGAGTACCAAAGTGTTGAGCGTATTTGATCCAGAAGTAAGCAATGGCGTAAACTCTCAAGCTTATCCATTCTACAGGTCATATGCATTTGGTTTAAATGTTACTTTATAGTTCTAATTATCATGAAAAAAAATATATTAATCAGCTCTGCTTTAGCCATCCTAATTCTGTTAGGGAGTTGCGCAAAGCTAGATAGAGCACCCGAAACAAATTTCTCTGATACCGATTTTTGGAATACAGAGGTCGACTTGATGAATGCAGCCAATAGGTTATACCAACAAATGGGTGGTTATGGCCCAGATAATCGTGCTGACGACAATACCAACCAGAACATTGATGCGATCAGTACGGGTAACAGAAGTGTACCAAGTACAGATGGCAACTGGAACAATCCATACAACATGATCTTTACGGCCAACAACATCCTTGAAAAAGGGTTGAAAGCCAAAGTGACCGAAAGTGTAAGGAACCGTTATTTTGCAGAAGCCCGTTTCTTTAGAGCTTATGCCTATGCGCAGTTGATCGAGAAATATGGAGATGTGCCTTTGGTACTTAAAACATTGGCTGTTGATGATCCTGATCTATCAATGCCTAGAACGGCTAGAGAAACCGTAGCTAAAGCCATTTATGATGATTTGGACTTTGCCTCTACATGGTTGCCAACAAGAGCGGCATTACCAGCAGCGCAATACGGTCGCATTACCAAAAGTACTGCCTGGGCATTAAAGGCCCGCGTAGGTCTTGAAGAAGGTACAAGGTCGAAATTCCATGGCGTAGCCGGTTGGCAAGACCACTTGAACATTGCCGTAGCTGCAGCAACTGCCGTAATGGGACAAGGACATACGTTATTTGCCAACTATCTGGGTGAGTTTACCCACTTGGGAGATGGCATGTCGAACACTGAAAACCTATTGATCAAACAATACCTGTTAACAGTGCTTACCCACAATACTTCACGCGATTTGGAAAACGGAAGAATTGCCCCAACACGTAACCTGATCCGTCAGTTCTTGTATACGGATGGTCTTCCGGCTTGGAACTCAGATCAGACGCCATCGGCTACAAGATCTACTTTATTTGTACCAGAAGCCAGCGAAACTAGTTACAATACCATTTTAGATAACCGCGATCCTCGTATTTCTACATTGGTATACAGAGCAGGAGAACAATCGTACCAAAGAGCTTGGGTACCACAAACTTCATTGGGTTCTAGAACTGCTTATGCAGGTAAAAAAGGCTTCGATGCTGCAGACTGGGCAAGTAATGGTAATGCAACTGTACAAAGAAATATTATCCGGTATGCAGAAGTATTGTTGATCTATGCAGAAGCCAAGTTCGAATTGACTGAAAGCATTAGCGATGCCGACCTTAACTTGACCATCAATGCATTGAGAACACGTGCAGGTTTTGCACCAAGACTAAGCAATGCTTTTGTAACGGCCAATGGTTTAAGTATGCGCGAAGAGATCAGAAGAGAAAGAACAGTTGAGCTTTCGTTAGAATATTTCAGGTTTGGCGATTTGATCAGGTGGAAAACTGCCGAAACTGTAATGCCAAAACCAATTCTTGGTGGAAAATACATTGCGAGCGAATGGGTAGGTACAAATGCATCGGCATTGAACCTTAACGCAGATGGTGTACTTGTGGTTGAAGATGCAACCAAACGTAAATTCAATGCGGCAAGAGATTATCTATATCCAGTGCCATTGAACGAGATCGCACTAAGCAATAACAATGTGAAACAAAACCCAGGGTGGCAATAAACAAAAACGAACATGAGCAGGTCAGGAGCAAAGCGCTCACCAATAGCAGGTTCCTGATCGCTTCATAACCCATAAAAAATATACTCTAATGAAAAAATCAAATATAGTTTTATCAATCATAGCACTCATGTCACTTGCTTTTGCAGCGTGTGAAAAAGATGACCCAACAGGTCCCGTTGGCTTACCGGAGTATGAAAACTACTATTATGCAGGTTTCTTGCCATGGAACAATACAGGTACAGAATCTGTATTCAGAACCCAAACTACTTTGGTGAAGTTTCCAGTACAGTTCCATTCGGCTTATGTACGTAATTACGATGCAGAAGCGAAATACACTTTAGTAACTACAGGTATTGCCAATCCGGCAGTAGTTGGACAGGATTTCAACTTTGTAGACAAAAACGGAAACGTGATCCAAGCAAATAATGGCGTTTATTCTTTAAAATTTCCACAAGCTAAAGCCTTGATCGATACCATTTATGTAAAGGTATTGAACAGCAGCATTGCCGGCACACGTAAAATAGAAATCAACATTGTAAAAAATGAAACCAGCGAGTATACCGTAGGTAATTTCTCGCAGGCCTTTAAACGTTTTTTAGAAGTTAAATAGGCAAAATAATCCAAGTCATTAAAATCGGCCTGCCAGAAATAGCGTAGGGTAGGCCGGTTTTGTTGATTGCTAAATCTTAAATTTTAACCTGAACCTTTTGGTTTCAATGCAGTTATAGCCTACCAAATAGCTGTCAATTGATTTTTTACTTTTATAATGTACCAAGCTACCTGTTTGAAAAAGATCCTCCTCTTCCTTTTATTTTTTGCTTCCTTTAACACTATTGCCCAACAATCAAAAAGCATTTTGCCAGCAAGAACATCGGTAAACCTAAATCAGAACTGGTCTTTTGCCAAAGATCCGACTAAACAATATGCTGCTGCAAATCTAAATGGTTTAAAGTGGGCTACAGTGCAGATTCCACATACCTGGAATGCTTTTGACGTAATGGACGATACGCCCGGTTATTACCGTGGAATTGGTTGGTACAAGAAAAAGTTGGCACTCAAGCCAGCATGGAAAGGCAAAAAACTCTACCTCTATTTTGAAGGGGCCAACCAAGAAACCACAGTTTATTTAAACGGTAAAAAAGCTGGCCACCATGTGGATGGTTACAATGCCTTTCGTGTGCCTTTGAACAACCTTAAATTTGATGGTACCGACGAGGTAGCAGTAAAAGTAGACAACAGTTATAATGAAAATATCGCCCCATTAACCGCCGATTTTACTTTTTTTGGAGGCATTTATCGCAATGTTTCTTTATGGGTACTCACACCTGTGCACTTTGAAGATAACCAGTACGCCTCAAAAGGTGTATATGTACATGCCGAACAAGTTTCTAAAACTGGTGCAGCAGTAATGGTAAACGGGAATTTGATCAACAGTTCATCAAGCGCGCAAAAACTGACCATTGTTACTACGTTTTCTGATGCAAACGGAAAGCAAATTGAAGAGGTGAGTTCTGCTGTTACAGCAGGTTTAAATGAGCTTGTGTCATTTAAACAACCAGTGATATCGGTTAAACAGCCCAATTTATGGTCGCCAGAACATCCTTATCTCTATCAGGCCAAAACCCGCTTATTAGAAAATGGTACCGGAAAAGTATTGGATGAAGTAAAGGTAGACGTAGGGTTGAGGTTTTTTAGTTTTGATGCAGAAAAAGGCTTTTTCCTAAACGGACAGCCTTACAAATTAATAGGCGCTAGTCGCCACCAAGATTTTGAAGGTATGGGCAATGCCGTACCATCAGCCTTGCAGGTAAAAGACATTACCCTATTGAAAGAGATGGGAGGTAATTTTTTACGAGTAGCACATTACCCGCAAGATCAGGCCGTTTTAGATGCCTGCGACAGGATGGGAATCCTAACTTCGGTTGAAATCCCTATTGTAAACGAGATCACCGAAACGGAAGATTTTTATCGCAATAGCAAACAGATGCAACTGGAAATGATCAAACAGAACTACAACCATCCAAGTGTGATCATCTGGGCTTATATGAACGAGGTGTTGCTGAAGATGAAGTTCAACAACGATCCCGAAAGGAAACAAAAATATTTAGCCAATATTGCCACATTGGCGCAGAACTTAGAAGATTTAACAAGGGCAACAGACCCTACACGATATACCATGATGGCCAATCACGGCGATATCAATGGGTATACTAAGGCAGGCTTAACCAAGATTCCTATGTTGGTGGGGTGGAACTTATACCAAGGTTGGTACGGAGGGAAATCGGAAGATTTTGGGACGAACTTGGATAAGATTCATCAATTGATGCCCGATAAGCCTATTCTGGTAACAGAATTTGGGGCAGATGCTGATCCGAGGATCCATGCATTTACACCGATCAGGTTTGATAAAAGTTTGGAATATGCCATGCTTTACCACCAGATTTATATCAGAGACATTTTAAAAAGACCTTTTGTGGCAGGTGCAGCGGTTTGGAACCTTTCTGATTTCAATTCAGAAACCCGTGAAGAAACCATGCCACATGTGAACAATAAAGGGTTAATGACCTTAGCCAGAAAGCCAAAAAACACCTATTATCTATACAAAGCCAATTTTCAGAAAAAACCATTTCTAAAAATTGGCGATGGTACTTGGAAATTTAGAGGCGGTCTTGCACTTGCGAACGAACCTACAGCTACCCAGCTTTTACAGGTAATCAGTAATACCGACAGCGTTGAACTTTGGGCCAATGGCAAAAGTTTGGGCAAAAAGAATGTGGTAGAAAGATTGACCAATTGGGAAGTGCCTTTTAAAAATGGCAATAACCAGATCAAAGCGGTTTCGTTTGTTGGGGGTACTAAAATTGAAGATCAAAGTACGATTGATTTTAACTTACAACCCGCTGCTATGGCCAATTTTAAAGCCATCAATATTCTTATGGGTAGCCAACGACAATTTATAGACGAGCAGAAACAAGAAATCTGGTTCCCTAGCCAAGCTTACCAAACAGGCTCTTGGGGGCATAAAGGAGGCGAGGCCTTTAAAATCAAAAACAGTGGTCGCCAAAGTTATGGTACCGATAAAAACATCAGAGGTACTGTTAATGACCCGGTTTACCAGACCCAATTGGTGGGCTTAGACAGTTATCAACTGGATGTACCTAAAGGCAAATATGAAGTAACCCTACACTTTGCCGAATTGATGGGCAACGGAATCCAATCTGTTTTACCCTACAATCTCGACAGCTTGATCGCCGTAAGTAAAGAAGTGCCAGAGCAAAGGATATTTGATGTTTACCTGAATGATAAACTGGTGGTGAAGAAGATCAATATTGCAGCCACTTATGGGATTGCCAATAGTGTACAGAAGCGGTTTGAATGTGTGGTTACAGATGAGAAAGGTATTCGGATTTTATTTAAGAATAGTCAAGGTAAAGCTGTTTTGAATGCCTTACAGGTTAAAAAAATTAATTAAAAATAGATTTTAAGTAAAGCTGATCAAAATTCATGTTATCTTTTGGCTAACTAAAACTAAACCATAAAGAATGAAAGCGCTACCTAAACGGATTTTATCCATAGATATACTTAGGGCCATTACCATGTTGCTCATGATCTTTGTGAACGATGTAGCTGGTGTAGCCCAAATCCCTAAATGGATTGAACATACCCCAGCAGATGTGGATGGCATGGGTTTCTCCGATCTCATTTTTCCAGCTTTTCTTTTCATTGTAGGCTTATCTTTACCCTTCGCTATTCAAGCTCGACTAAAAAAAGGGGATTCTAACAAGGCACTGATCAGTTATATTCTGTTAAGGGCATTGGTCTTAATTGTAATGGGCTTTTTCCATGTCAACTTAGAAAGTTACAACAGTGAGTTGGCCTTGCTCAGCTATCCAGTATATGTGATTTTGTTGACCGCAGGTTTCTTCCTGATCTGGTTGGATTATCCAGAAAAGATCGGCAAAACTATAAAATCCGCTCTGATGGCTTTAGGCATCCTTACGGTAGCTGCAATGGCTTATTTATATAAAGGCGGTACTGCTGCTGCCCCCAAAGGCATGGAACCACAATGGTGGGGCATTTTAGGAATTATTGGTTGGGCTTATCTGTTTTCGGCCTTGGTCTATTTCTTCACCAAAGGTAAATTAACAACATTGATAACTGCTTTTATCGCATTTGCATTGATCAATATCGCTAACCATACACAGCTGGTCCACGTAGACCTGTGGATGGTAGGCGATGCTTCGTCCATTACGTTGATGCTGGGTGGAGCAGTAATTTCTACCCTGTATTCGGTTTTGGTAGCTAAAGAGAAAGACAAAAACTTATGGTTGATCCTTACCTTATCTGGAGCTTTGGCTGTTGTTTTTGGCTTGCTGATCAGACCTTATACAGGTGGAATCTCTAAGATATATTCAACCCCAGCTTGGGTATGGATCTGTATGGGCATTAGCATTTTAATGTTCCAACTGTTGGTCTATCTTATCGATGTAAAGGATAAGAAAAATTGGTTCAGCCTGATCAAACCTGCAGGTACCAGTACCTTAACCTGTTATTTAATACCCTATGTGTTGTATGCTGTGTTTAATTTGATAGATTTCAATTATCCTCATTACTTTAATTATGGTATTGGTGGAATCATCAGGTCGCTGTTCATCGCCTTTTTGGTGATCAGGCTAGTGGCCTTTATGGAAAAGAAAAGTATCCGTTTAAAAATCTAAGCCCTATGATCAGATCAAATAGTAACATCAAGCAGTTTTTTCTTTTGTTAACGGCAGTAAGCCTACTGTCGGCAGTTAACATACCTGCCAAAAAACCAGTGGTAATTGGTTATGTAACTGGTTACAATGGTTTAACCAATACAGATTACATTGCTGCAGAAAAACTGACTCATATCAATTATGCTTTTGTAAATGTAAAAGACAACAAGGCCCATCTAGAGAATTTAAAGACCGATACCGTAAATTTTGCCCGTTTAAATGCCTTAAAGCTTAAAAATCCAAACCTGCAGATCTTAATATCGATTGGAGGATGGGCTTGGAGCGAGAACTTCTCTAATGCGGTGCTCACCGATTCTTTAAGGAAAGGTTTTGCGGCAAGCGCTGTGCAGATCATCCGTCAGTATAAATTAGATGGTGTAGATATCGATTGGGAGTATCCGGGCATGCCAGGCGAAGAGGGTAATGTCTATCGCCCAGAAGACAAACAGAATTTTACCTTGATGTTCGAAGCCCTTAGAAAAGAACTCGACGTGTTGGAAAAGGAAACAGGCAAAAAGAAATTACTCACAACAGCAACAGGTGGTTTTGTTTCCTTTTTGGATAAAACCGAAATGGGCAAGGCCGCTAAATATTTAGATTACATCAACCTGATGACCTACGACTATTATCCCTCAAAACAGGCTGCACACCATACCAACTTATACGATTCAAAAAGTTATCCTTCAAGTAATTCTGCAGACAGGGCAGTGCTTGCTTACATCAATGCTGGTGTACCGGCCTCAAAAATTGTAATGGGTATCGCCTTTTATGGCAGAAACTCAAAGCTAAGTCCAGATGCACAGAAAGGCTTGGGCGATACGGTACTTGTGGCCAACAGTTATGGAAAGGGTTATACTTTTACCAAAGACAGCTTGGTCAACAAGAAAGGTTTTATCGAGTATCAGGATCAGGATGCAAAAGCACCTTATCTGTTCAATGCAGCTACCAAACAATTCATTTCTTACGACAACGAATGGTCTGTAGCCCATAAATGTGAATATGTGTTGAAACATCAATTGGGTGGGGTAATGTTTTGGGAGTACAGTTCGGACAATAAAGGTTATCTGTTGAACCAGATCACCAAGAGTTTTAAATAATCAACGGAATAATGACAAAGAAGATCAGCGCTATTTTACTGCTTTTATTAGGTTTTAACCAGCTTTTACAGGCACAGACCAGTAAACGTTTAAACAACAACTGGGAGTTTGTTAAACAAGACCTAGGTGGTGTTTGGGAAGCATTGCGACCAGTTAAGGCAGGAAATCCTGAAGAACTTCCGTTTTGGCAAAAAGTAAACCTGCCACATTGTTTCAATGCCACCGATGCCGTTGATCCAGATGTAAACTATTACCAAGGTCCGGGTTGGTACAGAACTTACATCGACATCGAAAATCCTTATGCAAAGGGGAGGACTTTATTACATTTTGAAGGGGCTGGCCAAAAAATACAGGTTTACATCTACAACGTTAAAGTTGCCGAACATGTAGGTGGTTACGATGAATGGACGGCAGACATTACTGATGCCGTTGCTGCATTTAAGAAGACAGCTGTTTTTAACAGTCAATACAAAGGGAAGATCCCTGTGGTGATCAGGTGCGACAATTCTAGAGACTTAGAAATGATTCCTTCTAGCCTGTCAGATTTTAATGTATACGGAGGAATCTACCGTTACCTAAACTTGATATATGCGCCACAACTTTCTGTAGATAAATTGTTTGCAAAAGCTACTGTTGATGCCAAAGGCAGTTTAGGCAAATTGAGCATCAGTGCAAGGTTGTTGAATCCTGATGCGGTAAAAAATGCTATGGTACAGATCAAGGTTACCGATCCATCTGGTAAAAGCATCGCTGATTTTAGCAAAGAAATTGTAAGTTTCAAAGGCGATTCATTGTTGATGGAAATGACATTGAAATCGCCAAAATTATGGTCAACAGAACTACCGCAACAATATCAAGTGGCGTTGAGCATTACGGCCAATGGCACTACATCAACCCTTAGCCAAAAAGTGGGTTTCAGGAATTTCGAATTTGTAAAAAAGGGACCGTTTATGCTCAATGGCAAACGTTTGTTGTTACGTGGTACACATCGACACGAAGACCATGCGGGTGTAGCTGCGGCCATGACCGAGGAAATGATCATCACCGAGATGAAGATGATGAAGGAAATGGGTGTCAATTTTATACGTTTGGGCCATTATCAACAATCCAGGATCGTACTTGACCTATGCGACAGTTTAGGGATTTTGGTATGGGAAGAAATTCCATGGTGCAGAGGTGGCTTAGGTGGTTCGATTTATCAGCAACAAGCCAAAAGGATGTTGACCAATATGATCGAGCAGCATTACAACCATCCATCCATCATTATTTGGGGTTTGGGTAACGAGAACGATTGGCCAGGAGATTTTACGGAATTTGACCAGCAAAAAATCAGGACCTTTATGAAAGAACTGAACGACCTTTCGCATCAGTTAGATCCATCAAGAAGTACGGCCATCAGGCGATGTGATTTCTGTAGGGATATCGTAGATGTGTACTCGCCCTCTATTTGGGCTGGTTGGTACCGTGGTGATTATACAGAATATAAAGACGTATCATTGGCCGAATTTAATAAATCAGACCGTTTCTTGCATGTAGAGTGGGGTGGCGACAGTCACGCCCGACGACATTCGGAAAACCCTGACAATGCCTTGAGCAAGATCAAAAAAGGTGGTGGTGCCGATGAAAGGGCCGGAGATGCTTCGCTATATGGCGGTGCCGCAAGAGTAAGTAAAGATGGCGATTGGAGCGAGAGCTATATTGCAAATCTGATCGACTGGCATTTAAAAGAACAAGAAACCATGCCTTGGTTAAGTGGAACCGCATATTGGCCATTTAAGGATTTTTCTACCCCCATCAGACCAGAAAATCCAGTTCCTTACGTGAACCAAAAAGGGGTAGTAGAAAGAGATTTTACCAAAAAGGAAGCCTTTTATATTTTCCAATCTTATTGGACAACTACACCAATGGTGCATTTGTATGGTCATTCGTGGCCAGTGCGTTGGGGAGAAGAAGGGGAAGAAAAAATGGTGAAAGTCTATTCTAACTGCGATAAGGCAGAACTGTTTGTAAATGGAAAGAGTTATGGCATCAGAAAAAGAGATAGCCAAAATTTCCCTGCTGCGGGCCTGCGTTGGCAAGTACCCATGCAAAAAGGTAAATACACGTTTAAGGTAGTAGCCAAAAAAGGAAAAGTAACCGTTACCGATGAAATTACGCAAGAATACCAGACCGAAAAATGGGGCAAAGCAACTCAAATGACTTTAACCAAGTTGGAAGAAAAAGACGGGATTGCCACCTTAGAGGTAAAGCTATTTGATGCCAACAATGTGTTGTGTTTGGACGCCATCAATCTGGTATCGTTCAGTTTGGTAGGCGATGGCGAACTGATCAGGGACCAGGGAACTTCGACTGGGTCGGCCAAGGTGCAGCTGTACAATGGTAGGGCGATCATCAAGATGAAAACCAATGGTGCAAAAAGTGTAGTGTCGGTGCAGTCTAAAGGTATTCCAACTGTGTTTTTAAATCAATAAACCATGAAAAATATCAAACTGACTTTCTTATTTGTATTGTTGTCATGTGTTTGTTTTGCACAAGGAAATATCAAACAACAGGCCAATACTGTACTTAAGCAACAGGTTTTAACAGAAGCGGCTTGGGCCATGAAACAGAGCCCTGTTACGGTAACTGCCGAAAGCTCACCTAGAAGTGCGGGTGGTAAACACGATTTTTTCTCGGAAGCTGATTATTTTTGGCCAAATCCTGCCAATCCAGATGGTCCTTACATCAACAGAGATGGCGAAACCAATCCAAATAACTTTGTAGCCCACCGCAAGGCCATGATCCGTTTTAGCCAGATCATTGGGGCATTGGCATCGGCCTATCAATTAACTGGCGATGAAAAATATGTAAAACAGGCCCTTGTCCACTTGAAAGCTTGGTTTATAGATCCAGCAACCTTAATGAATCCGAACCTTTCTTTTGCCCAAGCGGTTAAAGGTTCTTCTACAGGCAGAAGCTGGGGCATTATAGATACCATTCATTTCATGGAAGTGGCCCAAGGGGTGTTGGTGATGCAAAAGGCAAAAAGCTTTGACCAGCAGTCCTTAAAATCGATCAAGCAATGGTTTGCCGATTATATCCTTTGGTTGGATACGAGTAAAAATGGAGTAGCAGAAAAACTATCGAAAAATAACCACAGTGCTTGTTGGGTAATGCAGGTGGCTTCTTTTGCCAAACTCTGTAATGACCAACCCATGCTAGATTCGTTGCGCTTGAGGTATAAAAATGTACTCTTGCCCTTACAAATGGCTACCGATGGTAGTTTTCCATTAGAATTGGCACGTACTAAAGCTTATGGTTATTCTATCTTTAACTTAGATGCCATGACCATGATCTGCCAGATCTTATCTACCCCAAAAGACAACCTTTGGAAATTTGAAACGGCAGATGGAAAATCGATCTATAAAGGGATTACCTATCTATATCCATTTGTAGCAGATAAGAACAAATGGACTTTAAAACCAGATGTAATGTATTGGGAGAACTGGCCAGTGGCCCAGCCTTTCCTTTTGTTTGGTGCCAATACCTATCAGAACCAAAGCTGGTTCAACACTTGGAAAAGTCTGGATTTGAAGCCTACGGTTGAAGAAGTGATCAGAAACGTACCCATCAGACATCCATTGATCTGGCTGTAGCATATGAAAAGAATAAGTAACGGAAAAATATAAAAAAAATAAATTGTTATGAAGTTGAAAATTAGTTTAATAGCAGTGTTTGCTTTGTCTTATAGTTTAAGTCATGCGCAGCAGGTTAATGTGCCGAAATCTTTTGCAGCTGCAGCCAAGCAAACCAATGTATTGATTAAAAATGTAGATTCGGCAAGGGTAGTAAAACCTACTTTTGTATCGCCAAGAACGGTAGAAAATGGACAATTTAAAATGGTAATCTCTAGAGATTGGACCAGTGGTTTTTTTCCGGCAGAGCTGTGGTATTTCTACGAATACACCAAAGACAAAAAATGGCTTAACCTGGCCAAGAAATATACAGAAGATATCAAAAAAGAACAGTTCAATAAAGGTACACATGATCTGGGCTTTATGATCTATTGTCCCTTTGGCAATGGTTATAAACTGACCAAAGACACCGCTTATCGCTCGGTGATCATCCAGGCGGCCAAATCTTTGTCAACAAGGTTCAATGCCAAAGCTGGGGTAATCAAATCATGGGATCATAATGGCGATAAATGGAAATATCCCGTGATCATTGATAATATGATGAACTTGGAGCTTTTGTTCGAAGCAACCAAATTTACCAAGGATTCTACCTTTTACAAGATTGCGGTTACGCATGCCAATACCACCATAAAAAATCACTTCAGACCCGATTTTAGTTCATGGCATGTGATTGACTACGATACCTTAAGCGGTAATGTTCGCCAGAAGTTAACGGCACAAGGCTATTCAAACGAATCGGCATGGGCAAGGGGACAGGCTTGGGGTCTGTATGGTTATACTTTATGTTACCGTTATACCAAAAATCCTGCTTATTTGGCTCAGGCTGATGGTATTGCCAATTTTATTTTAAGTAGCAAAATTACCCCTGCCGATGGTATTCCATATTGGGATTACAATGACCCACAGATCCCAAATGTATCAAGAGATGCTTCTGCTGCAGCAATTACGGCTTCTGCCTTATACGAATTGGCTAAATACAGCAAAAAGAATACCCAGAAATACAAAGCAGCGGCCGATAAGATCTTGGCTTCCCTAAGTACAAAATATACCAGCAAACCAGGGGCGAACTATGGTTTTATCCTCGAGCACAGCACAGGACATCGTCCAGCTAAATCAGAGATAGATGTGCCGATCAATTATGCAGATTATTATTATCTAGAAGCTTTGTTGAGATACAAAAACTATAAAAAGTAAATGTTAGGTCCCCTGATTGTATACCGCAGTTAGGGGATATGATATTCCTCTATGATTTGATGGATGATTATATGCCATATTAAATTTGGTAAGGTATTTATGGTGTAACGCTTCTTAATTTATTTCATATTCATTCTATTTATAATCAGATGTATATGTATTTTATATAATTCATTACTATAGATGAAGTATTTCACTACTGGTCTTTAAATAATTTTTATCCATACCAAATCTCTTTGCATTGATATCCCTAAATTTTAACCTTAGATGAACAAAACCCTCAAGCTTTTGGCCCTTACTCTGATTGGGTTTAGTCCAAATCTTTATGCGCAGCAAAAATCGATCAACCAACGTGTAGATTCACTCATGAAATTGATGACCTTAAAAGAAAAGATAGGTCAGCTGAACCAATATTCAGGAAGAGAAGTTACTGGTCCGGCAAATGATAGAAAAACGTACCTGCTTAACGATATCAAAACTGGGATGGTGGGGTCAATGCTCAATGTTAAAGGGGTAAAAGATACCCGAGAGATTCAGGCGGTTGCCCTTCAATCTCGGTTAAAGATTCCCTTGTTGTTCAGTTTGGATGTGATCCATGGTTATAAAACCGTATTTCCTATTCCATTGGCCGAATCGGCATCATGGGATATGGCTGCCATTAGAGAAACTGCCCATGTAGCGGCGGCAGAAGCGGCAGCATCTGGTATACATTGGACATTTGCGCCCATGGTAGATATTGCCCGTGATCCACGTTGGGGCCGTGTAATGGAAGGCGCTGGTGAAGATACCTATCTGGGTTCTGCCATTGCAAGGGCACGTGTTTTAGGCTTTCAGGGCGACAAACTCGGTGGGGTTGATGCCATTATGGCCTGTGCCAAACATTTTGCCGCTTATGGCGCCGCAATAGCTGGTAGAGATTATAATCCGGTAGATATGAGCGAGCAGCAACTGCACGAAATCTATCTGCCACCATTCAAGGCCGCCGCCGATGCCAACGTAGCCACTTTTATGAACTCATTCAATACCCTGAATGGAGTTCCTGCCACCGGAAATGCCTATCTACAAAGAGATATTTTAAAAGGAGCATGGGCCTATAAAGGCTTTGTGGTAAGCGATTGGGGGTCGATCAGGGAGATGGTACCTTGGGGATTTGCAAAAGACAATAACCAAGCTGCTGAGAAAGCGATCATCGCAGGTAGCGATATGGACATGGAGAGCGAAGCCTATAAAAAAGAACTCGAAAATCTGGTTAAAAGCGGTAAGGTGAATGTTAAACTGGTTGATGATGCTGTAAAACGTATTTTGTACAAAAAATTCGAATTAGGGCTGTTTGATGATCCTTACAAGTTTTCAGACGAGCAACGGGAAGCCAAGGTAATGAACGACCCTAGATACAAGGATGTTGCCTTAGCAGCAGCCGAAAAATCTATCGTACTGCTTAAAAATACAAACAATGCCCTGCCTTTACAAAAAGGCATCAAAAACATCGCATTGATCGGACCAATGGTCAACGCCAAAAGAGATCAGGCGGGCAGTTGGGTAGTTTATGCAGATACGGCCAATATTGTAAGTGTATACGAAGGCCTGCAGCACAAGTTTGGCAGCCAGACTAAATTTACTTATACCCAAGGTACTACAGTTACCGATAGCAGTACGGCTGGATTTGCTGCGGCCATTGCCAATGCCAAAAAAGCGGATGCTGTAGTGATGGTATTGGGCGAAACTTGGGACATGAGCGGTGAATCCAAATCGCGTACAGACATCAGTTTACCAGGTAAACAGGAAGAGCTGTTCAATGCCATTAAAGCCACAGGGAAGCCAGTGATTGTAGTGGTCATGGCAGGTAGGCCATTGGTGTTCAACAGCATTGCAGACAAGGCCGATGCCATTGTATATGCTTGGTTTTTGGGCGACCAAGGTGGAAATGCCATTGCCAATGTTTTAAGCGGCGATTACAATCCATCGGGTAAACTCCCAATGAGTTTTCCGAGGAATGTAGGTCAGATCCCGATTTTTTATAATTATTACAATACAGGGCGTCCGGTTACCAAACCTACAGACATCAGGTACAGATCGGCCTATATCGATTCGCCCAACGATCCGCGTTTTGCATTTGGTTACGGCTTAAGTTATACCACATTTGCCTACGGTAACTTGAAATTAGAGCAAACAGCCATCAATAAGGGAGAAAAAGTGAAGGTAAGTTTTACTTTAACCAATACAGGTAAGGTAGCTGGAGAAGAGGTAGCCCAATTGTACATCCACGATAAATTTGCTTCGGTGGTTAGGCCAGTTAAAGAGTTGAAAGACTTTGCAAAGGTGAAGTTGAACCCAGGAGAAAGTAAGATAATTACCTTTGAACTCACCCCTGCTAAATTAGCTTTTTATCAAGAAAAACTAGGTTGGACAACAGAAGCCGGAGATTTTAAAATCATGGTTGGAGGTTCATCAGATGCCATTAAATTGGAAGGAAATTTGGAGTTGAGAAACTAGGGGATAATGTAAAAGGGAAGATGGGTTTTCAACTTTGAACTTTCAACTTTTTACTTTCAACCTTGAACCTTGAACTTTTTACTTTCAACTCAAAACTAACAACCAATTACGCTAACGTTTCCGTAACTATTTTTGGACGTATTGGATGGTAGAAATCTTTTAATCCTTAATATTGGTTATCCATTATAAACAAAATGAGCACGAACAACCATAAATTACTACAAACATGGCGCTGGTATGGTCCGACAGACCCAGTAAGCTTACAAGATGTTAAACAAGCAGGTGCAACTGGAATTGTTTCTGCATTACACCACATTCCACATGGCGAAGTATGGCCTTTGGAAGACATTAAAGAAAGAAAAGCGATCATCGAAGCTGCTGGACTAGAGTGGTCGGTAGTAGAAAGCGTACCTGTTCACGAAGCAATCAAGACGCGTAGGCCAGATGCTGGAAGATACATAGAAAACTATAAGACCTCGTTGAAAAACCTGTCGGCCTGTGGCTTAAAAACCATTTGCTACAATTTTATGCCCGTGTTAGATTGGACGCGCACCCAATTAGACCTGACCATGACGGATGGTTCTAAAGCCTTATACTTCAACTGGACTGATCTGGCAGTTTTTGATTTATACATCTTCAAAAGAGCAGATGCCGAAGCAGATTATTCGGAAAAGATATTGGCCAAGGCCAAAGCCAGATACGAATCGATGACGGAAGCCGAATTGGACGAACTACGCATCAACGTATTGATGGGCATCCCGAACGAAAAAGAGATTGAAATAGAAGCTTTGAGGGCAAGTATCGATGAATATCAAAACATAGGTAGGGAAGGACTGAAAGCCAATTTGACCTGGTTTTTAAATGAAATAGCCGAAACCTGTACCAAAGAGGGGATCAAGATGACCATCCACCCTGATGACCCACCATATTCAATTTTAGGACTACCACGCATAGCCAGCAATAAAGAAGATTTCTTATATATCTTAAATAGTGTTGACCAGCCTTTTAATGGTATCTGTTATTGTACAGGCTCTTTAGGTGCAGGTATGGACAACAATTTGGTAGAGATTTTTGAAGCGGTAAAAGAAAGGGTTTATTTCTTGCACCTGCGCAATGTAACCAAAGACGAAGAAGGCAATTTCTATGAAGCAGACCATTTAGGTGGCGACGTAAACATGTACGAGGTAATGAAAGTGGTAACGGCCGAGAATGCAAAAAGAGCAACGCCAATTCCTTTTAGACCAGACCATGGACACCAGATGTTGGATGATCTGAACAAGGTAACCAACCCAGGTTATTCGGCCATTGGTCGTTTGCGTGGCTTGGCCGAGTTAAGAGGTCTGGAAGTTGGTGTAACAGGTAATTATTAATGAGTGATACTCCACAAAAAAGCCTTAGCAATTTACTAAGGCTTTTTTTATGTTCTTGGAAATTACCAGGTCAATTGAATTGTTTGGCCAATTGTTGTTGCAGTTCTATACCTCTTAAATTTCTGGCAATGATCTTTCCGTTGCCATCCAACAAAAAGTTCATCGGGATCGCTGTGATGCCATATAGCTCCTTAAGTTCACTTTTTGCGGCTTTAAGGTCGCTGAGCTGTTGCCAAGGTAAACCATCTTGTTTTACGGCACTTAGCCAATTTTCTTTGCTGCTGTCCATAGAGATGCTCACGATGTCGAAACCTTTACCCTTAAATTCTTTATAAGCTTTGACTAGGTTGGGGTTTTCTGCCCTGCAAGGTCCGCACCAACTGGCCCAAAAATCTACCAAGGTAACTTTTCCCTTAAAGGCATTTAAAGACACTACTTTACCTGTCGCATCAGGTATTTCGAAATAGGGTGCCTGCCTGCCTAAACCTGTTCTGTTGCTGGCCAATAATCTTTTATGTATCGATCTGCCATAGGGCGAATTTTTTACCTCGTCTGTTAAGGCAGCATAGCCTGTTTGTAGGTTAAATTCATCAGGGCTGTAAAGATATTCATTGATAATATAGGCAGATACGATAGAATTAGGGTATTGTTTGGCATGTGCAAGTGTAATCAGGTTCATTTTTTTCTGATTAATTTGACTTTCCTTTGTTAGCGCGATGAGCAGTTTTTGGTCTTTTTTTCTTTCTGCACTATTTTTTTTTTCAAATAAACTGTTTATTTCTTTAGAAAGAAGGGCTGTTTTTTGTTTGTAGCTGGCAAATTCGTTTTGTCCAATGGTACCGCTGGCCTTAAGTTTGCTTATCGAATCTTTATGGCAGGTGATGTTCAGGTTTCCCTTGTCCAATACAAATAGCGCTTGAAACACCAAACCACTTTTTTTACCATTTTTGTCAAGTGACCTCAAACCCAGATAGCAAAATTCAGGATTGCTAATACTGCCAGAGAAGCTGAACTTCTCATTGGTCACTTTTGCAGAATCGATCTTAGCGAATTTATTAAGCGTATCACGATGTGCGATGTAGACCCAATCTGATTTTAGACCACGGATGGTTCCATTGATTGTATAATTAAGGTCTGGTGCTTTACTGGCCGTTTCTTTTTTTCCATCATTAAAGTAGAGGGAAACAACAGATAGACCTAGCAATGAAAGTGCTTTAAAAATGTAGGTTTTCATATTTGTTTAGTTTTTAGTTTTCGCGACAGTACTGGAATAATTTACATCTACTATAAATTTAGGTATAAGATTTGTTAAATCAAACTATTTAAGAAGAATGAGTGAAATGGATTGAATAACAGTATGTTAACTGTAACTTTTTAGTTGAAGTTTTTATTATTTAGAAAATAACACTTAATTTAAATCTTGTTAAGTCAGTTGCAAGGCTTAACAGTCTAGTGTTTATCCGGATATGGAACCGGTATTTTAGTAAGTATGCAGCCCAAGTTGCCGAGGCGTGATACGGCAATCCTACATAAATTAATTACTAAATCATGAAAAAATTTAATCAGCTAAGTAAGGCCGAAATGAGAAAAGTGAATGGTGGAGTCCCGCCTGTATGTAATGTGGATAATACTTGTATCGTTTTTATCCAGCATGTTGGGTATCTATTTGCTTATTGTTCTTCTGATATCATGGGCAGTTGCACATGTTCAAGAGAATATAATGGAGCTACCATCTATGGCGATGTTGGTGGTTGTATGTCTGTTTCTTAATATTTATGAAAAGCTACCTTATGCAAGGCAGTTTTTCTTTTCAAATCAAAAAATATCTAATTAATGTAGTTGCAGCGCTTAATGAATCTGGTACTTATACTGCTATGGATTGGATGTTGTTGGTCAATTTGCAGCCCAAGTTGCCGAGGCATGATACGGCAACCTTACATAAATTAATTACTATACCATGAAAAAATTTAATCAACTGAGTAAAGCCGAAATGAAAAAAGTAAATGGGGGTAAAGTGCCACCTGTATGTAATGTGGATAATACCTGTACTGTTTTTATAGGTTGGCTACCTGGGGAGCCAAATGTGGGAACATTGTTTGCCAATTGTTCTACAAATGAAATGGGAAATTGTATCTGTTCTAGAGAATATGGAGGGCAGATCTATTATGGAGATGTTTGGATGTGCCAAAGTGTTTCTTAAGGATATTTAAAGCTGCCCTAGGGCAGCTTTTTTGTTGATTGAGATTTGTAACCTTGTTGTGGTTGGTCGATATTACAAAGCTCGACTATCACTATCAATGGGATTTGCAATCCCAATTAAAGCGATTTAAAGGTATAGATTACCCTTAAGTCCAGGTCATTTTCCTTTAAAATATCCTTGTTGAAATGATACCAACCATCTTGCGGGCCTCCTTGCCCTTGGTTGAGGTGAACCACCAATGCGTCATTTTTCCAGTAATAACCATCGATTACGACAGAATGCCCAAAGTTTTTAAGATTAGAAAAATGGAGGAAAACGGGTCTTTTTGAATCCAGTTCGCTACAGATTATCTTTTCCAACTTGCCAGTAGTATAAGGAAGAAAACCTTTCCACGAAATGTAACGTTCTACCTTTACTTTATAATGTTGTTCTAGTAAAGAGGCTGGCGCCAGTTTGTGCATGTAATTGTCAGTTCCAAAATCCTTTTGTACGGCCAAAGCTGCATAATAATTGTATCTGGCAGTTTGCTCGATTGTCAGTTTGTTGGTGCTGCTATCTATCTTTAAAACAAGTTGGTTAAAGTCAATGCTGTTACTATCGATGTACTGATTGATCCGATAGCCTTTTCTAGAAATGTAGGCCACTTTTCCAAAAGGTTTCAATTGATGGTAATACATAATTTGGGCCAATGCGGTGCTCCAACAACCTAGCCTTAAATGGTCGGGGGTGTAACTTTCGAAGCCACCCATCTGTTGCCATTTGGTTTTAGTGAGTGGATGATCTGCTTTTAATTTTTTGTTCTTGACAAAAGGGAAGGAGGTAGCTATAAACAAATATGCGCTACCGATCAACAAGGTACTGATCAATAAAATTTTAAATCCTGTTTTCATTGTGTTTTTTTGGTAAAACAATGAAATTGCAGTGGTCGAGCCTTCTCAAAACACGTTTTGAGCGTAAAAATATTAATGGATAGCCGGAGTTTGGCTTGATGAAAAGGCCTTGATATATCCTTTGGGCGAATAACCTGTAGTAGACCTAAAGATCCGATAAAAACTGGCTTCAGAATTAAAACCAGCCTCTAAAGCAATGCCCAATAAAGACAAATGGGCCAGTTGAGGGTCTAGGAGTTTCAGTTTTACGGTCTCAACCCGATAAGCATTTACCAAGGTGCGGAAACTTTTTGAAAGGTTTTTGTTGATGGCTGTAGAAACCAATGCAGGGCTTAGTTGAAGCCAGGAGGCAAACTTTTGTAAGGTTGGTTCGCTATCCAGAAAAATATGGTTTTCTTCAAGTGCTTTTACAATTGCTAGCGTTGCAGTACTCAGTTCGTCGTCTGTATACTTGGCTGTTAAGATGGTCAATTCAAATTTTTGTGGTTCTTGGGTTGGGAGAGGTTTGGCGGTTAGGCCCCGCATACCAATATAATAGATCACAACGGCTAAATAGATGTAAAAAAACTGCCACCTGAAAAACTGATTGGGCGTAGATGAAGAATTATCCAACGAGATGTTGATGAAAAGGATCAATCCTAAAATTCCGGTCAACAACAAAAAACGTTTGAGCCAATCTAAGGTGGCATAACTGCTATCTGAAACAGTTTGGTGCAACCACTTTTGATAACGATTGACACTCCTTAAACATAGATAGCCATAGATAAAGGCCGAAACTACTGATAAAATATCCTCGAAATTTTTGATAGCATTGTAATACAGCTGATCGGCAATAGCATCTTTTAATCCTATAGTGCCCACAGGTAGTAAAATGAAATACATCAATAATGAATGGACCAAGAAAAAGAAGGGGAGGATAAAGTGCAACCATTGATTGCCCTTTAATTTAAAACCAGGTTGGGTAAGTGAGGCGACGTAGAAATAAAGCAAAGGTTGGATCAACAAATCTATGCCCAAAGGAAAATAGCGAAAGGTAAGGGTATCCCATAAGCCTAAAGTATGTAGTTCTATCTTAAAACTGAGTAGGCAGAATACCAGCAAAACGGCTATCAGTAGCTTTTGGCTAATGTTTACTGGTTTTTTTCTGGCCAATAATACAGCACAGACCAGTCCCTGTAAAATACCGAACAATACAATAAGGTCAAACCAATTAAAAGCCATTGCTGTATTTGTTTTTGATAAAGATAGCTCTTAACTGCACAATTATAAAATACGTTTTTCTTACAATAGATTAGATGGCCGATGCCTTTGTTTTGTGCTTTTCGGCCCTGATCACCCTGTACATCTGTAGCGCAAGAGAAAGGATGATCAACGATAGACCTACATAAAAGGCTGTAGAAAGGCTTCTGTTTTCCTTATAGATAATAATGGCCAAAATGATGCTATATAAAGGCTCAAGGTTGAAACTTAGGTTCACGGTAAAAGAAGAGATCTTCCGTAAAGCCTGTGTCAATAACAAATACATCAGTACGGTGCAAACCAAAGAGAGTACAATGAGCCAACCCAGATCTGCGGCACTTGGCAGGTATTGCTCAACAGGAGAGAAGAACAAGTAGATTGGTAAAATAAAGGTTAGACCTAAACAGCCACCCAACATTTCATAAAGCGTAATGGTTTGGCTATCGAATTTTTTGGTGAGCCTTTCATTGTAGATGGTAAATAAAGCCACTAAAATGGCCGAAACAAAACCAAGGATAATGCCCGTGCGATAAGTAGCATCCAACCCAAAGATCAGGCTAATGCCAACCAAGGTTAAACTGCTCAATACCAGTTCTTGGATAGAGAACTTTGTGCGATTGATCATCGGGGCTAAGATAGCTGTAAAGAAGCTACACAACGAAAAACAGACCACACCTACAGAGATGTTCGAATATTTGATGCTGCCATAAAAGAAAATCCAGTGTACCCCCAATAAGGTGCCCGCTAAGGCAATGTTCAACTTGTGTTTGAATGGAATTTTGGTCAATTTTCCGCTTAGGGCTAAGATGGTCAATAAGATCAATCCAGAGAAGAGCAACCGATACCAGGTAAGCAGACTTTCGTTTAAGGTGATCAAGCGCCCAAATACACCTGTAAAACCAGCCAGTAAGATGGCGATATGGAGTTTGATAAATGCGTTCTTCATGATGGAAATTGAAATGTAAAGTTATCATTTTGTGCAGTCTAAATTCCTTAGGGCACAATGAAAATGATCGTTTTTATGTAAGGGAATAGCTGTTCAGGTCAAAAACGGTTTCTTCGAGGTAGGTTCGAATGGTCTTCGAGCAGATCAAGGATAGTTATCGACCTGTAAAATGTTTGATTTTTGTAAGTTATTGTTTCTTTTTCGCTAGCCTGAGCTCCTGAGCAAACCTAATTTTGTATACACAATAAAAATGATGGAGATGAAAATGCAAAAACGTAAACTTGGAAATAGCGGATTGGAAGTTTCTGCCTTAGGTTTGGGCTGTATGGGGATGAGCTGGGGCCTTGGTGCTGCTGCCGATCCTAAAGAAATGATTTCACTGATCCGAAGCGCTGTAGAAAAGGGTGTCGATTTTTTTGATACCGCAGAAGTATATGGTCCTTTTGTAAACGAAGAACTGGTAGGAGAAGCACTTTTGCCATTTCGTGGTGAGGTGACGATTGCCACCAAATTTGGCTTCAAGGCCAATGCTGATGGGAGTGGTCAATGGCACGAATTGGACAGTAGGCCAGCACATATCAAAGAAGTAGCCGAAGCTTCGTTGAAACGATTGAAAGTAGAAGCGATCGATCTGTTCTATCAACACCGTGTGGATCCAAATGTGCCGATCGAAGATGTGGCTGGAGCCGTTGCCGAACTGATCAAAGAAGGGAAGGTTAAACATTTCGGTCTTTCGGAGGCGGGCGCACAGACCATACGCAAAGCCCACGCCGTGCAGCCTGTTACTGCCTTACAAAGCGAATATTCGTTATGGTGGAGAGAACCTGAGATAGAGATCATCCCAACTTTAGAAGAATTGGGTATCGGTTTTGTGCCGTTTAGTCCATTGGGAAAGGGATTCTTGACTGGTAAAATTGACGAAAACACCACTTTTGAAAGCAATGATTTCCGTAACATCGGTCCACGTTTCTCGGCTGAAGCTAGAAAAGCCAATCAAGTATTAATTGAGTTGTTAGCTAATATTGCCAAAAACAAGGATGCAAGTCCTGCGCAAATTGCCTTGGCCTGGTTATTGGCCCAAAAACCTTGGATTGTGCCTATACCGGGTACCACCAAACTACACCGTTTGGAAGAGAACATTTCGGCTGTAAATGTGGTGCTTACTGCAGATGACCTTCATGAAATTAACGAAGCAGCGGCAAAGATTACCGTACAGGGCGACCGTTATCCAGCTCATTTTCAGAAATTGGTGGGTAGATAGTATAGACGAACATTAAAGTATAAAAAGCCGTGGTCATAAGCCAGGGCTTTTTTGTGATAATATTTTAATATGTTGGGCTGTTGGATGTATGAAAGAATTGCAATCTGCAATAGCACTAAAATAAAAAAGGCTTCTAACATAAAGTTAAAAGCCTTTTTTTGTACACCCAATAGGATTCGAACCTATGACCTACGGTTTAGAAAACCGGTGCTCTATCCAGCTGAGCTATGGATGCAACTGTAATGGAAAAGATAAAATACCTTTTTCATTTCTTTTGCAAAGATATAATTTCAAAAGGATAATTTGATAAAATTTTAAAAAATATTGCTTTGTAGACCCATAGTGCTTGTTAATCAATTTGATAGCAGTATGTATTTCATACAAAACAAATGTTTTTTACAACTGTTAAGTTTAAGTTTGTTAACGTAGAGAAAGCGATTAGATTTATTCTAACCAACCTGAATAATCTCTATATTAGTAACTATAGATTAACAGATTATATTTTGAAGAAAAATATTTACCTAGTAGAAGATAATGAGGCCATTAGAGAAATGGTGGTTTACCTTTTAGAAAGCGAAAACTTCAAAGTTTCTAGTTTTGAAAATGCCACAACTTTTAAAGATCAAATAACAATAACGCGTCCTGACCTGGTTATTCTCGATGTCATGTTGCCAGATGGCAATGGCATTACAGTAGGTAATGAGCTGAAATCTACCGCATCAACCCAACACATTCCTGTATTGTTAATGTCGGCCAATGCCAATATGGTTAAAGATGGCAAAGAAAGCCTGGCAGACGATTTTATCAATAAACCTTTCGATATCAACGACCTGTTACAAAGGGTAGAGCACTTGCTTAAAATTTAAAGCATGTTTAAGATTTATCTATCGTTTTGTCGGTTTTTTCTTTCATCCCTTCGCCAGATTCATTAGGCGTTTGGTCAGCTTGTCCATATTTAGGCGAGGCACCTTTGCCGTTTTGGTCAAATGTTGCTTTTCCCTTGGCATCGCCCATGGTTTTGCTGTTGTCGGTTTTTTTTTTTTCTTATTTTCCATCATGATCGGGTTTGAATAGCTAAGATATTGGTTAAATGGTTATCCTTCCGCCAGTAACAGGTATGGTTGCGCCAGAGATGTAACTTGCCGCATCAGATGCCAAAAATACATAGGCCGGAGCAACCTCTACAGGTTGTCCAGGTCTGCCCATTGGGGTGTCTTGTCCAAATTTTTCAGGATCGGGTAGGGTTGTTGGGATCAAAGGTGTCCATATTGGTCCCGGTGCTACTGCATTTACCCTGATCCCCTTGCCTGCAGTGAGTAGGATTTGGCTCAAATTGGCCGTAAAGTTCTGTATGGCTCCTTTTGTTGCCGCATAGGGCAATAATACAGGGGTAGGGTTATACGCATTTACCGAAGTGGTATTGATAATACTACTTCCTTTTTTCATATAAGGTTCTGCTGCTTTACATAAATAGAACATCGGATGGATATTGGTATCAAAAGTTTTCACCCATTCTTCAGTCGGAATTTCCATCAAGGTTTCTCTAGCCATCTGAAAAGCAGCATTGTTCACTAAAATATCTATCTGTCCAAAGGCTTTTACTGCTTTTTGTACGATCTTTTTGCAGTGGCTTTCTTTTCTGATATCCCCTTTGATCAAGATGGCTTTTTGTCCAGCTTTTTTAACATAGCTGGCCGAATCTTCGGCATCTTTGGTTTCGGTATCGCTGAGGTAGCTGATCAGCACATCGGCACCCTCTCGGGCAAATGCAATGGCTATTGCTTTCCCAATACCCGAATCGCCACCCGTAATGATCGCTTTTTTACCTTTCAGTTTGCCACTGCCTTGGTACGATTCTTCTCCATGGTCGGCCAAGGGTTTAAGGTCTTGTTCTTTTCCTGGTGGTGCTGTCTTCTTCTGTTTAGGAAATGGTGGTGCTGCATAAGTTTGGTCTGCCTGTTTTGGTTTTTCCTGTTTTTTGATCTTTCCCATAGCGATGATAGTATAGGAGCAAAACACGGGTTGATTTGAAAATGTTTGCAGCTTGCTAAAAATTTGCAGCACAAATAGTTTTAAAGTTGATGGATCAAACTTTTTAAATGGCAGATTGTTAATCAGGTATTGTCAATTCTCCTTATCAGAAAATCATGAGTTTAACCGCCTATAAAAAGAAAAGGTCGTTTGCCAAAACCGCAGAACCTGTTGGAGGTAAAAGCACAGCTGAAAAATTACATTTTGTGGTCCAAAAACATGCGGCATCTCATCTTCATTACGATTTCCGTCTAGAAATGGGTGGGGTATTGAAAAGCTGGGCAGTTCCGAAAGGACCATCAACCAATCCCGAAGTTAAACGACTGGCCATGATGGTAGAAGACCATCCTTATGATTATAAAGATTTTGAAGGAACCATACCCAAAGGCGAATATGGAGGAGGCACCGTAATGGTTTGGGATGAAGGGACGTATGAACCCATTGTAAAAATGGAAGGTAGGGCGGCGCAAGAAAAAGAATTGCTTGCAGCATTAAAAGAAGGCTCACTTAAAGTGGTTTTGCATGGCAAAAAACTAAAGGGCGAATTTGCGTTGGTCAAAACCAAAGGAATGGCAGAAAATGCCTGGTTGCTCATCAAACATAAAGACCGTTATGCTGCGGATACAGATATCCTTAAAAAAGACAAGTCGGTTATATCTAAAAAAACGATTGCCCAAATAGAAAAAGTAGCAGCTGTAGCAGATCAAACTCAGCAAGAATTAACGCAAAAGCTAAAAAAGAAGATAAAAGATAAGCCAAAGACTAAAAGCAAAAAAGCGGAGCAGCAACAGATTGTTTTAAAAGGGCAGCATAAGATAGCTTTTTATGATAAGGTAAAGCCCATGTTGGCCACATTGGTTGATGAGCCCGTTGAGGGCGAAGAGTGGCTGTATGAAATCAAATGGGATGGGTATAGAGCTGTCGTATTGATGAACAAGCATAAGGTTGCATTAAAATCTAGAAATGACCAATCTTTTAAGGAACAGTTTTTTCCGGTCTACAAAGCTTTGGAAGAGTGGGACATCAATGCCATTGTTGATGGAGAAATAGTGGTAGTAGATGATAAGGGCATTGCCAATTTTGGTGCATTACAGAACTGGAAAAGTGAAGCTGATGGGGAGTTGTTGTACTATGTTTTTGATCTGTTGTGGTATGATGGTTATGACTTAAGAAAGTTGCCCTTGGTTGAAAGAAAAGCCATTTTACAACAATTGGTTCCCAAAAATACAATCATCAGGTTGAGCATGGATTTTAAGGTGTCTGGAAAAGAAATGTTAGCTGCTGTTCAAAAAATGGGATTAGAAGGAGTGATGGCCAAACGTAAAAACAGCTTGTACGAAAGTGGGTTAAGAACTGGAGATTGGTTAAAAATCAAATCCAATCAACGACAAGAGATGGTAATTGGAGGTTATACAAAAAATGAAGATACCAGCAAGCCCTTTAGTTCTTTGTTGGTTGGTGTGTTTGACAAGGGAAAGTTGGTATACAAGGGTAAGGTTGGGACAGGCTTTAGCATTAAAAAACAAGAAGAACTGTTGACACTTTTTAAGCCATTGGTTATCGGTCAGGATCCGTTTGCTACAAGCCCGGTTATTGATAAACCCAATCGTTTTAGACCAAAACCTTTACATGCAACGGTAGTATGGTTAAAGCCAGAACTGATCTGCGAGGTAAGCTTTACAGAAATGACCAACGATGGGGTAATGCGACATCCTTCGTTTGAAGGAATGCGCGAAGATAAAAAAGCCAAGGAGGTGGTGATGGAAAAGAAAATCAGTACAAAAGAAGTTGAAAGGAACGCAAAGAAAGATCATTCGGCATCAACTAAAAACAGTAAGTTGTTGTTAAGCCCTACCGATGAAACGCAGGTCTTGAAAATTGATGGTGAAGAAGTGAAATTTACCAACCTGAGCAAAATCTATTGGCCGCTAGAGAAAATCACCAAAAGAGAACTGATCAATTATTATGATAAGGTGGCGCCCTATATATTACCCTACCTTAAAAATAGACCACAATCACTTCATAGACATCCTAATGGAATCAATGAACCTGGTTTTTATCAAAAAGATGTAACAGGCAAGGTGCCCGATTGGATTGATACTTACCTGTATCATACCGAAGAAAGTATGGAAGATAGGCATTTTCTGGTAGGCAACGATAAGGCTACGCTTTTATATATGGCAAGTTTAGGTTGCATTGAAATCAACCCTTGGAGCAGCACGGTGAAAAAACCAGACCATCCCACATGGTGTATCATCGATCTAGATCCTGCTAAAAATTCATTTGAGAAAGTGATCGAAACAGCACAGGTAACCAAACAGGTCTTAGATGAGATGGGCGTGGTATCTTATTGCAAAACAAGTGGTTCTACAGGTCTGCATATCTATATCCCTTTAGGTGCCAAATACACGTATGAGCAATCGAAAGAGTTTGCAAGGATCATTGTAACCTTGGTAAATAGGGAGCTGCCAAAGTATACCAGTATAGAGAGAACCGTAGCAGATAGAAAAGGAAAGATATACCTGGATTTTTTACAAAATAGAACTCAGGCCACTATTGCAGCCCCTTATTCGGTTAGGCCTAAACCAGGGGCAATCGTATCTATGCCCTTAATGTGGGACGAGGTAAAAAAAGGACTGAAAATGAAAGATTTTACCATTTTTAATGCCTTGGAAAGGATTGAAGCCGTAGGCGATATCTTTAAACCTGTATTGGGCAAAGGAATCGATCTTAAAAAGGTAATCAAAGCCTATGCCGCTAAAACAGCTTTAACCTAAATTAAGTTTGTCGGTTTATCTCGTTAACAAGCAGTGGCTCCAATCAATTTACGGTCAAGCCCTCTTTTTGGATCCACCTAAACTCTGCATCAATTGGTCGTAAAGGTTGTCGCTCGTTGCCTTTTGCGGTTTCATTTTTTTAACGATGGTGCGTTTGCCTTTCGCCTTTGCTTTGATGATTTTTAAAAGCGATGCACTGTAATCGTCTTTGAATGAAGAGATGTCAAATTCAGAACTGTACTGTTTGATCAGGGCCAAGCCTACATCCATTTCCTTTTTGGTAATGCTTGCTGTATCAGTTTTGATTTCGTTGATGTTGCGGATCTCTTGCTCGAACCTGATTTTAGTCACTACGAGTACATTGTCCATAGGGTGGATCACACATAGGTTTTCCGTATTACGCAATACAAACCTTGCCACGCCGGCCTTTTTAGATTTGGTCAAGGCCTTTAATAGGAGTGCATAGGCTTTAACGCCCTGTTTTTCTGGTTGTGTATAATAAGAAGTTTCGTAATAGATAGGGTTGATGTCTTTGATGTCTACAAAGTTTTCTAAGGAGATGAGCTTGTTCTTTTCGGGTGCGGCTTCCTCAAAATCGTGTTCATCCAACACAATGTATCTGTCTTTCAAGAAAAAACCACGAACAATCTTCTCATAAGGCACCTCTTTATTGGTGTCTTCGTTTACCCGATGGAACCTGATCTTTGCATGGTCGCGCTCATCGAGCATGTCTAGATCCAGGTTACTGTTCTGTACGGCAGAAAAAAGTTTAACAGGGATGTTGACCAGTCCAAAACCGATAGCACCTTTCCAAATTGATCTCATGTCTATTGATTTGATTTTTTAAAAACAGTCCACCAATGCATATTGTTTGACCTGAAATCTTAAATTGATAAAGGTCCGGAATGATAACCTTGTAGTATCAGCTATTTAACAGTAAATTAATACAGAGAAAATAATTCCACAAAACGTGTATATAATTCTACATATTGAGTAAATAATTGCTCAATATTTTTTATACCAAAAATTATTATTTAAGATGTTGAAAAAAATATTTAAAACTTTATGAAAGCTAATGTGTTCATAATTAGTTGGTTTATTATAATGTTTAGCTAATTTTGTGCGCAACAAGAAAAAATATTTTTTTAAAAATTTTGAAAATTATAAAATAATAATGCTAGATTAGATTTGTGGCACGCAATAAATAGAATACAAAAATATTTATTGAATACTAGCGAGATACTCACCCTTAAAATTAATATATGAAAAACAATTACACATTTTCGTCCAGACGAAAAACCTACCTTAAAAGCACTACCCTGTTTTTCTTGACTTTGATCAGTACAATGGTTCTGCAGCATGCTAGTGCCCAGAGTACTTATAAGATAGAAGGAGATTCGCAGATCAAAGTGTCTGTAGATTCTACCAAAAACAACTTTACAGCAATGGGAAGTACCAATGCCATCAATGCAGAAGGGAGCTTTACCATTAAAGATGGAGCATTGGATGATATTACTGCTTTTAAACTAAGAATGCCAATGATCAATTCAAATCTGCCTTTGGGAGAATTATTGGCAAATGATAGCATTGGTTTTGAGTTGACCCATGTCATGGTTTTGCCTACCATGAGATTGATCCATATTGTAGGTATACTTGATGTAGGTGGGGTAAGTAGCAGAACAGAACTTGATTTTAGTTTTACAGTGAATGAAGATCAAAGCATTTCGCTTTTTGGTACAAAATCGATTAAACTAAAAGATTACAATAAAGATTCTAAATTTAGCTCAGCTGTTTTAAAAGACAATGCAGAGGTTAAATTGGATATGAACCTATTGTTCAAGAACAACCAATTGAATTTGGCAGTTGTAAATCCAGAACAAGAAAAGAAGTAAGCATAGGATTTCCTATAGCGATCAAAACATTAAGATCTACCTATGATTTTAAATTGTTGAATTGGAAGGATTGTTATTTAGTGATCTCGATTGGAGTATCCTGAAAAACAATTCTTCTAAATTCTATCATATCGGTATTGTTAAGGCCGATACAGCCATTTGTCCAATCTTTCTTTTTCTTAATGCCTTTCGAAGTACCATGTACCATAATGTTGCTGCCAGGTGTCAAACCTTTGCTTTTGGCGCGTTCGATATCCTGTTGATTGGGATAGGAGATATGAAAAGAATGAAAAACAGGGGTTTCCCATCTCTGCCAATCTAAAGTATAGGTGCCTTCTGGCGTCCTGCCATCGCCCTCATATTGTTTTTGCCCTACCGGATTTGGACCTAAGGCAATGGAAAAGGTTTTAACAGTTTTTCCATCCTTTAATAGGTACATTTTTCGCTCACTTTTAACCACCAATACCTTGTTGACCATGTTCTTCAATTCGAAGAAGGCTTCTGATCTTTTAATTGCATCTTCATAAGTAAGGCCTTTGCCTTCTGCATTGATAAAATATCCAGACATCCTTATTTTTGCATTTCGGATGATTTTTAGGTAGTCTGCTGTTTTTCCTGTTGTATCCGTAAACTTTTTATACCCGATATACTTATCAAGGTCACTTTGCAATACATTTATCTTAAGTAAGCTATCGGTAGCTAAAACTTTGTCGGTTTGGGCATTTGAACAAGAAGACAGACACAGGCCTATTAGGATGCAAGAGATGTATTTGGTCATAAAATGTGATCAGATTTCTTCGTTTAGTTTCAATAAGAAATCTTTTAGTTTTTCTAAAGAAGCAATTACTTTTTGGTTTTCCTTTACTTCACTATTGTTGTTTTTTAAATGTTCTTTAGCACCTTTTAAGGTAAAGCCTTTATCATCTACCAAATGGAAAATGATCTTCAGGTTTTCGATATCTTCTGGCGTAAAAAGCCGATTTCCTTTTTTGTTTTTCTTAGGTTGGAGTACATCAAATTCTTTTTCATAAAATCTGATCTGTGAAGCATTTACGCCAAACATTTCGGTAACCTCGCCCATCGTATAATACATTTTATTAATTTCTCTTTCCTTGTATGGCATGTTCTAATCTGATTATGAATTGTTTGTAGCTTTTACTTAAAGTATTCAAATGTAAAGGGATTTTAGTAGAATACCGCAATAAAATTTTAATTTTGTTGTCTTAATTTTCCAACAGAATGACAGCAAAAGAAATTAGACAGACCTATTTAGATTTTTTTAAAAGTAAACAACATCATATCGTACCTTCGGCACCAATTGTGGTTAAGAACGACCCAACGCTGATGTTTACCAATGCAGGTATGAACCAGTTTAAAGATTTGTTTTTAGGAGAAGCTGCCATTAAATATGCCCGTGTGGCCGATACGCAACGTTGTTTGCGTGTTTCGGGCAAACACAACGATTTAGAAGAGGTGGGAATCGATACCTATCACCATACCATGTTCGAGATGTTGGGCAACTGGAGCTTTGGCGATTACTTTAAAAAAGAAGCCATTGCCTGGAGTTGGGAATTATTGACCGAAGTGTATCAAATCCCTAAAGACCAATTATATGTTTCCATCTTTGAAGGAGACGAAAAAGAAGGTTTGCCAAGAGATACTGAAGCTTTTGAGCTTTGGAAACAATTTGTACCCGAAGATCGTATTATCTTAGGGAATAAAAAAGACAATTTCTGGGAAATGGGCGATACAGGCCCTTGTGGACCTTGTTCAGAGATCCATGTCGATTGTCGCCCCTTGGCCGAAAGAAATGCCGTAAGCGGTAAAGATTTGGTGAATGCAGACCACCCACAGGTAATTGAGATCTGGAACAATGTATTTATGCAGTTCAACCGTGTAAAAGATGGTTCCTTGAAACCTTTACCAGCACAACATGTTGATACGGGAATGGGTTTTGAGCGTTTGGTACGTGTGCTGCAAGGCAAAACCTCGAACTATGATAGCGATGTTTTCCAACCATTGATCCAATTTATTGCCGAAAAATCTGGTTTTGAATACATCAGCAGTGCTGAGCCTGGCGATAAAGGATGGAATGAAGCGGTAGCGATGCGTGTAATGGCGGATCATATCAGGGCCATTTCTTTTGTCATTGCCGACGGCCAATTGCCTTCGAACAATAAAGCTGGTTATGTGATCCGTCGTATTTTACGTAGGGCCGTACGTTATGCCTATACTTTCTTAAACTTAAAAGAACCTTTCTTAAACCAATTGGTGCCTGTTTTAGCCGATCAATTTAAAGGTGTTTTTGACGAATTATACCTACAGAAGGAATTTGTACAAAAGGTGGTGTTGGAAGAAGAGGTTTCTTTTTTAAGAACCTTAGCCACAGGTATACAACGTTTTGAAAAATATGAGACAACAAGTTCAATTGACGGAAATTTCGCTTTTGAACTCTACGATACCTTTGGTTTCCCGATAGACCTAACTGAATTAATGGCCCGTGAGAAAGGCTGGACAGTAGATATGGATGGCTTTAATCAAGCGCTTGCCGAACAAAAGAACCGTTCGCGTGCTGCTACGGCCATCGATACCGGAGATTGGGTGATTGTAAACGAAGACAACGATACCGAATTTATAGGTTACGACCATACTGAAATAGAGACGGAGATCTTAAAATATCGTAAAGTAAGTGCAAAAGGCAAAGAACAATACCAGATTGTATTGCGTCAAACGCCATTTTATGCCGAAAGCGGTGGTCAGGTGGGTGATACTGGTCGCCTAGAAGACCATAGCCGTCAGTTTTGGGTAGAGATTACCGATACCAAAAAAGAAAATGGAGTAATCGTTCACTATACGGATACTTTACCTACAGATGTAGAGGGTAAGTTTTGGGCGGTGATTGATGAAGACAGAAGGGTATTAACAGAGGATAACCACTCGGCAACCCATTTGTTGCATGCCGCATTGAAAAAAGTGTTGGGTACACATGTTAACCAAAAAGGAAGTTTGGTCAATGCAGACAACCTGCGTTTTGACTTTTCGCACTTTGCCAAGATCAGTGATGAGGATTTAGCCCAGATCGAACACATTGTTAACCAAAAGATCAGAGCCAATATTCGTTTAAAAGAACAACGCAATGTGCCTTACGATGAGGCTATCAATTCGGGTGTAACCGCATTGTTTGGAGAGAAATATGGAGATTTTGTGCGTGTGATTACGTTTGATGACCATTTCTCGAAAGAACTTTGTGGTGGTACGCACGTTAAAGCAACCGGACAGATCGGTTATTTTAAGATTATATCAGAAAGTGCCGTGGCTGCAGGTGTACGCCGTATCGAAGCAATTACAGCAGATAAAGCAGAGCAATTTATTGTCAATCAGAGCAATGAGCTAAGCCAGTTGAAGGGTTTTTTAAAAGGTAGCCAGAATATTAGTGCAGCCGTACAAGCCTTGATCGAAGAAAATGCACGTCTGAAAAAAGAAGTAGAAAAGAGCATCTTGGCCAAAGCTGGTGATATGAAGCAGGACATCGCAGCAACAGCAACAAACATAAACGGGGTCAATTTTATTGCCACCCATGTTGATCTTCCAAATGCTGAAGCAGTTAAAAATCTAGCTTTCGAGGTTAAAGCTTTGGTGCCAGATCTATATTTGGTATTTACGACCCTAATTGATGATAAACCTGGCATAACGGTAATGATTGCTGAAAATAAAGTAAGTGAGCAGTTGAATGCAGCAAAAATTGTACGCGAACTAGGTAAGGAAATTCAAGGAGGCGGGGGTGGTCAACCATTTTATGCCACTGCAGGTGGTAAAAATACAGCTGGTTTAGCACAAGTATTGGTTAAAGCAGAAGACTTTTTAAAATAGACACCGGCTTATTGTAGCGTTTTTTCTATTTCAATCGTCTTATTAAGATAAACCATAATTTAACCAAATATCACAAATGAAGAAAATTTTACTTTTAGGCTTATTGTTAGCCTCTACTTTAATGGTATCGGCGCAAACAGATAGCCTATCTAAAAGCATCCAGAAAAGATCTGAAGCCATTGGGCACGGTGGTAACAATGAGTTAAAGCTCAACTTATTGATGACGATTATTGGCGCACCAGAAATTACCTACGAGCGTTTGATAGGAGACAACATGGGCCTTGGGCTAACTGCTGGTGTATCGATTTCTGAGGATGATGTAGATTACAAGTATATCATTATGCCACATTACAGACTTTATTTTGGTGGTAAAAAAGCAAATGGCTTTTTTATAGAAGGAAATGCAGCGCTGATGGGCAATAGGGATTACACGCAATTGTACTACACAGATTATTATCCAAGTGGAGGTATGCATTCGCGTAACTGGGAAACCAAAACACAATTTGGTCTTGGTGCAGCTGCCGGAGCGAAGTTCCTTACACGAAATGGCTTTTTAGGCGAAGTTTATACAGGTGTTGGCCGTGTATTTGGTAGCCGTAGGCTGATAGAAGCTTACCCTAGGGTAGGTATTACCATTGGTAAAAGATTTTAAAACAGAAAAGGCTCCCGATTGGGAGCCTTTTCTGTTTAATGCCTAGAACGATGGTCTGCTCTTCGGTTATTGTGTTTATCACGTTTTGAATAATAATGTTTATCTCTGCCTCTACTTTTTACTTCATAACGTCTATCAACCCTCGAGTAATTGGTTTGATACACATGATGTTGAAGATAAGGTCTAGGTTTATTGATCACAATTTTCTGACCTTGGTAAAGGTTATAATGACGGTACCTGCTAGGTAAGGCTTTGCGGTGTACCCATCTGTTTCTGTCCAGATAAACAAACTGTTTTGTAGGTACATGGTAATAACTTTGTACTTCTGGTAGGTAATAATAATCTACATAGTCATAACCTCTAGGTCCCCATTGTGGTTGCGAACCGATGTTGATGTTTACACTAACTTGGGCTTTTGCTGGTTGATACATAGCTGCTGTGATTCCTAACGCAGCTAAAAGGATGAACTTTTTCATAAGATTTCGTTTTAATGTGTGTATAGATAAATTCAAACACCATGCCAGAACACTGCTAAGGACAGAGACAAAAAAAGAGATTTGAAATTAAAGCCCTTTTTTTAACACTATTTTTTCTAATTAATGGTGTCCTCTTTCTGGCTTATCATTAGACCTGTTGCCTCTTTCTGGGCGGCCATGGTTTCCGTTGTTTTGCTCTGCACGTGCAGGACGTTGGTTACGTGGGCGTGTTACTTTCACTGGTCTATTGTTGTTGCCATTGTAGTTTGGATGGCCTTTTACTACATAATATTTGGCATCGCGGCTGTCTCTAATGATCGTTTGTCTGCCCACATAATTTTTATATCCACTGTATTTGTTGAGGTAGATATCATTGTGCAGATAGGGTCTAGGTTTATTGATCACTACTTTATAGGCCCCATACAGATCAAAATTATTGTATTGGGCAGGTAGGTTGTTCACCCAAACCCAGCGCCCACCATTTAAATAGATATATTGTCCTGTAGGTACATAATAGTAGGCATTAATGGCCGGTAAGTAATAATAATCTACATGGTCATATCCTGTTGGGCCCCAAACAGGTTGCGAACCAATGTTGATATTCAAACTAACTTGTGCCTGTACTTTGTTGATGCTGAATAATGAAACCATCAATATTGAAGCAAATAAAAATAACTTTTTCATGTCGTTGTAATTAAAAGGTTTCTTTTGTTGTGAATTACTTAAATAGACCATAGCCCTAACTGGTAGTTTAATTGCTAACCTTGTTTTAACACTATTTAACTATCTTTGCCTGTACAATAGAATTAAAAAGGTAACATTTGATATGAGTTTAGGTGCCGACCAAAGAAAATATGAGCTGGTTTCTGGTTTAGAGATACATGTACAGTTAAATACACGATCAAAAATATTTTCTTCGGATAGTGCTACTTTTGGTGCAGGACCAAATGAACACATTTCTGCAGTATCGTTGGCTTTGCCCGGTGCGTTGCCCAAATTAAACAAAGAAGTAGTCGCAAAAGCCATCAGAATTGGTTTGGCCTTGAATTGCGAAATCAACCAACACAACTTTTTCGACCGAAAAAACTATTTCTATGCCGATCTGCCAAAAGGCTATCAGATCACCCAAGACAATAGTCCAATCTGCAAAAATGGTTTCCTGAAGGTAACCTTGGCCAATGGCGAAGAAAAACGGATTGGGATCAATAGGATACATCTAGAAGAAGATGCAGGTAAAAGCCTACATGACCAAGATGCCAAATATTCTTATGTAGACCTGAACAGGGCTGGCGTTCCTTTGATTGAGATTGTAACAGAGCCAGATATCCGTAGTGCAGAAGAAGCATCGGCCTTGTTGACCGAGATTAGGCAATTGGTACGCCATTTAGATGTGAGCGATGGCAATATGGAAGAAGGGTCGTTGCGTTGCGATGCCAATATCTCGATCCGTGAAAAAGGAAGTACTGCATTTGGTACACGTTGCGAGGTGAAAAACCTCAACTCTATTCGCAATGTACGTAGGGCAATGGAGTTCGAATTTAACCGTCAGGTTGAAGTAGTTGATGGAGGTGGCAAGATCATCCAAAGCACATTGAATTTTGATGCAGATAAAGGCACCACATCGCCCATGCGTACCAAGGAAGAGGCCAATGACTATCGTTATTTTCCTGATCCTGACCTACAGCCCATTGCCATTAGTGACCAGTGGTTGGCCGAAATTAGATCAGCCATGCCCGCCTTGCCAAAAGAGCTGGCCAAACAGTTGGTTACAGAATTGGGTATTAGTCATGCAGAGGCAAATATGTTGGCAGAAGATACCGAGCTTTATCAGTATTTTACTGCTGCAAAAGCCGCCATCAAAACACCGAAAAGTTTGGTCAATTGGTTGCTTGGTCCAATCAGGGCATTGTTGAATGAACAAAATAGCGCCATTGGCATTTATCAGGTTAAACCTGCCCAATTGGCTGCAGTAATTAACCTTGTTGAGGATAAAAAAATAAGTCAGGCCATCGCTTTGCAAAAACTGTTGCCTGCCTTAACAACGTATGTTGGAGATGATGTAGCAGCTTTGGCGCAACAGTTGAACTTATTGATCGTTGAAGATAATGACGCACTAGATGGATTTATAGTTGAAGTATTGACCAAATACGAAGCACAAGTACAAGCTTACAAAACTGGTAAAAAAGGCGTTTTAGGCTTATTTGTTGGCGAAGTGATGAAGTTGGCCAAAGGAAAGGCAGATGCGAAAAAAATTAATGACTTGTTGATAGAAAAATTAAAATAGATGACAGTTGCCTACTTTAATAGGCTGCTGGACCATCAAAAACAATAAATACAGATTACATGAGAAAATTAGGTTATCTACTTGTACTGGTTGCGGTTTTAGCAGCTTGTAAAGACAAATCAAAGTTCACTGTTGAAGGTAAATTTGAAAACCCGGGCACTGAAAAGAAAGTTTACTTATATGGTATGGCAAGCAACAACATGCAGTTGTTGGATTCGACGGTACTATCAGAAAAGGGGGAGTTTAAATTTACAAAGGTGGCGCCAGAAGCCGATTTTTATCGTATCAATGTGGGCATGAACGAGTATCTAGTGATTGCCAAAAATGGAGATGTGGTTAAATTAACCGCCGACCTCAATAACAAAAACCATGATTATCAGATCAGTGGGGCAGAAGATGCAGATAAGCTGACCGAGTTTAATGCGTTGAAATTTAAATATACTTCGAACATTGAAAAGATAAAAGCTGATTTTGATGAGAAGGTAGCTGCACATCCTGAGCAACGCGAGCAATTGGTAACACAACTTTCACCAGTTTATATGAAAGCACTGGAAGACCTGAACAAAGCGGTGATCAAGTTCGCACAAGACAACACCAAATCTTTGGTTAGTTTTTACGCAATCAGCATGGTCAATCCTTCAGGCAATGAAGATGCAATGATAGCCTATGCAGAAAAAGTAGGTGATGATTTAAAGAAAAATACAGCCGTTAAAACATTTGTTGAAGGTATTGCCAAATTAAAAGCGGTACAGGTTGGACAACCAGCACCAGAATTTAGCATCAATGGTCTAGATGGCAAAACCATCAAACTAACAGATTTTAAAGGTAAATATGTGCTGTTGGATTTTTGGGCTTCGTGGTGTGGACCATGTAGACAAGAGAATCCTAATGTTGTTAAAGCCTACAATACCTTTAAGGACAGAAACTTTACCATTCTTGGAATTTCTTTGGATAAAGATAAAAACGCTTGGGAGCAGGCCATTAAACAAGATGGCTTGATTTGGAACCATGCAGGTGAACTGGCTGATTTTGAGGGTGCTACAGTAAGACTTTATCAAGTACAGGCCATTCCGAGTTCTTTCTTGATTGATCCTAACGGAAAAATCATTGCCAAAGATTTAAGGGGCGAGGCTTTGGATGCTTTTTTAAATAAAACCTTACCTTAAAACATATTTAATGTTAAAATAATTAAGTGGTTTAACAATTTGTTAACCTGATTTTAACTCAATATTGCAATTGTATACTTACTTTCGTAATAAATAAAACAAAGCAATGAGCACAGCCAAGCAGAAAATATTAATTGTTGATGACGAGCCAGATATTTTAGAGCTGATTGAGTACAATCTCAAAAAAGAAGGTTATCAGGTATTTTTAGCAAATAATGGTCAGGATGGGATTTCAGTTGCAAAAAAGGTACATCCCGACTTAATTATTTTAGACATTATGATGCCTAAAATGGATGGGATAGAGGCCTGCCGCTTAATGAGGGCAATTCCAGAGTTTAAAAATACATTTATGGTGTTTTTAACCGCTAGAAGTGAAGAGTATTCTGAAATTGCTGGATTTAATGTAGGAGCAGATGATTATATCGCCAAGCCAATTAAACCAAGAGCACTAGTAAGTAGGATCAACGCCATTCTTCGTAGAAACTCAAGTGGAGAAGAAGTGTCGGATAACAAGGTTGAAATAGGGGATTTGGTAATTGATAGAGAAGCTTATCTCGTTTTCCAAAATGGAGAAAAGGTAGTTTTGGCCAAAAAAGAATTTGAACTATTGTATCTATTGGCTTCTAAGCCAGGCAAGGTCTATACCAGAGAATCGATCTTGAAAAACATTTGGGAAGATTCGGTAGTGGTGACCAACCGTACCATCGATGTACACATCAGAAAACTACGCGAAAAACTAGGAGAAAACTACGTAGCCACTGTAAAAGGTGTGGGTTACAAGTTTGAACTGAGTTAATTCAAATCTTAAAATATTAAAAAGTCTCGGCATTTGTCGAGACTTTTTTGTTCAATTTGCAATTTGTTGTCTACTTGACTTCATTGTTTCCGCTATCATATCAGCTGAAATCCATTTTCCTCCTTGTTTTCCATCAATCCTCTTAAATATTTGTACTTTTGTACTTTATTTTAAGAACACAGCGTGAAATACCCAAACTTTAAAGACCTTATCCTATTCGAAAACGATGATTACATCGTGGTAAACAAACCTCCATTTATTGCTTCATTAGATGAGCGTGGTGCTGCAGGTGAGGTCAATATCTTACGTATGGCCAAGCAATATTCAGCTGATGCGCAGGTTTGCCACCGCCTTGATAAGGAAACTTCTGGGGCCATTGTCATTGCCAAAAATCCAGAGGCCTATCGCAACCTGGCCATGCAGTTTGAACGCAGAAAGGTGAAAAAGATCTATCATGCTGTGGTAGATGGTCAGTATCAGTTCGACAATCTTTTTGTGGATTTACCCATCTTAAACGATGGCAATAAAAACGTAACCATTGATCGTGTAGAAGGTAAACGGGCTGAAACCTATTTCAACTCCTTAAAATACTATAAACATTATACTTTGGTAGAGTGTAAGCCGGTAACAGGCAGGATGCACCAGATTCGTATCCATTTGGCCACCCAGCGTGCGGCCATTTGTGGTGATCACATGTACAAGGGTAAACCAGTTTATCTATCGGCCATTAAAAAGGGGTATCGTTTGTCAAAAGACGAAGAGGAGCAGCCGATCATGAAAAGATTTGCCCTCCATGCCAAAGAAATTGTTTTTAAAGGACTTGACGAACAGGATATCCATATTGAAGCACCTTATCCAAAAGATTTTACCACGCTGTTAAAGCTATTGGATAAATTTGATGCCTAAAGAGAACGCTTTCGATTTTCTTTGCACTAAATAAAATGATGAATGTATATCAAATTGGTAAACTACATTGATAAACTAAATCTATACCGAAAAACAAAAATCTCTAACCGGAATTTTCTGGTCATTGCTGCGCTTATTGTGGGTGTTTTAGCTGGTCTCGCTGCAGCTTTGCTCAAAACTTTAACCCATCACATCGAAGAATTTTTACAGACCGACCTGCATTGGGAGTATAAGTATTACTTGTATCTGCTGTTTCCATTAATTGGTATCCTGCTTTCGGTAATGTATGTGCGCAGGTTTATCCGTAAAGGTAAATTTGAAACGGGATTGACCCCTTTGTTGTATACCATTTCTAAAAAATCGAGCAAGGTAGAACCCCATAACATTTATTCGCAGATCATTACAGCGGCATTAACGGTAGGTTTTGGTGGTTCTACAGGATTGGAGGCCCCGATTGTAACCAGTGGTTCATCCATTGGCTCTTCTGTAGGGCGATTTTTAGGTCTATCCTACAGAGAAACTACACTTTTATTGGCCTGTGGTGCCGCTGCAGGTATTGCAGGTGCATTTAACAGTCCGATTGCGGGCATTGTATTTGCCATCGAGATCTTATTGCCAGAATTTACGATCCCAGCTTTTATCCCATTGTTGCTTTCTTCGGCCACCGCTGCCGTAGTGGCACGTTTTTTTTACAACGAACAGTTGTTCTATCTGGTAACCGAAGGCTGGAAAACTTCTTCCATTCTCTATTATGTGATTTTAGCTTGTTTAGTTGGTTTGTTCTCTATCTTTTTCGGGAAGGCCAATTATGCCATCAAAAACTTTTTCTATCAGATCAAACATCCTTATAAAAAGGTAATCTTAGGTGGTTTAATGCTTGGTGCATTGGTTTTTCTTTTCCCCACTTTATATGGAGAAGGTTACATTACCATCAAAAACCTATTAAAGGGAGATACTACGGCAGTGATCAGTAATAGCATCTTCTCGTCTTATAGCGGTGTGCCAGGACTGATCATCCTATTTACTCTGTTTACCATATTTGCCAAATCTGTGGCTACCTTGGTTACTTTGGGTGCAGGTGGTAATGGTGGTATTTTTGCACCCAGTTTAATTGTAGGTGGTTTAATGGGTTTTATTGTGGCATTTACGATCAATACCTTGGGTTTTGCACAAGTTAATGTGGCAAATTTTATTGTAGCCGGCATGGCCGCTTCTTTGGGCTCGATCATGCACGCCCCTTTAACAGGTATCTTTTTGATTGCAGAGATTACAGGTGGTTATATCTTGATGGTTCCTTTGATGATCACTACCGCGATTGCCTACCTGATCAATAGAAGTGTAAATAAATATTCCATCTATACAAAACCATTGGCCGATAAAGGGCAATTGTCTCATCACGAAGATAAAGACACCACGGTATTGAACATGATGAAGTTGAGGTACCTAATTGAGAAGGACTATTTGGTGTTAAATGAAAACGAACTGATCCAGGATCGCATGCCTGAAATTTTACAGTCTAAGCGAAATATTTTTCCAGTAGTAGGAGAGGAACAGCAGTTTAAAGGTCTGGTATATGTAGAAGAGCTATTAAAGAAATCATTCAATAGCCAAACAGCAATGCCAGATACCGTAGAGCAGTTAATGGAATTAGCGCCAGCGGTAATTGATGTCAATGCTGAGCTGAAGGAAGTTTTACAATTGATGGAGAAAGAAAATGTATGGATCTTGCCTGTAGTGGATGAAGATGATACCTATATTGGCTTTGTTTCCAAAACAGCTATTTTTAATAAATATAGAGCTATGTTGAGCAGACAGGCTGATTATATGAACTAAAATTGTTGTAGGTTATGCTTTTCACAACCTACAACAATGATGTTATTCTGCTCTTTTAAGACCAAATTTTTCGATCTTGCTATAAAGATGACTGCGTTGGATTTCGATATCGTCGGCAGTTTTGGAAACGTTCCAATTGTTCTTCTCTAATTTATACTTGATAAATTCTTTCTCAGCATGGTCTTTATAGTCTTGGAAGTTGGAGAACTTCTCGTAGTTTACTGCAGCTCCATTTGTTGCAGCTAATGCTGCATGTCCATTTGCAGCTCCAATATTTGTTCCACCAGTTGGGTTGGCAAAAGCGATCACATCGTTTTCGGTAATGGTTTTATCGCTCAGGATGATCAATCGCTCGATCATGTTGTGCAGTTCACGCACATTCCCAGTCCACGGTAAGGTCTTTAAGGCTTCCATACCACCTTCACTGATTTTTTAACAGGCATGCCATAATCGCCACAGATCTCTTCTAAAAAGCTCTGCGCAATTACGGGGATATCGTCTGTACGTTCGGTCAGGTGTGGTACATGGATGTTGATCACATTTAAACGATGGTACAAATCCATCCTGAAATTGCCATCTTCGATCTCTTTCAACAGATCTTTATTGGTAGCGGCAATTACACGTACGTTTACATCCAATTCCTTTTCACCACCTACACGAGTAATCTTATGTTCTTGTAGGGCACGTAATACTTTGGCTTGAGCAGAAAGGCTCATGTCGCCAATCTCATCCAAAAATAAAGTACCACCATTGGCCAGTTCAAACTTTCCGATACGTTGTTTTACGGCAGAAGTAAATGATCCTTTTTCGTGACCAAAAAGCTCACTTTCTATCAATTCGGAAGGAATGGCTGCACAATTTACCTCAATTAACGCACTTTCGGCCCTATTCGATTTTTCGTGGATCCAACGGGCTACCAATTCTTTACCACTTCCGTTAGCTCCGGTAATCAACACACGGGCTTCGGTAGGGGCTACGCGTTCTATCGTTTCCTTAATTTTTCCGATACTTTCAGATTCGCCTAAAATATGACGGGTTTTACTTACCCTTCTTTTTAAAACCTTGGTTTCGGTAACCAACGTTCCGCGGTCTAAAGCATTGCGGACGGTAATCAATAACCTGTTAAGATCTGGTGGTTTAGATACAAAGTCGAATGCTCCTTTTTTACTGGCTTCGATGGCTGTTTCTACAGTCCCATGCCCAGATATCATGATAAAAGGAAGATCTGGCTTTAGAACCAATGCATTTTCAAGCACCTCCATACCATCCATTTTATTCATCTTGATATCGCACAATACCAGATCGTAATTATTTTTTTTGATGAGCTCTAATCCATCTATACCGTTGTCGATGTCATCAACTTCGTAGCTCTCATATTCTAAGATTTCACGTAGTGTACTTCTTATCGCTCGCTCATCATCTATTATTAGCAATTTTGCCATAGGATACATTTAATTTTTAGTGGTACTAATATATTATTTTTTATGGAATGTATAGTTTTTCGTACAATTTGTTACGCAATAAACGGGAAAATAGCTAAAAGGTTTTGGCCGATTTAAAAACGCCAAGTTTAATTGTTTATATTATTGTGGAGAAAGGCTGTAAAAAAAATGCAAGCCTATAAGCCGGGTTCTGTTCTCTTCTATCATTAATCTAGTATAAACGTTGCCGTTTATCTCTAACGACCTACCCACTAACATCGGACGAGCAGCCCTACGTGCGTTAGCCTATTTGGTCTTTCAACTCCCGGGGTTTACCAAAACACTAATCACTTAGCGAGTTCGTGAGCTCTTACCTCACGTTTTCACCCTTACTCCAATTGCTTGTAGCGGTATATTTTCTGTGGCACTTTCCGTCATTTAGGCCTTCAATCCCAAATTCCTTCCCGTTAGGAAGCGAGATGCTCTATGTTGCCCGGACTTTCCTCCCTACTGATTGCTCAGAACGGCGATAGAATGGCTTGCATTTTTGCCAAAGATAGCATTTATAGTCGGTAGTGCGAAGGAAGTAGATTAGAGTAAATGAAGGATAGGAAATAGTCTGGAAGTGATATTCCAGACTATCCCTTATTGAATATGAATTAGATTTTTATGAATCAATGTCTTGTAACACTGAAACTCTATACTAGTTACTCTTAACTCAGGACTAGAGACTAATGACTATTTACATTCCTTAAGGTCTAAAGCTACCTGTTCGTATCTGTACATGCCTTGTTTGTTGCCAAAAGAATTGGTGATATAAACAATGACCTGGGCTATATCAATATCAGGCATTTTTTCGAATTCGGGCATTTTACCTTCATACTTTTTACCATGGATCACCACACCTTTGTTAGACCCATTTTTAATGATACAGGCCAATTGGGCTTTGTTGGTTTTTAAAAACACTGTGTCGGTTAAGGGGGGGGCCAATTCTCCTAAGCCTTCTCCATTGGTGCCATGGCAGTTCTGGCAATTCTTGATATAGATATCTTTGCCACTGGTCAAGTATTTGGCCTGTTCAATTTCTCCTTCACTTTGGCAAGAATAGATGATGCAACAGATGGTAATCGAAAAAATGGCAAATAAGATGATTCTTCGCATGTTTATTTCTTTTCTTCAGCCAATAAAGTAGCAATATCTTTTTTAAGTTGTTCTACCTGGTCTGTTTTGGTCCCATCGTAAGCACCACGCATCCTTTTTTCTTTATCGATCAGCACCAACCAACCTTGGTGGATATAACCATCTCTTGCGGTACTATCTTCTTGTACGGCTACCAGGTAATCGTGTTCTGCCAAACGGTAAACTTCTTCTTTGCTGCCATAGGCGAATTGCCATTTGGCCCCATCAACACCTAGTTTTTGCACATATTTCTTTAATACAGATGGTTTGTCGTATTTAAAATCGATGGTGTGCGATAAAAACATCACCTCCGGGTTGTCTTTATATTGGTCATAAACAGTCTTTAGGTTTCTGTGCATGGTTGGACAGATCGTGGTACAGGAGGTGAAAAAGAAATCGGCAACATAAACTTTTCCTTTGAAATTATCCTGTGTGATGTAGGTGCTATCCTGGTTCAGTAACTTGAATGCAGGAATGGTCTGATAGATCGTGTCTACTTTCTGGCTTCCATCAGCGGCAGTAACCACTTTGGCTTCGCGATTGCCATAAATGGGAAGGGTTTTGTTGTTGTTACAAGCACTAACAATACCAATTAGTAAAGCTAAGGCTGGAAGAATAATTCGTTTCATAATTTTCAAATTGTAAAGGTAATATAAAATTAGCTAGCCACCTTAAATTCTATACATTGTGACAGCCCAATTAATAAACTCCAGCTGGTAAACTGACCAACTGGAGTTGTAGAGATTCATGTTTATTGCCTATCCATTACCTAATTTTTAGGCTTTTTGATGTATTTTGTTGGTTGGGCAACAAACTTGTTTTTGCAGGTAGCCGAACAAAAAGTATAGTTTACCTTCTCGTAGGTGTAATTTTCGTTGGTTGAAGATTTGGGCCTGATCTTCATTTTACAGACTGGATCGATCAATTCTTTTTTAACAGTGTCTGTTGTTTTTTGTTGGCCTTGGGTACTTTCGTTAATGGTAATGGTAGAAAGTTGAACGCCAAATGCCAATACGCCAATGATTAAAATTGTTCTCATGATTATTGTTCTTTTAAAAGGATGTCCATATCTGTCATTAATTTTTGTACCTCGGCATCAACTGTACCATCATAGGCACCACGGATGCGTTTTTGTTTGTCGACCAAAATCAGGTAGCCCTGATGTACAAAACCTCCAGGTGCTTTATTGTCTTCTGTAACTGCTACCAAGTAGTTTCTTTCGGCTAAGGCGTAGATCTGATCGCGGGTTCCCCATAAAAACTGCCAGTTTTTACCTTTAATGCCCATTTTTTTTGCATAGGCTTTCATGACCGATGGTTTATCGTATTTGACATCGATGGTGTGCGAGGCAAACTTAACGCTCGGGTTATGCTCAAATTTTTGATAGACCTTAAACAAGTTACGGTGCATGGTGGGGCAAATGGTAGGGCAAGTAGTAAAAAAGAAATCGGCCACATAGATGCTATTGTCGAAATCTTTATCGGTTACTTCCACACTATCCTGATTGAGCAGTTTAAATGCTGGAATGGGTCTAAAAATTGTGTCTTCAACAACTTTACCATTAACCGTTTTTTGGGTGGTTTCCATTTGTAAAAAGGGTAGGCGTTTAGGTTCATCCTTACATCCGAAACTAAAAATGAGTAGGATAGGGAGGTATTTAATTAGGTTTTTCATTATTTCTTTTGTTTTAAATAAACATTTGACGAATTGATCTCTTGCTGATAAGCCTTGGCAATGGCAGCAATCTTTTCTCGCTCAGCTTTAAAGTATTGTAGGGTAGCTTCTGGAGAAGGGTCCTTAAAATCTGCATTGAAATTGTGCATCCAATCGTTCATCTGATCTTCAACCCTTGTTAAACGGACCAACATTTTGTTGATGAGCTCTTTTTCCTTTACTGTATCTATGGTTGGATTTTTAGTTTTTAATCCTTTCATGTCTCTCAGTAAAGTGTCCAATTTCATCTGGTTGCCGATAATGGTTTCGTTGTCCATCATCAATTGGTCGTGAAATTGCATCAGCTCTGCGCGTACATTGTCATTGTTTTCTTTTGGTGTACAAGACACCATCATTGCCATTAGAAATAGGCATTGGATTATTTTTTTCATATTTTAAAATTAAAATGGGATGGATACATGGACCATTAATCTGTTTCCGGCGTAGGCTCTACCACCCGCCAGGTTTTGCGACCTTACATTTTGGTAGTTTGCGCCAAATGAAAGTCCGGTAAGCGCAAATTCTGCACCCATTACTGCCGACAAAGAATGTCCACCTGATACGGCAACATCATATTTTTTGTCTTCAACATCCTTTTGTGCAGTTTCATATAACAAACCTGCATTCGGTGCTACTGTAAATGAATGGGCAATGCGGAATTTGTAATACGCCAATACATTGGTCGAAAACTTATTTCCATAGCGGTAAGCATATTTGTTTTCGGTATTGATCTTGTAGTTGACGTTGGCATTGATCCCAAAATCTTGGTAACGGATATCGTAAGTGGCATTGATCGTAAAATCGACACTGGCAGTACCCAATTGAAAGTTGTTTGGAGACTCTTGAACAGCCAACCTTTCTTGTTGCTCATATTTGCCAGTTGGTACTTTGATACCTGCCCCAAGCCAAAGCGATTGGATCAGCAGTTTATTGCCCAACATACCTTCGTGGTTGAGCAATTTATAATAACCCATCAACGCTATATCGCCGATTCCATTTTTGGTACCCTTGCCTTCTTGACTTTTGCGCTCATTTAAATTGTAAGGTAAGATGGCCAACACCCTGAACTTGTTGCCAATGTTCCAACCACCCCAAAGCTCAACACTTTGATAGCTTTCGTTGGCGGTTAAGGGTGTACGTTCACCAAATGGCCCCAAATGGGTTTGGAGCGTCTTATATTGATAGCGTAGACCCAAGAATCTTTTGTTATATTCTGGGAGGATGCCCACATAATAACTCCCTACGCCACAACCGCAAATATCGCAGGCCTTGGAAGAAAGTACAAGGAAGGTGAGGAATAAACTGAGGATGATCTTTATTTTCATATCTGTAATTATTGTTCAGCTAAACTGCTGTTGTTGATAAAAGTTTCGTCGTTCAACGTATTCAAAAAGGCCAGTATCTTGGTCTTATCTGTAGCAGATAATGTAATTCCTAATTTGCCACTCTGTTGCAATATGGGGTCTAAATTGGGAAGGTTTTGTACCTGACTACTGTAATGTTCCAATACGGCAGTTAATGAAAAATGCCTGCCATCGTGCATATACGGTGCAGTATAACGCAGGTTTCTTAACGACGGGACCTTGAATTTGTAGCGGTCGCTATCAATTAATGTTGCCGTATATAAGCCCAGGTCATTTACAGGGCTTGGTGGCAAGCCATTGTTTCTAAACGATCCATCCGTAAACAAAGGTTCGGTATGGCAGGTGGCACATTGCTGTTTGAAAAGCATATAACCTTCCTGTTCTTCCGTAGTAAAAGAGGTATTGTTCTCTTTTCGCATCACCCTATCGTATTTCGAATTACTGCTTACACACATCAACATAAATTGAGACAAGGCTTTCATCATCCTTGCCGTATTGATTTCTGAAGTTCCAAATGCACTCTTGAACAATGCAGTGTATTTAGGCATCAATCGAAGCTTGGCCATTACATTTTCTAGATTTTCATCCATTTCTTCGTGTGCGGTGATGGGCACAATGGGTTGCAGGTCAAGGTCAAATACACCACCGCCCCACATAAAGGCTTTATTCCAAGCTAAATTCATAATGGGAGGAGAGTTGCGTGTACCCAAGCGATCATCAATGCCATGGCTCACATCATGTCCATGTTGTGTAAAAGCCGACGATTGGATATGGCAAGAACCACAAGAAATGCTATTGTCCCTAGAGAGTCGACCTTCATAGAAAAGTGTTCTACCCAATTCAAAACCCTCTTTTGTAACCTTGTTATTGGCAAAATTGTAAACAGGCTCTGGAAAATTAGCAGGTTTCTGAAACCCTAAGAATGATGTAATCTGATCATTCAGCTGCTCAGATTTTTTGCAAGCGATTATAAATAAGCAGCAAATTAATGCTGCTATCCAATGATTCCTCTTCATTGATCCTAATTTTCTGTATGGTCGTGTTTAAACATTTCCGTTAGGTTTTTGGCAATACTGGTGCTGTATTGACTGAACATTACGGTTGGGTGTGCTGCAATGCTGAAACCGTTGCTGCCGTTAAAAAACTTCATGACATCAACAAAAAGATGGATATTGCTCTGTCTATCTTTCCTTACTTTGGCTATACCAGCTGCATTCAGGTCTATGGTAACCGTTTTAATGTTATTGATGGTTGGTGCACTATACCCGCCAAAACCACCAATATGGTATCTGAATGCTTTTTTACCAGTTGGATCTCCATTTACATCATCTGATATAACGTTTGAATTTCCCTCAAACTTAAAGAAGATATATCCCGCATTCCATCCCCAGTACATTCCATCGGTCATGCCTCCAGCAGGATCAAGTACCCCTTTTCGTTCTGCGATATCCATCGTACTGCGTAAACTATCTACACCAATGGTAAAGGTAAGTTTGGTGTAGTCTGCCTCTGGTACATTTACTTTGGCAAAACGGGTACTCTTATCGCTAGATTTGATTAAAAAATAACTCTCGTCCTGTTTTACAGTATAGGTTTTTCCTGATGCTGTAGTAAGCTTGATGTTACTGATGAAATATTGTAATTGAGAAACGGTAAATTGTTCTCCAGCAGCATTGGTATAAGGAGTAGTGGTATTGTTTAAGGTCAAAGTTCTATCACCAATTATATTGTCGAATTCTACAGAAAGTGGAGCAAGTTTGCTTTCATCAAATGCTGGTACGGGCTCGTTGTTTTTAGAACAGGCGGCAGTTATAATGGTAATGGTTATTAATAGAAAAATCGATTTTAAATTTTTGATATATGTTTTCATGTGAATGAATTTTAATAATTGTTCGGATTCTATTGCCCATGGTGTATAAATCAGCACTGGAAACTTGGACTAAACTGTTTTTATAGCCTTGTTTAGGGCAATAAAAAGTGTGTAATAAGGCCAATAACAATAGGTTTGTTAGCGGCATTATCTTTTGAATAAATAAGTTGGATTTTTAAACTAAAGGCACAAGTATGCCCAGTCTCTTTTATAGAAAGAGCTATTTTAGTTCAAATAAAAAGTAATTAGGCCTGTTTTGGCGGATGGAAGATTGCAATAGCCGTGTTGATCGGTTTTTGCTGTAGGTAATACGTAGAAACAGGTGATAGATCGATTTCGTAAACTGGAATAAGTAAACTGGCAGTAACGGGTGCTACTGTCTCGATCATCCTTTTTAAGTTCTCTTGGTCCTGCTTGTTTTTTTGTTCCAATTCTTTCAGTTTGATGTCCATAAAACATTTACCCTCGCAATGAAGTTCAGGTTTGTCTTTGTTAGAACAGAGTACTGATGAAATGTAAGCCTTATTGAATGCATAGGAAGAGGAAAGCACCCAATAATTGAAACAATTGGTAAGAATACCAAAAAGTAAAAATAGGGCAATAAGTCTTCTAAAGATTGACATCGCTGCAAAACTAAACATTTTTGTGTCGAGTTTACAGCAAAAACTGTATATTAATTTCCAAATTTAGTTGACTGATATGAATGGAATATCTTTCCGTTCATGTGTTTAACAACCAAATATTAAACTAATCTAACCGAACAACTACCATGAAAAAACTACTAATCTTATTGGCATTAGCTGTTTCATCAGCTACGGCCCAAATCTATCAACCCAATTGGGAATCTTTAGACACCAGACCAGTTCCACAATGGTTTAAGGACAGTAAATTTGGAATTTTTATCCATTGGGGCGTTTATTCCGTACCGGGCTTTTGCTCAAAGGGGAATTATGCCGAATGGTACCAACAAGGATTGAATAGTGGAGATACCGCTAGGATCAATTACCACAAAACCAATTTTGGCAATCAGACCTATTACCAATTTGCAGACCAGTTTAAGGCAGAACTTTTTAAGCCAGACGAATGGGCCAACCTGATTGAAAAATCTGGAGCCAAATATGTGGTGTTGACGACTAAACATCATGATGGATATGCGCTGTGGCCAAGTAAGGAAGCGGACAAAACTTGGGGTTTCCCTTGGAACTCAGTAACTACGGGGCCGCACAGAGATCTGGTTGGAGATTTGTTTAAAGCCATCCGTAAAACTTCAGTCCATCCGGGTATGTATTATTCTTTATATGAATGGTTTAATCCACTTTGGTTAAAGGATAAAAGGAGATATGTTGCAGAACACCAATGGCCACAAATGAAAGACCTGATCAACACCTATAAACCCGATGTTTTTTGGACCGATGGAGATTGGGACCTCTCTGCTAAAGCATGGCAGAGTGAAGAGTTTTTGGCCTGGTTATACAACGAAAGTCCTGTTAAACAAAATATTGTAACCTATGACCGTTGGGGTTCTGGAGTACGCTTTAAGCATGGTGCAGTTTTTACACCAGAGTATCAGCCCAACGTCGATTTTGAAGACCATTATTGGGAAGAAAGCAGGGGGATGGGCCTTTCGTATGGTTACAATAGGGAAGAAGATGCTTGGGACTACAATTCAACACAATCTTTGGTTTTGCAGTTGATCGACAAGGTAAGTGGTGGTGGTAATTTTTTATTGGATATCGGGCCAGATAAACATGGCAAGATACCACCCATTATGCAAGAACGTTTGCTACAGATTGGTAATTGGATGGATATTAACAAAGAAGCCATCTATAATACAGAACGTTGGATGAAGGTTTCACAATGGTCTGAAGGTAATCGAGAATACAAGGCGAAAAATGGCAGTGGAGATTATCTACTTAAAGTTACTATTGACCCAGATCCAGGTTATGCAGTTAAAAACTGCTTCTTTACCTATAACCCTACAACCAATAATCTATATGCCTTATTACCAAAGTATCCTTCCAACAAACAATTTGTATTACAGGATCTGGTACTTAAAAAAGATACACGTATTGAATTGTTAGAGACAAAAGCAAGTTTAAGATGGGAACAAAAGGGAACAGATGTTGTCATTACCTTGCCCGAATTTGATCCAAACCGGATCAGGAGCAATTATGCTTATGTGCTGAAAATTTTCAATACAGGTGCATTTACCAAAAAACCAAAAGTAACCGTAAACTACTTGGGTGGTTCACTCAACCCCACGGTTAGCATTTCGGCTGTACCACAAAGCGAGATCAGGTATACTTTAGATGGAACAACACCAACCGAAAACTCCATGTTATACCAAACGCCTATATCGATTAAAAACAGTGGATTGTTGAAAGCAACGGCCTTTTCGAAGGGATTGATCCCAAGTAATATGGTTAGCACATCGGTAAAAGTGCACCAATGGCAAAAAGCGATACAACCACCAAAGCTAACAGCAGGACTTGCATTAAATGTTTATGAAGCTGAAGTGTCGACTGTTGCTGCATTGGATCATGTAAAACCCATAAAAACTTTGATTGCCAAACAAGTATCAATCAATGATACCACTAAAAAGGAGAATGTAGGGATGGTTTATAATGGTTTCATAAAAGTCCCTGCTGACGGCATTTATGAGTTCTATCTGTCTTCTGACGATGGTAGTAAACTTTGGATTGGCGATGAGGTATTGGACAACGATGGTCCGCATGGAAATATAGAACAGACCGGTATATTTGCCTTGAAAAAAGGATTTCATAAGGTTAAGCTTTCTTTCTTTCAAGGCACGGGAGATGGAGCCTTGGAATTAAAAGTAGCCTCATCAACCCTAAAAAAACAGACTGTACCTACAAGTTGGTGGTTTTACAACAAATAACGATTAAACTTTATCATGTTCAATAAAATACTTTTAACCTTTAGCTGCTTATTTTGTCTAATCTTTAAGGTAGATGCACAACTTGTAAGCCAACAACTCACCACAAACTGGGTATTCCAAGAGCAAGATGAAGCCAAATGGTATCCCGCAAAAGTTCCTGGCGAGGTACATGTAGACCTTTTGACCAATAAATTGATTCCCGATCCTTTTTATCGCGATAACGAAAAGAAAGTACAATGGATAGAAAAGGAAAACTGGGATTACAAGACCACCTTTTCGGTTTTGCCAAACGTGTATCAAAAAGCCAATATCGAACTTGTATTTGATGGATTGGACACTTATGCAGACGTGTATCTAAACGGTAAGCTGATCTTAAAGGCAGACAATATGTTTAGGCAATGGAAGGTAGAAGTTAAAAGCCTGCTCAAACCAAAAGACAATAAATTATTGGTCAGGTTTCGTGCTGCGCAAAACGTAGTCGATTCTTTGGCAAAGGCCGATGTGCCTTATATCATTCCAGATAACCCCAGAGCTTATGTACGCAAGGCGCAATTCCATTTTGGCTGGGATTGGGGGCCGAAATTAACAGGTTGTGGCATTTGGAAAGCAGTAAGATTAGAAGCCTATAACCAAAAACCAATAGAAAAAACCTTTGTGCCACCTATAAAAGTAGAACTGGTTCAACAACCTGATGAAAAGGGCAGCTCTTTCTATTTCAACATCAATGGAAAACCAACTTATATGAAAGGGGCCAATTATATTCCTGCTGATGCTTTTGTAACGCGAATGACCAAAAACGATTACAGAAAAATGCTGATGATGGCCAAAGATGCCAACATGAACATGCTCAGGGTTTGGGGAGGTGGAATTTATGAAGACGATGCTTTTTATGATTTGTGCGATTCTTTGGGTATACACGTTTGGCAGGATTTTATGTTTGCAGGTACAATGGTGCCAGGCGATCAAGCTTTTTTTGCCAATGTAAAGGAAGAGGTAAAATATCAGGTGAAACGCTTAAGGCATCATAAAAGTATTGTGGTTTGGTGCGGTAACAATGAAATTGATGAGGCTTTTAATCGATGGGGATGGCAAAACCAGTTCAGGATCAAACCGAAAGATTCAGCCAAGCTTTGGAACGATTATACGAGGTTGTTTAGAGATAGTATTCCGAAATGGCTGAAGGAGGTAGACAGTAGCAGACCTTATGTAAGTACTTCGCCTAGATATGGTTGGGGTGTGAAAAATAGCTTTACCGAAGGCGATAGCCACTATTGGGGAGTTTGGTGGGGAGGTGAGGACTTTGAGGCCTTTGAAAACAAAACTGGACGTTTTGTAAGTGAATATGGGATGCAGGCCATGCCCAATTATTCGAGTATTCTAAAGTTTACACAACCACAAGATCGATATTTGGCTTCTGATGTGATGAAGAACCATCAAAAGGCAGGCAATGGCTATCAGAAATTGGATGGCTATCTGAAAAGTTATATGCTGGATGAGGAAAAGATAAAGAAGCTTTCTATTGCAGACTATACTTACCTCACACAATGTGTGCAATATTATGGTTTTAAAAATATGATCTTAATCCATCGCAGTAAAGAACCTTATAACATGGGTACCTTGCTTTGGCAATTGAACGACTGTTGGCCAGTGGCGAGCTGGAGCATTACCGATTATTATGATCGGGCACCCAAAGCCGCTTGGTACGCAGTTAAAGAAGCTTATAGAGATGATGTAAGGCCAGAAAGGGATGTAATAAAACCGAAAGATCTAAAATTGACCAATCCTCAAATTACCTATCAGATTAAAGGGAACAAACTTGTGTTCAAATCTTCTGCTTTTGCCAAATATGTATATGTAGATCTGGTTGGTTATACAGGTAAACTAAGTGACAACTACTTTGACCTAGAGGCAGGTAAAGAAAAGGTCATTACTTTTGACCAAAAAGCACTGAAAACAAAAACAGTTGCAATAAAGATCAAATCGCTTTGGAATGTGATTGGAAAGTAACTTGTGTTGGTCGAGAAATGCTTTCTCGACCTTAAATAATAGTGGATTTTTAATGCACTTGATCTTAAATAAAAAAGGTCAGTCATTAGACCAACCTTTTGTTATAGCATATTTTAGAAGTTAATTAAGCCTGTAGATCTTGCATGATCTTTTTGATCTTTTCTGATAGCTTAGCCTCTGTATCCTTAAAGTCGGCAGCATTTGCCAATGGTGTATTTACGCTGCAGTAGAACTTGATCTTAGGCTCTGTACCACTCGGACGGGCCGATATGATGCTTCCATCAGCAGTAATGAACTGCAGTACATCAGACTTAGGGAAACCGAGTTCCTTACTCGAATTAGCTTTGATATCTGTTTCCTTATTGAGTTCGTAATCTTTTAAGGTAACTACCTCAGAACCGCCCAGTTTGGCAGGTGGGTTGTTCCTAAATTGTTCCATCATCGCCTTGATCTCTTCGGCTCCGGTTTTACCTTTTTTGGTGATTGAAACCAAATCTTCCTTATACATGCCATAAGTTACATACATATCGATCATGGCCTGGTATAAGCTGCTGCCCTTATCTTTATAAAAGGCCGTCATTTCTGCAATAAATGCACAAGAAATTACCGCATCCTTGTCTCTTACCAGATCACCCACCAAATAACCGTAACTTTCTTCGCCACCAGCAATAAAGGTCTTTTTGCCTTGCAAATTGGTCATTACTTGGCCAATCCATTTAAAACCAGTTAAGGTGCTAAAGTACGCTACGTTTTTAGCATCACAAATGGCTTTGATCAAGCTTGTGGTTACGATTGTAGATACCACATATTCATTACCAGTTAATTTTCCTTTTTCTTCCCAAGCGGTTAAGATGTAGTTGATCAGCAAACTGCCAGTTTGGTTACCATTGAGTAGTACAAATTCACCATCATTGTTTTTAACGGCAATACCTACGCGATCTGCATCGGGATCTGTTGCCAAAACCAGGTCTGCATCAATTTCTTCTGCCTTTTTTAGGGCAAGTGTTAGCGCTTCTTTTTCTTCAGGATTTGGATAGACTACCGTTGGGAAATTACCATCAGGTTTACTTTGCTCCTCTACGATGGTTACATTGGTAAAGCCAAATTGGGTCAATGCTTTTGGTACCAAGGTAATTCCTGTACCATGGATAGGAGAATAGACAATCTTGAGGTCATGCTCACGTTTAATGGCATCAGGCGATACCGAAAGTGCCGTAATCTGATTCAAGTACAATTGGTCTATTTCTTCACCGATCAGTTCGATGTTGCTTTCGATACGGCCAAATTTAACCTCATCAATGTTGGTAATGGCCGCAACCTCATTCATCACCATTTTATCGTCTGGCGAAGTAAACTGTCCACCATCATTGCCGTAAGCCTTATAGCCATTGTATTCTTTTGGATTATGCGAAGCCGTTAACATTACCCCACTTTTACAACCCAAATGGCGGATAGCAAAAGAAAGCTCAGGCGTTGGTCTTAAGGCCGAAAAGAAATATACATGGATCCCATTTGCAGAAAATACATCAGCAGTGATCTGGGCAAAATAATCAGAATTGTTTCTACTATCATGCGCAATAGCTACACTGATTTTTTCGCCAGGGTATTTCTTATTCAGGTAATTGGCCAAGCCTTGGGTAGCCGTTCCGATGGTATATTTGTTGATGCGGTTAGAGCCAGCACCCATAATGCCACGCAGACCACCTGTACCAAACTCCAAGCTTCGATAAAACGAATCGGTTAGTTCCGTATAAGCTTCAGAATCCAATAAATTTTGGATGCTTGTTTTTGTATCTTGGTCGTAATTTCCATTAAGCCATTGATTTATAGTTGTTAAGGTCGATTGTTCTAGTTGCATATGTAATCAGGTTGAAGTTGGTATGTGAAACAAAACAGAATAAAAATTGTTCAAATCATTTTTCGAGAACGGTTTCAGAATTTTATTTTGCCATTAAAGCGGAAATTAGCCTTCTTTTCGTTAATTTCACGCCCCGTTACAATAATAAGAAAAATACCAATTCTATAAATTAAAAATGAAAATATTAAAATTTGGTGGTACGTCTGTAGGTAGCCCAGAGCGCATGAAAAAATTGTTGGACATCATTGATTCAACCGAAGAGCAAATCGTTGTATTATCGGCCGTGTCTGGTACTACAAATAGTCTAGTAGAAATTTCAGCCAAGCTATTGAAGGAGGAGAAGAAGGAAGGTGCCCAATTGATTAATGTTTTACATCAAAAATATAACGAATTTGTAATCGAGCTTTTGCCGGAAGGCGATTTTAGAGAACAAGGACAAGAGGTAGTGGATTACCATTTCAACTTTTTGGCTTCATTGGCTAACGATATGTTTACGCATATTGAAGAAAAGGTTGTTTTGGCGCAAGGAGAATTGCTTTCCACTACTTTATATCACATTTACCTGAAATCTATCGGTGTAGCATCAGTTTTGTTGCCAGCTTTAGATTTTATGAAGATTGATGAAGACAACGAGCCTGATATCTTGTTTACAACCGAACACTTGATGCCTTTATTGGCACAGCACAGCGAAAACAAGTTGTTTATTACTCAAGGTTTTATCTGTAGAAACAGTTTTGGCGAAGTAGATAACCTCCGTCGTGGTGGGAGTGATTATACTGCTTCTTTATTGGGTGCGGCAATTATGGCCGAAGAAGTGCAGATCTGGACAGATATTGATGGGATGCACAACAATGATCCAAGGATCGTAAAGGGAACCAAACCGATTTCGCACCTGTCTTTTGATGAAGCGGCTGAGTTGGCCTATTTTGGAGCAAAAATCTTGCATCCCCAATCGGTTTTCCCTGCCCAGAAATACAAAATTCCGGTACGTTTGTTGAACACCATGGAACCTAAAGCTTTGGGCACCGTGATTAGCACCGAAAGTGAAAAAGGCAAGATCAAATCTATCGCTGCAAAAGACGGAATTACAGCTATCAAGATTCAATCAAGCCGAATGTTATTGGCTTATGGTTTTTTAAGAAGGATTTTCGAAATCTTCGAAAGATATAAAACACCAATTGATATGATCACCACTTCTGAGGTAGCGGTATCATTGACCATTGATTTTACAGATAACCTGGAAGATATCATTAAAGAATTGAACTCATTTGGTAGTGTAGAGGTAGATAAAGACCAAACGATCATCTGTGTAGTTGGCGATTTTGGTGCCGAGAAACATGGTTATGCCGCCAAAGTTTTAGATTCGATCAAACATATTCCAGTAAGAATGATTTCTTATGGGGGTAGTGCCTATAATATTTCCTTATTGGTGGGCACACCTAATAAAGTAGAAGCTTTAAGAAGTTTGCACGATAGGATTTTTGAATAGGTTATCTTTTTCTAAAATAGAAATAAAGAAAGATAATAATTAAGAAAAGGAGTAGAGAGAGGCGAATTCTTCTTTCAAATTCCATTCGGCTAATGCGCTGATTTTTGTAATCAATGTAGTTGCCGATATAAATAACGGTCATAACGACCAAGAAGATAATAAATAGAAATTTCAAGTTATGTTTTCCGATAAAGATAGAGCACATTTTTCTAAATTAGAAACCCCATTTTATTATTACGACCTAAATCTGCTGAACAGTACGCTGGACGCTTGTAGTAAAGCTGCTAATGTTTATAAATTTCATGTGCATTATGCCATGAAGGCCAATTTTAATCCATTGGTTTTAAAGCAGATAGAAAAAATAGGATTCGGTGCAGATTGTGTAAGTGGAAATGAGGTTAAAAAAGCCATCGAAATTGGTTTTTCTAAAAATAAAGTGGTTTTTGCTGGTGTGGGCAAATCTGATAAAGAGATCAATGATGCTTTAGATAACGACATCTTTTGTTTCAATGTAGAATCTGTGCAGGAGCTTTCGGTGATCAATGAACTGGCAGAAAAGAAACAGAAAGTTGCAAAGGTGGCCATCAGGATCAATCCGAATGTTGATGCACATACCCATGCAAATATTACCACGGGTTTGGATGAAAACAAGTTTGGCGTAAACTCTTGGGACATGCCAGCCTGTGCCGATGTGTTAAATATTTCTGCTAATCTTGAGTTTATCGGAATCCATTTCCACATTGGTTCGCAGATTACCAATATGGAGGTGTATAAAAACCTTTGTATCCGTGTAAACGAATTTGCCACTTGGTTTGAAGGCCATGGGTTTAAAGTAAAAATATTAAATGTGGGTGGAGGTTTAGGAATCGATTATCATCATCCAAACCACCAGATTCCAGATTTTGAGACCTATTTTAAGATATTTGCCGATTTCTTGGAAGTGAAACCTTATCAAGAAGTCCATTTTGAATTAGGCAGGGCATTGGTAGGGCAATGTGCATCGTTGATCAGTAGGGTTTTGTATGTGAAGAATGGCAAGAAAAAGAATTTTATCGTTTTAGATGCTGGTATGACCGAATTGATGCGTCCGGCATTGTACCAGGCCTATCATCAAATAGAAAATATCAGTCAGCAATTGTCGGTTGACAGTTCACAAACTTCCAACCTTGTTAAGTATGACGTGGTAGGGCCGATCTGCGAAAGTACAGACTGCTTTGGTAAAGAAGTTCAACTGCCAGAAACTTTTAGAAATGACCTGATTGCGATCAGAAGTACAGGAGCTTATGGTGAAGTCATGGCCTCACATTATAACTTGAGAGAGCAGCTACAAGCAGTTTCTAGTGAAGATATTTAATAACTTGTTATGCTGAGCGCAGCGAAGAATCTCAAGTATAAGAATCAAAAAGGTCGAGAAATGCATCTCGACCTTTTTGCTGTTTAAACATTTTCTGCTAATTCAGTTCACTTCTTTCTTGACCCTAAAAATACGATTACTCCAGCAATCAAAACAATACCACCAGCATAAGGAGGCCAGTTTACAGATTTTTCTTTATCTGCAGAGACCTGTATTGGGCCAGCATCGATTACTTTTTCTTTTTTGGTATATGTAAAACCAGTCCAAATCAATAATACTATACCCAGTACGATTAAAATTATACCTATTGATCTACCCATGTTCTTTTATTTAAATGATAATTTGAATAAAGAACATTTTTAAGGGATTAAAGTTTGCTTTATGATTAAAATGAATAACCTAATATGTGGTAATGGCCTTTTTTAATATCGTATTGATTTTTTCAATAGGTAGGTCTTCATTTTCATCGATCAACAATATCTTCATCCGTGAGCGTTTCTCTATCAATAAATCGGGGTGATTGATTAGATAGCCATTGGCAAAGCCAATGTAAGGTTTTTTGTGTTTTTTATGTATCCATAAATAACAAAGCATTTTGCCCTTATAATAAAAGAATGGAAGTTTGTACTTCCATTCTTTGGTAATATGTTCGTCGTAACTGAGGATAATATCTCTCAATGCCAGTAAGCAATCTCTTAGTGGTTCTTCTTTTTGGAGGTAGAAACGGTCTAAGTCGCTCAACATGGTCTGTTATTCTTCTTCGAAAAAATCAGCTAGTCCACCAAGAAAATATTCTTCAATACCAGCTGTAAAATCATCATAATCTTCATCAGGTATATTGGTTTGCACAAACTCTAAAGAGGTTCCTTTTTTGTCTTCATGTAATTTAATGGTAACGATAGATGGCTCGTTGTCATCACCAAAATACCACTGTTGCACGATTTTTTTACCAGGTACCAATTCAATGTTCTTTCCAACGATATCGCCGTCCCAAAAAGAAAACTCCGTACCCACCTCTTCTGTAAATTCTGCTTCTGCACCTGTCCATAACTGAATGCTTTGTGCTTTGGTTAAGCCTAGGTAAACCTCGTCAGGAGGTGCCGGAAGTGGGAGATATTTTTTGTAGTTCTTCATCAGGATTTTAAGATTTTAGGATCAATAAGGATAATGAGTAAGCAAAATAATAATTTATAAGCATTAATTGTATTTAGTGTTGTTGTTGTAAACTTTTTTAAACTGAAGGCTAGTTGCTCCAAAATTAATTAATAAGCCAATAGGGAATTTATATGCGACTACATAATTTTTGGCTTGTGCCAGATGTACATTTTCAAGATTGGTAACAGCTTTAATTTCAACTACAACAATGTTTTCAACAATAAAATCTGCTCTTCTTTTGCCTACTTCAATATCTTCGTAAAATATAGTTTGTTCTATCTCTCTACCAAATATTAAACCAGCCTTGCTTAATTCTATTGCTAAACAGCGTTGATAAATCACTTCTTGAAAACCATTGCCTAAGGTGTTGTGGACTTTCATCGCACAACCATTTATTTTATAGGTAATTTCTTCAATATCCATTTATGCTCTCGCAAATCCTTAAATCCTACAATCCTGACCTTTATTTAAATGCATTCAATCCAGTTACGTCCATGCCTGTAATCAATAAATGTACATCATGTGTACCTTCGTAAGTTACCACAGATTCTAGGTTCATCATATGGCGCATGATCGAGTATTCGCCTGTAATTCCCATTCCACCCAGCATCTGACGGGCATTGCGGGCAATATCCAAAGCAATTTCAACACTGTTGCGTTTGGCCATAGAAATCTGTTCGGCAGTTGCCCTGTTCTCGCTTTTAAGTACGCCTAAACGCCAAACTAAAAGCTGTCCTTTTGTAATTTCAGTAATCATTTCGGCCAATTTCTTTTGTTGTAATTGAAATCCACCAATAGGTTTGCCAAACTGGATGCGTTCTTTTGAATAACGAAGTGCAGTATCGTAACAGTCCATAGCTGCACCTAAGGCGCCCCATGCAATACCATAACGGGCTTGGTTCAAACAACCTAATGGGCCTTTTAAACCACTAATATTTGGGAAAATATTCTCTTTTGGAACTTTCACATTGTCAAAAACCAACTCGCCAGTAGCAGATGCTCTTAAACTCCATTTGCCATGGGTTTCTGGTGTGGTAAATCCTTCCATGCCACGTTCTATTACCATTCCACGGATCTTGCCTTCTTCATCCTTAGCCCAAACTACTGCGATATCTGCAAAAGGAGCGTTAGAAATCCACATTTTAGCACCATTCAATAGGTAATGGTCACCTTTGTCTTTGATGTTGGTTACCATGCCGCCCGGGTTAGAACCATGGTCAGGCTCGGTCAGTCCAAAACAACCCATCAGTTCGCCAGTGGCTAATTTTGGTAGATATTTTTTGCGTTGCTCTTCCGTTCCATAGGCATATATTGGGTACATCACCAAAGAACCTTGAACAGAGGCAGTAGAACGGATGCCCGAATCGCCACGCTCAATTTCTTGCATAATGATACCATATGCTGTATAATCTAAACCAGCACCACCATATTCAACTGGAATGGTTGGTCCAAATGCACCAATCTCTCCCAAACCTTTGATCAAGTGTTTAGGAAATTCTGCTCTTTGTGCAAAATCTTCTATAACAGGACTAACTTCTTTTTTTACCCAATCTCTTACTGTAGAACGAATTAAAAGATGTTCTTCAGATAAAAGCTCGTCTAATTGATAATAATCTGGTGCTTCGTAAAGGTCTTTTTTAGCTGATTTGTTCATGTTTTACACTATATTTGGTTACACGTTGTGACAGTACCAAAGGTAATAATTTAGTGTAATGACTAGTAAAAACCGTGCAAAAAATTAATTTTGCTGCAGATTGTAGCTTTAAATAATTTAAACCTAATGTTTGTACAAACTGTAGCCTTAAGAGAGGTTAAATTTTACGCTTTTCATGGCTTTTATCCCGAAGAACAATTCACTGGAAATCATTTTTTGGTAGATGTTGAAGTAACTTTTATCCCAAACGGCGATACGGAAGACCTAAACCATACCGTGAATTACGAGGTGATCAATACCGTGGTTACGGCTGCAATGAAACAGACACAAAAATTATTGGAAACAGTAATCAAAAATATCATTGATCAATTGATTGCAGTTTATCCTTTTATACTAACTGCAGCTGTCGGAATTAAAAAACTGCATCCACCAATGCCCGGCGAAATAGGGCATTCTTTTGTACAACTTACTTATACCTCTCCAAAATAAAATGGAATACACTAAAATTACGAGCACTATTTTAGCTGAGATCAAAGCGGCTATTGGAACCGAAAATGTTTTTGTTGATGAAGAATCTTTGCAGCACTATGCGCATGACGAAACGGAAGATCTGCGTTATTTCCCTGAAGTTGTAGTAAAGCCTTTGGATACGGCAAGTGTTTCGGCCTTGCTTAAGATCTGTAACCAATATTGCGTTCCAGTTACGCCAAGAGGTGGTGGTACCGGATTGAGTGGGGCAGCATTACCGATTTATGGTGGCGTTTTATTGTCGATGGAGAAGTTTAAAGCCATCATTGACATTGATACCGAAAACTTGCAGGCTACAGTTGAGCCTGGCGTGATCACTGAAGAGTTTATGAATGCCGTTGCCGAAAAAGGATTACTTTATCCGGTAGACCCAAGCAGTAAAGGTTCTTGTTTTATCGGTGGCAATGTGGCGCATGGTTCGGGTGGTCCAAGGGTGGTGAAATATGGAACCATTCGCGAATACATATTGAATTTAGAAGTTGTTTTAGCCAATGGCGATGTAATATGGACTGGAGCAAATACTTTAAAATATGCCTCTGGTTATAACCTTACCCAATTGATGATTGGTTCTGAAGGTACTTTGGCTGTGGTAACCAAAATCGTTACCAAACTTATTCCGGCAGTAAGCCAAAGCGTGCTAATGTTGGGTTCTTTTGCAACCAACGAAGCAGCTTGTGCGGCCGTTTCTGCAATTTTTAGGGCGGGCATAACACCTTCGGCACTCGAGTTTATGGAGCGAAAAGGAGTAGAATGGGTAGTCCAATTTGACGACATTAAGTTTGATCTAAAAGCAGATGTAAATGCCTTTTTGATGATCGAGTTTGATGGCGATGACCTGGATGCGATTTTTGCAGCCTGTGAAAAAGTGAATATGGTATTGGAGGAATTTGGTTGTACCGAAGTGCTTTTTGCCGATACTGCACAGCAGAAGGAAGATCTTTGGCGTATGCGTAGAACGATGGCCGAATCTGTAAAATCTAACTCTGTTTATAAAGAAGAAGATACAGTTGTACCTAGGGCGGCCTTACCCAAACTGATCAATGGAATTAAAGAAATTGGTGCCAAATATGGGTTTGAAAGTGTATGTTATGGTCACGCTGGCGATGGTAACCTGCATATCAACATCATCAAAGCTGGCATGAGCGATGAAGATTGGAAACATAAATTGAAAGATGGTATTGTGGAGATTTTCGAATTGACTACGGCTTTGGGTGGCACCATATCTGGCGAACATGGTATTGGTCTGGTGCAAAAAGAGTATATGCCCATCAAATACAGTCAAATCCATTTGGATCTGATGCGTAACATCAAAAAGGTTTTTGACCCCAAAGGAATTTTAAATCCTGGTAAGATTACACCAAACCAATAGAGCTGCTATTTTGAGTTGAGAACCTTTTTCCTGGCTCTGAAAGTATTTTATTTCAAAGTGTAAATAATACTTTCAGAGCTGTCTGTATGAGCTTGTCGAAGACCAGATGATTGATCAAGTGTACTTCGACAGGCTCAGGGTAACAAGCTTCTAATATCTTCAGGACTATGATTTTAAGCTTGTAATTGCTCAAAGACCAACATCTTGTTTCTTTCTTTTTCGGGGATAACTGCAGGTTTTCTGGTGCTGTAATCGTAAGCAACACATACGGTTTTACCCTTGCTGCAAGTAATCTCTTTACCATTTACCTCTTTTACGATCATATACTCCAGATCGAAACTCGTATTTCCAATCCTTGAGGTGCGTACATACATACTCACTTTGTCTTCTAAAAAGATAGGGGCGATATAATCTATCGACGCCTGACCAATCACGACGCCTGTTGTTTTCCAGTCCCAGTTGATGGCATGTTTCCAATATTTGGTTCTGCCGATTTCCATATAGGTAAAATAGATGGCGTTGTTGACATGGCCCATCATGTCTAAATCTGCAAAACGCATTTCGATAGCCGTTTTATACTTAAAACTGTCGATGTGACCCACTAAAACTGACTTTTTGTCTTGTTGTTTTTCTTTTTTGCGCCAAAATGTCTTAAAAAACATAAATATTTACTTTGGAATAAGGTTTGAACATGGACAATTATAATTTAAAAAATAAAATAACGGAGGAATATAAAATGACTTTAGTAAAATTCAACAACAAAACCAGAAACACTGCACCATACTTTAACAATGTTTTCGATTCTTTGTTTAGTGATGCGTTAAATAAAAACTATGGTGTAAATAAAGTACCTAATGTAAACATTTACGAAAGTGCCAACGAATATAAAATTGAATTGGCTGCACCGGGTTTAAGCAAAGAAGATTTTAAGATCGATCTTAAAAAAGACAACCTTTCTGTTTGGGTAGAGAAAAAAGTAGAAGAAACTGATGTACAGAAAGATTTTACCCGTAAAGAATTTGAATACACTTCATTTGCAAGGTCATTTGTATTGCCAGAAGGTGTAGATACAGATAAAATCAGTGCAGAATACATCAATGGTATCTTAATGATCACGATTGGTAAAAAAGATGAAGCTAAAGATGCACATAAAGAAATTGTAGTTTCATAAGAGGATAATAAGTTTGATTTTGAGTTTAAGGTTGGTAAGGGCGCATCGAAAGGTGTTGCCCTTATCTTTTTTAGACTGATTCTATAATATTTTTCCAACCTAAACAGTCCTTTCATTTTTGTACTTTTGCAAAATGGAAAGAGAAATCCTTGATACCAAGCGTAAGGCATTAAAAATAAATCTAAACGAGCATATTTACGGCACATTTGCAGAAATTGGCGCCGGACAGGAAGTGGCCCGTAATTTTTTTACCGCTGGTGCTGCTTCAGGTACTGTGGCTAAAACAATGTCGGCTTACGACATGACTTTTAGTGATGCCATTTATGGTGCCGAAGCTTCTGGTAGATATGTGAGCCAAAATAGGCTGTTGCGCATGCTGGACCATGAATTTGGTTTGTTGAATGAGCGTCTTTCTGGAGAAAAATACGATAGCAGAACATTTTTTGCTTTTGCAGATACCGTAACTACGCTGAACTTTAAACGCACTAACGAACCTCATGGTTGGGTAGGTATCCGTTTTCAGACAACACCTGGGGGCTTACCAAACGAAATATTTTTCCACGTCCGTTTGTTGGATACCGATGTAAATATGCAACAACGTGTATTGGGTATCATTGGGGTAAACTTGGTTTATGCTGCCTTTTATCATCATGAAGATCCAAAATTGATGATAGAATCGTTGGCAGACAACCTAACCGTTGGGTCTGTAGAGATTGACTTGATTTCTGTTAAGGGCCCTGCTTTTGGAGAGGTGAACAATACGCTACTTAACCTTTACCTGATCATGAAAGATTTTTCGGCGGCAGCTATTTTCGATGAAGATGGGCACCCACGTCAGGCTAAAGATTTGTTATATAAAAAGGATATCATGATTTTGCGTACCAAGTATGGTCAAAAATCAAATCCGAATTTCAACCTGTTCAACAAGGCCACGGAGCAGTTTACACGTACCAATAATGTAGAGCCAGGCAACCTAAGTGTAATGATTGAGGTTTTGTTGACCAATGTGTTAACAAATGAGCAAGAAACACCTGACGATATTGATCTGGAAGCCGTAGCAAAAAGAGCCGAGGATATGTGCAAAACGGGCAACTTGGTTATCGTTTCTAATTTTACCCGTCATAACAGATTGGCCAAATATCTAGGACGTTGCAAGCCAAAAAGTGTAGGCATTTCAACCAATATCAACAACCTTAAATTTGTATTCAATTCTAAAAACTTTGGCGAAAATTACTCGAGCCAGTTGTTGGCGTATGTAAGTGACATGTTTACGCAGAATGTAAAGCTGTTCGCGTATCCTTTTATGGATAAGAAGAGCAATACGGTGATCTCTACCGCTAATATGCCTGTAACTGCAGATGCCAAACCCTTATTCGAGTTTTTATTGATCAATGGCTACATTACCGATATCAAAGATTATAGCGAAGAGGATGTTAAAACGGCCTAATGGAAAAGGCTAAGCACGAGAAAAGCACTTTACATCAGCGGAACAAACATCGTTCTAGATACGATTTTAAGACTTTGATTGAAGCTTGTGTCGAACTTGCCGATTTTGTAAGCGTCAATAAATATGGCGACGAATCTATAGATTTTGCCAATCCAGCTGCAGTTAAAACCTTAAATAAAGCTTTACTCAAACATTTTTATCAAATCGATTTTTGGGATATCCCAGCGGGCTACCTCTGTCCACCAATTCCGGGTAGGGCAGATTATCTTCATTATGCGGCGGATCTGTTGGCGTCTTCACGTCAACAAGCTATTCCAACAGGAAAAAAAATAAAAGTACTGGACATTGGTGTGGGTGCCAATTGCATATACCCGATCATTGGACATCAAGAGTATGGCTGGAGCTTTGTAGGATCTGATATTGATGAAGTGGCTGTGCGTTCTGCAAAAAATATAGTGGAGGTGAACCCATCTTTAAAGAATGCAGTAGAAATCAGATTACAACCAGATCAATCAGCAATATTCAAACATATCATCCATAAAGAAGAACGTTTTGACCTGACGATCTGTAATCCTCCATTCCATGCTTCGGCAGCAGAAGCACAAGCTGGGTCGCAAAGAAAAGTACGTAACCTTGGTCACAAGAACTATGCAAAGCCTGTACTCAATTTTGGTGGGCAACATAGCGAATTATGGACAAAAGGAGGCGAGGTTGCATTTGTAGGGCAGATGATCGAAGAAAGCAAATTGTTTAAAAACCAATGTTTTTGGTTTACCAGTTTGGTTTCTAAAAGTGAAAATCTACCTGCTATTTACGCCATGTTAACCAGGGCAGGGGTTACAGAGACCAGAACCAATAACATGAGTACGGGCAATAAGGTAACCAGAATTGTAGCCTGGACTTTCTTAACTGTAGACCAACAAGCCACTTGGGGTTAAAGCCTTTGTTATTTGCAGGCTAATCTTTATCTTGTGGTATGAAATTGTTTCGTCTTTGGTTGCTGATCTTTCTAGCATTCCCCTTATTTGTCCAAGCACAAACTTCTGGTAATCCTATATTTCCGGGTTGGTATGCAGATCCAGAAGCTGTCATCTTTGGTAAGACCTATTGGGTCTATCCGACCTATTCGGCCAAGTATAGAGAGCAGGTATTTATGGATGCTTTTTCTTCTGATGATCTGCTGACTTGGAAAAAGCACGAAAAAATTATAGATACAGCTGCCATTAAATGGGCCAAAAAAGCGATGTGGGCACCATCAATTACCCAAAAAGATGGAAAATATTACCTGTTTTTTGGCGCCAATGATATTCAAAGTGACCAAGAATTAGGTGGGATAGGTGTAGCTGTAGCCGATCGTCCAGAAGGCCCATACAAAGACCATTTAGGTAAACCATTAGTTGGTAAGTTCTATAACAAGGCCCAACCCATAGATCAATTTGTTTTCAAAGATAAAGATGATCAGTATTACCTGATCTATGGAGGTTGGTCGCATTGTAATATGGCAAAGCTTAATCAAGATTTTACGGGTTTTGTGCCTTATGCTGATGGCAGTATCTTTAAGGAAATTACACCAGATAATTATGTTGAAGGTCCATTTATGTTTATCCGTAATGGTAAATATTATTTCATGTGGTCTGAAGGTGGTTGGACAGGTCCTGATTATTCAGTCGCCTATGCCATTGCCGATTCGCCATTAGGCCCATTTAAACGCATTGGAAAGATATTAAAGCAAGATGCTGCTATAGCTACAGGTGCAGGACATCATTCTGTGATCCATGATGCAAAAAAAGACCGCTATTATATTATATATCACCGCAGGCCTTTGGGAGAAACAGATGGCAACCACCGTGTAACCTGTATTGATGAAATGCATTTTGACAAAGATGGCCGCATCGAACCCGTTAAGATTACAAAAGAAGGGGTGAAAAAGAACAAGCTTTAGATGGAAGATGAGGTGATGTAAGATGTAAGAGGGGAATAGTAAATAGAGATGTTTTCAAATGTTAACTTATTTATCATTTTCTATTCCTTATTCTCTTTCCTTCTCGTAGATATCTTTTACTACAATCGCCATTTGCCTTTCCGGATTCTCTAATGCTTTAAAGCCAAATTGCTGGTATAGACCATGGGCATCAAGTGTGGCCAGATGGTATCGTCTTAAACCTTGTAAATCTGGATGGAACAACATCAACGACATTAGCTTTTTAGATAAACCTTGGCCACGGTAGGCCGTTTCTACATAAACATCACATAAATAAGCATAAGTAGCCCTATCGGTTACCCAACGGGCAAAGCCTGCTTGTTTTCCATCTTTATAAATACCAAAACACAAAGAATTGCTAATGGATTTTTGTACCAAAGCTAAAGGGATATTCTTGGCCCAATAAGATTCTGTACTCAAATAATGGTGAACGGCATTGACATCTACCAAGTTACTGTCGTCAGAAAAAACAAAGCCATTTTCGATAATTTCCATCTGAAATATTAGTTCATTGGTTCATTCGTTCATTGGTTCACTTGTTCATTGGTTCACTTGTTCATTCGTTCATTGGGTTATTGGTTCATTCAATTTCATTCTCTCCTTCACTCATTAAATAGGCGTCTCAAACCAATAAACAAATGAACCATTGAACCGGATTAGTTACGCATGTTGATGAACTGCAAAGGTTGTCCGAAATCTTCTCCTCTACATAACGAGATTACTTTTTGTAGGTCGTCTATACTTTTGCTCTGCACCCTAACCTGGTCATCCATCATAGAAGCCTGTACTTTTAATTTGCTGTCTTTGATTTTGGCGATGATCTTTTTGGCCGCTTCTTTATCAATTCCTTCTTTGATCTTGAGTTCTTTTCTGATCATATTGCCAGATGCACTATGTTCTTTTCCAAAATCCAAACTTTTTGGGTCTAAGTTTTGTTTCATCATACGAGAGATGATCGAATCGGTAATGGCTTTCAGACGCATATCGTCTTCAGTTACAATAGTGATCACATTGGTTTTTTTATCCAATTCTACTGTACTGTTCGAACCATTAAAATCATAACGGTTTAAAATCTCTTTTTTGGCATTGTTGATCGCATTGTCTAATGTTTGTGAGTCTACTTTGCTAACGATATCGAAAGTGGGCATGATTTTGGCTTTAATTGATAAAAAAAATAATAGATTTAAGTAATTATAAAATTACCATACAAAAAACGCTAAAAAATATATGAAAACCAATAAAACTAAACCTCAGAAAAAAACCACTAAAAAAGCGGTTAAAAAACAGATTGAGCAAAGCTTAACGGATAGATTTTTGGAAGCGGTTAAAGGCTTGGGACATAATGCCGAGTTGATTGCTGATGATGTAGCGAAATTGAGTAAAGCGGCTGCTAAAAAGCTTTCTAAGAAGTTTAAAGAGGTTAAACAAGCTGTGTCAGATAAAATAGATGATGCAAAGGCTACAAAAAAACCAGTTGCGAAAAAAGTTAAATTGGCTAAGAAAGATGCTTCTAAGCTGGTTAAAAAAGTAGACAAGACCGTAAGTAAAGTAGTAAAAAAGGCAGTGTCTAAAGCTAAGCCAGTAGCAACAAGTGTAAAAGTTGAAGGCATTGCAACTGCAGAAAAAGCGGCAGCAGCCATCAAGGCACCAATTAAAAAAGCTCCTGTTAAAAGAGCGCCGGCTAAAAAGGTAGCACCTAAAGCAGCAACGATGGAAAATAAAAGTGCTGCTGATGCAAAAGATACCAAAACAGCAGCCGTGAAGACGGTAGCAAACAATCCTGTAAAGAAGGTTGCAGCTAAAGCTGTACCGACTAAAACAAATACGACTACTAAAAAGTAAATTTTAGGTGTCAAATTAGCTGATAATTAACACTAACTTAACACTAAAATTTGCAGATTTGGAAATCTCCGGAACTACCCCGGAGATTTTTTTGATTTTTATCCATGGCTAAAAAGAAGCTACCGTTTTTAAATAGGGAATTAAGTTGGTTATACTTTAATGAAAGGGTATTACAGGAAGCTGCTGACGAAACAGTTCCCTTAATTGAGCGGATCAAGTTTCTTTCCATTTTCTCGTCCAACCTTGAAGAATTTTATAGGGTAAGGGTAGCCACTTTGAGCCGTTTGGTCAATTTAAATGATCGTGCCAAGGCTTTGTTAGGCTTTAACCCAAAAAAGGTTTTAAATGAGATCAAAAACATTGTAGTTAAGCACGAACGGAAGTTCGAAAGTCTGTTTCAGGCTACGTTGATCAATGAACTGGCACAAAACCGTATCTTTATTTTAAATGATACCCAGCTGAACGTGGCCAGGGGAGAGTTTGTACGTAACCATTTTAGAGATAAGATCTTATCGAATCTAGTGCCGATCATGATCGATCTAGAAAAACCTTTCCCAGAGCCAAAAGATAGGACTCTATATTTCTTTGTTCGTTTAACCAAAAAGGGATCAAAAAAGAGCGAGAAATATGCTTTGATTGAGCTTCCAGATAATTTACCGCGGTTTTTGGTATTACCTGAAACCAATGGACTAAAGTTTATCATCCTGGCTGAAGACATTATCAAATATTGTTTGGATGATATTTTTTATGTTTTTAACTACGACCATATTGAAGCTTTCTCTATCCAATTGACCAGAGATGCAGAGCTGGATATCGATAAAAATGTAAGCGATAAGTTTATAGAAGAGCTGAAGACCAGTTTAGACAAACGCAAAAAGGGTAAACCGATGCGTTTGTTGTATGATACGGAGATGCCATTTGAAATGTTAAGTGTACTGGTTACCAAAATGAAGATTGAGGCCGAAGGTTTGATACCGGGTAACCGTTACCATCGTTTTGGGGATTTTATCAGCTTCCCGAATGTAGGGTCTAAAGATCTAGAATATCCTCCGGTTGAGCCACTTAAAGTTCAAGGACTACACCGAACAGAAAGTATATTTAACAAATTGGTGCATCGGGATTATGTTGTGAATCTGCCATATCAATCTTATGACTATATTATCTTATTTCTTCGTGAGGCGGCTATAGATCCAAAAGTGACAGAGATCAACATCACCTTATACCGTTTGGCTGAAAATTCTAAAGTGATCAATGCTTTGATCAATGCGGCAAAAAATGGGAAGAAGGTAAATTGTGTGGTAGAGCTAAAGGCTCGTTTTGATGAAAAGGCCAACATCTTCTGGACCAATAAATTGATGGAAGAAGGTGTAAATGTAAATTATGGACTAACAGATTATAAGGTACATTCTAAGATCTGTTTAGTTAAACGGATGGAAAAGGGACGTGCCGTTTATTATGCAAATCTGGCTACTGGAAATTTCAATGAAAAAACCGCCCGAATTTATTGCGACCACAGTATTTTTACAGCTAAAAAAGAAATCACTTCCGATTTATTGAAGTTGTTCAATGCGCTCAACAAAAAAACAATAGCCAAAGATTTTAAACATCTTATTGTTTCTCCATTGGATTCTAGGAACAAGATCTATGCATTGATCAATAGAGAGATCAAGTTTGCCAAAGCTAAAAAACCAGCCTATATGATTTTAAAGGTGAATAGTTTGGCCGATGAAGGCATTGTAGAGAAATTGTATGAGGCAAGCAATGCAGGCGTACAGATCAAACTGATTGTAAGGGGGATTTGCTGTTTGGTGCCTGGTGTGGCTGGTTTTAGCGAAAATATTACGGTGATCAGCATTATCGATAAGTTTTTGGAACATGCCCGGGTCTTCATTTTTGGAAATAACGGTAAGGAAGAAATGTTCCTTTCTTCTGCCGATCTAATGAGCCGGAATTTTGAACACCGTGTGGAGGTTGGTTTCCCAGTGTTAGATGAACTGGTGAAACAAGAAATCAGGGATATTATTGAATTTCAACTTCAAGACAATGTTAAAGCCCGAGATATCAATAGATTAAACAATAATAAATACCATAAAAACCGCTTGACTACCAAGATAAGGGCTCAAGTGCAGACATATAACTACCTTAAAAATAAACACCACTAAAAATGCTCCGATACGCCGCCATAGATATAGGCTCTAATGCAGTTCGTTTGTTGATTGCAGATATCACCCAAAATGAAAAAGGATATGGTTTTAAGAAGAATACATTGGTTAGGGTACCTCTGCGCCTTGGTGATGATGCTTTTTTAGACAAAAAAATATCACCCAAAAAAATTGAGGATCTGGTGAAGACCATGAGCGCTTTCAAAAACCTGATGGATGTTTATCATGTATCTAAATACTTGGCCTGTGCAACCTCAGCCATGCGTGAGGCGGATAACGGTAAGGAAATTATTAAGAGACTAAAAAAGATAGCTGATATTGACCTAGAGATCATCGAAGGACAAAGAGAAGCGAATATTATCTATTCCAATCATATTGAACAAAATCTGGATGCAAAAAAGAGTTATCTGTATATTGACGTGGGTGGGGGAAGTACCGAACTTTCGGTATTTGTAAATAAGCTGCCTGTGGCTTCCAAGTCATTTAATATCGGTACCATTAGGATCTTAGATAACCAAGATAAGGATGAAACGTGGGAAGAGATGAAAGATTGGGTGAAATTGCATACGCGTGATCTGAAAAATCTAGCTGGAATTGGTACCGGTGGAAACATCAATAAGTTGTTTCGCATGTCGGGCGAAAAAGAAGACATGCCACTTTCTTTTTTGAAGTTGAAAACGATGTACAATGAGCTGAATGCCTATTCGTTAAAAGAGCGTATTACCCTGATGAAACTTAACCAAGATAGAGCGGATGTAATTATTCCTGCTTGTGAAATCTATCTTACTTTGATGAAATGGACCGGAATCAAACAGATTTATGTGCCCAAGGTAGGAATGGTTGATGGGATCATCAATCTGTTGATTGAAGAGAATTTGGAAATCTAAGTTTTAACTGTCAGGCTGATCTTCATTCAGCAGCTTTCTCTCAGGGTGATGTATAGATTTTGGGAGCCCAACAGATCATCTTACAATCGTTCTAAACGTAAGGTTGATTCTTGGTTTTAAGTTTGTTTTGGTTGGTGGTAAGCGGTGCAGCCAATGGCTTTGGGTGGTATCTTTCATGATCAATAAACTGCCATTTTCTAAGGTTAACGAAATACTTTCTTTGGTTTCTTTGTGTTTGAAGGAAAACTTTCGTTCTGCGCCAAAACTCAATGAGGCAATTGCTCCATTTTTCTTTAAGTCTTTTTCTGCATCGCTATGCCAAGCCATTCCCTCGCTACCGTTATGGTATAGGTTCAGCAGACAGGAGTTGAAGGTTTCACCAGATTTTTCTTCCGCCAGTATTTTAAGTTCCAATAGTTCTTTGGTCCATGGCAAAGCTTGTTTGGTGGTATTTGAGTAGGTATACTCAAAAGGTTGGTCGCCATACCAAGCTACTTTTCTTTTGGTTAAGATGTGTTTGCCAAAGATGATGGCTTCATCATTCTTCCATTCAATGGTGCTTAACAAACAGTTATAATAATCAACTGCTTGTTGGTGAGTCATGATCTTACCATAATAATTTACAGTACCATCTTTGGGCAATAGGTTAATATCTTGAGGTAATTTATTACTAAATAGATCCATTCTTCCATTTTTTGTATACGATCTTAAGGCAATGCCCACAGGGTCGATAGCCCAAATCTACGGCTTCCTTCGCTGATGTAAAGAATACACGGTTGGCCATTTTCATTCTTTTGCCCGAAGCACAATTTAAAGTGCCATATATTTTCAGTTTGCTGTTGCCTGCAAATCGAATTTGCTGATCCACAATGAGTTGAAACAACTTTCTGTTGGCCCCAAAAACCGATGTGCCTAATGCTGTGTGTAAGATCATGGGTTTAGGTTAATGCATCGTGGAAGATAATGCCTAGGGTATGCCTTTGGCCCGTGTGCACTTCACTCACCCCATGTTTCATATTGGCCCTGTAATAACCCTTGGTGCCTTTTACGGGTCTGTAATTGGTAGTGAAGACCAAAACATCTCCCTTTTTAGGCTGCAATACAATGGCTTTGGATTGTGCCCTTACATTTTGTTGAGTCAGCACAAATTCGCCGCCAGTATAATCTAACCCTGGTTCGTTCAAGAACAATACCATTTGGATGGGGAAATAAACATCGCCATATAGATCTTGGTGGAGGGTGTTGAAACCTCCTTTGCCATATTTTAAGATCAGAGGGGTTGCTTTGTTTTGTCCATTGGTGCTACAAAGTGCAATCAGCTCTTGATGTTGGTCTGGAAAAGAAAGACCAGTATTTAAAACCTTCATCCAATTGTTGGCAATAGGAGCTAATAAAGGATAAAAATGGGTTCTTAAGGTTTGGATGATCAGGGGCAATGGATAATTGAAATATTTGTATTCACCCACACCGAAACGATAGCGTTCCATGACCACGGTTTTTCTATACAAGGTTGGTTGATGGTAATTGGCTACGAGTTCATCACATTGTTCGGCTGTTAACAGTTGCGGCACAATTGCATAACCATTTTGGTGCATGGCTTCTGCCAAACGTTCTTTATTGAGGTTTGCCAGTTCAGTTATCAAAGTCTGCATATTTTAACTATTGATGAGGTTGACTTGTGCGGCTTCCCAACCTAAAATAGCCGATTTGCGCACTTGGCCCCAGTGGTATTGCCCAAAATTGCCTGTCGACTGGATTACCCGATGGCAGGGGATCAAAAAAGCAATCGGATTATCGCCAATGGCCGAACCTACTGCCCTTGAAGCATTGGGATTGCCAATAGCCTGCGCAATTTTTCCATAGGTTGTAAAATTGCCTTTAGGAACCTTTAACAGTGTTTCCCAAACTTTTAACTGAAAGGGTGTGCCTTTAAGGTGGAGTTTTACCTCATTAGGTTCATTCCAGTTTTGGTTAAAGATATGCAATGCACCTTGTTGCAGTTCGTCTTTTTGTCGATGGAACTTTGCCTCAGGGAATTGTTGTTCAAGTTCTTCGAATGCCTTAGCTTCATCATCGGCAAATGCCATGTGGCAAATCCCTTTGGTAGTTGAAGCAATTAACAATTTGCCAAAAGGAGTGGAGGTAAAATCGTAGTTGATCGTAAGGTTTTCGCCACCATTTTTAAATTCGCCGGGTGTCATTCCTTCTATGTTCACGAAGAGGTCGTGCAAACGTCCTGTTCCAGATAGGCCGATTTCGTAAGCTGCATCAAAGAGGGTCAATTGCTGGTCTCTTAAGATGTCTTTTGCATAAGCCAGGCTAAGGTATTGTAAAAACTTTTTAGGGCTTACACCTGCCCATTCTGTAAATAATCTTTGAAAATGAAATGGACTAAGATTTGTTTTTTCGGCTATTTGGTCTAGGTCTGGCTGTACTTTGAAATTCTGTTGCAAATAAGCAATTGCTGTTGCAATGCGATCGTAATTTAACTGTTCTTGTGTACTCATTTTAATGTTTTTGATACATCAAAGCTAGTTGACCACTACAGCTCATCAAACCCGAAAGTTGCTAAGCTTACAGCTCCAAAAAGCTGGTTGCCTGCTCGTCTACAAACCAATCCAGGTGTCCATCCAAAGGTTTGATCAATTGGGCTGGATAATTTGCATAATCTTTCTGTTCGTCGCCAATTACATGTTTTAATGCATTGGCCTTGTTTTCTCCAAAAGTGATAAAGGCCACATTTTTAGCTTTATTGATCATTGGAGCAGTTAAACTGATGCGGAAAGTGTTTAATTTCTCTACCCAAACGGCTACAACATCCTCGCTCTGGTTTTGAACAAGGTCGGTATGTGGAAAAATAGAGGCCGTATGTGCATCATCGCCCATGCCCAACAAAATCAGGTCGAATACAATCTCAGTACCTGAAAAATGCATATCCAATGCTTTTTTATAGGCTTTTGCTGCTTCTTCTGGAGCCAAAGTGGTATCCATGTAAAAGATATGGTTGGCAGGAGTCTGTAAATGGTCGAAGAGGTTTTCTTTCGCCATTAAACCATTGTAATCTTTATGGTCTGGCATTACATTTCTTTCATCACCAAAGAAGAAATATACCTTAGTCCAGTCAATTTTATCTTTATAAGTGGTAGCTAATTCTTTATAGAGCTGTTTGGGAGAGTTTCCTCCGGTCAGCACAAAATCAAAACGGCCTTTTGTTGCAATTGCCTTGGTGGCAATCTCTACCACATAAGCAATTAGGTTTTCGTTCAGTTCTGCTAATGATTTAAAGATATGTAGATTCATTGGGGGTCTGTGAAAATGAGGTTAGGATGAGCCTGTCGAAAGAGATCAACAAATTTCCGACAAACTCATCTTAACCGATTTAAAATTTATTCTTTGTCCTTTAAGGGTAGGGTAAACCAATGGAAATCATCTCTGGCAATCAATGCCTCGGCTTCTTCTGGTCCCCAGCTATCTGCAGGGTAATTAGGGAAGTTCAACGATTTTTTGTTTTCCCAGGTGTTGATGATCGGCATTACCAACTCCCATGCTGCTTCCACTTGGTCGCCGCGCATAAATAAGGTCTGGTCGCCATTCATCGCATCTAACAATAAAGTCTCATAAGCCTCAGGGGTATCGGTATCATAAGTGCCTTTGTAATCGAATACCATGTCTACCGGATTAAGCACCATTTTTAAACCTGGTCTTTTGGCCTGTACCTGTAAACGGATACTCATTTCTGGCTGGATGCTAATGATCAAGCGGTTTTGTTGCCAAGTTTCTGTAGCACCTGCAGCAAAGATATGATGCGGAACATCTTTAAATTGGATGGTAATGATTGATGAGGTCTGGTTCATCCTTTTGCCTGTGCGTAGGTAAAAAGGAATACCTTGCCAACGCCAGTTGTCGATAAAGAATTTAACTGCCGCAAACGTTTCGGTATTTGAATGTGGATCTACACCTTGTTCGTGTCTGTAGCCTGGTACTTCTTTTCCTTCTACCCAACCCTTGCTATATTGGCCGCGTACCGCATTTGCACTGATCTCTTCTGGTTTAAAAGGGCGCATGGCCTTGAGTACTTCAACTTTCCTATCTCTGATTTCGTCGGCATCGAAAGTGATTGGTGCTTCCATACCTACCAAGCATAACAATTGTAACAAGTGGTTTTGGATCATGTCTCTTAATGCACCAGCACCTTCGTAATAACCACCACGATCACCTACGCCCAATTGCTCGGTAACAGAAATCTGGATATGTTCGATATAGGTCCTGTTCCACAAAGGTTCAAATAGCGAGTTGGCAAAGCGGAAGGCCATCATGTTTTGCACCGTTTCCTTACCTAAATAATGGTCTATGCGGTAGATTTGTTTCTCAGAAAAAATCTTGCTCAACAGCAGATTCAGTTCTTTGGCACTCTCTAGATCATGCCCAAAAGGTTTTTCGATAACAATGCGACTGTTATCTTCATCTTCAGTTAGTTTGTATTTGCACAACGCTTCTGCAATCAATGGGAAAAAGTTGGGTGCAACAGCCAAATAATAGATAACCTGGGTCTCTTTACCAAATTCTCCTTGTAGTTTTTCTACCGTTTCCTTTAAATTCTCAAAGGTTTTAGGGGTATTGATATCTGTTGGGCAATATTTGATATTGGCACCAAACTGCTCCCAGGAGTCTTTTTTTACTTTACCGTTTCTAGAGAATTCGTTAATGTTTTCTAAAATTACTTCCTGATATTTTGCATCGGTAAACTCTGTTCTTCCAGTTCCAATAATCGAAAATTTTTCTGGCATATAACCTTCTGTAAATAGGTTATATAGGGCAGGAGCGAGTTTGCGTTTGTTCAAATCGCCTGTACCACCAAAAATTACAAATATGGTTGGATTAAGATTACTCTTCTTTTTCATTAGAATATAATTTGTTTTTATAAATTCTTTTGGTTCCAATCTGCGTGGAAAATTCCCTCGCTGTCTATGCGTTCAAAAGTATGGGCCCCAAAGAAATCTCTTTGTGCCTGTGTTAAATTAGATGGCATTCTGCCAGTTTTTAAAGTGTCGAAATAAGTGAGGGCAGCAGCATAACAAGGAATGGCAATGCCAGCCTGAACGGCCGAACTCACTACATTTCTGGTACCTTTTAAGCTTTGTTTGATCTTTTGTTGCACATTGGCATCGGCAAATAGATGTTCTAAACTCGGCTCTTTTTTATAGGCCTGATAAATATCTTCTAAAAATTCGGCCCTGATGATACAACCACCACGCCAAATTTTGGCAATTTCTGCCAAATTCAATTCGTATTCATATTGGATTGAGGCTTGCCATAACAAGTGCATTCCTTGTGCGTAGGCTCCAGCCATGGCAAAGTAGAAGGCTTCTTCTAGGTCGGCTATAAAATCTTCGCCTGCATTGATCTTTGTCGACGAGCCAAAGGCTTCATTCAATTGTACCCTTAACTTTTTAAGTTTAGAAAGGTTTCTGGTAGAAACAGCAGCATCTATGGTTGGGATTGGCAATTCAACATCCATTGCTACTTGTGAAGTCCATTTGCCTGTACCTTTAGATTTGGCTTCATCCTTGATTTCATCAACCAATAGATTACCTGTTTTCACATCCTTGAATAAGAAAACATCTTTGGTGATTTCCATCAAGAAAGATTTTAAACGGCCATTGTTCCACTTTTCAAATACTTGTTGGATCTGGTCGTTGTCGTAGCCCAATCCATTTTTAAGGATTTCATACGTTTCGGCCAATAATTGCATAATGGCATACTCGATACCGTTGTGTGTCATTTTAACAAAATGACCAGAGGCACCTGGCCCGATATAAGTTACACAAGGTTCGCCATTTACTTTTGCCGAAACGGCTTCTAACATCTCTTTAACAACAGCATAAGCTTGTTTATCGCCTCCTGGCATCATGCTCGGTCCAAATCTAGCACCTTCTTCGCCACCAGAAATCCCCATTCCAAAGAAATGGATGCCTTTTTCCTTCAGCTCGATCGCTCTTCTGCTCGTATCGGTAAAGTGCGAGTTTCCACTATCGATAATGATATCACCTTTGTCTAATAAAGGTTGTAGCTCTAAAATCACACTGTCTACAATTGCACCTGCTGGCACCAATAAGATAATGGTACGGGGCGACTGTAAACTGTTTACAAAATCATTAATATCGGCAAATCCCTTAAGGTGATGGTCTTTTCCCTCTTCTTCAAAAAACTGAAGCATTTTTTCGCTTTTATCGTAACCGGTAACTGCAAAACCATTATCGGCCATATTCAATAGCAAATTACGACCCATGGTACCTAAACCAACCATCCCGAAGGCGTATTGAGCTTTTCTATCGTTATTCATTTGATGATTTATTTATACTTTCTAAAATTGTTTTACTCTGTTCAAAACTGTGGTGTACATGTGCATTGATGCCCATTTGTTTGGCAATGGCCACATGGATGGCCCTATCGTCAAAATACAGACAGTTTTGAGGTTCTTCTTGGGCAATGCCCAGGGCCAGTTTAAAGATGGAAGGGTCCGGCTTCGAAAAACCGACTTCACAGGAAGAAATGAAGGCATCGAAACATTGGTGCAACCCAAATCTCTTGATGCGATAATCGTTAAACTCCTTGCCCTCGTTGTTGATCGCGAAGATCTTGATGCCTTGTTGCTTTTTCCATTCGATCAACCAAGGTAAAAAATGTGGCAATTGTTCTGATCTGGAATACATAAATGCGCTGAACTCTTCTTTAGAGAATGAACGCGCTACGTTAAAGACTACTGAATCCAAGTATTGCGCTAAATTCAATTTTCCATTTTCGAATAGGGGGAAGGCCACGGCATGGTCTTTTTGGAACTGAATAGGTTCCAGACCAAATTTATCGATGGCTTCCATCCTTGATTTATGGTTCCAGCCATCACTCAGCAATACACCTCCAATATCCAAAAAGAGTAGTTTAATGTTTTTCATCTATTTTTTTGGATAGGTAGTGTGTACATGGTATTTTTCTTTGGCAAGCCATAGCTTGGCTCCGCCTTTGATACCGTCTTTATTAGAAACCAACTTGATGTTTTTATCCAATTCGAAATTTATTTCATTGGAGTTTCCACCGCCAATGTAGAGCTTGTCATAATTGAAAACGGTTTTATAGATTTCGATGATGTACTTTAAGCGTTTGTTCCATTTCTTTTTGCCAACCTTTTCGAAACCTCTATCGCCAATAAAATCATCATAATCGTCTGTTTTATTGATGGGTAGGTGCGAAAGTTCGAGGTGTGGAAGCAACTCGCCGTCATATAGTAGCGCTGTACCGAAACCCGTGCCCAGGGTAAACACAATTTCAAATCCTTTTCCACTCACAATGCCCAAGCCTTGCTGGTCTGCATCATTGATCAAACGTACAGGTTTATCAAAAAGATTACTTACCTGCTGTGCCAGATCCACATTTGCCCATTGGTTTTCGGCCAAATTAGGTGCAGTCTGTACAATTCCTTCTTTTACATAACCCGGAAATCCGATTGAAATCTTTGTAAATGAATTGAAATCTGCTGTCAGTTGTTGGATGGCCTTTAGCACTGCTTCAGGTGTCGAATTTTTAGGCGTAGGTGTTTTTTTGAAATCAGTTAATAATTTCCCTGTGGGGCTTAATAAACAAGCCTTGATATTGGTGCCACCGATGTCTATGGAAAGAATATCGCCTGCTGGAACCTTGGTCTGTACTGGCATAAGCTGTTCTGTTTTTTCGATAAAATTTGTTGCTTATCAAAGAAACAAAAATACAACCATTAAGTTAGCTTAGCCGTAATATTTGTGTAATAAGTTGCCTTTAATTATTAACAAAAGCTAATAAATGTGGATTAAAATGTTTACTTGCCGTTTTAACTTCCAGATTGGGATGGATTAAGCTTTAACAATTAGTCAAATATCAACACTTTAGGTTTTTTATTGATAATGGAACCTATCAGTTCTGCTGTGGTAATGTTTTTAAAATAGAGGGCTTGTGAACTTTTCAACTGCTTTTTAAGACAATAATAATGATGCAGGCAGTTGATCCAATTGATGGCCATTGTTTTATCTTTCCAAATTTCGGGATATAGAAAAATGGTGTCGGTTTCTAAGCGTATCAGATTTTTGCTTTCCAAGGCTTTAACATTTGCAATGATCAATGCAGTCTGTTGGGCAGTATTGATTTTGGTATTTACTTTTTTATTTGCGTAGATCATGGTTTAATTCTCTGTAATTGGCAATTCTACAAAAAATGTAGTTCCGAAACCAGGTATGCTTTCAAACCAGATAGAGCCATTATGTGCCTCAATGATCTGTTTAGAGATGGCTAGGCCCAGTCCAAAAGATTTCTCGCCATCTGTGCCTTGCCTTTGTACATCTGCATTCATGGCAAATAATTTCTCCGCTATTTCTGGCGGAATTCCGATGCCATTGTCTTTCACAGCAATGAGTATGCTTAAGGGCTTTTCTTCCATTACAATATTGATTGTAGTGCCATGTGGGCTAAATTTGATGGCATTGGAAATGAGGTTGCTCATTACCCTCCAAATCTTTTCTCTACTGATGTTGATTTCGATTGGGATGGTAGAGATCTTTAATTCTTGATTTTTTTCTTTGGCTTTGCTATCCAAGAGCGTAATACAGTACTTTAAAAGCGTATGCATCTCAACAGGTTCTTTGATCAGGTTGCTCTTGTTGTACTGTACCTGCAAAAGATCATTGATAAAATTTAAGGTATCGGCTCCTGAAGTATTGATCATGCTGATGATCTCGCGTTGGTCTTCTGTTAAGTCGTTCTCTTCCAGCATCAAGGAAGTTAGGCCAATTACACCTGCAATTGGGGTGCGCATATCATGTGCAACAACTTGCATCATATGGGTGTTTTCTTCCTGACTTTGCTCTAAGGCTTCAAGCGTTTTTTCCATCAACAAGTTATGGTCGCTGATCTTGGCATTTAATACCTTTAACGACCTATTGTTTTTCCTTGTGATCCGATAGTTTCTCCAGATTAAAAAGATCACCAAAGCCGAAAGAAGTGTAAGGCTGAGTGCAAATATGAGGTAAACTGTTTTCAGTTCATCCTTTTTCTTTAAAACATCAATTTCTTGTGTCTGCGCATATTTGATAAATTCTTTATTGATGTCCTTACTTTTGATCTGGCTGTCTACAAGGTCTGCAGAGTCTTTCAGTTTATGATAGGCTTTATAGGCTTTGTAAGCTTGAGGAACATTTCCGGCATCTTCATAATAGTTCCATACCAATGCGCTAAATCTCAGGTTTACTTCTTTAGAAGGCTTGCTTAAAGAATCAGTTCTATTGCGGATGGTGTTGATCAGATCGGCGGCCTCTTCCTTTCTGCCGGTATTCAGATACAATTGGGCCAGTTTGATCTGGTTAAACAGAATGTCTTCCAGATAGATCTTATCAAGTTCCAGACTTTTGATAAAGGCGGCTTCGGCCTTTTGGTATTCTTTTAAACGGACATAATTAGAGGCGATGTTGCCATAGATAACGCCTCTAGCGGCATTGATATAGGACAAGTGTTTAGCAAATTTTTTATCTACCGAATTTACATAGGCCAATGCATTTTGATAAGCAATGGTAGCGCTATCTGTCTTGTTCAATCGCTCGTAACATAAGCCAATGCTATTGAGGTTAGATTGTATTTTACCAAACGAGATAAAAGGTTTGGCTGTGGTTTTTTGATAATAGCCAATTGAAGTCCTAAAATAGCCCAATGCTTCGTTATATTTTTTTTGTTTAAACAAAACATTGCCTATGCTCATGTTGATAAAACCTTTCATGCCATTGTCTAAACTGATTTTTTCAGAAAGTACCTTGGCATTGTAGAAATATTTGAAGGCATTATCATAGTCGTCTTTGTCGGCATATAGATTAGCCTTGATATTATATGCAGAGAATAACTCTTCGGGATGGGATTTGATCTGCTTTTCTAAAATCGCAAGGGCACTATCGATATAGACCATACTCTGCTCAGTATTGGTATTGTTTTCTGCCAATGATTTATATTTCCTAGTAAAGTCAAATTTACTGGCTTTTGGAAATGCATTGTATGCTGAGTCGAGATATTTTGATGCTTTGTGATAGTTTGAAATGACAAGAGAATCGCCATGTTGTATAATTTTATCAAAATATTCTGGATGTCCTTTGTCTACAGGGTTAATGCGATCGCAGGATGATAGAATAGCTGTAATACACAAAAAGAAAAGTATAAGGTTTATTTTCATTTTTGAGTGTTGGGTATGCTTGATGTTTAGAAAGTTAAATAAATAAACTTAAAATTAAAAAAAATATATATGGTTATAGTTGGCCTTGATCTTCTGGATAGTTCTTGTTTGCTATGGATTGATTTGTCATTTCTTCAAGGTCACCGATTAACATCTTGCGTTCTACTGGATCTGTTACACTTACTACTCTAGATAAAGACCGGTCAAAAAAGAAAAGTCTTTTTTCTAAAACCGTAGCACCAAATTCGTTTTTCTGTCTATAGGTGTGTATCATTTGGTAACCAATAAATTTGGGTTTAAACCTTGCTTTCTCTTTTTGTATTAAAAGAACAACATCTTTAGGCATTAGATCACCAAATGTGCCAGTCGGATTGTATTTCATGACGTCGAAGCGGGTAAAGGCAGAGTCCAATTTTTCGAACGCTACTGCTTCATAACTTTTAAAATCGTTCATGGTAGTGAAGAGCTTTTTTTCGACGAGTTCTTTTGCCTTTTGGTCGTTGGATTTAACACAACCCCAAACTAAACAGCAGACCATAAAAAGTAGAACTTGTTTCATAATGCGTTATAATACCTAACGAAAATACAGAACAATATCTGAATAGAAGAAGTTTCTTGCTGATAAAAAGGCAATTGATGAAAAATGGATACCTACATTTCCCATATTTTACTTTGGATAGAACTGGTACTGCTTTAACCAACCAGTTAAAGCTGATATCAGCTACATGTAAGTTAAACTATATTCCTGCCAAGGGTTTTAAACCTAACTCCATTAGCTTGCACAACAGTAAGGGTTAAATGGCCAGTTTTACTCATTTTAAGGTCAGCAATGCTACCTTCTTTGCCTTTGTGCGTTCCAGCTATCACTTTACAATGGTCGCCGTTGTTTAAGTTTATGGGATTTTCGTTTTTCATTAGATTTCACTTTCTATAAAATTCGTATTTTATTTCGAAAGTTTCCATTTTAATTGAGATACGATTAGAACCACTTATGCAGCTCCCAAGGGGATAGATACAATAATTTCTGTGCCTTTGTTGCTTAATTGTATGTGGATTTCGCCATTTAGGTATTGCACCCTTCGGTGGATGGATGTCAAGCCCATGGTTGTATTTTTATGACTAGGTTTGTTTTCACCAAGGCCTTTTCCGTCATCATGAATGGTCAAAATCAGGTTATTACCTTCTTCGTAGATCAGGATACCTACATTCTTGGCTTTCGCATGTTTGATGATATTGGTAACTGCTTCTTGGATGATACGCAATAGTGCAATCTGAGTGTCCGGTCCTACGCCAATCAATGAGCGGTCATCGATATGGATGGTTTTGTTGTAGCGGCCATCGGGCAATGCACTACCGATCAATAATCTGACATGTTTTTCAAAAGACAGTTCTTGTTGCCCATCTGAGGCACTGAACCATTCATGGCTCTTTTTTCTGGCAGCTTCGTAGGCATTGGCCGTTTCTGCCTGCAATACAGCAAGTCTATTTTTTAAAGAAATGTCGTTGGTATCCATAGACAGGGTTTCCAACTGATGTCTGATGGCGGCAATGGATGAAGAAAGCCCATCATGAAGGTCTTGCCCAAGTCGTTGCTGTTCTTCTCTTACCGCTTGGTATTTGGCTTCTTCCATGGCAATAACCTGCATGTTGGCCTGGCTGTTGAGGGCTTCTACCTGTGCTTTAGCCTTTCTGTCCCTATATACCATGATCAGATAGATGATTAGGATGAGAATGGATGCGGAGACCGAAATGAGCACTAGCCAAAAGGTGCGACCTTGCTTAACTTTTTCTGCTTTTTGTAAGGCGATGCCACTGTGTTCGGCCTGGGTATAAGCATAGAGCAAGTCGCTGGATTCTGCCATTAAGCTCGATTGCATGTCCCGCTCATGTTTTAGCGCATCGATAAGGGAAGTATAAGCACCTTTGTAATCTCCCTTCAAGGCCAGTAACTTGCCTTTAAATTCGTCGAGGTCTGCACTTTGGCTTTTACCGAAGTTTGGCGAGGAAGCATATTTGGTGATATAAACAGCTATGCTGTCAGGTTTCTTCAAGTTGATGTAGTTCTCCAGGCGCATACGGACCAAATTGATGTCGATAAAATTCGTTGCTTGGTCCTTATAAGTCGTCTTCAGGTCTGCCATTCGGTTCAATAGCATTCTTGCCCTTTCATAATTTTGTTCAAAATTGGCTACAGAATGCTCGATATCTATCATCAAAAGGTCGTTGTAGAGCATCCGGCTTCGGGTAATCGGATATTTATGTTGCAGTGCCGTACCAATTCTTGTAGCCAAAAGTGCGGTCTGTTGTACAGCTGCACTATCCTTTAGCTTTACATATCCCATTAATGCTGGTGATAGGATATACATGGCGTTCAGCCCTACAGATGGATCTACCTTGCCATTTTCTAAAAGTTCGGGTAAGCTTGTCAAGTACTTCTTTTCACCCTCAAATATCGCGATGACTTTATCATAGAGCCTAAATTCTTGATAGATCTTGCACTTTTGCAATTGTTCTACCAGTGGATGTTTTTCGCCATTTTTTTTATATTCCTCAGTAATCTTTTCTGCATAATACATGGATGCACCTTTCTTTTTGAACATTCGCGCATTGTTGAAAAACAAAAAAAAGTAACTGATCCGGGCACTGTTATATTTGGGTTTGCTCCAGGCAATTTCTTCATACAGATCAAGTAAACCTACCAGTTGCTTGGTTTCAAAATGTTTCCCTTCAGAGAAGAGTTGATGTGTAAGTGAATCGGCCTTGAGGAAATATTGTTCTGCTGATATGCTCTGCGAATGGTAAGCCTTGGCCAACTTGTCGAACTCCTTTTGTGCATTGCTGTTGGATTGTGCAACTGCGTCTAGGCTTTGAGTGGCTATTAAGATAGTTAAGAGGGCAAGGAAGTTAAATATCTTCGATAGCAGGGATAATTTGGTGTTCATGGGATATAGGGCATAAATAACTTCTTATTAGGGTCAGATCAGTTCGTGTTCACGAGCATAAGACAACAGTTCGGTAATGGAATTGACTTTTACCTTGGCCATCATCTTGCGTCGATGCGCTACAATTGTGTGTTTGCTGAGGTGGGTACGATCTGCTGTTTGGATAATGGATAAACCATGAGCAAAATGTTGTAATACTTCTAGCTCACGTGCCGTGAATAATATCTTTCTGGTCAGTTCGGTGTTGGAGACAATATCGTTGATGGCTGTGGAAATATATTGTTGACCTCGACCTATGGTGGTGAGACATTCCAGTATGGTGTTGAAACCTGATGACTTGCTGATGAAACCGTGTGGATTGTAACTTAAGATATTGGTAATGGCCATTGGGCTAGTTACAGCACTGATGACAATGATGGTCATGTGTTTATTCAACCTTCTGGCCTCATTGATCAATGGAAGCCCATTTTTGTTCTTGAGGTAATAATCCAAAAAGAGGTAGATGGGGGTGTCGGAATGCCTAACCAAAAAATGAACCAGTTCACGTTCTTCACTAAAAGGATGCACAGAACGAAAAAGTTCCAACCGCTCGATCAGTGCAGAAAAGGAATCTGCAAATAGCAGATGATCATCAAAGACAATTGCGAGAGCTTCAGTTTTACCCATAAACGTGCCGAATATAGGAAAAGAAAGAATTATATAACCCTTTATGGGATGTGTTCGGCTTTCAATAGCTGATTAATGCTACTTATTAGTATTATAATAACATATTTTTGCTACTTAACATTTCTGTTAACTAAGCAAAAAAGACAAAGCCTGTTATTTGATAACAACTAGGCTACTGTCTTGTATCGATTGGCCAGTTCCAGATAGGCAATCCTTTGGCTGTAATCACAAATTCTTGTTATTTGTTTGGATATCGTAACATGTTGTTGTTATAATGCTTGGCATGCTGTGTTATTTTGTACTCGAGTGGTTATTTTTAGCGGTCTACTATAATCAGCAAATCAATAGAGAATACAACAACATTTTATGGATATACAAATGGCATTTTCTGGTTATGTATTAGAAAGGTGCTCGTATAAAGAGAAAATTGGATAATGGTGTAAAGATATTGGTCAGGTTAGATAGCGCATTACAATAGGGAGAGCATTTAACTGTAATAGCTGCATGGTCATATTAAAAAGATTAGATAGATACAAACGGTTCAGGGTTGTGCATTACAAATAGACCAACAGAAAGAATTTTAAAGATGCGTTTGAAGATAAAAAATGCCAAATCGGCCAAAATTGTTCCATCTACCAAGCCTTATTGTTTAGACATTGTTATTGATGGAATACAAGTACATGAGCTGTTAATGTCTGTGGATATTATGGCAGCAATAGATTATTATGGCGTAACAGAACTATTGGATGTGATTGAAGAGCGACAGTTGAATTCACATCTTCAATATCTTGGAGAAGGCGATGGACAACTACAGACTAGAGAACTGGATCTCCAAGTACCAAAAGGATAGAGAGCGCCCGATGTTTTAGACCATAAGCCTACAAAAAGATGCAGAATCGAGATGTGACTATAGATAAATTAGCTTAGCCAAGATCAAAAAATGAGTATCAGCTATCAGCATGCCATAAAAGCCATTGATGCATCTATAGAAAAGGCAACTGCCTTAGGTGTTGCAGTGAGCCTTGCCGTAGTAGATATCAATGGATATCTGGTCGCTTTTGCAAGATTGGACAGAAATGGCGATATGATTGATTTCGCCGTTAAGAAAGCCAAAACGGCCTTATTGTTTGAAGAGGTTGACGACCGCTTGGAAATAATGGCGGTACGGACAAGTAACTATGGACAGCGGATGTTTGGTTTCACAAAAAATATGTTGGCTATTGGTGGAACGGCACCAATTAAAGATCTACAGGGTAGGGTTATCGGTGTTATCGCTTCGTCTGGAGGTAGCCCTGATCAAGACATGGATATTGTTGGAGCAGGAGCCAGGGCAGTTTTCGAATGTGGTCAAAAGTGTGGGCATGAACATTAAAATTGTTGGCGTTTAATGTTTGAATATGTTGCCGAATACCTTTTATGTGTGCAACATTTGACCCTTTTCTGCCCCGATAATATTAAATGTCGTATTGAAATCTACTTTGCCAAGATTAACTATCTTGATTCAATTTTGAATTCTTTTTTGTATCCTTCATGAATAGATATACCATTAAGGAAATGAAAATACAGCAAGTAATATACCAATAGTAATAAGATTCATGTCCCCAATCCTTTAACCATAGTGCTATATATTCTGCCGTACCTCCAAAAATGGCTACTGTGATCGCATAGGGTAGGCCCACGCCTAAAGCACGTACTTCTGCTGGAAATAGCTCTGCTTTAACCACTGCATTGATGCTGGTATATCCGCTTACAATAACCAATGCGAACATCAATATCAAGAATGCTTGCCATTGGCTGGTTGTATGGCTCAACATGGTCAATAATGGAACTGTAAAAATAGTGCCTGAAACTCCAAATGCAATCAATAATGGTCGACGGCCAATCTTATCCGACAACATACCAAATAACGGTTGTAAGCAGGCAAAAATGAACAATGTTAAAAGAGAAATCAATGTAGATTGTTCCTTGCTCATATGTACAGTATTGACCAAAAACTTCTGCATATAGGTAGTGTAAGTATAAAATGCAAGAGTTCCTCCTAAAGTTAGTCCAATAACGGTGGTTAATGCTTTTGGGTGTTTTAGCAGTTCTTTTAATGTCCCTTTTTTCTCCGATTTCTTCTCTTTTAGGTTCTCAAAGGCTGTAGTCTCGTGCAGGTTCTTTCTCAGATACAGCGCCACAATAGAAAGGATAGCCCCAAATACAAATGGAATGCGCCAGCCCCATTCATGAAGTTCGCTATCGGTAAGCAAAACTTTCTGAAGGAATAATTGAATGGACAATGCGAGAAGTTGCCCGCCGATTAGGGTTACATATTGAAAGCTCGAATAGAAGCCGCGTCGATTTTTGGTAGCCATTTCACTTAAGTAGGTAGCAGACACGCCATATTCGCCTCCTACACTCAAGCCCTGCAATAACCTTGCAGTAAGTAATAAAATAGGGGCTAAGACCCCAATCGTTTGGTAGGTTGGTGTGAATGCGATCAATAAAGAACCCAAAGACATCAACAAAACAGATAGAGTCATAGACTGTTTACGACCTATGCGGTCGGCAATACGTCCAAAGATGTATCCTCCCAATGGTCGCATCAAAAAACCTAGGGCAAATATACCCGCGGTATTGAGCAGCTGTACAGTCGGATTTCCTTGTGGGAAAAATGAAGATGAAAAATAAATGGCAAATGCTGAGTAAGCATACCAGTCGTACCATTCAACTAAATTACCAATAGAGCCACCAAAAATTGCCTTCAGCCTTTGTGATGATATTTTATCATGGTCTGAAGAGGATACTTCTTGCTTCTTCTTTTTTAGGGCTTCCATGTTCGTTAGGTCTAAAATCGGTTATTTTTAGAATGTGCAATAGAAATGATGTAGTTACAGCTTGAGAATTGTCGGGACTTGAATTGGAAAAAAAAATTATCTATTAAGTAGCCTTTTTTAAGTGTTGGATTTTATTCGGAAATAAAAAAAGCTACCTTTTTGAGGTAGCTTTTTTCAGCGGAGAGCGAGGGATTCGAACCCCCGGACCTATGACAGTCAACAGTTTTCAAGACTGCCGCATTCGACCACTCTGCCAGCTCTCCGCTGCAAAAGTACGAACTCCGATTAAATCTGCAAACTATGAATAGATATTTTTTGAAAAAAGACGCTAAGCGCCTATAACAGAGCAATAAAAAATTATGGTTTCTCTAATTTTTCTTCTGTTTGAGCCGATTTTTTAAAGATATTGAAATTCGGACGTATGATTTTTACACTACGTTTTGATAGATCAACGCTGGCATTAAGTTCAAAACCTACCAATAAAATCAAAGAGTTTAAGTATAACCAGATCATGATCACGATCAATGTTCCGATAGATCCATAGATCTTGTTATAGGCGCTGAAATTATTGATGTAGAAAGAAAATCCCCAGATGGTTAAAAAGGCCAGTATCGTAGCTAACCATGAACCAGCACTAAAGAACTTCCATTTTTTGGCGTGCGCAGGTCCATAGCGGTATAATATGGACACGGTAATGAAATATAAAGTACCTAATAAGGTCCATCTCGTTAACTGGATCACATAGATGGTGAGATTTCCTTTGTAGTTGATTTCGTCTTTTAGATAGTTTAAGAGTATTTCTCCTAAAGCCATGGCCGCAATACAGATGATGACAGAAAATGCAATGATGACCGTTAAAATCACTGCTACGAGGCGACGTTTAAGCCATGTCCTGGTTTCAACGATAAGTGAAGATTTATTGAAGGCCATCATCAGGTTATGGACACCATTTGTAGCAAAAAATAAAGACAGTAAAAAACCGATAGACAATAAACTTCCATTTTGGATGTTTACGATATCATTAATGGTGGCTTCCAATGCAATAAAGGCATTGTTAGGTAACACCAATGCCAATAAAGACATCAACTGTTCTTGAAAACCAATTCTTTTTGGAATATATGGGATCAGCGTAAACAGAAAGATAATGGCAGGAAAAATAGCCAACATGAAATTATAGGCCAATGAAGAAGCCTTGTTGACCAAGGTATCTTTACCTATTTCCTTAAAAAAAAAAGTAGCGACTGTATAAATGGGTAATGGACTGAAACCGGGCAATACACAAACTTTTGTCCACTCGATAAAAAGCGAATAGATTTTAAGTTTCAACAATTGTTTGTGTAACCAGTTCATAATCAATTAAAATACTGTCTTACATTTTTCATGAAGTTTTCAGGTGGTTGGCAAGGTCTTCTGGTCTCTTTATTTACAAAAACCAAGGTAGTTTGACCTGTATTGATTAACTCGTTGGCTTCATTATAGATTTCATAATCGACCCTTAATCTTACTGTTGGTAAATCTTTAACAATAGATTTGATGGTTAAAACCTGATTATATAAAGCTGGTTTTAAAAATTTGGATTGTAGCTCTAAAATTGGGAGCATCACTCCATCAGCTTCCATCGATTCGTAACTCATGCCAGAGCAGGCTTCAAAACATTCTGTTCTGGCCAGTTCATAGTATTGAGCATAGTTGCTATGGTGTACCACACCCATCTGATCAGTCTCTACATAGCGGACTTTTACTTTGCTTTCGTATACAAACATTATTTGTAGATGTTTCTTTTGTTCAAGGCTTCTCTATATTTTTTGGCATTGATCTCGTGTTGTACAACGGTTTCAGCAAAATTATGGTAACCAGAAAAATCCTCTTTTGCACACATATAGATGTAATTGTTCACTTCTCTGTTCAATACCGCATCAATGGCATTGATGCTTGGCATGGTAATAGGGCCTGGAGGCAAACCTGCATACTTGTAGGTATTATATTTAGAATTTACGCTAAGTAAGGCATTGGTTACACGTTTTACGGTAAAATCGTCATTGGCATAGATCACTGTTGGATCTGCCTGTAATAAAATACCGCGGTTCAAGCGGTTTAGATATAAACCTGCAATTGTTGGCATCTCTTTGTCGTAAAGTGCCTCAGAGTCTACAATAGAAGCTAAAATGGTTACCTGGATTGGAGTTAGGTTCAATGCAGCGGCTTTACGTTTGCGCTCGTCATTCCAAAACTGCACATATTGTTTCTGCATCTTCTCAAAAAACTCGACAGGACTAATGTTCCAATACAGTTCATAGGTATTTGGGATAAACATGGTATAAACATTCTCGGTAGTAAAACCATATTTTTCTACCAAAGCTGCCGAATCCAATACTTTAATGAAAGCCAAAGAATCGGCTTCCATATTTTTGGCTAAGTAAGCGGCAAAATTTTCTTTTTTTCTAATATTTTGAAACTTCAGTTTAACAGCATCCTGATTGCCAGATTTTAATTTGTTGATCAAAGTACGGTTGTTCATGCCTTCTTTAACTGCATAACGACCTGGTTTTAGGTTTTTGCCCAAATTCATTTTGCCAGCTGCTGCTTTAAACGAAACTATATTTTTAACGATGTTCTTGCTTTCTAAGCTGTTTAATAGGTCGTCGTATGTGCCATTGGTTTTGATATAGATGTATTTTTCATTGCCGTTTACATTCGGGGCAAGATAGGTCTTATAGATATTCAGACCATAAAAACCTGCTACTGCAATGATGATGATCGCAATAATCAATATGATCTTTGTACTTTGTTTTATTGGTGTTTTTTCGTTGCTCATGTTGTTCTTGAACTTAATTTTTTGGTTTGTTAGTGATAGTGATGTTTACCGGTGTACCTATTTTAACTTTTGTAACGGTATCGGCTGGTAAAGGGAATTGGGTAGTAATGATCGCATTGGCTGTATCAGTAATCACCCCGTCGTAAGTGATGGTACCGATACTTAACATTAGGCCTTTTAAAGAGAATTTAGCTTCATTAAGGGTAAATCCGGTTAAGTTGGGTAGTTCTACTTCTTCATTTCCACGTCCATCTCCAAGTACAAGGTTAATAGTAGATCCTGTAGGCAATACTTCTCCACTTTTGATCAATTGTCCGCCAAAATAGGCTTCTAAAACAACATCTCTGGCTACATCCGGTTTATAAGTGGTATCACCCACTTTTAACCTGTAACTTTCTAAAATGGATTGTGCTTCTCTTAACGATTTGTTTTCGATATCCGGAAATTTAACATTTGGTGCCTGAGCAGTATTAATGGTTAGATAGATGGTTCTATTTCCCTTCACAAAAGTATTGGCATCAGGGTCTTGGTCGGTCACTATACCTGGCGGCTTGTCCATGATATAAACAGAATCGATCTCATAACGCAAGCCCAATTCCTCTAATTTACTTACAGCCTGGGCCAATGTTAGGCCTTTTACTTCAGGTACATTTAGGCCCTCGCCATGTTTGGTATAAAAACGTAAACTAAAAAAGGCGATCAATAATAGGACTACAACAGTACTAATTGCAGCAATGAGATTGTTTCTGAATGATTTTGTTTTAAGGTACTCGATAAAGTTGCCCATTTATTTTTCTATGTGATGGATGTATAATATTTCAAATTTAGCTTAAAAAAATATTTTATCTCAATTAAAATCAAATCTGCATCAACTAATTTATATTTTTGAACATAAAATTTTTGGAATAACCCCATGAAAAAAACAATTGCATTATTAACTGGTGGTACCACAGGAGAGTGGGTGGTATCTGTAAAAAGTGCCGCAACCATTGCCCAAAATATCGATACCACTAAGTACGAGGTTTATAAGATAATGCTTACCGAAAATGGTTGGTTTTATGAGCCTGCCGATTCTGTAAAAATAGATATTGATAAGAATGATTTTTCGTTGACCTTAAATGGCAGGAAAATTAAATTCGATGGTGTTTTCATTGCTATCCATGGTTCGCCTGGCGAAGATGGCAAATTGCAGGGTTATTTTGATATGGTAGGTATACCTTATACTACTTGCAATGCTTTAACATCTGCCATTACCATGAACAAAGGTTATACAAAAGCCATAGTAAATGGCATTAAAGATTTGAATGTGGCAAAGTCGATCCAGATCTTTAAACATACTGCATATGATATTGAAGAGATCAAAAAAGAACTAAAGTTGCCTTATTTTGTGAAACCAAATAGTGGTGGAAGTAGCATTGGCATGAGTAAGGTTAAACATGCTGACGACCTACAAAGCGCACTGGATAAGGCTTTTAACGAAGATGACCAGATTTTGATCGAAGAGTTTGTAGAAGGAAGGGAGTTTTCTGTTGGTGTATTTAAAACCAAAGGCGAAATTGTAGTCTTGCCTGCAACCGAGGTCATCCCTGCAAATGAGTTTTTTGATTTTGAAGCAAAATATACACCTGGTGCAACCGAAGAAATTACCCCTGGACGGATGACTGATGAGGAGAAAAATAGGGTAGGAGAAGTAGTAACAGCGGTATATCAAAAACTGGACTGCAATGGTATTGTGCGTATCGATTACTTTTTGGAGCACCAAACAGGTAAATTTTATTTCATCGAAATCAATACCATTCCTGGTCAAACGGCTACAAGTTTTATTCCACAACAAGTGGCGGCAATGGGTATGGAACTTAAAGAATTTTATACCCAAGTCATAGAAGAGGCGATTTAGATTTTATAAAAAAAAAAGCCCCTAGATCTAAAATCTAGGGGCTTTTTTTAAACCATTGTTTTTTGCCATTTCCCCTTTTTGAATAAGATATAAGAAGCAATGGTAATGCCTACTTCTGCAACTGGAATGGCTATAAACACACCAGTTGGTCCTAATTCCATGTATTTGGCCAAGAAATAGGCAAAAGGGATCTGGAAGATCCAAAAAGCAATTACATTGATCTTGGTAGGTGTCCAGGTATCTCCCGCACCATTAAAGGCACTTACCAAAACCATTCCTATTCCGTACAGCACAAAACCATAACTCAAGATCTGTAAGGCTTCTACGGCTACTGTCTTGATTTGTTCATCTGTGGTAAAAAATGAGGCGAAAATGGAACCACAAGTCAGAAAAAGTACGGTAACCACGGCCATAAATATGACGGTATATTTCATGGTCACGAATACGGATTTTTCAGCACGGTCCATATGCCCTGCACCCATATTTTGTCCAACCAATGTTGCGGCAGCATTACTTAAGCCCCACGCAGGTAACATAAAGAACATCATCAACCTTAAAGCGGTTTGGTAGCCTGCAGAGCCATGGTCGCCACCTGTAGTAGCCACCAGTTGAGCCAAAAAAATCCAGCTACAAGAAGCTATTACAAATTGTAAAATACCTGGGGCTGCAATTTTAACGATGGCTTTGATCTGTTCCCAATGTGGTTTGAAATAAGAGAGTTTGATTTTTAATGCACTATTGCCTCTCACCAAGTGGAATACCTGATAACATACACCCAATCCGCGGCCTAAAGCAGTAGCAATTGCTGCTCCGGTTAAGCCAAAAGCTGGAATAGGTCCGAAACCATTGATAAATATCGGACAGAAAATGATATTGGCAATGTTGGCAATCCACAAACTTTGCATGGCGATGGCCGCATTTCCAGCACCTCTAAAAATACCATTGATCAAGAAAAGTAGCATGATCACCGTACTGCTGCCCATCATGATGCGCACAAAAGTTGTTCCGTGCAGGGCAGTCTGTTCTGAAGCACCCATTAGCAATAGGATTTCTTTGGCAAAAACCACCCCAGTAATGCTGATGATCAAATTGATGAACATCGCGATTACAATGGTCTGCATGCCGGCTTTAGCGGCTGCTTCCGGATTTTTTTCTCCAATTCGACGGGCAACCACAGCAGTTGCAGCCATACTCATCCCAATGGCCAATGAATAGATGATGGTAAGTACGGATTCTGTTAGGCCCACAGTTTGGATCGCATGGCTACTGTCTGGCAAGTGACCTACAAAATAAAGGTCTACCAAGGCAAATACCGATTCCATCATCATTTCCAGCATCATAGGGATAGCTAAAAGCACAATGGCCTTGCGGATACTGATACGGGTATAATCTGTTTCTTCGCCCTTGAGCGCCTGTTTTAAAACGATAAAAAAATTAGAAAGACTGTTTGTTGTCTTTGTAGATTGTGACATATAAAAAAATTGAATGAAGTAACCATGAGATGTAGTAATTACATCTGTTATTTGAAATCGAGAATAGAGTCCTAGCTATTTAGCGGATACGGACTACCGAAACTATCATGGTTCTGTAGATTTGATTAAAACAAAAATAGGAAAAAAAACAAAAGTTCAAATTTAATTTTAAAGAAAATTAAGTTATCATTTACTCAAGCTTGTTGTAACATATCCATTCTATTTTTATCAAAATTATAAAACCAAACTTGACTAGTTTAACCTTAAACCACATAGATAAAAAGTATGGTAGCCATACGGTATTGCAATTTGATCAATGGAAGATCAATACAGGTGTCTATTGGCTAAAAGGAGGAAATGGTACTGGAAAAACAACATTATTTCGTATCATTTCTGGACAGACCCCATTTAAAGGGCAGGTGTTATTGGATGGAATAGACCTAGATAAAAACCCCATTTCATTTCGTGCAAAAATCAGTTATGCGGAGGCCGAGCCCCAATATCCATTGTTTATTACGGGTAGGGAACTGCTCGGTTTTTATAAAGATGTACGTCAAGCTAAACAAGACGAAATAAATGAACTGGCTGCAATTTTTGACCTCAGCGATTTTTTGGATCAGAAGATAGGGGGCTATTCTAGCGGAATGCTTAAAAAACTTTCTTTGATCTGTGCTTTTATTGGTAATGTTGACCTCTATGTCCTAGACGAACCGTTGATCACTATCGATGTGGCATCTGCAGATAAACTATATGAATTGATTTTAAAGAAAACCAAAGAAGGGAAAAGTTTCCTTTTATCATCGCATCAGGAAATCAATTCCGAAAAGCTAAACGTCGATGCAGTTTTTGAAATCAAAAATAAACAACTCATCAAATGTTAAAGTTATTGGTCAAGACTTTAGGGCTTACATTTTACCAGCAACATGTAGGGTTATTTTTGGTGGCTTTCTATTTGTTGTTCGGAATGATCCAAGGTTATGCATTAATTGATTTCCATATTGCATTATTGGTCTCCATTTGTTCGTCACCGCTTAATTTTTTGATGCTTTTAGCAGTTTGGTTTTTGTATGCAGTTAAATGTGTCTTCTTTGTCAAACAAAAACTAGCCTTACCAACCTACCAGTTCACAAAATCCATTACTTCAATGCCTACGAAACGACAATATACTTTATGGACAAAACTGTATGGATTTTTACTTCTACCCATTTTAGCTTATGCGGTTTTGATATTGATGGTTTCGGTCAAACATCAATTTTATCTCACTTTTCTAGCAACAATAACAAGTGTTATCCTGATCATTTTGCTTTTAGTAGGCTATACTTATAGGTTCAGTAATTTTGAGTTTAAGGTATCTAAGACATGGGTCAATCTTCCCTCAGTTAAGGTCAATAAGCCTTTTTGGAGCTGGCCTTTGTATCATTTGTTAAAAGAGCAATGGGTAATGCTACTGGTTTGCAAAGTGGTTTCTATCATTAGTTTTAAATTGATACTATTGGTTTTTGCTGATGTTGGCAATGATATACGGGTTAGCCTAACGGCACTGTTTGCAGTAGTTTTAAGTCATGCCATATTGGTATTCAACCTCGTTAAGTTCGATGCTTTTTATCTGGCCTTTGCCAAAAATCTGCCTATTACTGCTTTCAAAAGATTGTTGGGTTGGCTATTGGTTTTCTTATTGCTGTTGACGCCAGAATTTGGCTTGTTGTTTTGGTTAAATAACCTTACAGTATTGCAATTGGCCAATTGTCTGTTTTTCTGTATGGCTATGATGTTGGCGCTGCAGATGTTTGTGTATCTGTTAAAAGCAGACATGGAAAGCTACATGAAATTCCTCTTGTTCTTCTTTTTTATAGGGATGTTGGCTATTTTGTCGAGTTATTATTTGATATTCAGTTTATTGTTGATTCCCTTGGCTGTGGCTACTTTCTTTTGGAGGTATAATACTTTAGATTTAAAGGAAATTGCTTAATTACTGTAAATAGATACGATCATTAAACCAAATATGTTAGAAAATACAGCGTTTATAGTATTAGCCATTAGTCTTTTTCCACTTTCGTTTGGATTATATCTACATGTAAGAAGAAACAAATTTGAAAAGTATGGCATAAAAGTTAAAGCTGTAATTGAAGAAATTATTTTAGATAAAACTGCAGATGGCAAATTCTATTATCCCGTAGTTTCATTTTCAACATTAACCGGAAAATTAATTAAAGAGCAGTATCCACTTGGCACATCCCCATCTTTATATCAAAAAGGAGACGAAATAGAAGTGGTTTATTTAGATGAAAGCTCACCTGAATTTATCATTGTAGGAAAGAAATCAAGGTATGTACAGACTGTCTTTATCGTTTTAGGGGTAGTAGGGATAGTGGCTGCAGCCATTTATCTCTTTAAAGAAGTTTATATGCTGTAAGCCTTGATCATTTCCTCGCTAACCTTGCATGAACGTTGGGTTTTCAGGTCTATCATCACATATTCAAAAATGCCATCAGAAGATACTTTACCTGTTGTTTGATTGATGATCTCGAACTGTACGTTGCTGCCTTTTTCGTTCATTTCCAAAATTCCAGTCCTCACGATCATTTTGTCGCCCATCTTTAGCGGTCGTTTAAAATTGATGACTACTTTGGCCACCACCCACCCAAAACCTTGCTCGGCAAATTTCTCCCAACTCATGTTGTAATATTTGTCCATTTGCTCATAACGCGCAGCTAATACATAATCGAGGTATTTGCTGTTATGTACATGGTTGAACATATCAATATCATCAGGACGGACATTTAACTCACTTTCGAATATGCTATATTGATTTTTTTCCAAGATTGATCTTTTTTACAAAGGTAGAAAACCAGATAGAGTATTTGAAGGTTATGCAAGAAATAGATTTGATGTTGTATCAAATTGGTGTTTATTTGACTTAATTTATGTAGCATATTTGTCTCAATTGCAGTATATTTGATATGTAATGGGGCGTTTAAAAATATATGATATCAATATCCCTCGTGAAAGCATTGTAGCAGAGCGAGAGCAGGTGTATTTAAACCGTTCTGCTGAGCGGAAATTCTTTTCCCTCTTAAAACTTAATCGTATTTCTGTTCAAATGAATGGCTGTGAGCCCTTAAAAAAGCCAGAAGGTAAAGGTATGATCATCAGCAAGCCAAATGTGTCTAAAATCAGCTAGCTGTACAGGAACTGGAAAGGGTCAACAAGAAAAGCTGATTTTCAAATCTTTAACACTTTAATTTTACTTTTGTTAATCCATAAAAATACTTTATCTTTGCGCCATAATTAATTAATTTATTCACACTTTAGTATCATTCAAGAATGTATTTAAGTAAAGAAAAGAAAGCCGAAATCTTTAAACAACACGGCGAAGTAGAAACCAACACTGGTTCTGCAGAAGGTCAAGTAGCGTTATTTACATACCGTATTGCGCACTTAACAGAACACTTAAAGAAAAATCGTAAAGATTTCTCTACTCAGTTGTCACTTCAAAAATTAGTAGGTAAACGTCGCGGTATTTTGGCTTATCTATTTAAAAAAGATATTGAGCGCTATCGTGCTATCATCAAAGCTTTACAGCTTAGAGATATCATCAAATAAAAAGCTTTTATCATTAAAAGCCATTCTTTTAGAGTGGCTTTTTTAATTTAATACTCAAAAATAAATATATAAACAAGGTCTATTAAAAAGAGGAAAAATAGACCACAACAATTTGTAAATGAATGTAATAAAAAAATCGTTCGATTTGGGCGATGGAAGAATTGTAGAAATTGAGACAGGTAAATTGGCTAAACAAGCCGATGGTGCTGTTGTAGTTAAAATGGGAGATACCATGTTGTTAGCAACAGTTGTATCTACAGTTGGTGCAAAACCAGGTACGGATTTTTTACCTTTATCGGTAGATTATCAAGAAAAATATGCGGCTACTGGTCGTATTCCAGGTGGATTTTTGCGTCGTGAAGCTAGATTGTCAGACTATGAGGTTTTGATCTCGCGTTTGGTAGATAGAGCCTTACGTCCAATGTTCCCTAGCGATTATCACTCAGACACGCAGGTAATGATTTCGTTAATTTCTGCTGATAAAAATATAATGCCAGATTGTTTGGCAGGTTTAGCAGCATCTGCAGCTTTAGCTGTTTCAGATATTCCTTTTAACGGACCAATTTCTGAAGTACGCGTGGCAAAAATCGATGGTAAATTGATCATCAATCCATTGGCTAGCGATCTAGAACGTGCAACCTTAGAATTTATGGTTGCTGGTTCAGCTAACGATATAGGTATGGTTGAAGGTGAGTGCGATGAGATCCAGGAAGATGAAATGGTAGAGGCTTTGAAATTTGCACACGACGCAATTAAAGTTCAATGTGCTATCCAATTAGAATTAACTGAAGCAACTGGCAAAACTGTGAAACGTGAGTACAACCACGAAGACCATGATGCTGACTTAAAAGCTAAAGTTTATGCTGATACTTATGATAAAGTTTATGCAGTAGCTAAATCTGGTTCAAATAAAGACGAGCGTAAAGAAGGATTTACAGCGATCATCAACGAGTTTTTTGAGGCAATGCCTGAAGATACAGCTGATTTGACCAAAGCAATGGCTAAACATTATTACCATGATGTACAGTATGATGCGATTAGAAATCTATTGTTAGACGAAGGTATCCGTTTAGATGGTCGTTCAACTACGCAGATCCGTCCAATCTGGAGTGAAGTAGGTTATTTGCCTGCAGCTCACGGTTCGGCCGTATTTACACGTGGCGAAACCCAATCGTTAACATCGGTTACTTTAGGTAGCAAAGACGATGAGCAGATGATTGATGGTGCTTTCTTTAATGGTTACAATAAATTCTTGTTGCACTATAATTTCCCTGGTTTCTCAACTGGTGAAGTTAGACCGAACAGAGGTGCTGGTCGCCGCGAAATTGGTCACGGTGCTTTGGCCATGCGTTCTTTGAAAAAAGTATTGCCACAAGGCGAAGAAAATCCATATACCATCCGTATCGTTTCTGATATCTTAGAATCAAACGGTTCATCATCAATGGCAACTGTTTGCGCTGGTACATTGGCACTAATGGATGCAGGTATCAAAATCAAAGCACCAGTATCTGGTATTGCAATGGGATTGATCACTGATGAGAAAACTGGTAAATATGCCATCCTTTCTGATATTTTAGGTGATGAAGATCACTTGGGAGATATGGACTTTAAAGTAACTGGTACTGAAAAAGGTATTGTTGCTTGTCAGATGGACTTAAAGATCAATGGTTTATCATACGAAGTATTGACCAAAGCATTGTTACAAGCTAAAGAAGGTCGTTTGCACATTTTAGGTGAGATGAAGAAAACCATCGCTGAGCCTAATGCAGACTTGAAACCACATGCACCACGCATCGTTTCATTAAGTATCGATAAAGAATTTATTGGTGCGGTAATCGGCCCAGGTGGTAAGATCATCCAAGAAATGCAACGCGAAACTGGTGCATCTATCTCTATTGAAGAAGTAGGTAACAAAGGTATCGTTGAGATTTTTGCTGACAACAAAGCTGCAATTGATGCTGCTGTTGCACGTATCAATGCCATTGCCGCTAAACCAGAAATTGGTGCAATCTACCAAGGTAAAGTGAAATCTATCATGCCGTTTGGTGCATTCGTAGAGATCATGCCAGGTAAAGATGGTCTATTACATATTTCTGAAATCTCTTGGGAGCGTTTAGAAACAATGGATGGCGTACTAAAAGAAGGCGACAAAATAGAAGTTAAATTGTTAGATGTAGACAAACAAGGTAAAATGAAACTTTCTCGTAAGGTTTTGTTACCTAGACCAGAAAAACCTGCAGCTACACAAGCATAATTCAAATTCAGAAAATAGAAATTGAATAAAAAAGCCTTCCGAAATCTCGGAAGGCTTTTTCTTTGTAGCTTTTTATTATATTTAGCTCATGAAACACATCATTGCCCCATCTATACTTTCTGCCGATTTTGCCAATCTACAACGCGATATTGAAATGATCAACCAGAGCGATGCCGATTGGTTCCATGTGGACGTAATGGATGGCGTTTTTGTACCCAATATCTCCTTTGGTTTTCCTGTATTAAAGGCCGTTAAGGAACATGCCAAAAAACCTTTGGACGTGCATTTGATGATCGTTAATCCTGAAAAGTATATCCAGGAATTTGTTGATGGTGGAGCAGCTATTTTAACGGTGCATTACGAAGCCTGCGTGCATTTGCATCGGGTAATCCAACAAATAAAAAGTGCAGGCTGTAAGGCTTGTGTAGCCCTTAATCCGCATACACCAGTTGCTTTGTTGAAAGATATCCTGATGGATCTGGATATGGTTTTGATCATGTCGGTAAATCCAGGCTTTGGTGGACAGCAGTTTATTCCACAATCTATCAATAAGATCATAGAACTAAGGAAGATGGCCAATGAGGTCAATCCCAATCTCATCATTGAAGTTGATGGGGGAGTTGGTATTTCGAATATTGAAAGTCTGATCAAAGCTGGAGCAAATGCTTTTGTAGCAGGCAATGCCATTTTTGCAAGCAATAGTCCAACACAGATGATCACTGATCTAAAAAATGTAGATGCTAGTTCACAACAAATTTAAACCTTTGCATGCTAAAAATTCGGCTGTTGATCATCACCATTTTTTTGGGCTTTACTTTTGTAAATGCTCAACCTCTGGTTAAGGTAACAGGTACCGTTTTAGATCTAAGTAATAATCCTTTACAATATGTGACCATTACCGTTTTAGGTCAACAAGAATCTACCTTGACTGCCGTTGATGGTACTTATACCATTTATGCACGAACAACGTCTTTTACCTTAAAATACAACTTTTTGGGCTATAAGCCCTTCTTGTTGAAGATAAACGAGAAAGTTGCAGGTAGGATTACCCGAAATGTGGTACTGGTGCCGAATATCAATGAGTTGGAGCAGGTTACCATTACCAATAAGCAGAACCAGCTCAGTAATACAAGTACCATCAATATTGCGGATCTGGCTTCATTGCCCTCCGTTTCTGGAAATTTCGAAAGCATTTTAAAAACACTTCCAGGAGTATCGACCAACAATGAACTGAGTTCTCAATACAGTGTAAGAGGGGGCAATTTTGATGAAAACCTGATCTATGTAAATGATATAGAGATTAGTAGGCCAGTTTTGATCAGAAATGCACAGCAGGAAGGACTGAGTTTTATCAACAGTGATTTTGTAACAAGGGCAAAATTTTCTGCAGGTGGTTTCGAGGCTAAATATGGTGATAAATTATCCTCTGTGCTAGATGTGAAATATGATCGGCCAGATAGTAACCAATTGGTGTTTACAGGCGGGCTTTTAGGTGCCTCATTGAGCTCTAAATATGTAGCCAATAAGAGTTTCTTACTCCTCGGACTACGTTATAAGAACAACAATAATATCTTGAACAAACAAGACAATAAAGGAAGTTACAGTCCAAATTTTGGTGATGCTCAGCTACTTTACCAATACAATTTCTCTAATAAATTTAATATAAGTGCATTGGGCAGTTTCAATATTGGTCAGTTTAAGTTGGTTCCAGAAGATAGAGAAACCCAGTTTGGCACATTAGAAACACAATTGAGGTTAAGGGTCGATTATACTGGTCAAGAGATTGATAGCTACCGTACAGCTGGAGGAGCAATTACCGCAAGTTTTAGTCCACAACCTAACTTGGTGGTCAAATGGATCAGCAGTTACTTTACCACAAGAGAACGAGAACGGTTTGATATTGAAGGAAACTATGTATTTGACGAATTAGAGACGGGTTTCAACTCTTCAGGTTTTATGCCTGTCCGTATCAATAGAGGGATTGGGAAATATTTGAACTATGCCCGTAACAACCTAAATTCTACAGCTATAAGTACAGAAATCAAAGCAGACCAAAGTTTTGACAACCATGTTTTTTCTTGGGGTTTTAGATTAGAAAGAAACAAGTTTAAAGACCAGTTAAGTGAATACCATCTCACAGATTCTGCAGGTTACATTTTGCCATACGATTCGAAAAAGTTCTACTTGGAACAGTCCATTAACAAATTGAACGAGGTCAATATCAATAATTATACGGCCTATGTGCAAGACAGCTACTCCTTAACAGACAATACCGATTTACAGGTTGGGGTTAGGGGTAGTTTTAATACCCTTACGGATCAGATTTTGATCAGTCCGAGATTATTATTGGCCTACAGGCCACCTAGTAACAACAGGATCTGGCGTTTTACCGCAGGGGTGTATCAACAGGAACCAACCTATCGGAGCATCAGGGCATACGACGGAAGCCTCAACCTCAATCAGAAGGCGCAACGTTCTTATAATGCGTCTGCCGGTTTCGATTATGCATTTGATGGTTTAGGTACACGTTTAAAGTTTACCTCAGAGGCTTATTATAAATACAACCAAAGGTTTATTCCTTATGTGGTTGACAATGTCAGGATCAAATATCTTTCTTCTTCGGTGGCAAAAGGACATACCTATGGTGCTGATTTTAGCATTGGTGGCGAATTTGTGAAAGACCTGGTTTCTTATTTTAGACTTTCCTTTATGAGTGCCGATCAGGATATTATTGGCGATTCTTACCAGAAGAGAAATTCGTCAGGACAGTTCACTACGGTTTATCCAGGTTATTTAAGACGTCCGACCGATCAAAGGGTTAATTTTTCGGTGTTTTTTCAAGATAGATTACTTAAAAGCCCTACCTATAAAGTACACTTGAACATGCTATATGGGTCGAGGTTACCCATTGGATCACCTTTGAGTGAACGTTATTCGGATGATTTTAACATCCCTGCCTATAAACGAGTAGATATTGGTTTTTCTAAAGATTTTTTGGATGATATCGCCGTACGAAAACCCAAATTATTAGATAAATATTTTAGTTCGTTTATCGCTTATTTTGAAGTTTTTAATTTGTTAAATATCAATAACACAGTATCTTATTTGTGGTTGAAAGATGTAGACAATGTGCAGTATGCCATACCCAACTATTTAACAGGTCGACAGTTCAATTTTAAATTGATTTTAAAGTTTAAAAATCATCAATAATTAATCCCAAAGTGGTAGATTTACGCTAATAAAAAACTTAAATAAAATGAGACATAATTTTGGTGCAGGTCCCTGTATTTTACCGCAAGAAGTATTTAAGCAGGCTTCTAGAGCAGTTTTAGATTTTAAAGACGGTTTATCAATTTTAGAAATTTCGCATCGCACTCCAGAATTTGAAGGTGTGGTAGAAGAAGCGACCAAATTGGTAAAGGAACTTTTAAATGTACCATCCGGATACTCCGTTTTATTTTTACAAGGTGGCGCAAGTTTGCAATTTGCCATGGTACCGATGAACTTATTGCCAGAAGGTAAAACAGCAGCTTATCTAGAAACTGGTGTTTGGGCAAATAAGGCGATTAAAGAAGTGAAATTCTTTGGTAAAGCTAATATTGTCGCTTCTTCAAAAGATGCCAATTACACCTTTATTCCAAAAGATTATACCATTCCGGAAGACAGTGCTTATTTCCACTGTACCTCTAACAATACCATTTACGGCACAGAGATGTTTACCTTACCAGTAACTAAAGTCCCTGTGGTTTGCGATATGTCTTCAGACATCATGAGCCGTGAAATAGATGTGTCTAAATACGACCTGATCTATGCAGGTGCCCAAAAGAATATCGGCCCAGCTGGATTAACTGTTGTCATCGTAAAAGATGAGATTTTAGGTAAAACCGGAAGAGGAATCCCTTCGATGTTAGATTATCAGGTACATATTGAAGGTGGATCAATGTACAATACACCTCCAGTATTTTCGATCTATGTAGCGATGCTCAACTTGAACTGGTTAAAATCTAAAGGTGGTATTGCCGAAATTGAAAAAGAGAATAAAGCCAAAGCACAGGCATTGTATACCGAAATTGATAGAAACCCGCTTTTTAAAGGTACTTGTGCCGTAGAAGACCGTTCTAGAATGAATGTTTGTTTCGTAATGGAAAATCCAGAACTAGAAAAAGCATTTGCAAAATTTGCCGATGACAACGGTTTTGAAGGACTAAAAGGCCATAGAAGCGTAGGTGGTTTCAGGGCATCGATGTATAATGCTTTGCCGATCACCAGCGTACATGCGCTAATTGATTTAATGCAGACTTTTGAAGAAAAACACAGATAGTTATGATCAAGATACTTGCCAACGATGGCATTGACCCAATTGGGAAAAAATCACTAGAAGAAGCTGGATTTACCGTAGATACACAAACCATTGCTCAAGACCAATTGGCAACTGCTTTGTTGAATTATGATGGCATAACGGTAAGAAGCGCAACAAAAGTTAGAAAAGAACTGATCGATGCTTGCCCTAACCTAAAACTAATAGGTAGAGGTGGTGTAGGGATGGACAATATAGATGTTGAATATGCAAGAAGTAAAGGAGTTGCCGTTGTCAATACACCAGCAGCTTCTTCATTATCCGTAGCCGAATTGGTTTTCTCTCACCTGTTTACTGGAATCAGGTTTTTACATGATTCTAATCGTAAAATGCCAATTGAGGGAGCTACACAATTTAACAATTTGAAAAAAGCTTATGCCAAAGGCATAGAACTAAGAGGTAAAACTTTAGGTATCATTGGTTTTGGTAGGATAGGAAGAGAAACTGCTACCATTGCTTTAGGTTTGGGTATGAACGTATTGGCTTATGATTTATTTCCTTTTGATGGACATATTCCTTTAACTTTTCAAGGTGGTGTTAAAGTTGATATCCCTGTAAAAAGTGTAAGTTTGGCAGAAGTAATTGCCCAAAGTGATTTCATTTCTTTACACACACCATTTGCAGACAAACCAATTTTAGGGGCGGAAGAATTTGCAACCATGAAAAATGGGGTAGGTATCGTAAACTGTTCGCGTGGTGGTACCATAGACGAATTGGCCTTGATCGATGCTTTGGATTCTGGTAAAGTTGCTTTTGCAGGCTTAGATGTTTTCGACAATGAGCCAACCCCATTAGCAGCCATTTTAACGCATCCAAAAATATCATTGACACCGCACATCGGTGCATCTACCAACGAAGCTCAAGAACGTATTGGAACAGAATTGGCAAACTTGATCATCGATCATTTTTCCAAATAGACATTTCCATTGATTCATATAAAAACTCTAGCTACAACTAGAGTTTTTTTGTTTGCGGCCAGCGTTAGGGAACAAGGTGTTTTTTAAGTATTGTTAATAGGTTACATAATTCTTGTTGCGAAAATTACTTGTAATTTATCTTGAAAAAGAGTGGAATAAAGTATATTCGCCTTAGCCAAATATCACATCAGTATGCCTACGATAAAACCATTCTGTGCCCTAAAACCAGCGCCACATTTGTTGCGTACCGTAGTTACCCGTCCGCTTGAAAATTATGGTATAGGCGAGGCCAGGTTAATTGCTTCAGAGAATCCCAATAGTTTTTTGCACCTCATCAATCCCGAACTTGACAATCCCTATCTGCGCGGTTCCCGTCAAGAATTGGTGTATAAAAGAATTGGCGAAAACATGGATGATTTTATAGAAAAAGAGGTTTTGATAACAGAAGAGCTGCCATCCATCTATATTTATCAGGTTAAACACGATGGTTTATTGCAAACAGGCATCTGGACATTGACACACATCAACGATTACCTACAAGGCAACATCAAAAAGCACGAACTGACTGTAGAACGTAGAGAAACTTTATTGGCCGAATATATCCAGCAGACCAATTTAGATGCCAATCCTGTACTTATTACCTATCAGCCTAATGGCATTGTTAAACAGGTAATTGAGCAATACATCACTTTACCTCCACAAGTTGATTTCTCTTATGTAGATGGTACAGTACACCGCATCTGGACCATTAACCAACAAAAAGATTTAGCCATATTGACGAAGGCTTTTGAGGAAATGCCGCCTGTTTATATTGCTGATGGCCATCATAGGGCAGCCTCTATGGCTAAAATGGGTTTACATAAAAGAGCATTGTATAAAGACAACGGAGCAGCTGAGTTCAATTATTTTTCTACGGTATACATGGATACCGAAGAAGTCAAAGTGTTGGAATATAACCGTTTGATAAGAGATTTGGCTGGACAGACTGAAGAAGAATTGTTAACAGCTATTTCAGAATTATTTGAGGTTGAGAAAATGGATGGACAGTTTAAACCGACTGCTTTGCATCATTTTGGGATGTATCTCAAATCTGGGTGGTATAAATTGGTGGCCAAACCAATTGCTTATCATAACGATCCAGTAGACGTATTAGATGTTAGTATTCTGCAGAACCACATCCTAATTCCATTGTTGAAAATCAAAGATCCAAGAACAGATGCAAGGATTACTTTCGAAGGAGGCAAAACTCCTTTAAGTGAATTGGAAAAGCAAGTAAACAATGGGATAAATGAAGTTGCTTTTGTATTGAGGCCAGTAACATTAGATCAATTGATAGCTGTTGCTGATGCCAATGCCATTATGCCACCGAAATCTACTTGGGTAGAACCAAAGTTTTTGGTTGGTCTATTGTCGCACTATTTCAAAAAATAGTTGGTCCTTTAAGAAGTATAAGCGTTTTGATTTGGTGTTAAGCTGTTGTGAATCATACGGTTTATCGTTATATTTATAAGTATTAATCATAACCTAAAATTATACTTGTATGAAAAAACTAAATTTATTAAGTCGTGCGGAAATGAGAAAAATAGCCGGAGGTATTGGCTGCATTCCGCCAGATGACCGAGACAGACCTTGTTTGTTGGCTGGGGCAATCACATCATGTACCGAAGTTCCGTGTTGTTGTGGTTCTTATTGTGGCAGTACATTTGATGAAAATGACAACTTCGTTTACCGTTGTATGTCAGATCCCATCATCGAGTTTTAATTAAGGTAAAGAGGCGATTTATAGCCTCTTTATATCCTTGCACTTAGTTTAAAGAATTGGTCAAAGCCCAATACCTAAACCCTAAAATAGCTTTCTGAAAAGTTGTTAGTTTCATCGGGTCTTTTTGATAGAGACTTGGTAAGATCAATTTATTTAATTTGACCAAGAGCTTAAATATTTGCTTTTTCATAACGTTTCAATGTTTTGCTTTTGGTAATAAAAAGATAAGTTAGCACAACACATCCTATTAAAAACAAGGTCATGAATAAATAGGCCAAGTCCCTCGATTTTTCTATCTGGTCTATATTTTTACTGAAATTTTGGTTCTGGTCCTGTAAGGTTTTAATTGTCCTTCTATAGTTCTGGATACTTTCGGTACTAGTGCTCGAAGTAGATTTGGCCTGTTGTACCTGTAGGTCTTTAAAATCTAGCAATACCTTCAGTTCTTTAAAGATATCATTGTCGTTCAGCGCAATCTGTCTCAAAATTTCGTTCGAATTTCTAATGTCTCTTTTGGTCTGAAAACCGAAAATGCCTGTTTTTGTATTTAAACTTTCATCATATTGACCAAATTTGGTGCTTCTTTCTGCCAATAACGTATTGATTTTAAGACGTTGGGCCTCGTAGGCAGAAGTGTCTTGCGCAACTGCATCAAATAAAAATGAAGTAGAACAGATCAATAGGAATAATATCTTTTTTAACATAATGTGTTTTTTATTGTTCAAGCAAACTCCATGCCTCAGCTTTGCTTAAAAAATTTGGTTTTACCTTTGCCCAGGTGTTTACAAACAATTCAGATTGACGATATCGTTCCAAATGCGCAGCACTATACCAATAACTGATGGTGAAAAATAACTGATCATCAGTTTCGTGTTGCAATAACTTTACGCCATTGCAACCCTCAAAATTGGCAATTTTTGGTTTTGTAGCATTAAAAAGCGATTTGAATTCTTCGATAAAATGAGGGGCAAAATGCATTTTTACAACACGGACTAACATAGAATGGTACTGTTTAAATTGTTTATTAGGGTATAAGATTTGAGACGTGAATTTTGAGTATCGGGAGCTTAAATTTTGCAATTCATTGTTTAACCAATTCTAAACTTTCAACTTTCAACTTTGAACTTTTGACTTTGAACCCTCAACCCTAAGGATGGAACTCTACACGTACAATATCGCTCAGGTGTAGGCCTAATAAGCCACTGGCTTTGCCCTTGTTGATGGCAATTTCCAAGTGGTTACTGATCCCGAACAGACAAAGTTTTTCTCCCTCAGGCACCTCATTGTAATGCCAGCTCAATTGGGTAATGGTTTCGCTTTTTCTAAAGTATAAAGTGAAGTCTCTATTGCGTTGGATCTTGGTGAAAAGGTCTTTGGTGATATTGGTGATCACATTGCTGAAAGTATCGATGTAGATGACACTTCCTCTAATGATATCACGCTCTATTACAGGGTGCAAAAGCATGCGTTGCTCAATTTCTCCTGTAGGTAAACCAATGTCCTTTAATTTACCGCCTTTGGCCAAATGTATAGCCGCTTTTACAAAAATATCAACCAATGGGAAATGGAGATATTTGAGGTCCTGCATGATGTTTAATTCTACCAGTTCATCAGGGGTCTCATCAAATAACAAAGAGAAAATCCCATTGTCGGCCCCAACAAAATAATGGTCTTTATAACGCAGTGCGATGTATTTTGTATTCTCGTTAAAAACGGAATCGATACCAATCAAATGTACCGTGTTTTTTGGAAAATAGGGGTAAGCGTTCTTTAGAACAAAAGCTGCATAAGAAATATTGAACGATGGCACCTCATGGGTAATGTCTACAATATTGGCAGTAGGCAAGATACTCAAGATGCTTCCTTTTAAAGCAGCCTGGTAAAAATCCTTGGAACCTAAATCTGTCGTTAATGTAATAATGGCCATTAAAAATTCAATATTTATTCTTATTCTTGTGTATGGGCAATTCGCCTACAAATATTCAATTTTTAAATCAAAATATACACTTCTAAATAAAAATACAATATTTTGAACGAACTAAAGCTAACATTAGAAACAACAGATCAAGTACAATTTTGGGGCGCCAACAACGAACACTACGAGTTGATCAAAAGTGCTTTCCCAAAGTTGAAAATCGTAGCAAGAGGAAACGACGTTAAGGCACTGGGGGATGAGGCTGAGTTAAAGGCCTTTGAGCAAAAGTTCGAACAGTTGGTTGCACACCTAGAAAAGTATAGAACACTTTCGCACAATGATGTGGAATCTATTTTAGGGTCTAAAAAAACGGTCGTAAAAACAGACGAAGCTCCAGTTGCAGCAGCAGTTAATACTGGTGAGGTAATTGTTTTTGGTAACCATGGCCTGATGATCAAGGCCCGTACCGCCAATCAACGCAAAATGGTAGACAGTATTGGTAAAAACGATGTATTGTTCGCCATAGGCCCTGCCGGAACAGGAAAAACATACACCGCAGTTGCATTGGCAGTTAGGGCGCTGAAGAATAAAGAAATCAAAAGAATCATATTAACCAGGCCCGCAGTTGAAGCAGGAGAGAGCCTTGGCTTTTTGCCGGGTGACCTTAAAGAAAAGGTAGATCCATATTTACGTCCACTTTACGATGCCTTGGATGATATGATTCCGCCAGACAAGTTAAAACTGTACCTAGAAAACAGAACCATTGAAGTTGCGCCGTTGGCATTTATGCGTGGACGTACCTTAGACAATTGTTTTGTAATATTGGACGAAGCACAAAACTCGACAGACCTACAGTTGAAGATGTTTTTGACCCGTATGGGACCAACTGCAAAATTTATTGTAACTGGAGATATTACCCAGATCGATTTACCTAAAAAAGCACAGTCTGGCCTACATAATGCACTGCGTATTTTAACAGATATTAAAGGAATTGATGTGATTTATCTTACAGGAGAAGATGTGGTAAGGCATAAATTGGTAAAACAAATCCTAAAAGCTTACGGAGATATCCAATAAAGTTTAAATCTAGCAGATCAGATAAAATGCAAAGAATAGCCTTAAATGATAGCCTAACGCTGTCTTTTGAACCTTTTGACAAAAAGGTTAGGCTTATTGTGGCTACAATTGACGAAGAACTGGCCTGCAGAAAAGAAACCGTCAAAAATTTACAGGCTTTTTTAAAGCTCGAAGAGGCGAATATCTTTAAAGGGAGGTTACAATTGAACAAACATGGCGATGTGATAGAACTAAATATTAAAAATAAGCCAATAGCCCTCGTCTCTTCTAAAGATTTTGAACAGATTTTAAATAATTTACAATAATTTTAACCCTGTAGCTACTAAACCTACAGGGTTTTTATTTAAAAATCGTATTTTTATAGCCTCATGAAAGCAATTAAAGAAACCCATTTTAATTTTCCACAACAAACCAATTTTTATAAAGGTAAAGTACGTGATGTGTATACCATTGACGATCAATTGATGGCCATGGTAGTAACCGATAGGATATCCGCATTTGATGTCGTATTACCAGAGGCTATTCCTTTTAAAGGACAGGTGTTGAACCAGATTGCTGCCAAGTTTTTGGCTGCTACCAAGGACATTGTACCCAATTGGGTTTTGGCTACGCCTGATGAAATGGTAACTGTTGGAAGAATTTGCGAGCCTTTTAAAGTGGAAATGGTAATTAGGGGTTACCTTGCCGGACATGCTTGGCGCGAGTATAGTGCTGGTAAAAGAAGTGTATGTGGTGTTGAGCTGCCTGATGGATTAAATGAGAATGATAAATTGCCCACACCGATCATTACACCAACTACAAAAGCTGCTGTGGGTCACGATGAAGATATTTCTAAACAAGACATTTTAGCCAAAGGCATCGTTTCTTTGGTTGATTATACCCAACTGGAAGCATATACCCAGGCATTGTATCAACGCGGAACAGAAATGGCTGCAGAACGAGGTTTGATTTTGGTAGATACCAAATACGAATTTGGAAAAGTTGGAGATACCATCTATTTGATTGACGAAATCCATACGCCAGACTCATCCCGTTATTTTTATGCAGATGGTTATGCAGAAAGACAAAAAAATCAAGAACCACAAAAACAATTGTCGAAAGAATTTGTACGTAAATGGTTGATAGAGAATAATTTTCAAGGCAAGGATGGTCAACAGATCCCAGTAATGACGCCAGAAATTGTAGACTCGATATCAGAACGCTATATCGAATTATACGAGCAGATCACAGGCGAAGTTTTTGTTAAAAATCCATCAGAAAGCATTGTAGCCAGAATAGAACAAAATGTGATTAATTCGATTAACGATTTATTATCAAAATAATAATCGCTACTTTCGTTAAAATATATAAAATACAAGACCATGAAATTTTCTACCGATAAACACGAAAAATATGTTGTTTTAAAATTGGACGAGCCCAAGTTCACCAATGACAATACACCAGCTTTAAAATCCGAATTTATCTTATTGAATACAGAAGGATACCGCAATATCGTACTTGATCTATCGGCCGTAAAAGAATGTAATGATTCGCAAGATTTAAGTTGTTTACTAGTAGGAGATAGGCTTTGCAAAAGCGCAGGAGGTGTTTTTATTGTTTCTGGCGTAAACAATAGCATAGCCAATATCATTAAAATATCTAATCTTCATCAATCAGTTACTTTTGTTAATAAATTAGATGAAGCTACAGATTTGATCTTTATGGAAGAAATAGAGAAAGAATTACGTGGCAGTGTAGATAAAGGATAACGCTAAATGAAATTTGAAGTAACCATATTGGGTAGCAGTTCTGCTACTCCGGTTTACAACAGAAATCCTACAGCACAGTTATTAAATTGTAACGAAAAATTTTACCTCATCGATTGTGCCGAAGGCACACAGCAACAGCTGATCAAATACGGCCTTAAAGCATCTAAAATAGATTATGTTTTTATCAGCCACTTGCATGGGGATCATTATTTTGGTTTAATAGGTCTTCTATCAAGTATGCACTTAAATGGGCGTATCAAACCTTTGTATATCTATGCTCCAAAGGCCATCAAAGAAATATTGGAGCTCCAGTTCAAATATTCCGAAACTTCGTTAAAATATGAATTGGTCTATTTTGATATCGATCCAACCCAATCTGCAGTCATTTTTCAGAATAGTGATGTAACTGTAGAAACGATCATCTTAAATCATAGGATTCCCTGTACAGGCTTTAAGTTTACTGAAAAGAAAAGGCTAAGGAAATTACTAATCAATAAGTTAGAGCAGGAAAATATTCCAATTGAACTATACCCGCTCCTAAAAAGAGGAGTAGACCTGAGTTTGCCAAATGGCGATGTATTGTTGAATGCGGATTATACTACCGATTCTGCAGCACCAAGATCATATGCTTATTGCTCTGATACTTTGTATGATGAAAGTTATTTCGATAGCATCAGAAACTGTGATACCTTGTACCACGAAGCTACTTTTTTACATGAAATGTTAGAAAGAGCCAATGAAACCCATCATACCACTGCATTACAAGCTGCCCAGGTGGCTGAAATTGTAGGTGCCAAGAAATTGTTGATAGGACATTTTTCATCTCGCTATAAGACGCTAAGCGCTCTTTTAGATGAAGCGAGAACCATATTCCCAGATACGGAACTGGCCTTAGAGGGAAATACTTACGAAATCTAATTTATTCTAAAATAGAAAGCCGCAGAAAAGTGTTTGTTTAAACGCTTTTCTGCGGCTTTTTAATAGGCTTATATTTTTCTTATTTATCCTTTTTATTGCCTCCACCAAATACAGAGAAGTGGACATAACGCTTAGGATTGGCCTTTAAGTCAATCATTAAGTTATCTAAGTTTTTGGCCGCATTGGTTAGGTTATCATACATCTGTTTGTCGTTGATCAATTGTCCTAAACTACCTTTTCCATTTTTAACATCTGTAACAATGCCTTGTAGATCGGCGATTGCTTTGTTCGCATTGTCAATGGTCTGTTTAAAGTTTAATGCTGCAACTTTATCCGTTACACTATTCAGGTTTGTCAAGATCGCATCTATTTTAGCCCCATTGTTTTTAAAATTAACAGTAATCACCTCTACGTTAGATAAGATACTAGATAATTTAGAACTCTCAGAACCCACCAAAGCATCAACTTTTTTAGATGTTGCTTCTAATGAAGATAAGGTTGAAGCGATGCTGGTAAAGCTTTTATCTACGTTTTTCTGAAAGTTTGGATTAAGGATCGAGTTTACACTGGTTAAGATCGAGTCCATTTTGGTAATGATCAATTCAGCTTTTTTCTGAACCGGCTGTACTGCTTCCATTAGTCCTTTTTCAACGTTTGCGTTTAAGGTATCGCCATCTTTTGCATATTCAGTACTATTTCCTAGATCCATTACAATCGCTTTCCCACCCAAAAGGTCGGTACTTTCTAAGCGTGCAATTGTATTTTTTGGAATATCGTATTTGTCCTTTATTTTTAGTGTTGCGATAATGGATCCGTTTGGCTGTAAAGTCAATTGGTCAACCCTGCCGATCTGAAATCCATTGATCAATACTGGTTTAGAAACACCTAAGCCATCCACATGTGTATATCTAGCAAACAATACAGTTTCGCTAGAAAAAATAGAATTTCCCTTCAAGAAATTATATCCGATAATTAATAAAGCAATAGCAAATGCTGCCAATACGCCTACTTTGGTTTCGTTTTTTATTTTCACGTAATTAGATGTTTAATTCTCAATTTCCTTTTTGTATTGTTTGATTGCTTTAAAAATTGCAGTAATGATCTCTTCTTGTCCATCGGGCGAATTAATGTATTCTTCTTCCTCTGGATTGGAAATAAATCCAATTTCTGTAAGAATAGATGGCATTGCCGCTCTCTGTAAGATCAATAAACCTTGTTCTTTAACACCTCTGTTCACCCTTTTGTTTAGCGTGGTATAGTTATTTTGAACTAATTTGGCCAAAGCTAAACTTTTAGTGCGATAAAGAGACTTGTACAAAGATAACATAATTAATTCTTCTGGGTCTGTTGGATCATAGGTGCCCTTCTTTTTATAGTCCTTCTCTTTGATGATTTCTTCATTCTCCTTAAGCCCGGCATCCATTTCGTTGATGCGACGATAGGCGCCTACAAAAGTTTCAGTTCCTTTGGTAGTTCTGTTCTTTACCGTTTTATATTGTGGTACTTTCTTTCCTTTTTTATCTTTAATATAACCTGTTAATACTTTGTCGTCGGGCATTGAATTACAGTGTATAGAGATAAATAGGTCGGCTTTTGCATCATTTGCAATTTGTGCCCTACGGTACCAATCTACGTCTACATCTGTTCTTCTGGTCTGGATGATCTTGATCCCTGGCAATTCTTCCTCTAGTTTTTTTTCCAATTTTAAGGCCACTTGTAGCGCCACATTTTTTTCGAGCGAAAAAGAACCTTCGGCACCAGATTTTACACCACCATGACCTGCATCAATTACAATTGTTTTGATTTTGTATCCTTGAGCTTGACCAGTAAGGGCATATAAAAAAAGAAGTGATAGAAATAGGAAAGTCTTTGATCTCATTTGTTGTGTTTTGCCACAAATTTATTAAATAATTATGAACTAAATTTCTACACTTTGTTTATAGGCCAATATCGCCTTATAGATGCAGATGGTAATTTCAGCCTGTCCTTCTTCAGAGTTCATGTAGTTTTCTTCATCTGGATTGCTGATAAAGCCAATCTCGGTTAAGATGGCAGGCATACCTGCCCTGGCCAATACCGCTAAACTCTTTTCTTGAACACCACGGTTTACACGCCCAACACTTACATACTCATCTTGGATCATTTTAGCCAGTTTTAAGCTCTGTGTTCTGAAAGTATTCTTCATCAATGATAAGATAATGGCACTTTCAGGGTCGTCAGGGTTAAAGCCATCATAGTTTTCCTTATAGTTATCTTCTAAAAAAATAGAAGCATTTTCTCTTTTGATGGCTTCATCCTGTTCATCAACTCTGCCAAAACCAGAAACAAATGTTTCTACACCTCTGGTTGAAGTACTCTTGGCATATCTGGTCTTATATACAGGAACTTTTTTACCCTTTTTGTTTTTTGTATAACCACTAATGTATCTGGTGGCTTTTACAGGCATATCATTACAATGGATGGAAATAAAAATATCTGCCTTTGCATTATTGGCGATCTTGATGCGCTCATACAGCGGAATAAAAGTATCATCGCTCCTCGTGAAGATGACCTTTACATCTTTCATATTGTCTTGGATCAGTTTTCCTAAACGAAGTGCTGTTTTCAAGGCTACATCCTTTTCAGTAGAATATAGCCCTCTAGTACTCCCATCCTTACCACCGTGTCCGGCATCAATTACAATTGTTTTTATTTTATATTCTTGTGCAAATAGTTGATTATCAGTAATTAATGTAATTACTGCGCAAATAAATAGCATCAAAATTGCATTTGGTCTAACCAATGGTATATTTTTCATTAATTTTGAACGTTTTGGGATAAACATTATTGCAAAAATAACATTCACACACGAATTTGAAACTTTTAACGAATATCATTTTTATTATTGCCGTTCTTTTACTAACAACTGTTGGTAAAACCGCCAAAGCCTTTTCTAATTATTCATTTTTGCAAGTAACCAAGCAAACAGCAACTAAGCAAACAGATACAACTAAAAAAGGTAATGGTGCAGTTGCGAAAGTAGTTTATAAAGCTTTAGATTCCATCCGAACCGACAGAAAAACAGGTATTATGTATCTGTATGGCAATGCAAGGGTACTCTACCAAGATTTTGAACTAGATGCCGACTACATCCGATACGATACAAAAAATGAAGTCATTTTTGCCAGTGGTGTGAAAAACAAAAATGGAAAGTATGTTGGTAGACCGATCTTTAAAATGGCTGGTCAGGGAACTTCCATTGCCGATTCGTTAACCTACAATACCAAAACTGGGAGTGGTTTAGTGCATGGAGTTTTTACAGAACAACAGGGAGGATATTTTTCTGGTGGAAAGGGGAAATTACAACCAGACAACGAAGTGCATATCAAAGGTCAGACGTTCAGTACCTGTAATCTTCCACATCCACATTATGGTATCTTTATTTCAAAAGGTATTGCTACAGAAACACAGATCATTACAGGTCCGGTTTACCTAAAGATCGAAGACATTCCAATCCCTCCATTCTTTTTGCCCTTCGCCTTTTTTCCAAAGCCCAATAAAAAGTCATCTGGTTTTATATTGCCTACACCCAATCAGGATCAAACAAGGGGGTTCTCTTTAAATGGAGGTGGATATTATTTGGCTTTTAACGACTATTTTGATGGCAGGTTAACCGGTAATATTTTTACCAATGGCAGTTATGATCTTACTTTTGTCTCTAATTACATAAAAAAATATAAGTACAATGGAATTATCAATTTAAATTTTTCGAGTACGCGGAATGGTCTTGAAGGTACACCACAATACAAGCCTTTGAAAAATTTTAATATTGGATGGACACACAGCCAAAATGCAAATGCCAAACCAGGAACTACATTTACGGCCTCGGTTAATGCAGGTACTTCCGATTATTTCAACGTAACCGCTGCCAATCAGAGCTATGACATTAGCAAGATTGCCAGTAATACCATGAGCTCCAGTATTGCCTATGGAAAGGTCTTTGGTGACGGCCTATTTAATTTTACAGGATCGTTGAACCACTCGCAAGAAACACAGACCAAAACGATCTCTTTAACTTTACCACAGATCAGTTTAAATATGGCTACCATTAACCCATTCGATTCGAAAACGAGGGTAGATAAACAAAAATGGTATCAGAAAATTACGGTTGGCTATAGTTTACAGGCTAGCAACACCGTAAGCACACAAGAAAACCTGCTTTTTGAAAAAGGTGGGTTAAGACGGTTTAGAAATGGATTTAACCACAATATACCTGTAAGTATGGCCTTTAACCTGTTTAAGTACTTTAACTTCAATGCCAATGCAGGTTACAATGAAAAATGGTATTTTCAGACGATTGAAAAACGATTGATCAAAACAACCAGTGGCGATGTTACATTGACGGATACAGTGAGTGGTTTTAAAAGGGCAGGTGAATACAATGTCGGGATGAACATGTCTACCAAAATCTATGGTACCAAGCAATTTAAAAATCTTGGGAGAATTATGGCCATCAGACATGTGGTAACACCTACGTTAAACTTTAATTATAAACCAGATTTTTCAAAATCCAACTATGGGTATTATAAACCTTTACAGTATTATACAAATGACATCAGGCCGGGAAAAAGCGTGCCTACAGGTGAATATCCTAAAGTAGATTATTTAGGCAGACAACCGAAGTATTCTATTTTTGAAGGCGCAGCCTTTGGTGGACCATCGATGGGACAACAGGCCAATCTAAGTTTCTCTGTAGATAATAACGTTGAGCTGAAACTGAAGTCTAAAAAAGATACCACAAATGGTGGCGAAAAGAAAATTCCAATTATTCAGGGTTTAACCATTGGTGGCTCTTATAATTTTGCTGAACCAACAGCTAAAAAATTAAGTCTCCTTAATTTCAGTGGCAGGTCTCAATTTACCGATAAATTAGGTTTTAATTTTGGAGGTACCCTTAATCCTTATGGTGTAGAAGAATATGAAGTTAAAACCGGCACAGGGGTTAATGAAGTAACTACGATAAATTATAGGGAGTCTGACCGTTACGTGTGGAGAGATGGAAAATTACCTCGTCTGGTTAATTTTAACTTCTCTTTCGATTATAGCTTAAATCCAGAGGCCCTAAAAAAGAAGAATCAGAATATGGAGGAATTGCGCAACCAGAATTCTGCAGCAAGAACCCCAGAGCAGATTGAGGAACTGGCCGCAATTAGTAGGGATCCAAATGCATTTGTCGATTTTAACATTCCTTGGAACTTTGCATTTTCTTACAGTTTTTCTTATTCCAACCCATTGAGCAGACGCGAAACCAGAACAGTTTCCAACACGCTAAATTTTAATGGAGATTTTAGTTTGACTCCAAAATGGAAGATACAGTTTAATTCTGGATACGACTTTAAGGCCAAAGATCTTTCTTATACCTCTTTTGCGATCTATAGAGATCTTCACTGTTGGGATTTGAGTGCAAGTTGGATTCCGCTAGGAGCTTATCAGAGTTATTCGGTTACCATTAAAGTTAAGGCTGCAATCCTGCAAGACCTTAAATTGAGCAAACGTAAAGGCTATTATACACGTTACTAAAAAAATACGATCAGATGCTGGCAGAAATTATTACCATAGGAGATGAAATTCTAATTGGTCAGATTGTAGATACCAATTCTGCATGGATGGGTAGGGAACTCAATAAAATAGGGGTAAGTGTAAAACAGATCACCTCGGTTTCTGATGATGCCACGCATATCATACAAGCGCTTGATGAAGCAAAGAAAAGGGTTGATGTTATTTTGATTACCGGTGGCCTTGGTCCCACAAAAGATGATGTGACCAAGCTTACCTTATCTAAGTATTTTAACATGCCATTGCGCCGTGATGAAGCTACTTTAGCGCATGTAACCGCTATTTTCGACCGTTTGAATAGACCAATGATCGAAATGAACAGGAAACAGGCAGATGTGCCTGATGGCTGCACAGTGATCCAGAATAAAAATGGTACTGCACCTTGTATGTGGTTTGATGTAGAGGGAAAGATCTTTGTTTCCATGCCTGGTGTACCTTTCGAAATGATGTACCTGATGGAAGAAGAAATCCTGCCACGTCTTAAAAGTGCATTTGACTTGCCAGCTATTATCCATCAGACTATTCTAACCACAGGTTTAGGAGAATCTTTCTTGGCCCAACAGATCGAAGACATTGAAGACAGTTTGCCAGCCTACATCAAACTGGCCTATTTGCCCAAGTTAGGGCAGGTAAGGCTACGTTTAAGTGCAATGGGGAAAGATGAAATCGCATTAAAGGCCGAAATCAACAGTTACGTACAACAAATTGTAGATCGAGTTAGATCTTATGTAGCTGCAGAAGAAGATGTAGCTTTAGAAAAAGCCATATTAGACCAGATGAAGGCTAAAAACCTTACACTGTCTACTGCCGAAAGCTGTACAGGTGGCTATATCTCACATTTGATTACCCAGCATGCAGGATCATCGGCAGTGTTTGCAGGTGGTGCTGTAGCTTACTCGTACGATTTAAAGGAATCTATATTGGGTGTAAAACATGAAACCTTAACTGAATTTGGTGCAGTAAGTGAACAAACGGTAAAGGAAATGGCAGAAGGTGCTATTGCCCATTTTAAAACAGACTATGCCATTGCGGTTAGCGGAATTGCTGGCCCAGATGGAGGAATGCCGGGCAAACCCGTTGGTACTGTTTGGATTGCGATTGCAAGCCAGCATCAAACTGTGGCCAAATTATTCACCTTTGGCGAGAAAAGAATACAGAATATAGAACGTTCTGCAACTGCTGCATTAACAATGTTGCTAAATCTCTTGAAACAAGATTTGAATTAAATGGGTAAAAAGGCGTACTTTTGTGCGCAGATACCAATTATAAACGCATTAAAACAATATGGCTCAATACGAATTATTGTTACCAAAAATGGGAGAGAGTGTTGCAGAAGCAACCATCATTAAATGGACTAAGCAACCAGGAGATATGATCCAACTGGATGATACCATATTGGAAATCGCAACAGATAAAGTCGATTCGGAAGTACCTTCGCCAGTTGCGGGCAAATTGATCAAACAACTTTTTGTAACAGACGATGTGGTTCAGGTAGGGGCTGTAATTGCCATTATAGAAACAGAAGGTGGAGCTGATAATGCATCAACCACTGCTGTACAACAAGAAGAAATACCAGTACCTTCAGTAGAAAAAGACATGCCTGGATTGAACCAGTTGCCTGTTGAAGATAAACAAATCCCTACTACCGAAGATTTTAAAAATTCGGATCGTTTCTATTCACCTTTGGTAAAAAGTATTGCTGCCCAAGAAAATATCTCATTGGCAGAACTTGACCAGATCAAGGGGAGTGGGGCAGAAGGCCGTTTAACAAAAGACGATCTTTTAAACCATATCCAAGCTAAAAATGGTGGAGCAACCATTGCCCAACCAAAAGCTGAAACGCCTGCACCAGCTCAGAAACCTGCTGAACCTGTAAAAACAGCAACACCAGCCCCAAGCTTAAGTGGTGGTGATGAAATAATAGAAATGGATAGAATGCGCAAGCTGATTGCCGAACACATGGTAATGAGCAAGCATACTTCGCCACACGTAACTTCATTTGTAGAGGCCGACGTAACCAATATGGTAAAATGGCGCGATAAAGTGAAAAAATCATTTGAGCAACGCGAAAATGAGAAGATCACTTTTACCCCGATCTTTATTGAGGCAGTAAGTAAAGCGATCAAAGATTTTCCGATGATCAATGTAACCGTAAATGGAACGCAGATCATCAAAAAAAGAGATATCAATATCGGTATGGCAGCAGCTTTGCCTAGTGGAAACTTGATTGTACCTGTAATTAAAAATGCAGATCAATTGAACCTATTGGGTTTAACCAAAGCAGTAAATGACTTGGCTTCTCGTGCCCGTGGATCTAAATTAAAACCAGACGAAACACAAAATGGTACATTTACCTTAACCAATGTGGGTTCTTTTGGCAATGTAATGGGTACGCCGATCATCAATCAACCTCAAGTAGCTATTTTGGCAGTAGGAGCCATCAAAAAGAAACCAGCTGTGCTGGAAACAGAATTTGGTGATGTCATTGCCATCCGCCACATGATGTTCTTGTCGCTTTCTTACGACCATAGAGTAGTGGATGGTGCTTTAGGTGGATCTTTTGTACGCCGAGTAGCAGATTATCTAGAAAACTGGGATATTAACAGAGAAATAAGTTAGTATATTTAGAACAACATTAAATAAAAGAAATGATGAAGAACAAAAGAAGTATCATCACTACACTGATCATCGTACTGTCGCCTTTTATATGCAAACTTTCATTAGATATCTATAAAATGGGCATAAAGGATGGAAAAGCGCATGCTGCCCATCGCAACAAATAATTGCTTGTAAAGAGCAAGAGCCTCAACTAACGTTGGGGCTTTTTTGTGGACACCTTATAAATAGATAGTCTGATTACCATCAGGTCAATCATAGCAAAAGCCCCGACATCCATCGAGGCTTTTTACTATCAAAACAAAACAAAAAGTAATTAATTAGTTCACGAGCACACCTTCTTCGGCAATGGCGGCTATGTCTTGTTGACTATAGCTTAATTTACCTGTTTGTGCGATGAAGACATCTTTGTTTAAAAGTAGATCGCGGTTGGCGATTAGGTTTTTTAAACTGATGCTACCAATTACATACTTATAATCATTACGGGAGAAACGTTCAGAGATGTTTTCGATCTCTAATTTTTCAACCGTGTATTCATGTACGTAGCGTAAATAAACCTCGATACTTACTTTATCTGTATGGATCAGGCCATTTTGCTGGTTGTATTTTTTATATTCATAACGGTAATCGTAACGAAGTGCGGCAATGTCAGACAATACTGCAGCTCCAGTTGGGTGACCGCCAGCACCTTTACCAAAGAAGAACTGTTTATCGGCAAAAGCGGCCTGTACCGTTACGCCATTGTATTCGTTCTCTACATTGTAAAGGAAATCGTCTGCTTTTACAAATTTGGGCAGTACATAGGTAACCACTTGTTTGGTGCTGATTTTACGGGCAGTGGGCACCAATTTAATCTTAAAGTTCTTTTCTCTGGCGTATTGGATATCAGCATCTGAGATATTCTGTATACCTACATTCAAGATCTTATCCGGATTGATGAACAGACCATAGGCATGTGCGGTAGCAATGGTCAGTTTAAATTTAGGGTCGTAACCTCCAACGTCTAAAATAGGGTCTGTTTCTGCAAAACCTAGGTCTTGGGCCTGTTTTAAAGCAGTATCATAAGCCAAACCTTCGTTAAATATCTTAGAAAGGATGTAGTTTGACGAACCATTAAAAATACCGCTGATGCCATGTAGCAACTCATTGTCGTAATATTCTTCTAGGTTTCTGATGATAGGGATACTGCCACATACTGCACCTTCATACAACAAAGAAGTGCCATTCTGGGCCTGTAGTTTTACCAATTCTTCTAAATGCGTAGCAATCATTTTTTTATTGGCCGACACCACATTTTTGCCACTACTCAAAGCTGTTTTTACGATTTTAAATGCTGCATCAGCATCATCGATCAGCTCAACAATGGTATTGATTTCAGGATTGTTTAATATTTCGTTATGGTCTGTGGTAAAAAGATGTGCATCTAAACTGCGTTTCTTTTCCGGATTTTTGATGGCTATTTTAACCACCTCTAAGTTCAGGTTCTGTCCACGGATGATATCGTGTAGCCCTTGTCCAACTACGCCAAACCCAAATAATCCGATCTTAAGTTTCTTACTCATATGATAATTTATACTTACTCTTGTTGTTAAATTTTATTGTTTATTGGTTCATTAGTTCATTGGTTCATCAGTTCGTTAGTTCATCAGTTCAATGGTTCATTTGTCATTGGTAACTGCTAACTAAAAACTGTCAACTGTCAACTGAAAACCGTAAATTTTTTAAGCTGTCTGTTGCAGTTTGATGATCTTTTTATTGATGCTTTCTTTTAAAAAATGACCGATGATGTTTGTCAGTTTATCTGTTTCGATCAAAAAGCCATCGTGGCCATAAGCACAGTTGATGCTGCCAAATTCGGCATTGTTGATGTGCTCGGCTAAAAACTGTTGTTCACTGATAGGGAAGAGGATATCATTCTCAATCCCGATCACCAAAGTATTCGCTTTTACTTCAGCCAGTGCGGCAACGATACTTTTTCTACCACGCCCAACATTATGGCTATCCATCGCCTTGCTTAAATACCAATAGCTGTAGGCATTGAAGCGTTTACACAATTTTTCGCCCTGATAATTCTGATAAGAAGCAGCTCTATAACCACCTGTTTTATCATTTACGCTTTCCAATTGGGTAGCCGAATAAGCTTCGTAAGTACGGTAGGATAATAAGGCAATGCTTCGGGCAACTTTTAAGCCTTTTAAACCACCGTTAGCTTGGTTGGCATAAAAAGTACGGTCGGCACTAATGGCCAAACGTTGGCTCTCGTTAAAAGCAATCCCCCATGGCGAATGAACTGCATTGGTAGCTACCAAGATCAGGTTTTCAATGGTCTGTGTTTTAGCTAGCGACCACTCTAAAGCCTGTTGCCCACCTAAAGAACCTCCAATTAGTACTTTAATGGTGTGGATGCCTAAATGGTTGGCCAATAAATGATGAGCAGTAGCCAGGTCTCTAATGGTAAACTCAGGGAACGACAAATAATAAGGCTGTCCGGTAATGGGATTATTGCTCAAAGGATTTGTAGTTCCATAATTTGAACCTAAAATGTTGGCACAGATGATGAAATGTTCTTCAGGGTTAAACAAGGCGTTAGAACCAAATAGACCTTTCCACCAATCCAATACATCGGCATTTGCGGTCAATGCATGGCAGGCCCAGATCACATTGTCTTTTTTAGCATTGAGTTTGCCAAAAGTCTGATAGGCAATTTCTAGGTTACGTAGCTTTTTGCCGTTTTCGAGCTTAAAAATCTTAGGATGTTTATATAGAGATACTGTACTCATTTTTGTTGTCGTATTTATGGTAGTAATGTATTAAAGTGCCAATTCAACCAAGGTTTCAATGGCTGCAAATGCCTGTTCAAAATCTGCTTTGATATCGTCGATATGCTCAATGCCCACCGAAACCCTCAATTGGTTAGGGCTTACGCCGGCAGCAAGTTGTTCGCTTTCACTTAATTGTTGATGTGTAGTGGCAGAGGGTTGGATGATCAAGGTCTTCGCATCACCTACGTTGGCCAAGTGGCTAACCAATTTAAGGTGGTCTACCAAGGCGGTAGCACTCTCTTTGTCACCATTGAGTTCGAAAGAAAGCACAGCACCAAATCCATTCCTTAAATACTTTTTGGCATTGGCATGGTAAGGACTGCTTTCTAAACCTGGATAGTTTACTTTGGCCACTGCAGGGTGGTTTGCTAGCCATGTAGCTAAGGCCAAGGCATTGTCAACATGGCGTTGTACACGTAGCGATAGCGTTTCTAGGCCTTGGATCAACAAGAAAGAGTTGAAAGGAGAAATGGCAGGACCAAAATCCCTTAATCCCTCTACACGGGCGCGGATGATAAACTGGATGTTACCAAAAGGTCCTTTCTCGCCAAATACATCATTGAAGATCAAACCATGGTATCCTTCAGCAGGAGCGGTAAACTGCGAGAATTTTCCATTGCCCCAGTTGTAGTTGCCACCATCCACAATTACACCGCCAATGCTGGTACCATGTCCGCCAATCCACTTGGTAGCAGATTGTACAACGATATGTGCGCCATGTTCCAATGGCCTGAACAAATATCCAGCGGCACCAAAAGTATTGTCGACGATCAAAGGAAGCTCGTATTTTTTGGCAATGGCTGCAATTTGTTCAAAATCGATAATGCTAAATGCAGGATTGCCAATGGTTTCTAGGTAGATAGCTTTGGTATTTTCGTCTATTTTAGACTCGAAATCATTGGGTTCATCGCCATTTGCAAACTTAACGGTGATGCCTAAGCGTTTAAAAGCTACCTTAAATTGATTGTAAGAACCACCATAAAGATGACTTGAAGACACAAAATTGTCTCCAGATTCTAAAATATTGTTTAAAGCGATAAACTGTGCTGCTTGGCCAGAACCAACAGCTAGGGCAGCCACACCACCTTCTAAAGCAGCAATTCTTTTTTCAAAAACGTCTGTTGTAGGGTTAGTTAAGCGGGTGTAGATGTTACCGAATTCTTTGAGTGCAAATAAATTGGCACCATGCTCAGAATTTTTAAAACCGTAAGAAGTGGTTTGGTAGATAGGTACTGCTCTAGCTCCTGTTGTTGGATCTATTTCTTGGCCAGCGTGTAGTTGTAGGGTTTCGAATTTATGGAGATTTGACATGTTTTTTAATGTTGAAATTGTTGAATTGCTAAACTGTTTGTTTTGCATGGAGTTAAGGATTTTCCAAGCATAATCATCAAGCGTACCCTAATCTTTCAGGGCCTTCCGAATTGAAAGTACAAAGAGGAAGATTTTTGAACTAGTATATGCGACAGCACATACAGTTCATTGCCTGTAGTTTACAGCAAAGCTGAATTACATTAAAAGAGGTCGACCTGTTGGGTTCTAAGTTAAGACTGTCGCTAAGTAGCGAATTTGAATGTGATGTTTTCATTTTCTTAATTTATATTTCCAAACAACACCATGTTATCTGGTCAGGAATTGGCACCTTCTCCGTTAGGGAGGGTTGCCAGTGGGTCAATGAGCCTGTCTCTCGCCACTTCTTTATAAATCAAAACCTGAATGAGGTGTTGACTTTAATCTAGCTTTCGCCAAATAATGTTTCAAATATAGGATTGTATTTTAATTTACGCAAAATTAAATTCTGATTAATTGTTAACTAACTGAAAATAAGTGTTATAAATTTAATATTTTTTCATACCCAAGGTTAGTGTCCCCACTAACCTTGGTCAAATGTCAGATTGATCAATTAAACAGTGGCCAATGCCTGTTCAAAATCAGCAATCAAATCGTCGATATGCTCCAGACCTACAGATACCCGAATTAAATTCTGTGGGGTTTTGGTGTCTGGACCTTCTACAGAAGCACGATGTTCGATCAAACTCTCTACACCACCTAAACTGGTCGCCTGTGCAAATATTTGCACATTGTTAACCACTTTACGGGCGGCAAGGGCATCGCCCTTAACCAAAATAGACAACATGCCACCAAAATCCTTCATTTGTTTTTTGGCAATCTCATGCTGTTGGTGAGAAGGCAGGCCTGGATAATAAACCGCCTCAATTTTTGGATGTTCTTCTAGGTATTTGGCCAACGTCATCGCATTTTCGCAATGCCCTTTTATTCGGTAGGCCAGTGTTTTGATGCTGCGCAATAACAAAAAGCAGTCAAATGGAGAAGGTACTGCACCACCAATCTGTTGGATGTTCCTGATCTTTTCCCAAAACTCATTGCGGTGTGCTGTAGTTAAAGAGCCACCTAGCACATCGCTATGGCCACCAATGTATTTGGTGGTAGAGTGCATTACAATATCGGCACCCAATTCAATTGGGTTTTGTAAAATAGGAGAAGCAAAAGTACTGTCGCAGGCAAAGATCAAGTTGTTGGCCTTGCAGATCTTCGCTACAGCCTCAATATCCGTAATCTTTAAAAGCGGGTTAGATGGCGTCTCGGCCCAGATCATCACGGTATTGGGTTTGATATAGTTGGCAATAGCCGCAATGTCGGTCAGGTCAATGAAATCGAAAGTCAAGGTGTCTGCAAAAATGCTCTGCAGTTGTTTTTTAAACCCCCAGTACATGTCGTCGGGTGCAATGATATGACTTCCAGGTTTTAAGGCCTGAAAAATAGACATACCAGCGGTGTTGCCAGAAGAAAAAGCACAAGTATCGGCACCAGATTCTAAAGCCGTAATTACATTTTCCAATGCCGAACGGTTCGGGTTGCTGACACGACTGTACATGTGTCCGCCAGGATAACCACCAGTTTCATCGCGTAAAAAAGTGGTAGATAAGCTGATAGGCATGGTTACATCGCCTGTAGCACTCTTTACTAGATTTAAGGCATGGATGGCAGTGGTTTCTGGTTTCATCTTTTTTACAAATTAAAATACAAGGATTTACGACAAAGCTAAATTTAAATCTTCCGAAAAAACAGATTTTGGCAAGATTTGTGTAAATAGCATATCAAAAAACAAGTATATGAAAAGAATATTTTTAATAGCGGCTTTAATTTGTAGTTCATTAATAGTGTTACAAAGCTGCTCACCTAAAACAACAAGTGGTGCTGTGGCACTTAAAAGAGGAAATGTAACAGGTAATTGGGTTTTAAATGACGTTACTTTTGATGGTATTCCAGAGCTTGCGGTAAAATCTTTCTTGGGCGAAACATCTTACAAGTGTTTTGTAGGAAGTACATGGAGTTTAACAAACAGTGGTAATGGAAGCTACAGTTTGCCATCAAGTGCCTCATGTGCAGCAAAAACACAAACCATATTCTGGTCTGTAAGTCCTGCTGATGAAACTTTCCAGTTCAAAAAACTATACGAAAAAGAAAAAGCCAAAAACGTAACTGAAGGTTATAGACTGATACTTTCGTCGACAGATGGAAGCAATATGGTGATCAAATCGCCAATTGAGTACGGTAACAGAACAGCCTATGTGGTGTTAAACTTCAGCAAAGCAGCGAAATAAAAACGATAAGGCTGTTGTTTAGGTTCATCAACTACCATTGATGAGTAGGCTTGGGTATGGTCAATTGGTTCCAAGCACAAAGCTGTTTAAACAACTGTCAAATCTATCATACTACAAAAGCCTCGAGCATATCGAGGCTTTTATTGTTTCTAAATAAGCCATTTTTACAAGAAAATGATTTTCAATTAGGTCATTGTTGTACTTTTGCCTAAACAATTAAAAAAAAATACTGTGCAGGATTTAGCAATTCTTCTAAATAACCCTAACCTTTCAGCACCATTAAAAGCGATTGCCCAGAAAGTTGCCGCCCATCAACGCATTACATTTGATGAGGGTGTGTATCTCTACGAGCATGCAGAACTAGGTTACCTTGGTGTTTTGGCTAACCATATCAGAGAAGAGAAACATGGGGATAAAACCTATTTCAACCGCAACTTCCATTTAGAACCGACCAATCTCTGCGTGTACGATTGCAAATTCTGTTCGTACTCGCGCCTGATCAAACAAAAGGAAGAGGGCTGGGCCTTAACGATGGAAGAAATGTTGGATGTGGTTAAAAAGTATGACCATGAACCCGTTACAGAAGTACACATTGTAGGTGGGGTTTTACCACAATATGATGTGGCTTTTTATTCGGCCTTGTTTACCGCAATCAAAAAACACAGACCCGACCTGCATGTGAAGGCATTAACCCCGGTAGAATACCACTATATCTTTAAAAAAGCGAAGATAGATTATGCTACAGGCATGAAATTGATGAAGGAAGCAGGACTGGAATCGATACCAGGAGGAGGAGCAGAAATCTTTCATCCAGAAATCAGGGAACAAATTGCCAAAGATAAATGTACGGGCGAGCAATGGTTGGCCATACATGAAGAGTGGCATAAGCTGGGCATGCGCTCTAATGCGACAATGCTGTATGGCCATATCGAAAAGTTTGAACATCGCGTAGACCATATGGAACGCTTACGTCAGCTGCAGGATCAAACTGGAGGCTTCCAGACTTTTATTCCTTTAAAATTCAGGAACCAGCACAACCAAATGAGCAATGTACCAGAAGTTTCGGTTATAGAAGATTTAAGGAATTATGCCATTGGTCGTATCTATCTGGATAATTTCGACCATGTAAAGGCCTATTGGGCGATGATCAGCAGGGAAACCGCACAGATGTCGTTAAACTTTGGCGTGGATGATATTGATGGAACTTTAGACGATACCACGAAGATCTATTCAATGGCAGGTGCCGAAGAGCAGAACCCTGCGATGAGCACCCAACAGTTGGTGAACCTGATCAAACAAGTAGGACGTCAACCGATTGAAAGAGATACCTTGTACAATGTGGTAACGGATTATACCGATGTCGTTTTTGAAGAAGACGTAAAACCACAATATTATAAATTACCTGTCATCAACTAAGTTAACTTACAACTTACAACTTAGCACTTATTACTTAAAACTTACTACTTAGAACTTATTACTTAAAACTTAGCACGTACTACTCAAAAAATGAAAGAACTCTACATTATCAGGCACGGTGAAACAGAATTGAACAGATTGGGTATTGTACAAGGCAGAGGAGTAGATAGCGATTTAAATGATACAGGTAGGGCACAGGCCGCGGCTTTTTTTAACCATTATTCGACCGTAGCCTTTGATAAGATCTATACTTCTGCACTGAAACGTACGCACCAGACCGTTCGGCAGTTCATCGAACTGGGCCTACCATGGGAACAACATGAAGGTTTAGACGAGTTGGCTTGGGGGCTTTGGGAAGGACAACCCAATACCGAAGCGGCCAGACATGCCTTTAGGGAAATGGTAGAACTATGGCAAGGCGGAAACTATGAAGCCAAGTTTGAAGGGGGCGAAAGCCCTAACGACGTATCGTTACGTTTGCAGGAAACCGTAGCATTGATCAAAAGCAGAACCGACGAAAAACGGATTTTGATCTGCATGCACGGTAGGGCCATGCGCTTGCTGCTTTGTTTACTGCTTGAAAAGCCTCTTTCAGAAATGGGCGATTTTCCGCACCAAAATACAACACTTTATAAAATGAGTTATACAGATGGCCAGTTTGCTGTGATTGACTTTAACAATACCGACCATTTAAAAGATTTAGCATAAAACATTATACGTGGACAAGATTAAAATTTCGGCAGTTTCTTATACCAATACCAAACCCTTTATTTACGGCATACAAAAAAGTGAGGTACAACACCAGATTGAGCTAAGTTTAGATATCCCTTCAGATTGTGCCGCAAAACTGATCAATGGTCAGGTAGACATTGGTCTGATTCCCGTAGCAGCCATTCCCTTTGTACCCAATGCAAACATCATCGGTTCTTATTGTATTGGTTCTGTTGGTGCAGTAAACTCGGTGTTTATTTTTTCTAAGGTACCTGCCAGCGAAATCAAAACTTTAAAACTAGATCCACAATCGCGTACTTCTAACAATCTGGCCAAAGTTTTACTCCAATTCCATTTTAAGGTAGCGGTAGAGCTGGTTACAGATATGGATGCCGAAACTGATGCCTTGGTATTGATCGGCGATCGTACTTTTGGACGTAAGACAGATTTTGCCTATGCTTACGACATGGGCGAGGAGTGGATGAAATTTACAGGCCTGCCATTTCTCTATGCAGCTTGGGTGGCTAATAAACCAATTCCACAAGACTTTATCGCAGATTTTGATGCCGCCTTAAAATTAGGTCTAGCGCATCGAAAGGAACTGTTGAAAGAATTACCTACACACCCAGGTATCGATCTAGAAGATTACCTGCTCCACAAACTAGATTTCGACTTAACCGACGACAAAAGAAAAGCATTGGAACTGTTTTTAGCTTACATCAAACAACTTTAAAACCTTTCGCTAAACAACAATTAAAGGTCGGGACCATAAAACCCAACCTTTAACTACCAAGTGACTAAAAAACAAACTAATTTTCATCAGGTAGACGATCTTTTTCTCCTTTTTTTCTATTGAAACGATAAACAACAGTGGCATTAACCACCCTTCCAATTCCATAAGCGGTAGATTGTAGTTGATAAGTAGGTGTATTCAATTGTTGCCTATCGATCAGCGAATCAAATATGTTGTTGACAGCCAAACTCAGCGTCATTTTTTCTTTCCAGATATCTTTGCTTAGGGCAACGTTTAAACGGTAAGTAGCTTTGTTTAGCGATTGAATGTCCTGAAATTTGCCCCGATAGCTAAAGATGGATTCGATGGCCAGGTTTTTAGGCAATTTCATTCGGCTATTGAGTTGGGTAGTCCATGTTTGATCATCAGTAGCATACTGTTTGCCCTCAAATTCGCCTTGTTGTTTAAAGCCATAGTAGTTAAAGTTTAGGGCCAAACGCCACCAGTTAAAGGGGTTATAGGTGCTGGAAAGTTCTAAACCATATCTTTCCTCGTAAGCTAAATTTACAGGCGTACGCAAAAAATTACCCTCGTCCGTTTGTTTCAATACATATTGGAAATAGTTTTTGGTACGTGCATAATAAACAGAAGGAGTAAGGGTAAACTTGGTCCACTTTTTCAATAGGGCAAACTCGAACGAATGGGTGTAGGTTGGATCAAGTTCTGGGTTGCCTATGGTCAGGTTACGGGTATCAGAAAGTCCACCAAAAGGGTTCAATTGCCAAAACTCTGGTCTATTGATCCTTCGGCTATAACTGAGCTGTAGGTCGGTCGTTTTTTGCAGGTTATACACCAGATGTACCGTAGGGAACAGATTGATGTACTCCTTGTTGTTGCCAAAAGTGCCAACTCGATCAGCAATGCCGATAAACGACATTTCGGCCCTTAAACCTAAAAGGTAGTTCAACTTATTTATTTTATTGCCCAATTGTAGGTAAGCACTAAACAGGTTTTCGTTATAGGCCAGTTTATTGTCGTAGGTAGGCAACTGCAAACCATTGGCTTTGGCCCAATAATCGCTTCTGATGGCACGCAGATCAGTTCTGATTCCTGTTTCAAACCGACCATTCTCGCCTAAAGTAGTTACAAAATCACTTTGGATAAAGATGTCATTGCTGCTTTCAATGTTTCTGGTAACCAGGTTGTAGCGTGGGTTTCCGATAGGGAAGGTCTTCTCCTGATTGATGTACTGGTTCTCATCATCATTCCAGAAATCGTACTGTAGGCTTGTTGTCCATTTTTTGTCCTTGTTGTCGAAAGTTTTAACATGGTACAATTCCAGCTGGTTGTATTTTTTAGGTTCTTTGTAATGCTCAAAACGATAAATGGAACTATCCTTGGTGTTATTGACGTTAAAAAAGTTGTAATTGTAATCGATCTTATTGTTGATGTTTAAAGTGCTATGGTAAAAACTGCCAGTTAAGGTGTTTTTAGGATTGATGTAATAATCGCCACCAACATAGATGTTGTACGAATCGTCGCGTCTATTGGTCAAATTGTTTTGGTACAGCACACTTTTTACCGAATTGTTCAAGGTGGTTTGTGTCCTTTTTTCACGAATGTCAAAATCCCTAAAACGGACACCCACATTGGTAAATAGGTTGATCTTTTCTGTTTTGTAGCTCAAATTGACATTGCCATTGTAATTGGTGGGGTGGCCGGCACCCATCTGTACAGATCCATTTAGGCCAGTTGAACTGTTTTTCTTCAATACGATATTGATGATCCCTGCACCGCCCTGTGCTTCGTACCTGGCCGATGGATTGGTGATCACTTCTACCTTTTCGATGGTACTTGCCGAAATCTGTTCTAACCCTTTGTTCATCGACATCATGGAGGGCTTGCCGTTGATCAATACCCTTACACCCGTATTGCCTCTTAAGCTGATGGCACCATTGGCATCTACATTTACAGACGGTACATTGTTCAAGATGTCGTTGGCATTTCCACCCTTAGACATCAGGTCTTTGCCAACGTTGAATACTTTTTTATCGAGGTTAAGCTCTAATGTAGATTTTTCGCCCACTACATTTACCGATTTTAAAAGTTTAACATCTTCCACCAATAAGAGTGTACCCAGATCCAGGTCTTGATCAACTTGTTGGTTTGTCAATAGGATAGGCTTAAAAGAGATAAATTCAATTTTGATATGGTATTTCCCAGGTGCAACGGTGAGTACAAACTCTCCATTTTTATCAGTAGCTATACCTTTAACAAACTTTTGGTCAGTTGTAGATAACAAGGTTGCTCCAGCATTTGCTATCGCTTGTTTGGTTTTAGCTTCAAGTACTTTCCCTTTAATGTTCAGCATTTTGGTTTCTTGTGCAAAACCTTGTAGTGTACAAAGCAGCAGCATAACCAAGGTTATTTTTTGTATGTTTTTCATCATTCTCATGTTTGTTTGCCCGAAGATGCATGGTACACCGATGCAAAAAAGAGAAAGACGCTTAATACCTATTGAATACCGCTCAATAGGTTAGCGCACAGCTCAAAGCAGTTTTGTAGGTGTTTTTAGCTTATCCGTCTGTGTTTTTCCAGTATTCGGCTGTAGTGCTGATGACTAAACCAAACGAATGGTATATTTGAGGTTAAATGTCAATTTTACAAAGGGTAATTCGTTACAGTACCGTTTATCGGGTTTCTAGCCATATCTTGTTTTGGTTGGTGGTATTTATTGTTCCTCAGTATGAAGAAGGGATGAGCTTCAGAAATATGATGATCGAAAACGCCTTTTGTGTATGTTTTTACATGTTGGCCTGTTATTTCGTAGCTTATTTTATCATCCCCAAACTATTAAAGGATGATAATTATTTCGTCGTTATCCTTTATTTTATCATTGGCAGTTATGTGATCAGTGCATTTTCAAGGATCATGGTGGTGCATGTGGTAGAGCCGATTACACGTCAGCCGCCCTTTGCGCAGGAGTCTATCTTCGAGATCCTAACGGATATCAGAAAGCTGATCGTTGTTTATTTTCTGCAGAATTTTTCATTGGCCTGGATATTTGGTTTTATCAAACTCGTTAAAGACCAATATCTGGTTAAACAACGGACCTTGTTGTTAGAGAAAGAAAAAACAGAGGCTGAGCTTAATATTTTAAAAGCACAACTTAATCCACATTTTTTGTTCAATACACTCAATAACATCTATTCGCTGTCTTTGGTCAACTCGCCCATTACCTCTAAATCTATTGCTGGTCTATCAGAGATCTTAGATCATGTGCTTTACCGTTGCAACAGTACCTATGTGCCTGTATCTACAGAAATTACATTGTTGCAAAACTATATCAGTCTCGAAAAATTGAGGTACGACGAACGTTTAGTCGTAAATTTTAACCATACCATAGACGAAGACCTTGACATTGCACCATTGATCCTATTGTCGATCGTTGAAAATGCGTTTAAACACGGGGCAGGGGAAGATATCGGTTCGCCCACCATCAATATTGATCTTAGACTGAACAAAAACAGTTTTTATTTTATGGTTTCCAATACCTGTGTGCCAAAAGAGAGCAAGGAGGTGGATCAAATAGGTTTAGGTAACATCCGCAAGCAACTGGAGCTTATCTATCCAAAAAACCACGAATTTAGTACCACTGTTAATGGAACCAGCTTTGTAACTTTGCTTACCATTAACCTGCCTAACCCAATCAACAGTAAAGCCCAACGCATTGATGAAAGTAAGATGTCTTTTAGTAGATGATGAGCCTTTAGCCATACAATTGGTTAAAAACCATTTGGAGCAATTGGAATTGTTTGAAGTGGTAGCTACTTGTAGTAATGCGATAAAGGCGTTGGAGGTACTGAGGTCTAAAACCATCGATTTGATGTTTCTGGACATTAAGATGCCCCAGTTAACGGGGATTGATTTTTTAAAGACCCTTAAAAACCCACCTGCAGTAATCATGACCACGGCTTATAGGGAGTTTGCCCTTGATGGGTATGACCTGGATATTGTAGATTATCTTTTGAAACCCATTACTTTCGACCGTTTTTTTAAGGCTATTGACCGTTATTTGAGGTCGGTGCAAACGCAAGTAGGGGTATTGCCCGAGGCAGGTATTACCGAGTTTATCTACGTTAAGGTAGGTGGCAAGTTCCATAAGCTTTATGCGGATGATATCTTATATGTAGAAAGCCTTAAAGACCATGTGGTGATCCATGGTGTGGGTCAAAAGATCAACGCTAAATACAAGATCAGCGATATAGAAATAGAACTGAAACCCTTCAATTTTATACGGATCCATCGTTCGTTTATTGTTAATCCTAAAAAGATAACCGCTTTTACGGTAAATGATATCGAAATAGGGAAGAAAGAAATCCCTATCGGCACCAATTACAAGGAGTATGTTTTTAAGCTGTTAAAAAGCCAAAAGCATTAGTTTTTCTTTGTCATGCTGAGCGTAGCGAAGCATCTCTATTGAAAAGTTGTTAATTATCGACCACATAGAAAGATAGAACACATAGTGGACCACTTTTAATTTTTTTGTCATGCTGAGTGCAACGAAGCATCTCCATTGAAGAATTGATTAATTATCGACCACATAGAAAGATAGACCACATAGTGGACCACTTTTATTTTTTGTCATGCTGAGCGTAGCGAAGCATCTCTATTGAAAAGTTGTTAATTATCGACCACATAGAAAGATAGACCACATAGTGGACCACTTTTATTTTTTGTCATTCTGAGTGCAACGAAGCATCTCTATTGAAGAGTCGATTAATTATCGATCACATAGGCACACCGCTGTATTTTTACCACCTTAGACACCTTAGTTAAGCTAAGTAACAATTGCTAAGGATTTCTTAGCTGCCTTAGGTGGTTGATAAATTAAGGCCTTTTCCACATAGGAAGATAGAACACATAGTAAGCTAATTTTTAATGTTTTTTGTCATGCTGAGCGTAGCGAAGCATCTCTATTGAAAAGTTGATTAATTATCGACCACATAGAAAGATAGAACACATAGTAAGCTACTTTTTAATGTTTTTTGTCATGCTCAGCAAAGCAAATTGTTTAGCCCCTAAAAAATCCGTTCTTTGATCAAGGCCATAAAATGTTCCCTAAATTTATCACTGATCGGAATCTGTTTCTCGCCAATGAAAAGATGATTGTCCTGTATCTTATCCAGTTGTTTGATGTTGGCGATGTAAGAATTGTGTACCCTCACAAAAGGCAATTGCAACTGGGTTTCAATATCTTTTAGCCGCCTATAGATCAACAACTGCTCGGTGCTGGTTACTACCCTTACATATTCCTTTTCGCCTTCAAAATATAAAATATCGGCCAACAATACCTTATTTAATACTTTTCCAGATTTGATAAAGAAATAAGTATCGCTAAGATCGTCTTTTTCAGCTGTAGCAACAGCTTGCGGTTTGCTAAAATAGTATTCGATTTTTTGTATAGCCGCTAAAAACCGTTTCAAGGTGATCGGTTTGAGCAGGTAATCTATGGTCTGGTAATTATAACTATCAGCGGCATGTTCAGAGTAGGCCGTGGTAAAAACAATCTTCACCTGAGGTAAAAGCTCAGCCAACTCAATTCCACTCAATAAGGGCATGTTGATGTCCAAAAAGATAAAATCAACCTCGTTTTCCTTTAAAAATGAAATGGCTTCTAAAGCATTGTAACAAGTAGCTGCCAAGTGCCAATTGGTGGTCTGTTTGATCAGTACCTCTAACAAACTTACCGCATTGGGTTCATCGTCAATTATGATACAGCTTAGGTTCATGCCATAGGAATTTTAAAATAAGCTACATACAAATCTGCAGTACGTTGCGTGTGCAGTTCAAAGCGGTCGCCATATAAAATAACCAAACGCTTTTGGAGGTTTTCGATACCTAAACCATTAGAACCATCGGTATCCGTAAAACAATTGTTTGTGGTTTTAAAAATAAGGTTATTGTCTTCTTGTACCAAAGAGATTTCAATTTTATTGGTATTGCTCAACTTGTCAATTCCATGTTTAAAAATGTTCTCTACAAAGGTCATCATTAACATGGGTGGTATCAAATGGTCTTCCTGATAGTTTTTGGTAAACTTGAGCGAAATCTGATGCCTGATCCTGATCTTTTCCAGCTCGATATAATTTTCTAAAAAATGGAGTTCAGTAGAAATGTTGACTACTGTTTTTGGGCTTTCATCTAAAAAGTAGCGCATCATAATGGCCAAACGTTCGATCAGTTCGGCAGTTTTTGGAGCTTCGACGTAAGCCTCGTAATAGATGTTGTTTAAGGTATTGAACAGGAAATGGGGTTGCACCTGCGATTTCAATAGGTTGAGTTCGGCCTGTGTTTTTTGCAACAAGATCTCTTCGGTTTGCCTTTTTAAAGTAAAATAGGCCAATACGATCCTGAGCATAAAACTGAGCATAAAAATAATGATGCCATTGATACTCAGGTAAACCATTCTGTACCATTCTATATGTTGCGGTGCCTTATCGTTAAAAAAAGTATTGTACACATACCCAACCACATGCCCTTTGGCAAATCCACATAGGATCAAGAACAGCACGACCAAAACCACATAAGTGACCTTTTTATGGCGTTCGTAATACATGGGGAATAACCAACTGAGGTTTCCATATACAATAATGGCGTAAAAACCGGTATTGATGAGGTTAAAGGTAAACGACCAACTCAAGCCATCAACCGTTACCATAGAAGAAAAAGAGATCAAAAAGACAAAAAGCCACATCAACCACTGCAGTTCAGTGGTGGTCATTTTTTTGAGCTTTAACAAATTCATTTTTAAAGATACAATTTGCTTCCTTTCTACCCATTTTCTTTAAACCATTTGCCCATTATTTTCAATGGACCAGCATAACATGGGATTCTGAATAAAAGATCAAAACATTAAAAATAGGCGCCAACTGGTTGATTTTTGTTTGATGCGGTTATAAATCAACCCAAATTTAAGGCATCCATTTACATTTAAACCATCAAAACATGAAAAGACCAAGTCTGAACTATTTATTGACCCTAAGCATTTTAACCATTGGCAGCTTTTGTTTTTTAAGTCCTGCAGCCGCACAAAAGATAGACACCATCAACTTTGATACACACAAGCTCAATACTGCAGCATTAAAACCGGGCTTAAGGCAATATCTGGTTTATTTTCAAATGAGCAAACAGCCCAAAAACCTCATGCTTTTTTTATGGTCTCGCGAGATCAAAAAGGAGATGAGGAATGGCCAGGAGGTATTTGCGATCAGTCAGCAATGGTATGGCAATGATACCGCCATGTACCGTAAGGTATACTCTATCAACAGTGTTAAAGATTTTGCCCCTATTTACCATGCAGAACAACTTGGCAATAAACCGATTGCTTTTAACTGGAGCAAAAATCAGATCAAAGGAGCCGATACGGTACCACAGAATGTCAAAAAAGATTTTAAATTGGATTTTGCAATTCCATGTTTTAATTGGAACTTAGACATCGAAACCTTTGAAATGTTGCCCTTAGCCGAAGGAAAGACCTTTGCCATTAATTTTTACGATGCAGGCTCGCAAGCCCCTAAGTACGTGCTATACAAAGTGGAAGGGAGCGAGGTATTGACCACTACTGATCTGCAAAAAGTAGATTGCTGGATCTTGCTTAACGAATCGGAAAACAATGGTAACAAGTTTGCCCAACGCTTTTGGGTAAGCAAAAAGAACAAAGAGCTTTTAAAAGAAGAAGATACCTTTAAAAACGGCTATCGTTACAAGATCAAACTGAATGGTGCTGCACCCAGTTTGCTACCGCGATTTGCAAAATAATACCTAATAAATGAAGAATACTGCCTTGTTTTTATGCCTTTTAGCCTTAGTGCATGTAAAAGTAAAAGCCCAACAAAAAAAAGAAACCTACCAGTTTGCCAACGATATCAACAAGGCCATAGCGAAAGATACCCTGGCCTGGAAATACCAAATGGGTGCTACTGCCTATTCTTTTAGCCAACATTTTGCAAAAGCAGTACAGACTTGGGATAAAAACGGGGCAGCAGTTCCTAAAATAACCGGTGCAGATAGCCTTTACTTTAAAAAATTTAAGGCAGAGAATGCCTTGGCCTATATCATTAACCGATCAAAAAAAGAAAGGCTGATCATCATTAATGAGGCTCATCACGAGGCTAGACATCGTGTATTTACCACTGGGCTGCTACAGGGACTTTATAACAATGGGTATCGACTTTTGGGCTTAGAGGCCTTGGCCGATACGTTGATCAATAAACGTGGATTTGCGGTAGTAGAGAGTGGTTTCTATACCCAAGAACCTCAAATGGCCAATTTAATTGCAGAAGCTTTAAAAATTGGCTTTACAGTATTTGGCTATGAGGCAGAAGAGGGAAAAAATGGTAAGGAAAGAGAAATTGCACAGGCCAAAAACATCGCCAAGGTAATGGCTGAAAATCCAAATGCAAAGGTGTTGATCCATTGTGGTTTTGACCATGTGATAGAGGGCACACCGGGCAACAAGAATTGGGAAAAAGCCATGGCAGGTAGACTAAAAGAATATACCCATATTGATCCTTTTACCATAGATCAGGTAGCGTATAGCCCAAAGGGAGAGGTAAAATACAATAGCCCTTATATCAGTTTGACCCATGGAGAAATGCCCTTGATCATGGTAGCTGCCGATGGACAAACATTTAATGGTCCTGAGGGTACAGATAGAACAGATTGTAGGGTAATCCATCCGGTTGAACGGTTGAATGGAGGAAGGCCAGATTGGTTAAGCCAAGGAGTGCGAAGGAGAAGTTATACCGTGCCGAAAGCTAAAATTAATACTTACCCGGCCTTGGTGTTGGCTTATAGGGTAAATGAATATGAGAAAAATGGCATCCCTGCCGATATCATTGAGGTTAGCAATAAAGAGGCTGTAGCCAACCTGGTCTTGGCCAAAGGGACTTATCAGCTGGTCATTAAAAATGCGGATTACCAGACCACCAATCAATATCAGCAGGAAATAAAATAAGATTTCTCGATTTTTACCTTTTTTTTCATGCTGGGCGTAGCATCTCCATTGAAGGGTCTATCGACCATATAGGCACACCGCTGTATTTTTACACCTTAGACACCTTAGTTAAGCTAAGGGGTGGTTGCTAAGGATTTCTTAGGTGGCTCAGCTGGTTGAGGAATTAGAATTTTGACCACTTCTTAATCCTTTTTGTCATGCTGACTGCAACGAAGCATCTCCATTGAAGGGTCTATTGACCACATAGGCACACCGCTGTATTTTTATCACCTTAGACACCTTAGTTAAGCTAATGGGTGGTTGCTAAGGATTTCTTAGGTGTCTTAGATGGTTTAGAAATTAGAATTTTGACCACATAGGAAGATAGAACACTTAGTGGACCATTTCTTAATCCCTTTTGTGATGTCGAGTGTGGCAAAGACTGCGAAACTATTTCGAAGTAAGGCGCTACAGTGTTAATTAGTGTTAACTTTTTAGGGCTACATCAAAAGCAATCCTTAATTTGCAGTTGCAATGAAAAGAAAGATCAACCTGATCATTATCCTCATGACCATCTGTACGGCATTATTGCTGGCCTTGCAACTGTATTGGAATTACGAGGTCTATCAAAACAACGACAGGATTTTTAGGAGCGACGCAAACGATGCCCTAGAAGAATCGGTAGAGAAATTGGCCAACCTGCGTAGGGATGAATTTGCCCAGCAGTACAAAAAATGGATGGCCGACACCAATCTGATAGTCATTAGTTGTAGCTATGACGAAAAATCGAAGGAAATGATATTTAGCCTTAGTGATAAGAATCCATCGTTAAAGAATACCCGACCTCCTTCAAGAATAGCAATGCGGGATTTTAAACAACGACTGGATCAGATTACACCCGAGGCTAAAACTTTCTTTATCAATTCGTTTGTAAAAAACTATGTTTACTACGATCTACGAGATGCCAAAGTATATTACCATACTACCAAACTTGGCGAATTATTAGCAAAGGCATTTGCAGAGGATAAACTCGATACCATCAGATTGGGCAAACTGTATCGGCAGGCATTGGCCAATAGGGGTATTAAAGAAGCCTTTAAACTCCATACATTCAAATATCAATTCAACAAGTTCGACACCAATAACCCTGATTCGGTAGGTAAAACATACCTGACCCGTAAATTTGAGTATGGTTTCGGTAGTGCCATAGCTTTAAACGCCTCATTTGCCAATCCAAAGGTAATTTATCTGCAAAAAATGAAATGGGTTTTGCTCAGCTCCTTGTTGCTGGTCTTCATTACCTTAGGTTGTTTTATCTACACCATTAAAACCATGCTGTCGCAAAAGAAACTGACTTTGTTGAAGGATGATTTTGTAAACAACATGACGCATGAACTGAAAACGCCAGTAGCTACGATCAGCATTGCGGCAGAGGCCATTGATCAATTTGACCTTAACCCACAGGCCAAAACAGAGTACCTTTCCATTATCCGTTACCAAGCGGCCAATTTAACCCATTTGATCGATCAGATCCTTACCAATTTGGTCAATCAACAAGCCATTATTGGGTTAAGCAAAAAGAAGGTATTGCTCAATGAGCTGTTGCAACATGTATTGCAGCAGTATCAACCACAGTTTTTAATGTCCAGCATCAACTTGAACCTTAACCTCAGTGCAAAAAAACTATGGGTAAATGCAGACCAGATCCACTTGGGCAATAGCATAGCTAACCTGTTAGACAATGCGGTAAAATATGGTAACAAAGAGGCCGAAATTAGGATAGACCTATTGCAACAAGCACAAAAAGCGGTACTTAGGATTACCAATTCTGGGGAAGAGATACCCGATGAATATAGTGCTAGGATTTTTGAACCATTTTTTAGGGTACCTACGGGTAATGTACATCAGGTTAAAGGTTATGGTCTCGGGCTCAGTTATGTAAACGATATCGTAAAGCAACATGACGGACAGCTTACAGTTACCAGTGCCAACCAACTTACAACATTTATACTCCAATTACCATTATATGACAGCTAGGGTATTGTTTTTAGAAGACGAACTGCAGTTGGCCAAAATCGTAAGCGAAACACTGCAGAGTAGGGGCTTTATGGTAAGCCACTTTAGCAATGGTCGTTTGGGTTTAGAGGCACTGCAGTATCAGAACTTTGATATCTGTGTGGTAGATGTGATGATGCCCTTTATGGATGGTTTTACCTTTGTTACCGAACTGCGTAAAACCAATCAGCAATTGCCTGTACTGTTCCTCACCGCCCGCTCGCAAGACAAAGACCTGTTTGAAGGCTATGGTGTAGGGGGTAACGATTATCTTAAAAAGCCATTCAGCCTCGAAGAACTGGTGTTGAGGATGAAGGAACTTTTAAAAAGAAATAGTCTCAATTTGTTTACCACAGATATGCTAAAGATAGGAGCATTTCAATTTTTTCCCAATCGACAAGAATTGTTGTTTAATGAACAAAAAATCCGATTATCGCATAAGGAAGCAGAGCTGCTTTCGCTACTGGTTAAACACCAGAACCAGGTATTGGATAGAAGAGCAACTTTACTTAAATTATGGGGAGACGATAATCCCTTTCATGCCAGAACAATGGATGTGTTTATTACCAAACTCCGTAAACATCTACAGGGTGATCCTACGATTGAGATCATCAACATCAGGGGCCATGGGTACAAGCTCATTGTTTAGTAACGTTAAGTAATTGGTTTTTTTGACCACATCGAAGCATAGGGAACATAAGTAGGTTCTTAATGCCTTAATGGTTTTACCACCTCAGGCACCTTAGTTAAGCTAAGAGACAGTTACTAAGATTTTCTCAGGTGTCTTAGATGGTTGGTAAATAAGGATTTTGACCACATAGAAGCATAGAGAACATAGGTGAAAACTTAATGCCTTAATGGTTTAACACAATTATGTTTTTACCACCTCAGGCACCTTAGTTAACCTAAGAGACAGTTACTAAGATTTTCTCAGGTGTCTTAGATGGTTGGTGAATAAGGTTTTTGACCACATAGAAGCATAGAGAACATAGGTGAAAACTTAATGCCTTAATGGTTTA